>PVBE012477012.1_pt1 | contig 50477 bp, 45 predicted proteins | sample 1631181 | NCBI WGS metagenome assembly PVBE01 (sample SAMN08397723, study PRJNA350692) | Marine metagenome, whole genome shotgun sequencing project. | isolation source: water | place: Pacific Ocean | collected 2012-04
CGGCATCGCCATCGTCTGCATCGCGTTCGGGCTGTGGATTATCCCCGTGCTCTTGAGCGTGGCGCCCTTTATCGCCAACTGGCACGCATACTTGATCGGTTGTCCGATGCACGCCGGCCTGCACGCCGATGTGCCCGATTTCCGGCGTTGCGTGCGTACCATCACGCTGCCTTCCCTTTCCGAATTCCTGTATTGGCACATGAACTGGCACCTCGAACATCACATGTTCGCGGCCGTGCCCTGCTACAACCTCAAAAAGTTGCACCACACCGTGGCCGCGGACATGCCCAAGCCGCGCTCCTGGGTCGGCTCGTGGGTCGAGATGCGCCGAGCCTGGTGGCAGCAAAAAGACGAGCCCGGCTATGCCTTCGACACGCCGCTGCCCGAGGCCGCCGAGCGCGCGCAAGCGGACCAAGAGCCCGAGGCCGCCTCGGTCGGGGATATCGCCCCCCGGGGGCTGCGCGCCGAGGTCTAGTTCCGCCGCTCGGTCCAGCGCGCCTTCATGCGCGCGTGGGTTTCCGCCGAGCCGTCGTGGAAGGTGCCGAACCAGCGGTCGAAGGGCACCAGCAAGGTGCCGTAGTTACACTCGAAGTGGCGGTGGTGAAGGTAGTGGAAAAACTCACCCGGAAGGGTGAGTTTCCCCGTCACCACGATCTTGTCGAAGCCGGTGTGTCCGACGCCCGCCCCCAGGGTCGCGACCTGGAGAAGGAACATGGTGTGGATCGGATGCGAGGGCACGATCAAGAAGATCAATACGCAAGAGAAGTAGATGACGTGCTCGACCGGGTGCATCGATATCCCCGACCAGGGACCGATGCTGACGTTCTTGTGGTGCAGGTAGTGGACGGTCCGGTAAAGCGGCCTCCAGTGGAGAAGGCGGTGGGTCAGATCGAAGTGCGCCTCTTGCCACAAGAGGATGACGCAGAGCAACAGAACGAAGACGACGGGCTGGGATTCCCAGTTCAAGTACGGGATCGCGCCATTGGCGTAGGCCCACATCATCGGCACTTCGTAGGCGGTCCAAACGGTGCAGCCGCTGGCGATGCTCCAAAATGCATTGTCTCGCGGCTGATCGCCCGACAGGAAGGTGGGGCTCTTTTCGCTCGGCCATCTAGGGTTGAACTTGTACTTCGATCCCTGGCTTTTGAAGCGGATGAGCAAGAGGTGCCAAAACCCGGTATGCAGCACCAGTAGGCCGAGATTGCGAAGGTATATCTGGGCGATCCAGTCGGCGCGGAACTCGGCCATTCGCGAGAGTTCCGGTTGGGTATAAAGCCACGTGGCGATCGCGATCAGGCAGTAGACCGCGTTCCACGGCAACAGATACCCGGGGTAACCAAAAAGCCACTTCGCCGCTTCGAGCGGGCGTGGCGGCCAGGCCCAAATCGGAGCCGTTTCCGGGCGCTCGGCCGGCTGCCACTCGCCCCGGGAATCTCGAATGCCGTCAACGGCTTCAGACACCACGCTCCCCCATGTGCGAGCGTAACCGCCCCGACTCGGCGGCACAAGGCGAGTACGGCAAGCGCTTCAATCGGCGTGAGAGCGACCAACCTCGCGCGGGAGTTTCGCGTCGCCATCGCGGCGAAGAGTAGGTTAGCGTCCCCAGGGGCGGGAGCTATGCCCGGCCCGGTCAACCGGCGCGCCCGAGCCGCAAGAGCCTTCGCCGCGTGCTAGTGTGAATGAATGCGGTTCAGTCCTCATGCGCGCCTGCGCGAGATATCATGAGTGAGAAGAATTCAGCCGATATCATCGTCGTAGGCGCGGGCATCGCCGGTTCCGGCACCGCCTTCGCCCTGGCCGACTGGGGCCACGAGGCGATGCTGCTCGAGCGCGCGTTCCCCGCCTCCGGCCCGACCGGCAGTTCCTCGGCGCTGTGTCATGTCTTCTATCTCATGCCCGAGCTACAGCTGCTCGCCAGGCGGGGTATCGAGATCCTCAAATCCATTCCCGAGACAACCGGCGAGAGCGCGGGCTGGAACGAGATCGGTAGTCTGTGGTGCTGCGGCGCCAACGCGGCAGATGGTTTCCGTACCGCGGTCGAGCAAATCAAGGCTCTGGGCTGCGAGATCGAGACGTTGCCCGCAAGTGAACTGCCCGGGCTCTGCCCCGACTTCAACTTCGAGGGCGTCGAGTTGGCGGCGTGGGAGCCGACCTGCGGCTACGCGGATTCCTATAGCGCCGCCAATGCCCTCGTAAAGGGTGCAAGGGACCGGGGATGCGATGTACGCCAGAACACCGCCGTCACGAGACTGCTCACAAAGAGCGGTAGGATTACCGGGGTTGAGATCGACACCGGCGAAACGATCCACGCCGGGACGGTGCTGCTTGCGGCCGGCGTGTGGACCAGACCGCTTCTCCAGCAGGTGGGGGTCGATCTGCCCATTTTTGTCGAGCGCCACGAGATGGCGGTGCTCGATGCCCCCAACTACGCCCGGCGCATCCTACCGGTCTGCTGGACCGACGACATCCTCATGAACTATGGCCGGCCCGATGGGAACAGCACGATCCTGTTGGGCACCTGGGCGGGCGGCGGCACGGGCGACCGCCATGACGGGGCCGGTCGCGAAGAGCGGGTCACCGACCCCAACAATTATCAGGAAGGCGTCGAGACCGACAAGGCGGTGGCGATCGTCGAGTCCTTGCTTTCGCGAATCCCTGAACTCGAGCGCTGCGGTATCCGTCCGGGATATGCCGGTCTCTATGACATGAGTCCGGACGACAACCCGATCATCGATGCCGTGCCCGGCACCGCTGGGTTGTACGTGATCTGTGGCTCCTCGGGGCACGGCTTCAAGATGGGCGCGGGCGTGGGCGAAGCCGCGGCCAGGATGGCGATGGGTTCCACGCCTGAGGTGCTCGCGCCCTTTGCCATCGATCGCTTCTTGTAAGCGAGACGCAAGACCCGTGCGGTCTTGTGTGGATCCCTTCTATATCGTCCGCTCGTAAAGCACATCGTAAAGGCTGGCTGAATCTTTGCTGGTTGGTGAAGCGGCGGAATCTTGGGTGCGTCGTCTCCGTGACGGTAGTGTTGCCTTTGGTTCGGACGCCACCGTAGGGTTGGGCGCGAGGCTTGTTAGCGACCGCGATTGGAAGGAGAGCAAAATGAAGACTTGGGTCACCGCACTGATACCGACGCTCGTCGCCTCCGCAATCTTGATGACGGCCGACGGGCGCTCGGCAGAGAAATCCTTGGACTTGAAGGGCACACCGGAGGCTGAGGTTCCGAGTGGCCCACGTGGGGACATCACGACGGCCAATCAGACGGGGGTCCGTATAACGTTCCTTGGCGCCGACGGGGAAGGTGACGGCGGATTGGTCTTGAGCGACAACACAGGAACGGATCGATTGACCCTTCAGGCCCGTGAGAGCGGTGGCAGTCTCAGCACCTCAAACGCTTCCGGAACCGAAGTGATCAATGTTAGTTCAAGCGATACGGGCGGCTGGCTGCAAGTGAACGACGGCTCGGGTACTCCTGCCGCCCTCCTTGGTGTTGATGGGGATGGTGGCAGATTGAGCACCTCGCAACCTGATGGGACGCAAGCTACGTTTCTTGGGTCGGGATCGGGTGGCACTGGCGTACTCTGGTTGAGCGGCGCAAACGGCTCCACTCTCGTTTCCTTGGGTAGTAGCGACAATGGCGGAAGTATGCATGTTAGCGACCATAGTGGCTCTTCGAAGGTCAGCGTCGGGCTCGACGCAGACGGTGGCTCGATCATCCTGTGGGATAACGCGGATAATACGGTAGTGCACCTTGCGGCGTTGTCGACCGGCGGTGGCTGTGTCGCCGTCGGCGGATCGCAAGTGCACGATGTCGCCGAGGTCTTCGATCTCGAGACGCGAGACGGTGTCGTCCCCGGGACGGTCATGTCCGTCGATGCCCTAGGCAGCGGCGCCCTGATGCCGGCGGCGGTCCCCTATGACCGCAAGGTCGTCGGCGTGATCAGCGGGGCCGGCGAATTCCGGCACGCGATGTTGATAGGCACGCGCGAGGATGGCACGCACGACCTGCCGGTGGCGCTGTCGGGCCAGGTTTACGTCCGCGTATCCGCCGAGAACGGTCCGATCTCCCCAGGCGATCTACTGGTAGCCTCGTCCACCGCCGGAGTGGCGATGGCAGCGACAGATATCGAACGGTCCATTGGCGCGGTGGTTGGCAAAGCATTGCAGGCGTTCGCGGGGAATGACACCGAGGGACTTATTAGGATGTTGGTGATGGCGCGGTAATGTCGATCCATCGTCGCTATGGCCACCGTATGGATCGCCGAGATATATGGGCGGTGATTGCGTTTGAGCCTGAGGCCCCCTATGGGGTGGGCTGGGGGGTGAGTTTCGGCTCTCGACCGTCCCAAGGCGAGTTCCGGCTCTTGACAGGCGCAAGATCACGCCTGTTCCGCCACCGGATATCGGGGAATTGTTGGGGAAAAACGACCTACTAGTTCCGCAAGCCGCAGAGAATATGGCGTCCCCAGGGGGACTCGAACCCCCGTTTTCGGCGTGAGAGGCCGATGTCCTGGGCCACTAGACGATGGGGACGCGGGCCGATACTTACATGAGGCGGCGGGCCGCGATCAAGGCCTGATCGCTCAGCCCTCGGCCTCGCCGCGCGGGTCGTAGGGGTGATCCTTGGCCCACTCGGCGATCAGGCGCTCGAGCTCGGGATCGATCTTGTCGGGCAAGGCCACCGCAAGGCGCACGTAAAGGTGGCCCGCGGCGGCCTTGGGCCGTGCGACGCCCTTGCCCTTGAGCCGGAGCACGGTGCCCGAGTTCGACCCCTTGGGGACGCGCAGGCTGACCGCGCCGGTCGGCGTCGGCACTTGGATGCGCGCGCCGTGGATGGCTTCGGGGAGCGAGACCGGCACCTCGAGGCGGATATCGTCGCCCTCGCGCTCGAAACTCGGGTGCGGCGTGACCGTGACCTTGACCAGTGCGTCGCCCGCCCGGCCGCCGCCCACGCCCGGCGTCCCCTTGCCCTTGAGACGCAGGGTTTGGCCCTCGCGGGTGCCCGGCGGCACCGCCACGTCGAGGCGCTTGCCGTCGGGCATGCTGACCCGCTTCTTGGCGCCCTTGACCGCTTCGAGGAAGGAGACGGTGAGCTGATAGGCCACATCGGCGCCCTTGGCCTTGACCCGCCGGCCCCGGCGGCCGCGGCCGGCATCACCAAACAGGTCGGAGAATACGTCGCCGAAGTCGCCCATATCGCCAAAGCCGCCGAAGCCGCCGCGCGCGGCGAAACGTTGCGCCGCGTCGGCGCCGGCGTAGTGGCGATAGGCGTGCCGCGGCCCGCGCTCGGCGCCGCTGGCGTCGATCTCGCCGCGATCGAAGCGCGCCCGCTTCTTGGCGTCGCCCAGGAGATCGTAGGCTGCCGAAATGCGCTTGAAGCGCGCCTCGGCGCGGGCGTCGCCGGAGTGGAGGTCGGGGTGGTGCTTCTTGGCCAGCGCCCGGTAGGCCTTGCGAATCTCCGCCGCACTGGCCTCACGGGCGACGCCGAGCACCGCATATGGATCTTCGTTGGCCACCGATAACCCCCTAGCGTCGCCTACCCGCTAGATATGGTGTCGCGAGATCGTACGCCAAGGCCGGAAGGCGGCGATTCGCAACGCTTTCCGAGGCTACCGAACCGAACCGCCGGGCCCCCATGCGGGTGTAGAAGGCGGCCGCCGAGGGATCGCTGGCGATCGCGATCCGGGCCACGCCGCGGCGCTTGGCCTGGCGCACAAGGTGTCGCCACAGCCGCCTGCCGATGCCGCGGCCGATGTGCGCCGGGGCGACGAAGAAGTGGCCAATCTCGGCGTCTCGGTCGGCGATGTCGAGACGGTAGAATCCGGCGATGCGGCGCCCGCTCTGGCAAACAAAGACCGGGGATCGGGCAAGATCGGCCGGCGTCAGCGTCAACTCGGCGCGGCACGCGGCCATGAACGCGGCGTCATAGCCCCAATGCGCCTTGGAGCGCATGGCGAGGCCGCTGAGCGCCACCGCCTCACGCGGTCGGGCGCGGCGGATCCGCGGGCCGGGCCGCATCATTGCCTAGGCCGCCGCGGCCGAGAGGCGGCGGGCGGCGGCGACCAGGGCGTCGACCTTGTCGGGTGGGGTGTCGTAGGCGAGGACGAGGCGGATCACGGCGTTCGGTCCGCCGGGCCAGCGGTGAAAGCGGAAACCCTCGGCCTCGAGACTGGCGGCGAGCGCCTCGGGAACGCTGGCGAAGACCTGGTTGCCCTGGCTCGGGTGGGCGAGCGAGACGCCTTCGATGCCTTCGAGCCCGTCGGCGAGCCGCCGCGCCATGGCGTTGGCGCGGCGGGCGTTGTCGAGCCACAGGCCACCTTCGAGGTAGGCGTCGAGCTGGACCGAGACGAACCGCATCTTCGAGAGAAGATGCCCGCCGCGCTTGCGGCGAAGCTCGAAGCTCTCGGCGAGCTCGGGCTTGAAAAAGACCACCGCGTCGGCGCCGAGCGCGCCGTTCTTGGTCGCACCGAAGGACAGCACATCGATCCCGGCCCGCCAGGTCAGGTCGGCCGGCGCACAGCCGAGGTGGGCCAGGGCATTGGCGAACCGGGCGCCGTCCATGTGCACGCCGAGACCGTAGTCGCGGGCGAGCGCGGTGAGCGCAGCGACCTCGTCGAGGCTGTAGACCGTACCCGCCTCGGTCGCCTCGCTGAGGCTGAGCGCCGCGGGCTGCACGCAATGAACGTCGCCCTGATCCGAGGCGGCGAGCGCGCCTTCGAGTTCGGCCGCCGCCATCTTGCCGTCGCCGCCGGCGACCGAAACCAGCTTCGCCCCGCCGGTGAAGAACTCGGGCGCGCCCGCCTCGTGGCGGGTGAGGTGGCAGGCGGCGTGGCAATAGATCGAGCCGTAGGGCGGCACGAAGGTGGAGATCGAAAGCGCGTTGGCCGCGGTGCCGGAGATCACGGGAAAGACGCGGACCTCGGTCTCGAAGACGTCCGCGAACTTCCGCTCGAGGCCCCGGGTGGTGGCGTCGTCGCCGTAGGAGGGCATCTCGTCGGCGTTGGCGGCGTTGAGCGCATCCATGATCTCGGGGCAGGCGCCGCCGATGTAATCGCTCTCGAAATTCATGCCCGGACGCTCCGTTTCTCGGCCCGCACCTGGACTTCCTCGAAGCGCACGCCGCCGTCCGCCTCGACGAAGAGATGGGCCGCGGTGCCGGCTGCCCGGCCCGCGCGCACCGCGGCGATAAGCCACACCAGCCCCGGCTCCCAGGCGTTCTCGAGATCGGTTGCCGAGGGCGTGGGCTCGCCATCGGGATGGGAATGGTAGACGCCGACGATCGCCTCGTCGGACCCGCGGAGTTCGCGCTGCAGGTCGAGCTGTAGCGCGGGATCGATCTCGAAACGATCGCGGCGGCCGGCCGGCGCCAGGTTGGGGCTGGGTACCACCCGTCGCACCCGCCAGGCGCGCGCACCTTCGGCTGTGCCGACCAGCAAGCCACAGCATTCGGCTGGATAAGCGGACTCGGCGTGGTCGGCGACCGCTTTGAGCTGCGCGGGCTCGAAGGTGATCACTCGGTCCATTCGAGGTCGAAGCGGCCGAGCTCGGCGCCGCTCGCCAGATCGAGAACGATCACCCGCTGCGCGCCCTCGGGCAGGGCGACGACCAGGATCAGCTTATCGCCCTCGGCCACCGCCTCGATGACATCGGCCCCCTGGGGGAGGCCGATACGGCGGGCCCCAAAGCCGGCCGCCGAGACCGCGGGTGGCGCATCGGGCAACGCGCTTTGCTCGCTCGGCGCGGTCGCGCGCTCATAGATGGTGAGTCCGATCACCACCACCCCACCGACGATCAGCACGCCGAGGAAGATGACGAGGGCCTTGAGCGCGCGTACGCTTGAGTCCAGTCTCATGGCACCACATAAGCCAGAATCATCCAGCAATTCGAAATGGCCGAGGACAGTATCCACAACCTGGCGGCCGGCGCCGCGGACGCCGGCGCACGGCTCGACCGGTTCCTTGCCGATTCCGTCCCGCGGCTGAGCCGGACGCGCGCCCAGGCGCTGATCCGCGCCGGGCGGACGGCGGTCGGGGGATTGACGATAACGGACCCCTCGGTACGGGTCAAACCGGGGGCGCGCGTGCGCCTGTGCGTGCCGCCGCCGGCCGAGCCGCGGCCGCAGCCGCAGGCGATTCCGCTCTCGGTGGTCTACGAGGACGACGCGCTCATCGTCATCGACAAACCCGCCGGGCTGGTCGTCCACCCGGCGCCGGGCAATCCTGACCGGACGCTGGTCAACGCGCTATTGGCGCACTGCGCCGGTGGGCTGTCGGGGATCGGCGGGGTGCGGCGGCCCGGCATCGTTCATCGCCTGGACAAGGACACCAGCGGCCTGATGGTGGCGGCCAAGTCGGACGCCGCGCACCAGGCGCTGGTACGCGATTTCGCGGCCCGGCGGATCGAGCGCGCCTACCGCGCGGTGGTGTGGGGGGCGCCGACGCCGCGGCGCGGCGAGATCGCCGGCAACATCGGCCGCCACCCGGGCAACCGCAAGAAGCTGGCGGTCGTTGCCCGGGGCGGGAAGCCGGCGCTCACCCGCTATCGCGTGCTGCGCGAGTTGGCGGCAGAGGCAAGCGTGATCGAGTGCCGGCTGGCGACCGGCCGCACCCACCAAATCCGCGTGCATATGGCCCACATCGGGCACCCCATCGTGGGCGATCCGCTTTATGGGCGCGGCCATCAGCGCGCGGTGCCCGCGACCGCGGCGGCACGCCGGCTCGGCCGCCAAGCGCTGCACGCCTGGCGCCTGGGCTTCCGCCATCCCGAAAGCGGCGAGAGGTTGCAATTCGCGAGCGAGCTACCATCTGAGATGGCAGCCTTGATCGATTCCCTGGATATGCGGTGAAGGGTTGCCGCGATGCTTTGACAGCGTCGCCGCCAAGCACTAAGAACGGGTTGCGCACCCCGCAAGCGACGGTACGGCCCGATGCCCGATGACAAACCCTCGACGACGAGCGCGGCGCGCATTCCGGCGCTCTCACCCGAGGTCAGCCTGTCGCGCTACCTGCAGGAGATACGCAGGTTCCCGATGCTGGAGCCCGACGAGGAGTTCATGCTGGCGAAGCGCTGGCGTGAGCACGACGATACCGAAGCCGCAGGGCGGCTGGTCACCAGCCATCTGAGGCTGGTGGCGAAAATCGCGATGGGCTATCGCGGATACGGGCTGCCGGTCGGCGATCTTATCGCCGAGGGCAACGTCGGCATCATGCAGGCGGTGAAGCGCTTCGATCCCGACCGCGGGTTCCGCCTGGCGACATACGCCATGTGGTGGATACGGGCGGCCATTCAGGAATACATCTTGCGCTCGTGGTCGCTGGTGAAGATCGGCACCACCGCCGCTCAGAAGAAGCTGTTCTTCAACCTGCGCCGGCTCAAGGGCCAGATCCAGGCCATCGAGGAGGGCGATTTGACGCCCGATCATGTCGAACAGATCTCGACCAAGCTCGGCGTCTCGGAGACCGAGGTGGTGAGCATGAATCGCCGCATGGCGGGTGGCGATCAGTCGCTCAACGCGCCGCTGCGCGAAGACGGCGACGGCGAGTGGATCGACTGGCTGGTCGAGGACAGCCCCGATCAGGGGGTGGTGTACGAAGAGGCCGAGGAGATGGGGCGTCGCCGCGCCCTCTTGCACGACGCGATGGAGGGGCTCAACGAGCGCGAGCGCCATATCCTCAACGAGCGACGACTGAGCGAGGAACCTTCGACGCTGGAGCAGCTGAGCGTGGTCTACGGCATCAGCCGCGAGCGGGTGCGCCAGATCGAGGTGCGCGCGTTCGAGAAGCTGCAAAAGGCGATGCGCAACGCCGCGTTGGAGCAGCAGCTCACCTCATAGCAGCCTGGCGCGGCCGCCTGCGGCGGCGCGGTGCGCGCTCGCCGCCCCGGGGCTCCCAGGTGAACGTCCGCAGCGCCACCAGCGTCGCGCCCAGCCCCCAGGCGACCATGACCGCAAGGTGCGAAAGGATGGCGTACTCACCGGGACCGGCGCTCCACTGAAAGCCCGAGCCCGATAGCGTCGGGTTGAAGGCGCCGGAGAAGGCGACCGCGAAGTGCTTGAGCGGAAAGATATCGCCCAGCACCTCGAGCCACGCCGGCATATCCTCGAACGGCGCGATGAATACGTTGGAGACGAAGGCGAGGGGCAACAAGGTCGCGTTGGTCACCGCCGGCGTCGCATCGCCGTTGGGTACGATGGCCGCGACCATCAGCCCCAGGGCCGAGAGCGCCGCGACGCCGGCGATGAAGGTGACGATGGCAGCCAAGGCGGTGCGCCCGAATATCTCGACCCCGAAGAAGGCGACGCCCGCCGCCTTCGTAGCTGCGCAGGTTGCGCAGGAACTCGATGCCGTTCATGACCGGCATGTTCCAATCCAGAAGGATCGCATCGGGCATCTGACGCTCGCACGCAGTCAACGCCTCCTGCCCGTCGGCTGCTTCCATGATGTCGAACTGAAAGCCTTGGAGGATCTGTCGAGCGACGGTCCTGATGACCTTCGAATCATCGACGACGAGACACGATTTCATGGCCGTCCTTTCGTCTTTGCTGTCGCTGGCGCCGAACCGCTCAGGCGGCGATGGCGCGGTCGAAATCGAGCAGCCGCTCGACATCGAGAGCGACAAGGAGTTAGCCGTCGAGGCGGTAGACACCCTGGGCGACGTCGCGCCACCTCGAATTCAGGGTGACCGGCGTTTACTCGTAACACTCCCGTGGCAGCGCCATGACCTCGCCGACGGTATCGATTACCAGGCTGTAGAACTCCGCTCCCTGCTCGACGACGATGTACATGCCGTCGCCGTCTTCGCGCGGCGGCAGGTCGAGCGCGCGGCGCACGTCGATCGCGGTGACGATGCGGCCACGCAGGTTCATCGCCCCGGCGACCTGGCGCGGCGCGAGCGGAATCGGTGTCACCTTCTGCGGCGCCAGCACGTCGTGGACCGATGAGCCGCTGATGCCGAACAGCTGGTCCGCGACCATCATGGTCACGAACTGGGCGCTCTCGCCCACCGCGCCTGTCGAATCAGGCTTCTCTGTGTGGTTGCTCATGCCGGGTCTCCGGTTGCCGTGGTGTCGAGGGTTTGCGAGAGGCTGTGCAAGAGCGCCTGGCGGTCCATCTTGGCGACGTAGTCGACAAAGCCGGCGTCGCGGCCACGGCCTATGTCCGATGACGAGGTGTGTGAGCTTAGTGCGACCATCGGCGTATCCTTCCAGCGCGCATCCTCGCGCACCGCCTGGACGAACTCGAAGCCGTTCATACCCGGCATTTCGATATCGCTGACGATGACGTCGAAGTCGGCGCCGTCCTCGCGCATCCGGAGCGCCGCGTCGGCGTCATCGGCGGTGGTCACCTGATAGCCGGCGGTCGCCAGGAGCGGCCGCATGAGCTCGCGGAAGAAGGAACTGTCGTCGACCAGCAGCACCCGCCGGACCCCGTTGTCGCCGGCGGTCGTGTCCGGGGAGCCAAACCAGTCGGCAAAGGCCCGGGTCAGGTACGCGGTAGTGTCGAGAATCTCGGTGGCCCGTCCAGCGACGACGGCGCTGCCGATCGCGCCGTCGTGGATGGCGGCAATCTCGATGTCGAGCACGTCCTCGACGATATCGACGATCTCATCCACCAGCAGTCCCATGGTTCGCTCGCGATCGGCGAAGACGAGGATGGGCTGGCGCCCCTCGGCCTTCATCTCGAACGAGGCATCGACCGGAATCAGCGGCATCAATTTGCCGCGGTACTGCACGACGTTCATTCCGTTCGACTGCTCGACCTGCGCCACATCGATCTCTTCGAGCCGGGCCACGAGCGAAAGCGGCACCGCCCGCTGGGTGTCGCCACCGGCGCGGAAGACCAGCAGCGCGGTCTTCCGCGAGTCCTCGGCCGATTCGGCCGCTTCCTCCTCGTCGGCGGTTTCGGCCACGAGCGCCCGTTCCCCGACGCTCGCGGCGATGCCGTTGGGGTCTAGGATCATTATGACGCTGCCATCGCCCAGAATGGTGTTGCCCGAGTAGGTGCTGATATCCCTGAGCATTGGGGCAACCGGCTTGACCACGATCTCCTCGGTATCGAACACCTTGTCGACGACGATTCCGAAGGTGTTGGCGCCAACTTGGCTGACCACGATGAACACATCGTGGGGCGGCTCTTCCTCGGCGATTTCGTCGGGCTTCATGCCCAGGATGTCACGCAGGTAGATCAGGGGCAGCAGGCGGTTGCGCAGTCTCAAGACCGGCGCGTCGCTGATGCTCTCGATCTTGTTGTCCGAATCGCGCGACACGCCCACCAGCTCGACGACGCCGATCTGCGGGATAGCGAAGCGCTCGCCGCCACATTCGACGATTAGCGCCGAGACGATCGCAAGCGTCAGCGGAATCTTGATGGTGAACTGGGTGCCCTTGGACTCATGCGATGTCACCTCGACCGTCCCGCCGATCTTCTCGATGTTCGAACGCACGACGTCCATGCCGACGCCGCGGCCCGAGACGCTTGTCACCTTCTCGGCCGTCGACAGGCCGGGACGGAAGATGAGCTGCAGGACGCGCTGCTCGGACATCGCCTCGATCTCGGCCTGCGTCACCAGACCGTTGGCGATAGCTTTTTCTTTGATCTTCTCGACCGGAAGTCCCTGCCCATCGTCGGAGACCTGGATGATGATGTGGCCGCCTTCGTGGAAGGCGTTGAGTACGATCTTGCCGGTTTCGGGCTTGCCCGAGTCCAGCCGCGCCTCGCGCGTTTCGATCCCGTGGTCGCCCGAGTTGCGGACCATGTGGGTCAGTGGGTCCTTGATCAGCTCGAGGACTTGGCGGTCGAGCTCGGTATCGGCGCCCTTCATCTGCAGATCGATCTTCTTGTCGAGCTCCTTGGCCAGGTCGCGCACGATGCGCGGCAACTTGGACCAGGCGTTACCGATTGGCTGCATGCGCGTCTGCATGACGCCTTCTTGGAGGTCGGTGGTGACGTGGCTCAAGCGCTGCAGCGGGACCATGAATTCGCTGTCGTTTAGCCCGCGCACCATCTGCATTAGCTGGTTACGGGTCAGGACCAACTCGCTGACCATGTTCATGAGGTCTTCGAGCACCTCCACCTGGACCCGGATCGTCTGGCGTGCGATCGAGGAATCGCCGCCCGCCGCGGCGTCGGGTTTGGTCTCGGCAGGACCGGCCGGCGCCGCTCCGCCGGCGGCGGGGGCGAGCGTGGCCGCGGTGCCGTTTCCCTTCGCGGCCGGCGATGCCGGTGCGGCTTCCTCGGCCGCCTCGTCGGTTTCGTCTCGCGCCGCGTCCAGCACTGCATTCCCCTGGTCCTCGGTCTCGGGGACAACGGCTTCCCCGGCCTCCGCCGCGGTGCCGGGCTCGGCGGGCGGGACCACGATCTTGTCGAAGTCGACGACACCCGCCTCGCCGCCACTCTTCGCGTCGCTCTCGGCCATCGCGTTGAGCCGGTCCACCAGGTCGGAATCGTCACCCTCGGGCTCGGCCTCCGTGGTCTCCACCAGTTCCTTGATACGGTCGAGCGATTCGAGGATCAGGGACACTGTCTCTTGATCGGCCTTCAACTCGCCGTCGCGCACCTTGCCGAGGACGTTTTCGCCGGCGTGCGCCACTTTCTCGAGTCGCGGCAGGCCAAGAAACCCGCACGTCCCCTTGATGGTGTGCACGAGGCGGAAGATGTTGGCCAGGAGCTCGGGGCTGTCGGGGTTCCGCTCCAGCTCCACCAACTCGACATCCAAGACCGCGATGCTTTCATTGGTCTCGGTAAGGAATTCGTTGAGAAGATCGTCCATGGCGGTTCGTTTCCACTCCGGCCGGGGGTCGGGTCGGCCGCTCGCAGGGGGCGAGCCGCGCGCCGTCGTCGTGACGTGCGACAATCGGGGATAAAGCCTAAGAAACAGGGAACGGTCGGCGTAAAGATACGATGAAGTCGGCGATTCCCGCCCTAGTCAGAGGGCGGAGCGCCGGCGATGGCCGTGCTCAGCCCGATCCGGTCGGCGTCCTCTGAAACCTCAATGCTGCCGCCCAGCCGCTCGGCCAGCCTGGCCGCAAGGTAGGGCTGGGCGATACGCGGCTCGATCACCGCGCCTGGGGCGTCTGCGCCCAACGCCGCGACCACGTCTTCGTCCATGGCCGCGCGTTCGCCGGCGGCTGAAACCGCAATCTCCAGCGATTCCCCGGCCTCGCCCAAAGCCACCGTCACGATGCCACCGCGCGGCAGCGTGCCCGCCGCCAGGAGGACCATATTGAGCGCGAGCTTGCCAACCTCGATCGCCACAAGCATTGAAGGGTCGGGGTGCTCCGGCCACTCGAGCCGTACCCGCCCCTGTTCATACAGCGCACCGGCGATACGCCGTAGCTCGTTCACTTCGATATCGCCGCCAAGCCCCGAGGCGGCGCCGAACGCCAACCGGTAGAACTCGATTCGATGCGCCGCCTCGCCCGCACTCATCGCCATCAGGTCGAGCGCTTGGCGCCGCATCTCGGGGTCGGTTTCTTCGTACAAGAGCTCGACACCGTTGCTGACTGCGCCGATGGGACCGATGAGATCGTGACACAATCGCGAGCACAAGAGCGCCGCCAGCCTGATCTCCTCCATCGCCTGCTCCCCCGCTTCAGCGCCAGTCCGCGCGGCCAGCTTGCCCCCGACCCCGGGCCGAGCTACATCACCGACATAGCACCACAGCCGCACACACCCTGCAATGACCGCCAGCCTGTTCGTCCCCGGCACGCTCGTCCGCCACCCGACCCAGCCCGAATGGGGCGTCGGCCAGGTGCAGTCTGCCATCGGCAGCCGCGTGACCGTCAATTTCGAGCATGCCGGCAAACAGCTGATCAACGCCGAGCGCGTGCATCTAATGCTCGCCGACGGTGAGGGCGGACCGCAGGGCTAGTCGGCGCGGCGACCGCGAAAACGGTTTTACAACATTTGTCGCTTCTGCGAGATTCGCGACCCAAAAGGAAGCCGGGATGCCCAGGGCCGGAGCCAAACCACAGACAATGCGCGCTCCCGGCGCCGGCCGGGGCAAGGCCCGCGGCCATCCCAAGGGCCGCCAGGTCGAGCCCGCGGCGCTGGTGGAGATCGAGGCGCTGCTGGGCGATGCGCCGCGCCGGCGCGAGTACCTGATCGAGTATCTGCACCGCATCCAGGACCGCTACAACTTCATCTCGGCGGCGCACATGGCAGCGCTCGCCACGCATTTGCACCTGGCGATGGCCGAGGTCTACGAGGTCGCGACGTTCTACGCCCATTGGGACGTGGTCAAGGAAGGCGAGCCGCCGCCCCCGCCACTCACGGTCCGGGTCTGCGACAGTCTTCCCTGCGAGATGGCGGGCGCGGGGCGGCTGCGGTCCGAGCTCGAGCGCAGCGCGGGGCCTGGGGTCCGGGTTGTCCGCGGACCGTGCATGGGCCGTTGCGACGGCGCCCCGGTGGTGTGCGTCGGGCACAACCACATCAGCCGTTGCGGCGCCGATGACGCCCGGATGGCAATTCGGGACGGTGCGATCCACGAACCGATCGCCCCCTACACCGGCTACGAGGAATACCTCGCCGGCGGTGGCTACGCGCTACTCAAGGCCTGTCTCGGCGGCGGCCGCGATCCCGAGGGCATTATTGCGGCGCTCGACGAAAGCGGGTTGCGGGGGCTCGGCGGTGCCGGTTTTCCGGCCGGGCGCAAGTGGTCGTTCGTCCGCGCCGAGCCGACCCCGAGACTGATGGCGGTCAACGCCGACGAAGGCGAGCCCGGCACCTTCAAGGACCGTCACTACCTTGAGCGCGACCCCCACCGCTTCCTCGAGGGCATGTTGATCGGCGCCTGGGCCGTCGAGGCCGAGGCCGTGTACCTCTACCTGCGCGACGAATACCCCGCGGTCCGCGAGATGCTGACCGCCGAGATCGCGCGAGTTAAGACCGAGGGACTGTGCCCGGGCATCGAGATCCACCTCCGTCGCGGCGCCGGCGCCTATATCTGCGGCGAGGAATCGGCGATGCTCGAATCGATCGAGGGCAAGCGCGGATTGCCGCGGCACAAGCCGCCGTTCCCCTCGCAGGTAGGGCTGTTCGGGCGGCCCACGCTCATCAACAACGTCGAGACGCTGTACTGGGTGCGCGACATCGTCGAGCGCGGGCCCGAATGGTTTGCCGCCCAGGGCCGCGAAGGCCACAAGGGACCGCGTTCGTTTTCGGTCTCGGGGCGGGTCAAGGAACCCGGCGTCAAGCTCGCGCCCGCCGGCATCACCGCGCGCGAACTGATCGAAGAGCACTGTGGCGGCATGGCCGAGGGCCACACCTTCAAGGCCTATCTGCCCGGCGGCGCCTCGGGCGGGATCCTGCCCGCCTCGCTCGGCGACCTGCCGCTCGATTTCGGCACCCTCGAGGAACACGGCGGCTTCATCGGCTCGGCCGCGGTGGTCGTGTTGTCAGACCGCGACGACGTCGGCCGAAGCGCGCTCAACCTGATGCGCTTCTTCGAGGACGAAAGCTGCGGCCAGTGCACGCCCTGCCGCGTCGGCACCGAAAAGGCGGTCGGACTGATGGCGGCGCAAAGCTGGGACACCGGCCTTCTCGAAGAACTGGGCCGGTGCATGACCGATGCCTCGATCTGCGGGCTTGGCCAGGCGGCGCCCAATCCGCTGCGCCACGTACTCGAGCACTTCCCCGAGGAAGTGACGTGAGCGACCCGGTCACTTTCAGTCTCGACGGGGTCGAGGTCACGGCGGCGCCGGGTGAGACCATCTGGCAGGTCGCCGAACGCCAGGGAACGACCATCCCGCATCTTTGTTGGTCAACCGCCGCGGGCTACCGCGCCGATGGCAACTGCCGCGCTTGCATGGTCGAGATCGAAGGCGAGCGAGTGCTCGCCGCCTCGTGCATTCGCGAGCCGGCGCGGGGCATGAAGGTGGCTACCGGCGGCGCCCGCGCCGAGTCGGCGCGAGCGATGGTGATGGAGCTGTTGTTGGCCGACCAGCCGCCCCGCGAGGTAGCGCACGATCCGGACTCTCGGCTGTGGCACTGGGCCGAGGCGCTGGGACGGGATGCCAGCCGCCTGGCGCCGCGGCGCACCCCCGAGCCCGACCCCAGCCACCCGGCGATGGCGGTCAACCTCGATGCCTGCATCCACTGCAACTTTTGCGTCCGCGCCTGCCGCGAGGTCCAGGTCAACGACGTGATCGGCATGGCCGGCCGCGGCCACGGCGCCAAGATCGTCTTCGACTTCGACGACCCCATGGGGGCGAGCACCTGCGTCGCTTGCGGCGAGTGCGTCCAGGCCTGTCCCACCGGGGCGCTGATGCCCGCAGGTGAGGTTGGCAAGATCGCCCCCGAGCGCGCGGTCGACAGTGTCTGCCCCTACTGCGGGGTGGGCTGCCAGATCACCTACCACATCGCCGAGGACGCGATCCTCCACGTCAGCGGCCGCGCCGGCCCGGCCAACCAGGGCCGGCTCTGCGTCAAGGGACGCTATGGCTTCGATTACGTGACCCATCCCGGCCGCCTGACGACGCCGCTGGTGCGCCGCGAGGATGTGCCGAAGGCGGCGGCCTTTGACATCGACCCCCATGACCCCGCGAGCCACTTTCGCACGGCGAGCTGGGATGAGGCGCTCGATCTGGCCGCCGCCGGCTTCCGCCGCATCCGCGATGAGCACGGCGGCAAGGGACTGGCGGGCTTCGGTTCGGCCAAGGGCTCGAATGAAGAGGCCTACTTGGTGCAGAAGCTGGTGCGCGCGGGCTTCGGCACCAACAACGTCGATCATTGCACGCGGCTCTGCCACGCCTCGTCGGTGGCGGCGCTCTTGGAGACCATCGGCTCGGGCGCGGTAACCGCGCCCTTTACCGAGGCCACCAACGCCGATGTCATCTTGGTCACCGGCGCCAACCCGACCGGCAACCACCCGGTCGCCGCCACCTTCTTCAAGAATGCGGTCAAGAACGGCGCCAAGCTGATCGTCATGGACCCGCGCGGCCAAGCGCTCGGCCGCCACGCCACCCACATGCTGCGCTTCAAGGCGGGCGGCGACGTCGCACTGCTCAACGCCATGATGCACGTGATCGTGGCCGAGGACCTGGTGGATCACAACTACATCGCCGGCTACACCGAGGGCTTCGAGGCGCTGGCCGAGCACCTGAAAGCGTTCACGCCCGAGGCCATGGCGCCGGTCTGCGGCATCGCTGCCGAGACCATCCGTGACGTGGCTCGCCTGTTCGGGCGGGCCGACGCGGCGATGATCTTCTGGGGCATGGGCATCTCGCAGCACGTCCACGGCACCGACAACGCGCGCTCGCTGATATCGCTGGCGCTGATGTGCGGCCAGGTCGGCCGCCCCGGCACCGGGCTTCACCCCTTGCGCGGCCAGAACAACGTCCAGGGCGCCTCGGACGCCGGCCTCATTCCGATGTTCTTCCCCGACTACCAGGCGGTCGATGACGGGCCCACGCGCGAGAAGTTCGAGGCCCTGTGGGGGGCACCGCTCGATCCCGAAAAGGGCCTGACGGTGGTCGAGATCACCGAGGCGATTCATGCCGATGTAATCCGCGGCGTCTACATCATGGGCGAGAACCCGGCGATGTCCGATCCCGACGTTAGCCACGCGCGCGCGGCCTTGGCCAAGCTAGACCATCTGGTGGTCCAGGACATCTTCATGACCGAGACCGCCGCCTTCGCCGATATCGTCCTGCCGGCCTCGGCCTGGCCCGAGAAGGACGGCACCGTGACCAACACCAACCGCCAGGTGCAGATGGGCCGCGCCGCGCTGCCGCTGCCCGGCGATTACCGCCAGGACTGGTGGATCGTCCAGGAGCTGGCGCGCCGCATCGGGCTCGACTGGAACTACAGCCATCCCCGCGAGATCTACGAGGAGATGCGCGGCTGCATGGATTCGATCAAGGGCATCAGCTGGGAGCGGCTCGATCGCGAAGGCGCCGTCACCTACCCCTGCGAGGCCGAGGACGAGCCCGGCGAGGCCATCATTTTCGGCGAAGGCTACCCCACCGTCTCGGGCCGCGGCAGATTCGTGCCCGCGGGCATCATCCCGCCCGACGAGCCGGTCGATGAGGACTACCCGATGATCCTCACCACCGGGCGGCTATTGGAGCATTGGCACACCGGCGCCATCACCCGGCGCGCGAGCGTCCTCGATACCCTCGAACCCGAGGCGGTGGCCTCGCTGGCGCCGGCCGACCTGCGCGCCCTTGGCGTGGCGGCGGGTGGGCGCGTGCGGGTGGCGACCCGGCGCGGCGCCATCGAAATCGTCGCCCGCGCCGATGCCGACGTGAGCCCCGGCACCGTGTTCATCCCCTTCGCCTTCGCCGAGGCCGCCGCCAACTTGTTGACCAACCCCGCGCTCGACCCTTTCGGCAAGATCCCCGAGTTCAAGTACTGCGCCGCCAAAGTCGAAAAGGCGGCACCGGCGGAAGCCGCAGGGTAGAGGCAGCCCGGGCGGGCCGACGTTCTCATTTCCAATGGCGAACCCCGCCACGGGATCGGGCGGGGTTCTATGCGGCAGCTTGTGCCGTTCCCGACAGGAGCCAGGATTTTTCGGGCTCGGCGCCGAAGCGCGGCCCAAGTCTAGCTTGTGTTTTCTGCGGCTCGACGGTGTCCGTAACCGCCGTTACCGTGCCCCCCCAAGCAAGGGGGCCAATTGGCTGTCCGGTGGCGTCATACGGCTACCTGCCCTCCCTACTGGTCATCGATCGGGGTCGATATCGACCCCTTAATAGATACGCCGATCCAGCCTCGAATTCAATGATTTGCGGGGCCGCGGGTTCGCGGCGTGGGGTGCATCAGGGTGCGCATTTTGCGCATGTCGGCGGCGACGCTGGCGTGCGCCTTGGCCTCCATCGCGCGGTAGCGGTTGAGCGCCGTAATACCGGTCTTGGTGAGGCGCGCGCCGCCGCCCCGAGGGCCGCCGGTCGCGGTGCGCACGAGCGGCGCCTTGAAGGCCCGGTTCATCCCGTCGACCAGGATCCAGGCGCGGCGGTAGGACATCCCCATCGCCCGCGCCGCGCCCGAGATCGAGCCCTCTGCGGCGATGGCTTCCAAGAGCGCCGCCTTGCCGGGGCCCATGGCGACCGGCGAGCCCAGCAGGACGCGAAGCTGCGGTAGGACGGCGGGCGCCTGCCTGACCATCGCTCTAAGCCGAGAGGCGCTCGGCCTCGGCCAGGTCCTCGGGCACGTTGACGTTGAAAAAGGGATCGACCGGTGCGTCCGCGAACGCGACCTCGGGCAAGTGGTAGCGCGCGGTCCAGCGGTCGATCTTGTGAATCTCTTCGCCCAGAATTGCCTGGCGCAGCGCCCCGGCCAGGTCCACCGGCCACAGCCCGAACACCGGATGAGCACGGCCACGCGATGCCGCGCACGCTAGGTTTCGGCCCTCGGTCTCGATCGCGGCGACGAGGCGCGCCACCAGGTCGGTGGGGAAGAACGGTGCGTCGGTGGCGAAGGTGGCGATCCAGGTGCAGCCGGGCGCGTTGGCCCGCGCCCACTCCATGCCGGTGAGCACCCCGGCGAGCGGTCCGGCAAAGCCCTCGATGACATCGGGCGCGACCGGCAAACCATAAGACTCGAAGCGCGCGGGGTCGCCGTTGGCGTTGAGCATCAACGTGTCGACCTGGGGCCGGGCGCGGGCGATGGCGCGGGCCAAGAGCGTCGTGCCGCCTAGGGTGCGGAGGCACTTGTCGCCGCCGCCCATGCGACCCGACCGCCCGCCGGCCAAGAGAACGCCGGCGACGGCGGTGCTCGACTCAGACGGCATTCTCCACCAAGCTCGCCTTGCGCTGAACCGCGCGGCCCTCGGCGGCCACTCCAGCCGAATCGGCGTCGTAGAGGATGCGCTCGGACCCAGAGGCGGCGATGAATCGTTTGCCCCGAGCGCGGCCGATCATCGTCAAGCCAGCCTGGCGAGCGAGCTCCACCCCCCAGGCGGTAAAACCGGACCGCGAGATCAGGATGGGGATCCCCATCGAGACGCACTTGATCACCATTTCGCTCGTCAGCCGCCCGGTGGTGTAGAAGAGCTTGCCCTCAGGCGGAACGTCATTGAGCCGCATATAGCCGGCGATCTTGTCGACCGCGTTGTGGCGGCCCACGTCCTCCATATAGAGGAGCGGCCGGTCGTCCTCGCACAGGACGCAGCCGTGGATCGCGCCGGCCTCAAGGTAGATCGAGGGCTGGGCGTTGATCTTGCGCGACAGCGCGTAGATCCACGAGGTGCGCACCACCGCGCTGTCCGCGAACCGCACCGCCTCGAAGCGCTCCATGACGTCGCCGAACACCGTGCCCTGGGCGCAGCCCGAGGTCAGCGTTTTCTTGCGCAGCTTGGCCTCGTAATCGGTGCGCCGCTTGGTACGCACCACCACCGTCTCGACGTCGGCGTCATAATCGATTGCGGTGATCTCGTCGTCGGCGCGCAGCATGTTCTGGTTCGCGAGATAACCCACCGCCAGGCACTCGGGGTAGTCGCCGATGGTCATCATCGTGACCACCTCTTGGCGGTTGAGGAATAGCGTTAGGGGCCGCTCGACCGGAGCGGAAGTCTCGATCGCGGCACCTTCGTGATCGCTCCCCGTTACCCGATAAACCAGCCGCGCATCGCTGGGATCGGGCCGGACGGCGAACTCTTTCAACTTACCCATGCCCGGAATATGCGCCCTCGCCGTGCCCAGGGCAAACTCACCCGCTGGCGAGGCGTCCGAAATGTTGCTATATTCGGTCGGATATAACGCCATGATTGATCCCTTTGGACGCCACGTCAGCTACCTCCGCGTCTCGGTCACCGACCGCTGCGACTTCCGCTGTGTCTACTGCATGTCGGAACACATGACGTTCCTGCCCAAGGCGGACCTGTTGACGCTCGAGGAACTCGACCGCCTGTGCTCGGCCTTCGTCCGCAAAGGAGTGAGCAAGCTGCGCATTACCGGGGGCGAACCGCTGGTGCGGCGCGGCGTCATCGAGCTTTTCCGCAGCCTCGGCCGCCACCTCGGCAGCGGTGCGCTCGAGGAGTTGACGCTTACCACCAACGGCTCGCAGCTGGCGCGCTTCGCGAGCGACCTTGTGGATGCCGGGGTCCGACGGATCAACGTCTCGCTCGACACCCTCGATGCCACCAAGTTCGCCGCCATCACCCGCTGGGGCCGCTTCGACCAGGTCATGGACGGCATCCGCGCCGCCAAGGAAGCGGGGCTGAAGATTAAGATCAACACGGTCGCGATGCGCGGCGTCAACGACGATGAGTTCGAGCGGCTGCTCGGTTGGTGCGCCGAGGAGGGCTTCGATCTCACGCTGATCGAGACCATGCCCTTGGGTGAGATCGACCAGAGCCGCGCCGACCACTACCTGCCGCTCTCGGTGGTGCGCGCCGAGCTCGCCGGGCGCTGGACGCTCGAGGGATCGGAGTTTCGCACCGGCGGCCCGGCACGCTACGTCACGGTCCGCGAGAGCGGCCAGCGGCTCGGCTTCATCACGCCCCTGAGCCACAATTTCTGCGAATCGTGCAACCGCGTGCGGCTGACCTGCACCGGTACCCTCTACATGTGTCTCGGCCAGGACGACGACGCCGACCTCCGGACCCCGCTCCGGCAGAGCGAATCCGACGCCGCGCTCGAAGCCGCCATCGACGAGGCAATATCGCGCAAGCCCAAGGGCCACGACTTCTTCATCGACCGCCAAACCGCGGGCCCCGCGTTGGCTCGCCACATGAGCCTGACCGGAGGTTAGCGCGGCCGGTTCAGCTTCAATCGCCCGCGGCGGCCGCAAGCTCATCGAGCTTGCGCACGGTGTTCCAGTTGCGGGCGGTGCCGCACACGCCGAGCGCGCCCTCGATGCGCGTGAGTGTCAGCTTGGAGCGGCCGATGCCATCGGGGTAGGTGATGTAGGCCGTCTCGCCGGCGACGCGAAGCACCTCGTTGCCCTTGATCGCCGCGCGCAGGGCGTCCACGGCCGCCTCGCTCGGACCCTCCTTCAACGCCATCACGATGAGATGGCCCGGGTCCTGGGCGGCTTCGTCGGGGAAGGGATTGGCTGCGATGAGCTCGGACCATTGGTCGGCGGTGCGGACCAGAAAGTCCGTGCGCAGGTCGAGACGTTCGGCCGCCTCTCGCTCGAGCAAGCCCTCGAGCGCGCGGCCGCCCTCCCGCGCCCCGCGGAAGACGAGGTTGCCGCTGTTCAATATCGTTCTCGCCTCGGCAAAGCCGAGGTCGCCGACCATGGCGCGCAGGTCGGCCATGGCGACCTTGGTGTGGCCGCCGACGTTCACGCCGCGCAACAGGGCGATGAACACCGTCATGCCCTCAGCATGAGCCAGCGGGCGGCCCAGGTCTACCTGGTCCCACTCCGCGGCTCCGCTATACTGCCAGCCCGTCCGCCCCGAGCCCCCGCCGATGCCTGAACCCAAGATCGCCCTGGTGGCTTCGAACGCGCCCGCCGCGCAGAAGGCCTTGGGCCGGCTCAAGGCGCGTTACCCGACGGTCACCCCCTCCCGGGCCGACATCATCGTCGCTCTCGGCGGTGATGGGTTCATCCTGCATACGCTGCATCGCTACGCGGGCCGCGATCTCCCGGTCTATGGGATGAACCGGGGCACCGTCGGGTTTCTGATGAATGCCTACTGTGAGACCCGGCTCGTCAAGCGGCTGGCCGCGGCCGAGCGGGTCACGCTCAGCCCCCTGCGGATGAAGACGACCCAAGTCTCGGGAGTCGTGCGCGAGGCGCTGGCGCTCAACGAAGTCTCGCTCCTGCGCCAGACTCGCCAGGCGGCCAAGGTGCGAATCTCGATCGATGGCGTGGTCCGGGTACCGGAGTTGGTGTGCGACGGAGTACTGGTAGCGACGCCGGCCGGCAGCACCGCCTACAACCTTTCGGCGCACGGCCCGATCCTTCCGGTGGGCGCCGATGTCCTGGCGCTCACCCCGATCAGCGCCTTCCGCCCCCGGCGCTGGCGCGGGGCGCTGGTGCCGCGCGAATCGCGGCTGTGCTTCGAAGTGCTGGGCGGCGCCAAGCGCCCGGTCAGCGCCGTCGCCGACCATACCGAGGTCCGCAACGTCGCCCGGGTGGACGTTCGCGAGGACCGCGAGCGCCGCTTCCAGTTGCTGTTCGATCCCGAGCACAATTTCGAGGAACGAATCGTCCGCGAACAGTTCGCCTCGTGAGCCGGCGGCGCCGGCCGCGGGACCCATGATCGCCGAGCGCGGCAGCACCAAGCCGCCGCGGCCCCCCGCCTTCGACCGCGCCGTTGCCTTGGGGCTGGGCCTGGCCGCGGCAGGCGGGACAGCGGCGGCGTTTGCTGGGCTGCCGCTTGCATGGATGCTGGGTGCACTGGGCGCGACGACGGCCGCGGCGCTCGGCGGCGCCCGCGTACGCGTGCCAGGGTTCCTGCGCACGGCAATGGTCGCGGTGCTCGGGATCATGCTCGGCAGCGCCTTCACCCCGCAGGTATTCGCCGATCTCGGGCGCTGGCTCTATGGCCCATTGGTCCTCATCGTCTATCTCGCGCTGGTCGCCGCGCTCGGCCTCGTCTACTTCCGGCGACTGGCGAAGTTCGACCCGATCACCGCGTACTTCTCGGCGATGCCCGGTGGCCTGAGCGAGATGGCGGTGGTCGGCGAGGCGCTGGGCGGCGATGCGCGTACGATCTCGCTCGTCCACAGCGTCCGCATCCTCCTGCTGGTGCTGACGATCCCGCTCTATTTCCGATTCGTCGAGGGCATCGAGGTCCCGGCGCTGGCCCCCGCCACCTCGGCGGCCGCGCTCGGCGCGGTGGACGCCGCCGTTCTGGTGGGCTGCGCCGTGTTGGGATACCTCGGCGCCCGGCGGCTGCGCCTCCCGGCGGCGCCGCTGGTCGGCCCGATGGTGCTCTCCGCGGCCGTCCACCTGGGCGGAATCACGGCCTCGGCGCCGCCCTCGCCGGTGGTCGCCCTGGCCCAGGTGGTGGTTGGCGGCGCCGTCGGCTGCCGCTTCGCGGGATTTGGCATGGAGCGAATCTGGCGCGACCTTCGGTTCGGCCTCGGTAGCGCCGCCGGCATGATCGCACTCACCGTGGCACTCGCGGCAGCGACGAGCGCCTTGACCGGGAGCGACCCGTTCGCGATGGCGCTCGCACTCGCGCCTGGCGGATTGGCCGAGATGAGCCTGATCGCGCTTGCCCTGGGCGCCGATTCGGTGTTCGTCTCGGCAATGCACATCCTTCGCATCGCCATCATCGTCACCCTCGCACCGCTGGCCGCGCGCCTGGGGTTACGCGGTTCACGGCCGGGCGCCGCGGCCGAGGACTAGGCGCGCGGCATGGCGCCAGCGGCCATCGGTCGCCCGCTCCGGCGTGCCGAGGACCGGCGCCTGCTGACCGGTCGCGGCCGCTTCCTCGACGATATCAACCTAGCGGGGCAAGCGCGCGCGGTCATGCTGCGCTCCTCGCTCGCGCGTGCGGACCTGCGCGCGCTTGACGTCCGGGCCGCCGCCGAGGCGCCGGGCGTGCTCGCGGTGCTGACCGGCGCGCAGTATCGCGCCGCCGGCTATGGGCCGTTGCCATGCCGCGTGGAAGTGCTCAACAAGGATGGAACGGCGCGCGCCGATCCGCCGCGCTGGCCGCTTGCCACCGATCGGGTACGCCATGTGGGCGACCCCATTGCCCTGGTGGTCGCCGAAACCGATGCCCAGGCGCGGGATGCGGTCGAGCTCATCGCGGTCGATTATGCGCCGCGTCCGGCGGTCACTCGCCCGCTTGAGGCGCTGGCGCCACAAGCGCCACAGCTTTGGGACGAGGCGCCAGGCAATCTCTGCTACGACACGGAACTCGGCGACCGCGCCGCCACCGAGGCGACGTTCTCGCGCGCCCCGCGAGTCACCGAGATCGATCTTGTCAACAATCGCCTCATCGCCAACTCGATCGAACCCCGCGGCGCCATCGGCAGCCTCGAGGCGGATGGCCGTTTTGTCCTCTACGTCTCGTCCCAGGGCGTGCACCGGCTGCGCGACCCCTTGGCCGAAGACATCCTGCGCATCCCGCGCGAGGGCCTGCGCGTGATCACGCCCGACGTGGGCGGAGGGTTCGGGATGAAGATCATGATGTACCCCGAATACCCGCTGGTCTTGTGGGCGGCGAAGGTCGTCGGGCGAGCCGTCAAATGGGTCGCCGACCGGGGTGAGTCCTTCCTTTCCGACGTCCAGGGCCGCGACCACACCACTCACGCCGCTCTGGCGCTGGACGAGGAGGGCCGCTTCCTGGGCCTCAAGGTCTCGGCTGTCGCCAATCTCGGCGCTTACCTGTCGACCTTTGGGCCGGGCATTCCCGCCGGGGCCGGGGTGCCGCTCTATGCAAGTCTCTACGACTTCGCCACCGCCTATGTCGAGATCAAGGCGGTGTTCACGAACACCGTTCCGGTCGATGCCTACCGCGGCGCAGGGAGGCCGGAATCCAACTACGTGGTGGAGCGACTGATTGACAAGGCCGGCCGCGATCTCGGCTGGACGGGACCGAGTTGCGCCGCCGCAACTTCATCGCGCCGGAGCGGATGCCATACCGGACCGCGCTCGGGTACACCTACGATTCGGGCGAGTTCGCGCGCAACCTCGACGATGCGGTCCGCATCGGCGGGCAGCCGGGCTTTGAGAACCGGCGCGCCGCCGCCAAGGCGCGGGGCATGCTCGCCGGCTCGGGTGTTGCGAGTTACATCCACGCCACCCCAGGCGTCGAGGAAATCGCGAGCGTGAGCATCGATAGCGCCGGTACGGTCATCCTCCTGAGCGGCGGCCAATCGAACGGCCAGGGCCACGCCACGGCCTTCGCCCAGGTTCTCGCCGGTCGCCTGGCCATCCCCGTAGCATCGGTCATAGTGGTGCAGGGCGATACCGACCGCATCGCCGAGGGCACCGGCACCGGTGGCTCGCGCACGCTCCTCCACAGCGCCACCGCGATGATGGACGCGGCCGACATAATCGTCGCCAAGGGAAAGCTGCTCGCCGGCGCGATACTGGAGGCGGCGCCCGCCGACATCGCCTATGTCGAAGGCGAGTTCGCGATCAAGGGCACCGATCGGCGCATCGGCCTGTTCGACGTCGCGGCCAGCGCCGAACGGGCGGGCGAACCGCTGGCCGCGCTGGGATCCGCGTCGGCCGACCGCTCCTTTCCAAATGGCTGTCACCTGTGCGAGGTCGAGGTCGATCCCGATACCGGAGTGACCGAGATCGTGCGCTATACCGTGGTCGACGACCTCGGTACCGTCGTCAACCCGCTGCTGGCCGCGGGTCAGGTACACGGCGGGACGGTACAGGGCATCGGTCAGGCGCTCTTTGAGGCAACCCGGTTCGATCCCGACTCGGGACAGCTTCTATCGGGCTCGTTCCTGGATTATTGCCTGCCGCGAGCAGGCGACGTTCCGCCGCTCGATGTCTCCACCAACGGCGTCGCCTGCCGCAACAACCCCCTGGGCGTCAAAGGCGCGGGTGAGGTCGGCGCGATCGGCGCACCCCCGGCGGTGGTCAACGCGGTCCTCGACGCGCTGAGCCCGCTTGGCGTCGACACCATCGACATGCCGATGACGCCCGAGCGCGTTTGGCGGGCGATCAAGGTGGCGAGGGTCGCCTGAACGGGCTATTCGCCGGTGGTCTCGCCGCGCGGCGGTCCCTTGAGCTCGACCCCGTTTCCGTCGGGATCGGCGATGTACATCGAGGGCCCCTCGCCCTCGGCGCCGTAGCGCATCGCGACGACGCCGAGCCTCACCCCGTGGGCGGCGAGGTGGGCCTGAATCTCGTCCTCATCGAAAAACTCGATCCGAAGCGCGAGGTGATCGACGTTACGCCCCCCGGCCCCCGGAGGCGCGCCGCCGGCGCGGCCGAGTTCACCGGCCACATCGACGAGGTCGATCAACGCCGAACCGGCGCGGAGCTGCACCAGACCGATGTCCTCGACCGAGCGCTCGACCTGGCAGCCCAAAACGTCGCAATAAAAATCGAGGGCGCGGCCGACGTCGGTCACCCGAAGGACTACGTGGTCGATGCCCTGGACGTGGATCGCCGACACCCCATCCCCCGTGCGGGGCTACGAGAGCGCGGCGCAAGCGCGCTGGATGCGGGTGCAGGCCTCGGTCAGGTCCTCGGTCGAGGTCGCGTAGGAGATGCGGAAGTGCGGCTCCAGCCCGAAGGCCGCACCGTGGACCACCGCCACACCCTCGGCCTCGAGCAAGTAGCCCGCGACATCGCCGTCGTTCTCGATACGCTGGCCATCCGGCGTGGTCTTGCCGATAAGCTCGGCGCAGCTCGGATAGACGTAAAACGCCCCGGCGGGTGTCGGGCAGGCAAGCCCGGCCGCCTGATTGAGCATCGAGACGACCAAATTGCGACGCTCGGCAAAGACCATGCACCAGTCCAGAAGGAATCCTTGGGGCCCGTTGAGCGCCTCGACCGCCGCGGCTTGGCTGATCGAGGAGGGGTTGGACGTGCTCTGCGACTGAACCTTGGCGATCGCCTTGATCAGCTCGACCGGCGCGGCGCCGTAGCCGATGCGCCATCCCGTCATCGCGTAGGCCTTGGACACGCCGTTCAACGTCAGCGAGCGCTCGGCCAAGGCCGGTTCGACCTGAGCCGGGGTCGAGAACCCGAAGCCGTCGTAGACGAGGTGCTCGTAAATGTCGTCGGACAGCACCCACACGTTGGGGTGGCGCATCAATACGCCGGTGATGGCGGCGACCTCGTCGCGGCCGTAGGCAGCGCCCGAGGGATTGGAGGGCGAGTTGAAGATCAGCCATTTGGTGCGCGGGGTGATCGCCGCCTCCAAGTCCTCGGGGCGCATCTTGAAGCCGCGGTCGATCGAGGCGTCAACGAAAACCGGCGAGCCCCCGGCCAACAACACCATGTCGGGATACGAGACCCAGTAGGGTCGCGGGATGATGACCTCGTCGCCGGGATTGAGGGTCGCCATCAGCGCGTTGTAGAGGACCTGTTTGCCGCCGGTGCCGACGGTGATCTGCGAGGGCTCGAGGGCGAGCCCGTTCTCGCGCTCGAACTTGGCGCAGATCGCGGCCTTCAGCTCGGGGGTGCCGTCGACGGCGGTATATTTTGTTTCGCCGCGCTCGATCGCCGCCTGGGCCGCGGCCTTGATGTGATCGGGAGTGTCGAAGTCGGGCTCGCCGGCGCCCAGCCCAATGACGTCTCGACCCGCGGCCTTGAGTTCGCGCGCCTTGGTCGTGACGGCGATCGTCGGCGAGGGTTTGATCCGGCTCAGGCTGTCGGCGAGAAAGGCCATGGGGCTCCCGGCGTTGTTGCGGCACGCTACGCCCGCCCCGCCGCGGCGGTCAAGGGCGGGCGCGTTGGGGATGGCCGTTCCGCGGGAGTTGGGGTATGGTCGCATCCGCGCCATGATGCATGCTGCCCAATCCTTCACCGAGGCTCGCCCTGATCGCCGCCGCGGCGGCGCTGGCGGGCTGCGCCTTCATCGCACCGAATGCCCTCGACATCCCCGAGGCGCTTTTCGACCTCTCGGAGCCATTCAGTTACACGAGGCTCGATGCGCCTCTCGCGGACGCCGATTCGCTGGTCGAAACCGCGCGCTGGGACCAGGCGGTGCCGATATCCCTGGTCATGACCGAGTTCTCTTTCGGTCCCGGCGAGCTGAGGGTCCGCAGCGGTGTGCCCTACGCGCTGAAGATCGGCAACCAGGGGGTGTGGCCCCATGCTTTCGGAGCCAAGCACTTCTTCCGGGCGATCGCGGTCCGTAGTATCGAGCCGGCGCCGTTCGATGGGCCGTCGGCGATCGACGGCGGCGCGATCTCGTTCGTCCCTGATGCCTATGGCCCCAGCGCCACGTACATACCGGTGGCCGCGACCGCCGCACAGCGGGGCGCACGCGCGCCAATCCGCGGCGCCGAGCCCGAGGGTGAGATGGCCGCGGCCACGGGCGAGGCCGGCGGCGAGTTGGCGACAACGCAAATCCCCGAGGCGCCGTTCAGCGCCATCAAACTCGATCCCAATCAAGCGGTGATCGTCTATTTCGTTCCCGTCCTCGAGGGAACCTATTACCTGCGTTCGGTGCGCACCGACGACCTGCTGCGCGGCATGCGCGGTCGAATCATCATCGAATAGACGCCGGCATCGGCTAGTCCTGGTCGAGTGCGCCGCGAATTTCGGACGCGAGCGCCCCCCTGCGGTACGGCTTCTTGATTAGACGAACGCCCTCGGTAACGCTTCCGTGGCGGGCGAGGGCCTCTTCGGCGTAGCCCGACGTAAGCAGCACTTTGACGCCGGGCCGTCGCCGCCGGATGTCGTGGCAAAGCTCGATCCCGCTTATGCCACGGGGCAATACCACGTCGCTTAGGACCAGCGCGATCCCGGGGCTGGTACCGAGCATCCCCAGCGCCTCGCTGGCATCGTCGGCTTCGAGCGTGTTGTAGCCCAGAGCCTTGAGCGCGCGGACCGTGAAGGTGCGCACGCTGGCATCGTCCTCGACCACCAGAATCGTCTCGCCGCCACCGGGGTTCGGGTGCACCTCAGGCTCGGCCGCATGCGCGACGTGGCGATCCGCCCGCGGCAGGTGGATTTCCACCGTCGTGCCGCGCCCCAGCACGCTGTGGATCACGGCGTGCCCGCCCGATTGCCGGGCGAAACCACAGACCATGCTGAGGCCGAGCCCAGAGCCTTCCTCGGGCCCCTTGGTGGTGAAGAACGGCTCGAATGCGTGGGCGACGGTATCGGGCGCCATTCCGCAGCCGGTATCGTGCACCGCCAGCACCACTGATTCCCCGGGCGCCGGCCTCGTGCGCTGCTCGCCCGGCGCAGCGCATGGGACGTTGCGGGTCTCGATGGTCAACCTGCCTCCCTCGGGCATGGCGTCGCGGGCGTTGATGGCGAGGTTCAAAAGCGCGTTCTCGGTCTGGATGGGATCGGCGAGTGCCGGCCAGGAATCCGACGCGGTCCGGATCTCAACCTCGATCGGCGCGCCGAGTGTGCGTCGCAAGAGCTCGGCCACGTCGCCGATCAAGGCGTCGAGGTCGATGGCCTGGGGCTCCAGCGGTTGCTTGCGGGCGAAGGCGAGAAGGCGCTGGGTCAGCTCGGCCGCCCGGAACGCGCCGTCTTTGGCGGCGCGCGCAAGTCCGAGCAGATTCCCATCGCCGCTCAACCGGCCCTCGAGGAGCTCGATGTTCCCCAAGATCACGGTCAACATATTGTTGAAATCATGCGCGATGCCACCGGTCAGCTGGCCCATGGGTTCCATTTTCTGCGCTTGTTTGAGCTGCTCATCGGTGGCAAGCCGCCGACTAATGTCGCGGACGATGCCGATGAACAGGCGCCGGCCGGCCAGCGACATCTCGCTGACCGTAAGTTCGAGCGGAACCGTCCCGCCATCCTTGCGCAGCCCACGGACCTGCCTCGCGCCGACGCCCAGTATCCTTCCCTCGCCGCTTCGCAAGTAATTGCGGATGTGGCCATCGTGGCGCCCGCGCTCGCCGCGAGGCATGAGCGTGCTGACGTTTCGACCGATGGCTTCGCCGCTGCTGTAGCCGAAGATCGTCTCTGCCGCAGGGTTGAGCGATTCGATGAGCCCCGCCTCGTCGATGGTGATGATCCCTTCCTCGACATTGTCCATGATGCCGAGAATCCGCTGCTCACTCTCGCGCAGCGCCGCCTCGGCACGCCGTCGGCCGGCGATATCGACGTCGACGCCGATCACCCCCTCGATCTCGCCGTCGTCATCCAGCACGGGGTGGTAGAACGATTCGAATACCGCATCGCCGACCGCGATGATTCCGGAGAACCGCTCGCCGGCGAGCGCCCGCGGCAAATTGTCCTCCTCGCCGGGAAGAATGCGGCGGAGCGCAGGCATCGATCGGCCCACGAGCTCACCCGGTTTGAGGCCGATCATCTCAAGCCCCTTGCCCTCGGAAAGGGTCACCACGCCGTCCTGATCCACGGCCCAGATGATCATAGGTGCGCTCGCGATCACCGCGCTTAGCCGGGCCTCGGTCGCCCGAAGCACCGCCTCGGCGCGTTTGCGCTCGGTGATGTCCAGTCCAACGCCAAGGGTGCGTTCCTCGCCCGCGAATTCGAGCCTGTCCACGGCGACCAGAAGGTCGATCGTCTCTCCGTTCTTGGTGCGATACTTGATCTCCAGATCGCGGATCGACCCGTGTTCGCGAAGCAGCCGGTTGGCGCGCTCATGTTGGTCCGGGTCGGCCCAAACCCCAAGCTCCGACTGGGACTTGCCGATGACCTCCTCGCGCTCGTAGCCCATCACCGAGAGCCAAGTCTGGTTGACGTCGACGTAGCGCTCGTCGCTGCCGTCGATAATCCCCAGCATGCCTGGACTTGCATGGAAGATCCGGGCGAAGCGCTCTTCGGATCGGCGCAACGCGCTCGCGGCGCCGTTGCGCGCGGTAATGTCGCGAATAACCGCTTGGATCGCGGGCCGGCCTTCGAAAAGCAGCGATCGCCCGTTGACCTCGGCGCGAAAGGCGCTTCCGTCAAGGCGCACAAGGGTGATCTCGATGGTCTCGAGCTCGCGCCCCTCCAGGATCTGCCGCTTCCGCGATTCCGTCAGGGGCAGCACACTGGGATGGACCAAGTCGGTGGTCCGCATGCCGAGAAAGTCAGCGCTGCTTGCCGCCCCGAACAGGGTGACGGCCGCCGGGTTGACGAAGACGAACCGGTCCTCTTGATAGACGATGATCGCGTCGGGACTGAGCTCCACCAGCGTCCTGTAGCGCTCCTTGCCCTCGCCGGCGGCGCGGCTTAGCGTCCGGTAGCGCGCCTCGGCCGATTCGAGTCCGGCGCGCGAGTGTTGAAGCCGGCGGACGGCCGCGTACGCGAAAACGCCGATGGCCCCCGCAAGAAGGAATGCCGCCAAGCGCGTCCAGCCATGTTCGTGGTTCGACGCCGCGACAAGCGCGCCGAGGGGGCGCTCGCCCGACACCAAGACACCCACGATCGCATCGACCAACCCGTAGGTGAGCCCGATCGCGGCTGCCCCCGCAACGATCGGCCCGATCGTGCCGCGGATTCCCTGGACTGTGCGCTCGACCATGTCTCGGCTCCCGGTCCGGCACGGTCTCGCCGTAACTTGCTGTCCGCGGCGCGGGTGATCCCGCCACTCCCTATTCCGCCAGGGAAGAGCACCCCAACGCTACACCCAACCGTCCCGGGCGAGGCCGCACCAAGGTGCTGGCCAACGTTCCCTTGTCACGACGGCGACGCGTTCTCCCTAGTACCGCGCACCGCCAGACAAATATCAGTAACCAGCGGCCGATCGCCGACCGCGATCCATCTCACTAGTAATACAATCGTAGATTGTGATTTGGGTGCTCTGGCTCAAGGCGCCGATGCCTGATCGGGCCCCGTGGCTATCGCTCTGGATGGCTCCCACACTCATGCCTTCCCTCCCTAAGGGTCGGACATTCCCTGGAGCCGCGCCGATCCTTGATGCCGGCGTTTGGCGACCGTCGCAAGGTGGCATACAGGTGTCGCGATTACAACCTAAAGTTACATTTCTTGTCCACGCTTCTCCGATGAAGTTGGCTGGGTGGCGCCAGCGCCCCGGTTCTGACATTCTCGGTCCGCTACTCTGGCACACCCGCCGCGGCGGCGAGTTACGGAGGCATCCGATGAACCGGGACGCTGAACCACCGAAGACCGCAACCTTCGAGAGCCCGAACGCCCCGCGGGTGCCGCCGCCCCCGGACATGCGGCCCGAGATCGTCATCCACACCCAGGACGACGATGACCGCGCCTGGCTCCAGGTCGCGGACAACGCCTGGGTGCGCCCGCTGATGTTCAACCCGATGATGGGCACCTGGACCGACATCATGCGGGCCGAAGGCGCTCAGGTCCTGAATCGCCACCACCACGCGACCCCGGTCACCGCCTACACCCTGGAAGGCGCGTGGGGCTACCTCGAACACGACTGGGTAGCCACCCCCGGCACCTTCGTGACCGAACCCGCGAGCGAGACCCATACCCTGATCGTCCACCCCTCGGCCGGCCACATGAAGGCGATCTTCCACAACTGGGGGCCGTTCATCGACGTCGACGACGAAGGCAACGTGATCGCGGTCTCCGACGTCTTCACCCGCCTCGAAATCTTCCGCGAGCACTACCGCAACAACGGCCTCGGCGAGGCCTTCCTCGACAACCTGATCCGCTAGGCGGTCGCGCTTACGCCGCCTCGACCAGAACGCCGTTGATGGCGAGGCCGCCGTCGCCGGCCGAGATTCGTACCGTCTCGTCCGGGGCGACCGCGTCTTCGAGGATCATGGTTGCGAGCGGGTTCTGGAGGTGGCGCTGGATCACCCGCTTGAGGGGCCGGGCGCCGTAGACCGGGTCGTAGCCGGTGTTGGCGAGCCAGGCGCGCGCCGAATCGTCGAGCTCGATGGCGATGTCGCGGTCGGCCAGCAGCGCCCGCAGGTGGTCGAGCTGAATCTCGACGATGCCGCCCATATCCTCGCGGCTCAGGCGTCCGAAGGCGATGATCTCGTCGAGCCGGTTGAGGAACTCGGGGCGCAGCGAGCCGCGCACGATTTCCATGAGTTGCTCGCGCACCGCGCCTGAATCGGCATCGTCCGCCTGGGCCGCCAGGACCTCGGAACCAAGGTTCGAGGTCATGACGATTAGGGTGTTTCGGAAATCCACCGTACGTCCCTGGCCGTCGGTGAGGCGGCCGTCGTCGAGGACCTGGAGCAAGATGTTGAACACTTCCGGGTGCGCCTTTTCGATCTCATCGAACAGGACGACCTGGTAGGGCCGGCGGCGCACCGCCTCGGTCAGCGAGCCGCCTTCCTCGTAGCCGACGTAGCCGGGTGGCGCGCCGATCAGGCGCGCGACGGCGTGCTTCTCCATGTACTCCGACATATCGATGCGCTGGAGCGCGGCCTCGTCGTCGAACAGGAAGGCGGCCAGCGCCTTCGAGAGCTCGGTCTTGCCGACCCCGGTGGGGCCCACGAAAAGGAAGCTGCCGATCGGGCGGCTGGGATCCTGCAGGCCGGTGCGGGCGCGCCGGACGGCGTTCGAAACCGCGACCAGCGCCTCTTCCTGGCCGATGACCCGGGCGCGCAAGCCCTCCTCCATGTGCAAGAGCTTGTCGCGTTCGCCCTCGAGCATCTTGTCCACCGGAATGCCGGTCCAGCGCGAGACGATGGCGGCGATGTCTTCGGTGCCGACGACCTCGTGCAGCATGCGGCCCTCGCCCGCGGCCTCGGCCGCGCCGAGCTTTTGCTCGATCTCGGGGATCACGCCGTAGGTCAGTTCACCGGCGCGCGTGAGGTCGCCCTTGCGCTGCGCGATCTCGAGCTCCGAGCGCGCGGCGTCGAGCGCCTCCTTCAAGCTCTGGGAATCGGCGATTTCCTTCTTCTCGGCCTGCCAACGCGCGGTCAGCTCGCCCGAGCGCTCCTCGTCCTCGACCAGCTCGACCTCCAGCGCCTCGAGCCGCTCGGCCGAGGCGGCATCGCTCTCCTTCTTCAGCGCCTCGCGCTCGATCTTGAGCTGGATGATGCGACGGTCTAGCTCGTCGATGTCCTCGGGCTTGGAATCGACCTCGATGCGCTTGCGGCTGGCCGCCTCGTCCACCAGGTCGATGGCTTTGTCGGGCAGAAAGCGGTCGGTGATGTAGCGGCCCGACAGCGTCGCCGCCGAGACGATCGCCGAGTCCGAGATGCGCACGCCGTGGTGCACCTCATATTTCTCTTTGAGCCCGCGCAGGATCGAGATCGTGTCCTCCACGGTGGGTTCGGAGACGAAGACCGATTGGAAGCGGCGGGCGAGCGCAGCATCCTTCTCGATGTGCTTGCGGTACTCGTCAAGGGTGGTCGCGCCGAGGCAGTGCAGCTCGCCTCGCGCGAGCGCCGGTTTCAGCAGGTTCGAGGCGTCGATCGCGCCCTCGGCGGCGCCGGCGCCGACGATGGTGTGCAGCTCGTCGATGAACAGCACGACTTCGCCTTGTGCGGCGTTGATCTCGGCCAGCACCGCCTTGAGCCGCTCTTCGAACTCGCCGCGGAACTTGGCGCCGGCGACGATCGCGCCCATGTCCAGCGCCATCAGCCGCCTGCGGCGGAGCGATTCGGGGACGTCGCCGTTGACGATGCGCTGCGCCAACCCCTCGATAATCGCGGTCTTGCCGACCCCGGGCTCGCCGATCAGCACGGGGTTGTTCTTGGTCCGCCGCGAGAGCACCTGCACCGTGCGCCGGATCTCCTCGTCGCGGCCGATGACCGGATCGAGCTTGCCCTCGCGCGCCGACTGGGTCAGGTCGGAGGCGTACTTCTTGAGTGCATCGTAGCCCTCCTCGGCGGTCGCGCTATCGGCGGTGCGTCCCTTTCGCAGCTCGTTGATGGCCTGGTTCAGCGTTTGCGGGGTCACCCCGCTCGCCTTGATGATTTCGCCAACCGCGGTACCCGCCGCCAATGCCAAGGCCAGCACCAATCGCTCGACCGTGACGTAGCTGTCGCCCGCCTTGGCCGCGATCTCCTCCGCCGATTCCAGCGCCCGCGCCGTCTCGGGTGCGAGATAGAGCTGGCCCGCCCCCTCGCCCTCCACGGTGGGCAGCTTGGCGAGCGCCGCCTCGACGGCGGCGGCGGCCGATTCGGGGTTGCCGCCGGCGCTGCGCACCAGGTTTGCGGCAAGGCCCTCGGAATCGTCGAGGACCACTTTCAGCAGGTGCTCGGGCACGAAGCGCTGGTGGCCCGAGCGCTGCGCCAGGCCTTGCGCCGCCTGAACGAACCCGCGGGTCCGTTCGGAATATTTTTCGAAGTTCATGGTCCGCCCCACAGCCGCATCGAGGCATATATGGTGTTGCGCATGCGCAACACAAGTGCCCCAACGGCCTCAACCACGGACCGTCTCGGCAGCTTGGGGATCGGGTCAGTTGAGAGGAGGCTCGGGCTCACCGCCCTCGGCCGCCACGCTCGTCTCTTCGGGCTTTGCCTCAGGCTCGACGCGCTTGGCCAGCGGCTCGCCTTCTCCTTGCGGCGCCTCCGTCTCCGGGGTCTCGGCCCGGGGCTGGGCGTTCGACTGGGCACTCGACTGTGCGTTGGGCTGGGCGTTCGACTGTGCGTTCGGCTGGGCGTTCGGGCGGGGGGTGCCGTTCATAACCCGCAGGTAATGCTCCGCGTGTTGGAGGTAGTTCTCGGCGGAGACGCGGTTCCCCGAGGCGATCGCGTCACGGGCCAGCGTTTGGTACTTGTCCCAAAGCTGGCTGACGGTGCCGCGCAGCTTCACGCTGGGGCCGTTGCTCTCCATCGTGCGACTGTGCGAGGAGTTGGAATTGTAAGGCCGTCGCCCGCCCGTGCGGCCGCCACGGGGGCGGCGGGAGTTGGGTCCCTGTTTCATAGCGCGTGACCGTCGCTTGCCTGCATATCTGCTCCGTCGGGCATCGTGCCGTGTTGGGCACACCCAGCTGCGAGTTAAAGTCGGATGGATACCTCGGGAGCGGCCAAGCGGGTCCCCTCGCCGCAGGTTCCACCCTGAACTTAGCGATACCGGAGTGCTATTCCAACCCCTTTCTTGCGGATCCTGGGGTCCCCACCCGTCGCAGGACCGCGGCGCGGTCGATCCCGCCAAGGTCGCGGCGAATCGACTCGACCCGCAGTCCGCGCTCGCGACAGAGCGCGGTCACCGCCGTACGCTGCCCGGCACCCATCTCGAGGACCGCGGCGGCGCCCTCAGCCAGCGCTCGGGCGACATCGGGCAACAAGGCGCGGTAGCACGCCAGCCCGTCGGTGCCACCGTCCAATGCCCGCCTCGGCTCATGCCCGACCTCGGGGCCTAGCCCGCTCATGTCGCGGCTTGCGACGTACGGCGGATTGGCGACGATCAGGTCGAAGCTGCCGCCAAGCGCGCCACCCCACTCGCCGACGACGAAACGGGACCTGCGGCCAAATCCCAGCGCCGCCGCGTTCGCTCGCGCCATTGCGATGGCACCGGCGCTCACGTCCACCCCCACCCCGGTCGCCCGCGGTAGCTCGGACAGCAGCGCCAGCAACAACGCCCCCGACCCGGTACCGAGATCGAGTATGGCCATCGATGCTGCGCGGTCGGGGACCACCGCCAGCGCCGCCTCGACAACACTCTCCGAATCGGGGCGGGGGTCGAAGGTGTCCGCCCCTATACCCAAGGCCAAACTCCAGAACTCTCGGGCGCCGAGGATTCGCGAGACCGGCTCGCGGGCGGCGCGGCGGGCGAGGAGCGCGCCGTAGCGTCGCGACTCGGTATCGGCCAGCGTCCGCTCGCGGTCCAGCAGGGCGCCCTCGCGCGAAGTGCCGGTCGCGGCGGCGAGCAGCAGCCCCGCATCCAGTCGCGGCGACGACACGCCGGCCTCGGCCAACTGCCGCGTCGCCAGGACCAGCGCGGCGCCCGCGCTTTGCCGCGGCCCCGCGTGGGCGGCGGTGCTAGGACACATCGTCGAGCTCGAACATCGGCGCCGCATCGAGCGCAAGGCAAAGCTCTTCGCGCGTGACGTTCGAGCCCGACAGCACCAGGACCACGCGCTTGCCGCGGAACTCCTGGCGCCGCGCCCAGGCGCCGGCCGTCGAGGCCGCGCCGGCCGGCTCGACCATGACGTGGGCGCACTCGGCCAGGGTGCGCAACGCCGACAAGAGCTCGTCGTCGCTCACCAGCCACGCATCGTCGACGTATTCGAGCATCGCCGCCAGCGCATGGGCGGGCGGGATTCGGGTCGCCAGCCCGCCGGCGATGGTGTCGATCGGCCGCTCGATGGGACGCCCGGCGTGGAAGCTCTCGACCATCGCCGGCGAGCCCTTGGCCTGCACCGCGATGACCTGCGCTGCCGGCTGCAACCCCTTGAGCGCGGCCGCGCAACCACCGACGAAGGTGCCGGCGCCGAGCGGGACCACCAGCGCGTCTACGTTCTCCAGGGCTTCGCCGACCTCGAGGGCGACGGTGCCCGAACCCTCGATCACGTCGACATCGTCGCCATCGTCGATGAAGCGGTGGCCGTGGCGGTCGCAGAACTCGCGCGCCAGCGCCTTTGCCGCGTCGATGTCCTCGCCGCCGATGTGCAATTGGGCGCCTAGAGCAGCGATCATCTTCGCTTTGATGGGGTTGGCGCCGTCGGGCAGGAAAACGTCGGCCGAGCGGCTGAGGAGCCGGGCCGCATAGGCGACGCCCTGCCCGTGGTTGCCGGTCGAGGACGACACCGCCCCCCAGCCGGTGGCCGGATCGGCCTGGGCACTTAGCAACAGCGCGTTCAGCGCGCCACGCAGCTTGAACGAGGCGACCGGGCCAACGGTCTCGTTCTTGAGCCAAACGTCGGCGTCGAAGGCACGGCTCAGAAGCTCGGAACGGATCAGCGGGGAGGGCGTGTGGTGGGGCCCGATCGTGGCCGCGGCGGCCCGAATGCCCTTGAGGTAGGGCAACCGCACGCCGGCGCCGCGATCAGCCATTTGCGGACCCCGTCCGGTCCGGCTCGGTCAGCGTCTGGTCGAACGCGGCAAGCCGCGCCGCCTCGTCCTCGGCGACCAAGGCGTCGATGACCTCATCGAGCGCCTCGCCGGCCAGCACCCGGTCGAGCTTGTGCAATGTGAGCTTCACCCGATGGTCCGACACCCGCCCTTGGGGGAAGTTGTAGGTGCGCACGCGCTCCGAGCGGTCGCCGCTGCCCACCTGGTCACGCCGGGTGGCCGCGCGCTCGGCGTCGCGGGTTTGGCGCTCGCGATCGAACAGGCGTGCGCGCAGCACTTTCATGGCTTTGGCGCGGTTCTTGTGCTGAGATTTCTCATCTTGCTGCTGGACCACAATGCCCGATGGCATATGGGTGATGCGGACGGCGCTGTCGGTGGTGTTGACCGACTGGCCGCCGGGGCCGCGAGCCCGGAAGACATCGATGCGCAGGTCTTTGTCGTCGATGGTCACGTCGATTTCCTCGGCCTCGGGCAGTACCGCGACCGTCGCTGCGGAGGTATGGATGCGGCCCGAAGACTCGGTGGCCGGCACCCGCTGCACACGGTGGACACCGGATTCGAACTTGAGCCGCGCGAACACACCCTTGCCGCCGATCTCGGCGATCGCCTCCTTGTAGCCGCCAATTCCGGTCTCGCTAAGGTGCATGGCCTGAAACGCCCAGCCGTGAAGTTCGGCATAACGCTGGTACATACGAAAGAGATCGGCGGCGAACAGCGCCGCCTCGTCGCCGCCGGTACCGGCGCGCACCTCGAGTATGGCGTTTCGCGAATCGGCCTCGTCGCGGGGCAGCAGCATCACCTTTACGGCGTGCTCGATCTCGGCCAACCGATGCTCGTGGGCCTCGCGCTCGGCACGCGCCAGCGCCGTCATCTCGGGCTCGCCCTCGGCATCCTCGGCGATCTCGGTCAGCTCGTCGATCTCGCGGTGCAGCCGCTGCAGCTCGCGCACGCGTTCGATCAGCGGCGCGAGCTCGGCGTGCTCTTTGGACAGCCGGGCAAGTTCTTCGCGATCGATCCCGCTCGCCGAGAGCGCCGATTCGAGCGCCGCGTGACGCGCCACCAACCGCTCGAGCTGCGCCTCGGGGATCACGCCGGGCTTCCATCGTCGGCTGCGCCCGCGTCACGAAAGCGCCCGAGATAAGCCACCAGCTCGGCCAGCGCCACCTCGTTCTGCGTCCCATCGTCGAGGTCGCGCACGGCGGCGGCGGCGCGGCTGAGCTCGTCGCCGCCCAACACGATCGCCACCCGCGCACCCAGCTTGTCGGCGCGGCGCAAGCGTTTTCGCAAGTTGCCGCGATAGCCGTGCTCGACGATGAAGCCGGCGCGCCGGAGCTCGTCGGCCACCTTGAGCGCCGCCGCCTCCTCCGCCGGCTCGACCGGCACCACGGCAATGGGGCGCGGCGGCTGTGGCGCCTCACCGGTCAAAAGCGCGAGCCGCTCGATACCGCCCGCCCAGCCGATGCCAGGCGTCGCCGGACCGCCCATGGTCTCGATCAATCCGTCGTAACGGCCGCCGGCGATCACCGCCCCTTGTGCGCCCAGCGCTTCGGTTACGAACTCAAAGGCGGTGTGGGCATAGTAGTCAAGGCCGCGCACCAGCCGCGGGTTGAGCGCGTAGTCAATGCCGAGTAGCTCGAGCCCCTCGCGCAGGGCCGCGAACTTGTCCGCAGAATCCGGGTTCAGATAATCGGCGATTGCAGGAGCCTGGGTGATGATCTCGCGATCGCCGGGATCCTTCGAATCGAGAATGCGCAGCGGGTTGCGCTCGAGCCGCGCCAGGCTGTCGGCGGACAGGGCGTCGCGGTGGCCGCCGAAATGCTCGACCAGCGCCCCGCGGTAAGCGGTCCGGCTCGAGGCATCGCCCAGTGTGTTCAATTCGAGCCGGGTCCGGTCCAAGACGCCAAGCTCGGAAAGAATGTGGGCGCCAAGCGCGATGATCTCGACGTCCGCCTGGGTCTCGGCAACGCCGAGAATCTCGGCGTCGATCTGGTGGAACTGGCGGAAGCGCCCCTTCTGCGGTCGCTCGTAGCGGAACATCGGCCCGGCAGCGAAGAACTTCAGAGGCAGGTCCTGGCTCAAGCCGCCCGAAATGAAAGCGCGGGCAATACCGGCGGTGTATTCGGGCCGCAGGGTGATGGCGTCACCGCCGCGGTCGGTGAAGGTGTACATCTCCTTGGTGACGATGTCCGAGGTCTCCCCCAGGGTGCGCCGGAACACCTCCGAGAACTCGAAGATGGGGGTGGCGATTTCGTGAAAGCCATATCGTTCGGCAACGACAAGAGCGGTTTCAACGACGCGGCGATGGGCGCGTCCTTCGGCGGGCAAAATATCGTGGGTGCCGCGGACCGGCTTCAACGAGGTCACACTGGGTCTGCCGGAATCAGCTAAGAGGCTTGGGCGAATGCTTCAGTGCCTCGCGCGTCTTCGAGCTCGGTGGCCTTCGCCTCGACCAACCCGACGATATGATCGAGCATTCGAGCATCGTCGATCTTGTGATCGGCGAGGCCACTCAAGTAGACCATATGACTGCCCTTGCCGCCGCCGGTGAGCCCAATATCGGTCTCGCGCGCCTCGCCCGGGCCGTTGACGACGCAGCCGATGATCGAGAGCGTGAGTGGCGTGGTGATGTGGTCGAGACGGGTTTCCAGCGCCTCGACGGTCTTGATGACCTCGAAGCCCTGGCGGGCGCAGCTGGGACACGAGATGACCGTCACGCCGCGGCGCCGCAAGCCTAGGGCGCGAAGGATCTCGTAGCCGGCTTTGACCTCCTCAACCGGATCGGCGGCCAACGAGACGCGGATGGTATCGCCGATGCCGGCCCACAGCAGCATGCCCACCCCCAGCGCCGACTTGACGGTACCGGAACGCAGCGCGCCTGCCTCGGTGATGCCGAGGTGCAAAGGGTAATCGCAGGCCTCCGCAAGCTGCTGGTAGGCGGCTACGGCAAGGAAAACGTCCGAGGCCTTGACGCTGACCTTGAAGTCAAGGAAGTCGTTGTCCTCAAGGAGGGCCATGTGACGTCGGGCGCTTTCGACCATCGCCTCGGGACACGGCTCGCCGTAGCGCTCCAACAGATCGCGCTCGAGCGAGCCGGCATTGACTCCGATGCGCATCGAGCAGCCGTGGTCCTTGGCCGCACGCACCACTTCGCGAACCCGCTCCTCCGAACCGATGTTGCCGGGGTTGATACGCAAGCATGCGGCGCCCGACTGCGCGGCCTCGATGGCGCGCTGGTAGTGAAAGTGGATGTCCGCGACCACCGGTACCGAAACCTGGGCAACGATATCGCGCAGCGCCAGCGAGGATTCGCGGTCGGGGCACGAGATGCGCACGATGTCGGCCCCGGCCTCGCTCAGGGCGCGCACTTGGGCGACCGTCGCTTTCACGTCCGCGGTCGGCGTGTTGGTCATCGACTGGACGCTGATCGGGGCGTCACCGCCGACGGCAACTTCGCCGACGTGAACCTGCCGGCATTGGCGGCGCGCGATATCGCGATAGGGGCGGACGCTCATGACCCTGGTCCCGGTTATGGCGGCGTTTTCGCGGCTCCGAGGCGGGCGCGGTACGCTTCGGCACGGGCGCCTACCATGCGCGCTTCACCGCCAAAATTCAAGCTGCAGCGCCGGGGCGCGATCAGCGGGTCGGGGTATTCTCGGCCAGCATCCGGTCGGCGTTGAGCGAGATATCGCGGCGCACCGCGCCGACCTCCCCGATGGGCGCGATAGCGGTGCCGTCGACCACGATCTCGAGTGCCCCGGCGTTGCCGGTCAGCATTGTAAGGTCGTCGCGGTCGGGCACGAGGTAGCGGTCCCCGCCATGCATCACCCGGGTGAGCAAGAGCTCGCCGCCGGGCCCGCGAACCTGGACCCAAGAATCGGCGGTCGCGATCACGACGATGCGCCCATCGGTGTTCGCGGATCCGTAAACCTGGGGTACGTAGTCGACGGCCCGCCGGGTCACGAACGTTTCGTCCCCAGGCGCGAGCACGGCCACTTGGCTGTCGAGGCTCGCCGGCAGCAGGGGTGCCGCGCTTACCGCCTCGGATGCCCGCACCGTTTCGTCGCTGGGCCCCGTCGCCTCGATCTCCGTCACCGCCGCGACCTGGGTGACGTTTCGCCGATCTCGCCGATTTCAGCGAACTCTGCGGCCTCGCCGCTCGCGGCGGCTTCGCCGACCTCGGCTGCCTCACGGCTCTCCGCGGCCGCGCCGCCCTCACTGCTGTCGAGCGCCTCGCCCTCAGGCGCCGCCGAGGACACCGGCGCGCCGGAGCCGATCGCGTCGACCATGCTCTCCTCGGCCGGGGCCGCTGCCTCGGCCAATACGGGTTGCGGCACCTCGTTAGCTGCCGCCGAGGCCGCCGCCAGGGCTTCCTCGGCGGGGGCGGCGTCGGGCGTCTGCTGCGCCGCGCGTATCAGGTTCTCGGGCACCTCGGGCACCAACTCGACGACCGCGCGCTCGCGCTCTGAGATGGCGTACCAGCCGGCGAAAACCGCCGCCGCCAGCACTAGCGAGAGCGCGATCAGGCGGGTGCCGGGGGAACGGCCGGCGGGCGCGGGCGAGGGGAATACGAGCTTGGTGCGCGCGGCGTAGGGGCTTGTCTCGTCCTTGAAGGCCTCGACCACGGCGGCACCGTCAAGGCCAAGATGTTCGGCGTAGGAACGTACAAAGCCCAGGGCGTAGACGGTACCGGGAAGATCACCGAACTGCCCTTCCTCGATGGCCTGTAGCTGGGCCCTGCCAATGCGCAGGGCGCGGGCGATGTCGCCAAGCTCTCTGCCCGCGCGCACCCGCGCAGCGCGGAGATCGGCGCCGACGCCGTCATAGGTCGCGCCGGCCTCCCCGCCCTCGACGTCGCGCAGGTGGAGCCGCCGCTTGCCGGGCTCCGGCGCGTCCCCTGGGTCCCATTGGTGGTTTAGTGCCATTTCCTACGTCCGTCGCACCGGCTTCGCCGGCCCCGCAACGCGATGAACGCCGCGAAAATACACAATTCAATAGGCAAACTCAATAGGTTAAATGGTTATCCACAACTGGTGCGCGAAGTCCAGAATCAGTCCCACAAAAAATCGACGTGGATTAGTTGCCCGAAGCGGCCGGGCGGACCTCCAAAGCCGCCAGCGCCTGGCTCACCAGTTCCTCGATGATCTCGGCCACCGGCTGCTCGCACCGTACCAGGCCCACGCTCTGACCCGCCATGAGTGAGCCGCTCTCGACGTCGCCATCGATCACGGCGCGGCGCAACGCGCCGGCCCAGAAGTGCTCGATCTCAAGCTGTGCCTCCTTCTGATCGATCTCATCGGCACGATAACGGGCGATTGCCGCACGCTGCGCTTCGGCGAAGCGCGCGGTCGCGGCGTTGGCGAGTGCGCGCACCGGGATTACCGGGAAATCGGGATCGACCTGCACCGAGGGCTGGGCGTCGCGGGCCTGGGCGCGGATGAACGCCTTCTTGAAGTTGGGATGGGCGATCGATTCGCTGGCGCAGACGAAGCGGGTGCCGATCTGACACCCCGCCGCCCCCATCTCGAGGTACATGGCCATGGCCTCGCCACGGCCGATTCCGCCGGCCACGAAGACCGGGACGTCACGAAGCTCGGGCAGGATCTCCTGGGCCAGCACGGCGGTCGAGACCGGTCCGATGTGCCCACCCGCTTCCATGCCCTCGATCACGATGGCGTCGATTCCCGAACGCACGAACTTTCGCGCGATCGCGAGCGAAGGCGCGAACGCAATTACCTTCGCGCCCGAGCCCTTAACCCGGTCGACCGTCTCGCGGCGCGGCAGACCGCCGGCCAGGGCGACGTGGCTGACAGCCTCGGCAGCGCAGATATCGATGAGATCGTGAAGCTCGGGGTGCATGATAATGAGGTTGACGCCGAACGGGCGGTCGGTCGCCGCGCGGGTGGCCGCAATCTCGTCGCGCAACAGCGCCGGCGTCATCGCGCCGCAGGCGATGACGCCGAATCCGCCTGCCTCGGACATCGCCGCCACCAACCTGCGCTCGGAGACCCACGTCATCGCGCCGCCCATGATGGCGACGTCGGAGCCCAGGAACTCGCGGCCGCGCCGCCACAGATCCTCGAGCCGATCCCGGGCGGCGGTGCGGCTCAAGGGATCAGTCTGCGTCCAGGCCGTAGGCGGCGTGCAGCGAGCGCACCGCGAGCTCGGTGTAGTCCTCGCGGATCAAGACGCTGATCTTGATCTCCGAGGTGGTGATGGCCTCGATGTTGATGCCTTTCTCGCCGAGCGCCGTAAACATGCGTTGGGCGACGCCGGGATGGCTGCGCATGCCGACGCCGATGGCCGATACCTTGGCCACCCGCGCATCGTGCCCGAGCTCCTTGAAAGCGATCTCGGCGCGCGCCGCCTCCAGCAGCCTCAGCGCGTGATCCAGGTCCTGGCGCGAAACCGTGAAAGTGACGTTTGCGACCGCACCGTCGACCGAGGTGTCCTGCATGATCATGTCGATATTGATGTTGGCCTCGCCGAGGGGGCCGAAGATCCGGCCGAGAACGCCGGGGCCCTCGGGTACGCCCAAGATGCTGATCTTGGCTTCCTCGCCCGAGGAAGTTATCGCACTCACCGCGTGCTGTTCCACGATCTCGCCCTCACCGACAATCAGCGTCCCCGGCACGTCGTTGAAACTTGACAGGACCTGAAGGCGGACCCGGTGGTTCATCGCCATCTCCACCGAGCGCAACTGCAGGACCTTGGCGCCGAGCGACGCCATTTCCATCATTTCCTCGTAGGTGATTTTGTCAAGCTTGCGGGCCGCGGCGACGACCCGCGGATCGGCTGTGAAGACCCCGTCGACGTCGGTGTAGATATCGCAGCGCTCGGCTTGCAGCGCGGCGGCAAGCGCGACCGCGGTGGTGTCGGAGCCGCCGCGCCCTAGTGTCGTCACGCGGTTGCGTGGCCCCAGCCCCTGAAACCCGGTGATCACGGGGACCTCGCGCGCCGCCATCCGCTTCTCGATCTCGGCGGTGTCGATCGATTCGATGCGTGCCCGTCCGTGGGCGCCGGTGGTGCGAATCGGCAGCTGCCAGCCGAGCCACGAGCGTGCCGAGACGCCGCGGTCGTTGAGCGCCATCGCCAGCAACGCCGCCGATAGCTGCTCGCCCGTGGCGACCACGGCATCGTATTCGCGGGTGTCGTGCAGCGGCGCGGTGTCCCGCGCCAGCGTCACCAGGCGCTCGGTTTCGCCGGCCATCGCCGAGACTACGACCGCGACTTCGTGACCGGCCTCGACGCAGCCATGAACCAGCGCGGCGACCGCCTTGATGCGCTCGATGTCGCCGCACGAGGTGCCGCCGAACTTGGTCACCAGCCTCGCCATCATGTAACTCCGATGTGCCCACGCGCGATCGCCGGCGCTGGCGCGATGTCTTGCCGGCGCCGGGGCGGGTATTCATACTCGTGGCGGGAGCCGGCCCGCAAGGGCCGATCGGCCAACCCGAGGCCCGCAACTTCGATGCCAGCGCGCACCGCCACACCCCTGCGCACCGATTCGGTGGACGCCGCCGAGGTCGCGCGTTTCGCCGCACTGGCGGACCGCTGGTGGGACGGGGCGGGTCCCTTCCGTGCGCTGCACCAGCTCAATCCGGTCAGGATTCAGTACGTTCGCGACCAGGCGTGCGCACGCTTCGCTCGCGCCCCCACCGCGGACGCACCCCTCGCCGGACTCCGCGTCGCCGACGTCGGTTGCGGTGGCGGCCTCCTGTCGGAGCCGATGGCGCGGCTCGGCGCCACGGTGGTCGGGGTCGACGCGGCTGCCGAGAACGTCGCCGTCGCCGCGCTCCACGCCGAACGCGGCGGTCTCGAAATCGACTACCGGCAAGCCGGCGCCGAGGATCTGGCGGCGGCCGGCGAGCGCTTCGATCTAGTGCTGGCCATGGAGGTCGTCGAGCACACGCCCGATCCGGCCGCGTTCGTGGCCGCTTGCAGCGCCCTGGTCGAAGCGGGTGGAGCAATGGCGCTGGGGACCCTCAACCGGACGGTCAAGTCCTTCGCCTTCGCCATCCTCGGTGCGGAATACCTTCTCGGCTGGCTGCCCAGGGGCTCTCACCGCTGGGAGAACTTCGTGCGCCCCGCCGAACTCGCGCGCTACGTCCGCAGCGCCGGCTTGCGTCTAGATGATATCCAGGGGCTAGGCTTCGACGCCTTGGGCCGCGGCTGGCGCCTCGGCGCCGATTGCGGCGTCAACTACATGGTGTTTGCGGTCCGCGACTGAGCGCTCAGGAATCGTGGCGCGGTAGCCACGGGATCTCGCCGAACTCGATTCCTTCCTCACGCAGCTCACGCGATTCTTCGGTCGTCGCCCGGCCGTGGATATTGTGGGGCTCGACCTCGCCGTAGTGGACCTTGCGCGCCTCGTCGGCGAAACGCTCGCCCACGTCCTCGGAGTTCTTTTCAATGTGTTCGCGAAGCGACCGCAACAACTTCGCGTTCGGCGCCGCCACCGGCTTCTTCGGCGCCTCGATCGCTGCCGGCTCGGCCTCGCTAGCACCCTCGCGGCGCATCAGCTTGGGGGCCATGAGCGCCTTGTCGACCGCGTCGCTGCCGCACTCGGGGCACTGAATCTTGCGTGATCGCCGCTGCGCATCGAAGCTCACACCGTCGCGGAACCAAGCCTCGAAGCGGTGTCCGGCGTCGCATTTCAGGTCGAACAAGATCATCGCCGTGTATTAAATGGCGGTTCCGCGCGCAAACCGCAAGCAATTGGTGCGATGAGGCGATGAAAGAGGCCGCGCCCCACACCGCCCAGGTCGTTCCCAGCCCCTGGGTCCGCCGTTTCGCGCCGCTGGTGGTGGCGCCGGGCAAGGTGCTGGACGTGGCTTGCGGGGGCGGGCGCCATACCCGACTGTTTCTCGATCTCGGGCACGTCGTGACGGCGATCGATCGCGACCTGTCGGGCATCGCCGATCTCGGTGCCGTGCCGCGCCTGACCGCGCTCGAAGTGGACCTCGAAGACGGTTCTCCATGGCCGTTGGAGGGGCGGCGTTTCGCGGCCATCGTCGTCACCAATTACCTGAACCGGCCGTTGTTCCCCTGCTTCGTGCGTTCGCTCGACGCGGGTGGGGTGTTGATCTACGAGACCTTTGCGCGCGGTAACGAGCGCTTCGGGCGGCCGCGCAACCCCGCGCACCTGTTGGACGAGGGCGAGCTCATCGAGCGCCTTGGCGGCGCCCTGCACGTCATCGCCTACGAGCACGGCGAGGTTGCAACGCCGCGGCCGGCCGTGGTGCAACGCCTGTGCGCGGTCAACGCCGCCGATGGGAGCGGATACCGGATCGACGGATAGGCCCCCCGCTCAGGGCTTGCCGTGGCAGTGCTTGTACTTCTTGCCCGAGCCGCAGGGGCAGGTCGCGTTGCGCGGCACCTTGCCCCAGGTCGCGGGATCGGCAGGGTCGGCCGGACCCTTGATCGCCCGTCCGCCGGGGCCGGGCGGCAGCGCCGGAGCAGCTTCTTCCTCACCGGTCAGCGGATTGACCTTGCTCTCGTGCATCTGTTGCGCGGGCCGCCGAACACCCAGGTTGGCCTGGGGCTCGTCGAGCTTGAGCTCGATGTGGGCGAGCACCGTCGTCACCGCCTCGCGCAGGCCGTCCAATAGCGCCTCGAACAGGTCGAAGGCCTCGCGCTTGTACTCGTTCAACGGATCGCGCTGGGCATAGGCGCGAAGACCGATGCCCGAGCGAAGGTGGTCGAGCTGCAACAGATGGTCCTTCCAGTGCTGGTCCAACAGCTGTAGCAAAAGGCTCTTTTCGACCACCCGCATCACCTCGGGCGTGTAATTGGCCGCCTTTTCGGCCATCTTGCGCTCCGCCGCGTCGGCCACCCGGGCACGCATCTCCTCGCCGGCAATGCCCTCCTCCTTGGCCCAGTCGACGACCGGGAGGTCGAGACCGAATACCCGCAACACCTCTGTCTTCAGCCCCTCGGCGTCCCACTGCTCCGAATACGCCTTCTCGGGGATGTGGCGTTCGACCAGCGCGTCGACGATCTCGTGGCGCATGTCGGTGACGGTGTCCGAGACGTCGGTGGCTTCCATCAGGTCGATGCGCTGCGCGTAGATGACCTTGCGCTGGTCGTTCATAACATCGTCGAACTTCAAGAGGTTCTTGCGGATCTCGAAGTTCCGCGCCTCGACCTTCTGCTGAGCCTTCTCCAGCGCCTTGTTGATCCATGGATGGACGATCGCCTCGTCTTCTTTGAGCCCCAGCTTGCGCAGCATTCCGTCCATCCGTTCGGAGCCGAAGATGCGCATCAGGTCGTCCTCGAGCGAGAGATAGAAACTCGAGGCGCCAGGGTCGCCCTGGCGGCCCGAGCGGCCGCGCAGCTGGTTGTCGATGCGGCGGCTCTCGTGGCGCTCGGTGCCGATGATGTAGAGCCCGCCGGCGGCGATGACCTTGGCCTTCTCCTCGGCCACCTCGGCCTCGATGGCCGCCGCTTTCTGTTCCCGCACCCGGGCATCGGCGTGCTCGTCGATCTCTGTCTTGACCCGCATCTCGGCGTTGCCGCCGAGCTGGATATCGGTGCCGCGCCCGGCCATGTTGGTGGCGATGGTGACGCCCCCCAGCCGGCCGGCCTGGGCGATGATCGTCGCCTCCTGCTCGTGGTAGCGGGCGTTGAGGACGCTGTGCGGGACCTTGTTCTTCTTGAGCATCTTCGCCAGATGCTCTGATTTTTCGATCGATACGGTGCCCACCAGAATCGGCTGACCGCGCCCCCGGCATGCCTCGACCAGACCTATGATCGCGCGGTATTTCTCGTCCGCCGTGCGGTAGACCTCGTCGTCATGGTCGATCCGGATCATCGGCTCGTTGGTCGGCGCCTCGGTGACCTCGAGACCGTAGATATCGGCGAATTCGGCCGCCTCGGTGGCTGCGGTCCCGGTCATGCCGGCGAGCTTCGGATAGAGCCGGAAATAGTTCTGGAAGGTGATCGATGCGAGCGTTTGGTTCTCGTTCTGAATCGTCGCCCCCTCCTTGGCCTCGAGCGCCTGGTGAAGACCGTCGGAGTAGCGCCGCCCCTCCATCATGCGTCCGGTGAACTCGTCGATGATGACGACTTTGCTATCTTTGACGATGTAGTCGACGTCGGCGGTTAAGAGCTTGTGGGCGCGCAG
>PVBE010812251.1_pt1 | contig 50444 bp, 46 predicted proteins | sample 1631181 | NCBI WGS metagenome assembly PVBE01 (sample SAMN08397723, study PRJNA350692) | Marine metagenome, whole genome shotgun sequencing project. | isolation source: water | place: Pacific Ocean | collected 2012-04
CGGAACCAGAGCCCGAGCCAGTGCCAGAACCGGAGCCCGAGCCCGAGCCCGAGCAAGAGCCCGAGCCGGCCCCGCCCACCCGCCGCCACCCCACCCTGCAGGATCTGGAGCCGGCCACCCTGGACAAGGAGCCCCAGGGGGAGCCGCCGCCCAAGGCCCTGTTCGAGTCCCTGCTGGAGGAGGCCATCGAGGCCGTGGACATGCTGGAGCCCACGGAGGGCATGGGGAGTGATGAACCGGACGTCGAGATCCCGCCCCTGGTGGGCGAGCCCACGGCGGTGCCCCACGTCGGAGCCCTGGGAGAGGTGCCCCATGCTGCGGGGCAGTCAGCCGACGACCTGGCCCGCATGGTGCTCGAGGAGGTGGTCCACGAGGCCGCCGAGACCCTGGACGACGTGCCCACCGAGGAGGACGGCCTCACCGAGAACACGGCCAGGCAGGACATCCGCGACATCTTGCCGCCCGAGGAGCTGGAGGATGAGCCGATCCTCGAAGGGCCCCCACCGGGCGTGGAGGACGTGGTCCTGCCCTCGCCGTTTGCCGCCATGGAGGGCATGGAGGACATGCCGTCCCACATCACCCCTGGCGAGGGGAGCGAGCCCGAGGACCATCCCACCTACACCGGCGAGCCGATCATGCCCGCGGCCGTGGACATCAACATGAACGAGACCGGCGAGCACCAGCCGGTGAAGCCCGTGGGCGTGGACATCAACTTCGACCGCGAGACGGGTGAGCTGCAGCCCATCTCCGAGCACCCCACCGAGCAGACGCCTCTGCCCGAGTTCGACGAGGGCGCGCAGCAGTATTCCGCTGCGCCCGAGGGCGGGCTGGGCAGGCTGGCCATCCCGGACCCCGACATGCAGCACGCGCCCATCGGTGGCCCGCTGACCCAGGAGCTGGACGAGGAGGAGCTGCTGGAGGTGGACGACCTGGTGGAGCTGGACGACGAGTTCTCACTCGCCGACCAGAAAACCCCAGCCTCCATCCCACCGCCGCTGCCGGCGGACGTCGTGGCGCAGATGGCCGCGGAGGGGGTGCAGGCCCCCGCGACCGAGCAGCCCCCGCAGGGTGCGGCCGAGCCCGAGGAGGGCGGTGAAAAGCCCGAAAAGAAGGCCGGCATCTTCAGCCGTTTTTTCACCAAGAAGTAGCCCCACGAGCCGCCGCGCGGACCATCGCCGCCGTTGACAGCGCCACGGGCGGTTGATAGGTTGCCCCATGTATTTTCGCGAGGATAGTTAGATGGCCGAGACGACCTGTACTATGGGCGTCAGCGGCACGGTGGTGGGCGACATCACCGGCGACGTGGAGCTCCCGGACGGGCTCAAGTAAACAACTCTCGACGGGCCCCGCGGAGGGGTCTGGAGGTTCAAATGGCAAGCACTATCATTGGCAAGTCCATCGTGGTGGACGGTGAGATCACCGGCGAAGAGGACCTGGTGATCCAGGGCACGGTCAAGGGCAAGATCTCTACCAAGGCCAACGTCACCGTTGAAGATACCGGCGTGGTGGAAGCCGACGTGGAGGGCGCCAGCGTCACAGTGGGCGGCCAGGTCACCGGCAGCGTGTCGGCCCAGGACCGCCTGGAGCTGACCTCCGAGGGGCGGCTGGTGGGGGACATCAAGGCCCCGCGGATCATGTTCGCCGACGGCGCCGCCTTCAAGGGCAACGTGGAGATGGATATCTAGCAGCTGCGTCAAGCAGGGAGAGGATAAATGACCAACGAAGGCTCGTTCATAGGCGCTCAGACTCGGATCAACGGAAACATCGAGGCCGACGAGGACCTGCTGGTAATGGGGCGCGTCGAGGGGGACATCACCCTCGGTAACGGCACCCTGCAGCTCGAGGCCGACTCCTCGGTGCTGGGCGACATCACCGCCCGCGCGGTGACCATCCGCGGTTCGGTGGTGGGCAACGTCACCGCCGACGAGATGGTGCACATCTCCGAGGAGGGCCGCGTGGTCGGCGATCTGACCACAGGCAGGGTAACCATCGAGGACGGGGCCCAGTACAGCGGCCGCGTGGAGATGGGGCCCGTGCAGACCGCCGAGGGTGAGCGCAGCGCGCCCCGCGAGGTGGAGGCCAAGCCGGCGACGCGCCGCGCCAAGCCCGTAACCAAGTCCAAACCGAAGAAGCAACCGGCCAAGACCAAGGGCGCCAAGAAGGCCAAGGGCCGCACCGCGCCCAAGCCGCCCACCGCCGCTGGCAAGAAAGTCCGCACCAGGCGGAAGTAGTGCCGGCGTATATCCCAGGGGCCATCCTGGCGGGGACCCTCGCGGTCCTGGCCACGGGCTGCACGCCGCAGTCCCACATGGTGAAGCTCGGCCCCACCCAGGTCAAATATGGCCAGGGGGCATACAACCGCGTGCTGACCCACTGGACCCGCAACACAAAGATCATCAAGCTGGAGCGCCTGGATACCACCATCCGGGTCCACTCCACCTGCCTGGCGCCGGACTTCATCGCCGCCTACGTGGCACGCTACGAGCACCTGTTCAAGCTGCCGCGACGGGAGCGGAACCGCATCTCCGGGGAGATGAACAAGACCTGGAGCGAGACCTACGCCTTCACCGTGGCGGCGGCAACCACCGATTTCCGCTGGAACGACTTCGACAAGAAGCGGTCCATATGGAAGTTGGCGCTGATCAACGACCTGCAGCAGCAGGTGGCGCCGGTGGAGGTCAAGGCGGACAAGGTGATCAACGTCACCACCAGGGAGATGTTCCCCTACGTGGGCGACTTCTACCGCTTCTACCGCATCCGGTTCCCCAGGAAGTTGTCCGACGGCACCCCTCTGGTGCGTAAGGACACGCGCTACATCGCCCTGCGGATCGCCGGGCCGCTGGGGCAGACCGAGCTGGTCTGGCGCCTGCGGTGACCCGCCGCTCACCGCGCGCGCCGCTCCTCCTCATCGTCTTGTGTCTCTGGTTGGGGTGCGCGTGCGCCTGCCTCAGCGGGTGCCCCGGCGACCAGCGCGTGGACGGGCTGATCGCCCAGCTTAAGGACCCCGGGCAGCGAGAGCAGGCCATCGAGGGGCTGCTGCTTGCGGCGCGCGAGGCCCCGGCAGACAAGCGCGCGCTGACCCGGCAGCGGGTGGAGTTCGCCCTCATGGAGGCCTACCGTGTGGACAGCCGGCGGGGGCAGATCGTGGCGGCCCTGGCCCTGCTGCGCAGCGCGCGCGCCGAGCAGGTCTTCGCCGCGGCCCTCGGAGACTTCGCCCGGGGCGGGGCGTACTTCGAGGCCGCCATCCGCTCGGCGCGGCTGCTGGGTCAGTTGGGGATCAAGAAGCGAGTGCCCGAGCTGATCAAGGCCCTGGAGCAGGCCCACGCCGCGCCGCGCAAGGATCGCAACACCTGGCTCGAGCGCACCTGCATCCGTGCCCTGGGCAAGCTGGGTGACCGACGGGCCACGGGCGCGCTGATCAAGGTGCTGGACACCGCGCCGGGCAAGCAGGACTTCTACCTCAACAAGCTGGCGGCGCGGGCCCTGGGGCAGCTGCGGGATCCGAAGGCGGCGCCCCATCTGGTGCGGTCCCTGGGAGCCACGGCGCACGGCCTGCTGCTGCTGGAGGAGAGCCGCCGGGCGCTGTGCAAGCTGGGCGGCGGCGCGCGAAAGGCGCTGCTGGCGGCCGCCACCAAGGGGGCAGGGCAGGGCGCGGCCCAGGCCATGGCGGTGCTGGGCGACCTCGGCGACGCGTCGGTGGTCAAGGCGCTGGTGGCCATGGACGCCGGCAAGTCGGACGCCGAGGTGAAGCTGGCCCGAGCCGAGACCTTGCTGCGGCTGGGATCCGGGGTAGCCGAGGAGCTCGTGGCGCTCGTCGGCTCGGAGGAGGCCTCTCTGGCCACGCGTCGCAAGGCCGCGGCGCTGCTCGGCTGGTACGGCGGGCCCAAGCTCGAGGACCTGCTGCAGCCGACGTGCAGCGGCGAGGGCAACGCCGCCGCCGTGCTCTGCTGGGACACGGCCCTGGCGCTGGCCCGCCAGGGTGGACCAAAGGCGCTGGAGCGGCTGGACCAGGTGGCCAAGGCCGGCGACAAGATCACGCGGCAGTACCTTGCGCGGTACCGGCCTCGCCTGGCGCTGATCAAGCGCTGCGGCGGCAAGGCGAGCTGCCTGCAGGCGGCCCTCGAGAGCAAGGACTGGCGGGAGCGGGAGCGCGCCGCGCTGGAGGCGGCCGGCGGGGGCAGCGCCGACTTCGCGGCCAGGCTGGCCAGGCAGTACGCCACGGAGGAGCAGGCCGAGGTCAGGCAGGCTATCCTGGTGACGCTGGAGCAGGTGTCCGCGCGGGCCGCGCTCCCCTCCACCGTGGCCGCATCATTGCTCAAAGTTGAGCGCAAAATAAAACCTGGCGCGGGCGAACGTCCCACTGCTGCGCTGCGGTCTCGCGTGGTATGTTTGGCGGAACAAATCAAGCGAAGCAAGCGAAAAGGAGCCGGCAAATGATCCGGTTGGAAGTAGTTCAAGGTCACGACGCGGGCAGGCTCTTCGAGTCGGCGGATGAGAAGGTCACCGTGGGCCGCGCGCCCAACGTAACCGTTCAGCTCAGCGACCACCACCTCTCGGGCGAGCACGGCATGATCTTCCAGGAGGGAGACCAGTACATCTACCGCGATCTGCGCTCCACCAACGGGTCCATGCTGATGCGGGGCAACAAGCGCGTGGTGCTCGACGGCGCGGACTGCTGGGAGACCGTGCTCAAGGACGGCGACCGCCTGCTGCTGGGCGACGCGGCGACGCCGGTGATCCTGCTCTGCAAGCTCGACGTGGGCGAGGCCGAGGAGGAGAAAGCGCGCATCATCGCCGAGCGGCCCATCACCGCCATGGCCGAGGTGGCAGGCAAGGTGGAGCAGGGCCCCGACGTCCAGGCGCTTTATTCGGCGATCAAGAGCCTGGGCGGCCGCCTGGACCTGGGCGAGACCCTGGACGCGGTGGCCAGCGCGGTGTTCGACCTGGTGCCCCGGGCGACCTACGCCTCGATCCTGCTCTGCGAGGGCTCGGACGAGACGCGCTTCGTGCCGATGCTGGCCCGGGCCCGCGAGGGGACCAAGGGCGACGAGCCGATCATGATGAGCCGCTCGGTGCTGCGCAAGGTGCTCAAGAACCAGGCGGCGGTCATGGCGGCCAACGCCGCCGAGGACCTCGGCAGCAGCGAGAGCATCATGGCGGCCAAGATCAAGAGCGTCATCGGCGTACCCCTGTGGCAGGGGGAAAAGATCATCGGCGTCATCGAGTGCGACAACCGCGCCAGCTCCGGCATCTTCCAGGAGCGCGACCTGGACCTGCTGCTGGTGCTGGCCAGCCAGGCGGCCTTGGCCATCGACAACGCCATGCTCTTCCGCGACCTGCAGATGGCCGAGGACAAGCTGCGCGGCGAGAACCGCTACCTCAAAAAGCAGCAGAAACAGAGCGGCACACGCTTCGACAACATTATCGGCGAGGCGGCGGCGATGAAGAAGATCTTCGCCCAGCTGGAGAAGGTCATCGACACCCGCGCAACGGTCTGCATTTACGGCGAGACCGGCACGGGCAAGGAGCTCATCGCCAACGCCATCCACCACCAGGGCAAGCGGAGCGAGAAGATGTTCGTGGCGCAAAACTGCGCCGCCCTGCCGGAGAACCTGCTGGAGAGCGAGCTGTTCGGCCACAAGAAGGGCGCCTTCACCGGCGCGGACAACAGCAAAAAGGGGCTCTTCGAGATCGCGGACAAGGGGACGCTGTTTCTGGACGAGATCGGCGAGATGACCCTGACCCTGCAGGCCAAGCTGTTGCGCGTGCTGCAGGAGGGCGAGGTGCGGCCGGTGGGCGCCAACCGGGCCATGACGGTGGACGTGCGCATCATCTGCGCCACCAACAAGACCCTGCAGAAGGAGGTCGAGGCCGGGCGCTTCCGCGAGGACCTCTTCTACAGGCTGATGGTCTTCCCGATAACGCTGCCGCCCCTGCGCGAGCGGCGCGAGGACATCCCGTTGCTGGCTCAGCACTTCCTCAACCGCTACACCACGGAGATGCGCAAGAGCGTCGGCGGCCTGTCCCAGGAGACGATCAACCAGCTGAGCGGCTACACCTGGCCCGGCAACATTCGCGAACTGGAGAACGAGGTGCAGCGTCTGGTGATCCAGGTGGACGACGGCGAGATCGTGGCGCCGGAGCACCTGTCGCCACGCATCCGCCAGGTGGAGAGCCTGGTGGAGCGCGTCGCGCCGCCCAAGGGCACGCTCAAGGAGATGATGGAGCACGTGGAGCGCTGGCTGCTGACCCGGGCGCTCAAGGAGCACGGCAACAACAAGACCCAGACCGCCGCCACCCTCGGCATAACCCGCGAAGGCCTCCACAAGAAGCTTTCCAAGTACAAGATGTAAATGTCCGAATCACACATCGAGAAACGCAAGGGCCAGCACCTCCGCATCGTGGCCGAGGAGCAGGTGGCTCACCGCGGGGGGACGCTGCTGGACGACGTTCGCCTGTGGCACCAGGCGTTGCCCGAGCTGGACCTGGACCACGTGGACACGCGTGTGCAGTTCTTCGGCAAGACCCTGGACGCGCCGCTGATGATCTGCAGCATGTCCGGCGGCACGCGCCACAGCAAGGAGCTCAACCACCAATTGGCCGCGGTCGCGGCGGCCGCGGGCATCGCGTTTTCCGTGGGCAGCCAGCGCATCCTGCTGAGCCAGCCCGAGATGCTGCCCGACTTCGCGGTGCGGCCCTCCATCCCCGACGGCGTGCTGCTGGGCAACATCGGCGCGGTGCAGCTGCCCCAGGTGCCGGCGCCCGACGTGGCCGAGCTGGCGCGGCGCATCGAGGCCGACGGCATCTGCGTGCACCTCAACGTGGCCCAGGAGCTGAGCCAGCCCGAGGGCGACCGGCGCTTCTCCGGACAGGTGGACGCCATCGCCCGGCTGGTGGAGGAGATGGACGGCAAGGTGCTGGTCAAGGAGACCGGCGCGGGCCTTTCGCCGCGCACGCTACAGCTGCTGCGCTCCGCGGGCGTGGAGCACGTGGACGTGTCCGGCGCCGGCGGCACCTCCTGGACGCGGGTGGAGTCCTACCGCGCCGGCGAGGGAGACGAGCGGGACATCGCCGAGACCTTCGGCGACTGGGGCGTGCCCACGGCGGTGAGCATCATCGCCGCCAGGCGCTTCCTCGGCGAGGGCGCCACCATCGTCGGCAGCGGCGGCATCCACACCGGCCTGGACTGCGCCCGGGCCATCGCCGCGGGGGCCGATATCGCCGGCGTGGCGCGGCCCGTGCTGCTGGCCTGGCAGGCCGGCGGCCAGCAGGGCGCGCAGCGTTATATCCACCGGCTGGCCACCGAGACCCGGGCCGCCATGCTCTTCACCGGGAGCCGCGCCGTGCCCGCCCTGAAGCAGGCCCAGCGGGTCTACACCGGCGAGCTACGCCACTGGCTGGCCGGCCTGGGAGGCTAGCCAATGAGCGCACAGACCTACCTCTTCGAGACCCAGCTCGGCACCTGCGGCCTGGCCTTCACCAGCAAGGGCATCTGCGACATCGAGCTGCCCCAGGATGACGACGAGCGGCTGGCCGAGCGGCTGCTGCGGCACGGCGATCCTGCCGCCGAGCTGCCGTCCAGCGTGGCCGAGGCGGCCTCGCGCATCCAGCGACACCTCGACGGCAGGGCGGACAGCTTCGCCGGCGTCAAGCTGGACCTTGCGGGCTGCCCACCCTTCGCGCGCAAGGCCTGCGCGGCGGCGCGCCGGGTCAAGCCGGGCCGCACCATCAGCTACGCCGACCTGGCCACGCGTGGCGGCAGCCCCGGCGGCGCCCGGGCGGCGGGCCGCGCCATGGCCACCAACCCCACGCCGATCATCGTCCCCTGCCACCGCGTGCTGGCGGCCGACGGCGGGCTCGGGGGCTTCTCGGCCCACGGCGGCGTCGCCACCAAGCTGCGCCTGCTGACCATGGAGGGTGCGGATCTGAAGCAGGTGGCCCGGGCGGGGGTGCGGCTATTAGCCAGGTCCGATCCCGGGCTGGCGCCCATCATCCGTCAGGCCGGGCGCTTCCGCATGTTGGAGCGGCAGAAGGAAGACGCCTTCACCGCCCTGGCCCAGTCCATCGTCCACCAACAAGTCTCGATCAAGGCCGGCTCCACCATCTTCGGCAGGCTGCTGGCGCTGGCCGGAGATGCGGGCACGCTGCACGCCGACCGGGTGCTGGCGGCCGGCGCCGACGAGCTGCGGGGCGCGGGGCTCTCGCGGCAGAAGCAGTCGTACATGCTGGACCTGGCGCAAAAGACCAACAGCGGCGAGCTGGAGCTGGCGCGGCTGGACCAGATGGACGACGCGCCCGTCATCCGCAAGCTCACGTCGGTCAAGGGTATCGGGCGCTGGTCGGCGCAGATGTACCTGATGTTCCGCCTGGGGCGCCTGGACGTGCTGCCGGTGGACGACCTCGGCCTGCGCAAGGGCGTACAGCGCCTGCTGGAGCTGCCCGAGCTGCCGTTGCCCAAACGCATCGAGGAGGCCGCCGAGGCCTGGGCGCCCTATCGCTCCATCGCCACCTGGTACCTCTGGCGGTCCCTGGAGGCGTGAGGAGGTGAGGAGGTGAGGGCTCGCCGGGCGCGCCGTAACAGGGTCAAGGCGTGGGTCTATGCCCTGGCCGGCTCTTACCGTTGTCCTGTGTGTCGCGGCGCCGCCGCCCCGGCGGGGGCCAGCTGGATGCACTCGTACCTGCGCTGCGAGGGCTGCGGGCTGATCTTCGTCGCCGAGCTGCCGAGCCAGGAGAACCTGGAGCGGGCCTACCTGCGGGTGCACGAGAGCGACTACCAGGTGGACCACAAGAAGGACTGGGCTCCCTGGAAGGAGCACAAACACCACACCCTCGACGTGCTGGACGTACACCCACCCGGTGTGTACGCCCCCGGTGCCCTGGATCTGGGCTGCGGCGAGGGGGCGATGCTGGAGGTGCTGCTGCGCCGGGCCTGGCAGGCCTGGGGCCTGGAGCTCAACCCGGCCATGGCGCGTCAGGCGCAGATGGAGGGGCTGCGCGTGGAGGCAGGCTCGGTGGAGCGCCCCCTCCCACGAGACATGCCGCAGGAATTTCACCTGGTGGTGATGAACCACATCGTTGAGCACCTGCGCGATCCAGTGGGCGCGGTCTGCGCGGCGGCGCTATTGTTATGTCCTGGAGGCCGGCTCGTGCTGGAGACGCCGCTGACGCCCGATTATGACAATATCGATCACCTCTATTGTTTTAGCGCGGCGGCCCTGGAGGTTCTGCTCCGTGGCGCGGGCTTGACGCCCCTGGCCTGGTACGATTACGTGGACGGCAACTACGGGCACCATAACCTGGCCTGTGTCGCGGAGAGAAGGTAACCTACTACCATGCCCTACAGAACTGTATTCCGCCCCGACCTCTTCGCGGGCCAGAACATCGTCATCACCGGCGGCGGCAGCGGCATCGGCCGCTGCACCGCCCACGAACTCTCCAGCCTCGGCGCTCACGTCACGCTGCTGGCACGCAAGGTCGAGCGCCTGGAGCGCACCGCCGCAGAGATCGAGGCCGAAGGCGGCAGCGTTGACTTTCACACCCTGGACATCCGCCAGGAGGAGGCCGTCCGCGAAACGGTGGAGACCATCGTGGCAGACCACGGCCGCGTCCACGGGCTGGTGAACAACGCCGGCGGCCAGTTCCCCTCGCCCCTGGGCATGATCAACCAGAAGGGCTTCGAGACGGTGGTGCGCACCAATCTGGTGGGCGGCTTCCTCATGGCCCGGGAGGTCTACACCCAGAGCATGCTCAAGCACGGCGGCAGCGTCGTGAACCTCATCGCCGACATGTGGCGGGGTATGCCGGGCATGGGCCACTCCGGGGCGGCCCGGGCCGGCATGCGGAACCTGACCATGACCGCCGCGGTGGAGTGGGCCCCCTCGGGGGTGCGGGTCAACGCCGTGGCCCCGGGCTGGATCGCATCCAGCGGTTTGGACACCTACAAGGGGCCGGTGAAGGCCATCATCCCCAAGCTCAAGGAGGCGGTGCCGCTCAAGCGCATGGGCACCGAGTCCGAGACCAGCGCGGCCATCTGCTACCTGCTCTCCGAGGCCGCGTCCTTCATCACCGGCGCGACCCTGCGGGTGGACGGCGGCGCGCCCCTGGCCACCAGCATCTGGCCCATGCCCAGCCACGATCGCTCCGTGCCCTTCGAGGGCTTTCATCTCGGCGAGCGGCCCAAGGTGCTTGACGAGGAGTAGCTCAGTCCTTGATCACCGCCGGCACCGCGGAAAAGCCCAGGCCCATGGACAGCTCGTTGGTGCCGTCGCAGTCAGCGTCCACATCCCCCGCGAGGAGCGTCTTGACCAGCATGTTGTCGGCAAACTCCGCGGTGGTTATCTTTTGGTCGCCGTCTCTGTCGAAGAGCTGCTTGATCATGTCCCGGGTCATGGAGTCCGCGGACTGGTAGGCCGCGTCCAGCCCCCTGGCCATCCAGGGGATCAGCACGTTGTCCACCACCTGGCGCGGGATGACCCCCGCGATGACCCCGTCCTCGATCCTGTCCCCCATGTAGGAGCCGCTGAGCTGCACGTTGTAAAGCGTCACCGTCACCGCGGTTTTGCAGTCCATGCTCAGCTGCAGGTTGATGCGAGGACCGTTGAGGGAGTAATGGCTGGCGCCGGCCGCGCCGAAGAGGGACTCCGTTGCTCTGTCGGCGGAAAACGCCGTCTTGCCCGCGAAGCACGTGGTCCTGGCCTCGCTGGCGCAGGCGCTCCAGGACTGGGCCTTGGGGCAGCAGGCGTGCTTTTGCCCGATCCACGTCTTGGCGCCCATGCCGAGCTCGCCCTTGCTGCCGGGATCCTTGAGCCGCAGCAGGGTGACGATGCGGCCCATGTTCAACAGCCGCGTCGTGCAGCCCCGGGGCGTGAACATCTCGCCGGCCTGCTGGGCGAGCAGGGCGAGGATGTTGCCCAGGACGTTGTACTTCTTGTTTTGCAAAACGAAGGAGGTCTTCTGCGCGTCGCTCGAGGTCAGCGGCAGCTCCAGGCTGTCGAAGACGAAGTCCTTACACTGCCCGTTGCAGACCAGGGGCGCCGGCGCGGGCGGGCCGCCGTCGGCGCGGCAGGGCTCCGGCGGCGAGGTGTCCAGCGACTGGTACGACGGATCGTCGCCGAAGGACCAGCAGGCGGGCAGCAATATCATGGCCCCGATCAGCCAGAGCCCGGACAGCCTCGTCCCCGCGCTCACTTGGTCCCCACCGTCATGGTGTGCACCACCGTGTCGCTGGACAGGTCGTAGAGGTGCACCGCGTGGTCGTAGTCCTTGATCAGCAGGTAGGCGCCGTCGGTGGTGATGTTGAGCGAGGCGCAGACCACGCTGGTGTTCTTGTTGGTCACCGCGCGCTTGGTCACCGACAGCCAGTAGAGATCCTGGGCGTGCAGCAGGTAGACGTCCGCCGAGTTGGGGCTGACGACGAAGTGGTTGAGCGTCAGCTCCTTGCCCGCCACCTTGTGCAGCGTGCGGGTGGCCACGTCGAGGATCTGGATGCCCCCCGCTGTCCAGAGGCTGCCCGGATCGATGAGCACCACCTTGCCGTCCGGGGTCAGGGTGTAGCGCGGCAGCGAGTCGCCCAGGGGCACCGAGGTGAACTTCAGCGTCTTGGTGTCCAGCAGCATCAGGTGGTAGCGCCCGCTGACGGACGAGGGGGCCTGGGACTTGTCGTCGAACAGGGACAGGTCCAGGTTGTCGGCGTCCATAAAAGCCACCGCGGTCTCGCCGTCCGAGGCCATGGACACCGGGCCGAAGCCGGGCAGGTTGCGCACGAACGTCTTCTTCTTCAGGTCGATGACCGATACCGGATCGTAGGCATCACCCGAGCGCGCGTTGGGATCAACGCAGGTCGTCGGCGCCAGGAAGCCATACGCTCCGTCAGGGGAGAGCACCATGGCCGAGGTGCAGTTCGGCACGGTGAGCACGGTGGCCTTGCCCGTGGCGAGGTCCACCAGTCGCACCGGCTTGCTCGGCGTGGAGCCGTTCCAGGTGTGGGTCAGGGTGACGACCGCCGTCTTGCTGTCGGGGGTGATGTCCACGTCGCGGATGGTGCCCGGTGACGCCGTCCAGAGCTCCTTGCCGGCGGCCGCGTCGCGCACCACCAGGCTGCTCGGGCCGGCGAGCACCAGGTACTTGTCGTCCTTGCTGGTGTAGACCCGCACCGGGCTGCCCAGGCCCTTGGTCGAGGCGAACCACAGCACCGAGCGGTCGCTGCTGGAGACGGCATATAGCTGCAGCGTGCTCTTGGAGAGCACGTAATAGCGCGCCGCGGTGTGAGCCATGGCCACCCGCCCCGGATCGTCCACCTCGCTGACCACGTGGATCTTGCCCGTGGCCAGGACCCCCTGCACCAGACGAGACTGGGAGCTGGAGAGGAAGTAGCTGCCGTCGGGGGCCACGGCGATGGCGCCCATGGGGGCCGAGGTGAAGCCGGTATGGTTGTTGCCATCGCCGCCGAGGTCCACGCCGCCCTGGTCGTTGTTACCCGGCCCCTGCATGTTCATGTTGGCCCCTCCCTCGAAACAGGAAAAGGGCACCACCGTCATCGCCAGCAGGGCAGACCCTGCCACCACGGCCCAGACCGTTCGCCTCATGGATACACCTCCCACGGTTAATGCTGCCTATTGAGTTATTGGGATCTCGGCAAGAATCTGCAACCTTCGTGCCGTCAGTGATTCCAACTGGTTAAGGCCCTCGATATGGCGCTAAATCAGGACAGCGGCGCCCCACAATCAGGGCGTAACGGAGAAAGCCATCGATATCACTGATGTCTGATCCATGACATGTTTGTCACGGTCGGGAGGCTTTTCAGCAGAGCCCCTGTCCGTCCAGCCAGCGCAGAATCCATCGCCAGTAACCACGCCAGCCCACCTGCAGCAGGTGCCCGCCGGCGAAGGACCGGCACTGGGGGCGGCCCCAGTGCTCCCAGAGGGCCAGCTGCTGGACGCAGGGCACGACGTGGTCCGCCTCGCCCCAGACCATCAACAGGCGCTCCCGCGGCAGGCGCACCCTGTGGTTGAGCGGGCAGTGGACGGCCCAGATGGCGCGGAAGTCGTCGAGGGTGAAGCCCACCGCCTCTGCCTCCAGCCGCCCGGGGCGCCCCTCGCCGTGATGCCAGAGGACGTCGGCGATGGAGGCCGGCGCCACCACCGGCACGGCGAAGGCCAGCTCCTGGTGCAGCGAGGCCATCAGCGCCGTGACGAAGCCGCCGAGGCTCATGCCGATCATGCCCACCGGGCCGCAGGAGCGCTCCCGCCGCAGCCACTGCCAGAGCAGGCGCAGGTCGGCCACGGCCTGGCCGAAGCCCTCGTTGGTGCAGCGCAGGTCGCGGTTGGGGAAGATCTGGCCCGAGAAGCGCGCCTGGGTCGGCACCCGCCGGCCGTGGAAGGGCAGGGTGGCCAGGGCCACGTCGAAGCCCCGGCGATAGAGCGCCCGCACGGCGAAGGTCTGCTCCTCCACCAGCAGGCTCCCGCCGCACCAGGTGTGCACGCAGAGGACCACGGGGCGGCCCGGCTCACCGTGGGTCCAGTAGCGCACCCAGTTGGTCTCGTTGCCGCTAAACCGCGCGTACTCGTCCTGGTACTCGGCGTCGTAGGTCTGGTAGAGGCTCTCGAAGGTCAGCAGCAGCCGCTCGCCGCCGCGCAGCCGCCCCAGCCGCCGGGTGTGAAAGTGGCCCGCGCCGGGCCAGGACACCGGACGGAAGAAGCGCTCCGGCTGGCGCAGCAGCGCCGGCGCGCCGTAGACGTCCCGGGCCTCTTCGATGCGCGTGCGCACGTCGCCGCTGGTGTCGGGCTGGCCCCGGGACATGAAGATGGCCTCGATGGCCTTCACCGCCACGTGGTCCACCAGGTTGCCCTGGACGGCCATCAGCCGCCGCAACAGATCCGGGCGAGGCGTTGCGCACACCGGCCGGCTGCGGTGCTCCCGCCCCCGGTTGGCGTCGAGGACGTGGTAGGGGTTAGAGTCCATGTGGAGCACTATAGCGGTGAGGCGGTGAGGAAGTAAGGGGGTGAGAGGGGGCGTATAAATGGTGGAAGGGAAGCGATCATGAGAAACACAACCAGGCTGATATACGCGTTCTTCGGTCTCTCACTGGCCGCCCCTGCCTGCTCCCGGGACGGGGCGCCGGCGCTGGTGCGGTCCGCGGAGGCGTCCAAGCCCACGGGCTACCGCGCGGCCCTCATCGCGGGCATCCCCCACGTGCGACAGAAGCCCGACTTTTGCGGCGAGGCCTGCGCCGAGATGGCCCTGCGCAAGCTGGGGTACACCATCAGCCAGGACCAGGTCTTCGCAGCCACCGGCGTGGCACCCCGGGAGGGACGCGGCGCCTACGCCGCCGGCCTGGTCCGCGGGCTCAAGCGCCTCGGCTTCGACGTGGGCAAGGTCTGGCACCACGTCAAGCCGAGGAAGGCGCGCAAGGAGCTGGCGGCCCTGTTCAAGAAAGCCCACGCCGATCTACTCGCCGGCACGCCCTCCATCCTCTGCACCCGCTACAACGAGCGCCCCAACACCACCGAGCACTTCCGCCTGCTGGTGGGCTACGACCCGAAAACCGACGAGGTGATCTACCACGAGCCGGCCGTGGACAAGGGGGCCTACAAGCGCATGAAGCGCAAGCGGTTGCTGTCGCTCTGGCCGCTGAAGTACCGCAAGGACCGCTGGACCGTTATCCGCATCCCGCTCAAGGTCAAAAAGATAAACCGGGCCGCGGGCGCGAAGACCGCTGGTTCTCGCCACTCCCGGGCCGACTACGCCCAGCACGTGCTGCGGCTGAAGAAGACCTTGCCGCGCGGGTTCAACGTGGTGGTTCAGCCGCCGTTTGTCGTGGTGGGCGACGAGCCGCTGTACAAGGTCAAAAAGCGGGCCGCCGGCACCGTGCGCTGGGCCACCGCCAACCTCAAGCGGGCCTACTTCAAGAAGGACCCGATCCAGATCCTCGACGTCTGGCTGCTCAAGGACAGCGCCAGCTACTACAAACAGTGCAAGAAGCGCTTCGGCGGCAAGCCGGGCACCCCCTTCGGGTTCTACTCGGCCAGGTACAGGGCGCTGGTGATGAACATCTCCACCGGCGGGGGCACCCTGGTGCACGAGATCGTGCACCCCTTCATCGAGGCCAACTTCGCGGCGGCGCCGGCCTGGTTCAACGAGGGCCTCGGCTCGCTCTACGAGCAGTGTGGCAGCTGCAACGGCGAGATCTGCGGCTACACCAACTGGCGCCTCGCCGGGCTGCAGAAGGCCATCCGCGCCGGGCGGGTGCCGACGTTCAAGTGGCTCACCTCGCGCACCCCTCACCAGTTCTACGAGCTCGACCCGGGGACGAACTACGCCCAGTCGCGCTACCTGATGTACTACCTGCAGCAGCGCAAGGTGCTGCGCACGTATTACCACGCGGCGGTCAAGAACCAGCGCAAGGACCCCACCGGCTACAAGACCCTGGTCAAGATCCTCGGTGAGAGCGACATGAAGGCCTTCCAGAAACGGTGGCAGACCTGGGTCTTGAAGCTGCGCTTCCCCTGAGCCAGCGGCCCCAGAGAATATACCGAGAAGCTCCTCCCCCGTGATAAGCTCCCTCCATGAGTGAGCAGCAACAGATCAGCGCTCGTGTGCTCGCCGCACTGCGGGACGAAGAGGCGCCCTGGCTTCGGCGGCTGGCCGAGCTCATCGTCGACGAGGTGCTGGACCGCCGCGTCGCGGAGCTGGTCGTTGCGGAGGACGTGCTCAAGACCCTGGACGCCTGCCTGGAAGAGCAGGTCACGGCGCTGACCATCGAAAAGCAGATCAAGCCGATCTTCACCCGCGAGCGCGCCCGGGCGGCCGAGAGCGGCGAGCGCCTGCACGAGGCCATGCGTCCGGAGACCGGCGAGGCGATCCTCGCGCTGCTGCGCCAGCCGTTCCCGCTCAACGACAAGATCGTCAAGGACATGGTGGAGCAGGGCGCGGTGAGCAACCTCCTGGGCCGCGTGATCCAGGAAGCCATCGTCGGGTTCGTCTCCAAGAGCAAGAAGGTCCCCGGCCTCTCCAGCGCCGGCGGGCTGATGGGCAAGCTCGGCCGCCGGGCCAGCAAGGGCATCGTCGGCGACGTGGGCCGCGGCATCGAGCGGCGGCTGGACCGCCACGTCACGGAGTTCCTCGACCAGTCCATGGCCCGCATCACCGGCAAGCTGGCCGAGCTGGTCCTGTCGGAAAACAGCCTCAAGATGCAGGCCAAGATGCGCGCCGACATGATGGGCAAGGCGTTCAAGTCGCGGATCTCGTTCTACCACGACGAGGCGGCCAAGGTGTCCGCCGACGATTTCTGGGCCCTGGTTCCGCCGCTCATCGCCCACAACCTCGCGCGGCCCGCCATCCGTCAGGCCGTCACCGGCGAGGTTGAGCGCTTCCTCGCCGAGGACGGCGAGCGCACGGCGCGGGACGTGCTCGAGGAGCTGGGCAACGTCGAGCAGGTGCAGGCCCTGGCCGTGGAGGCCGTGGCGGACGCCTCGCGCCACGTTGTGGGCTCCGAGGGCTTCGAGCAGTGGGTCGGGGAGCTGATCTGGAGCGCCACCGACCAGGAAGAGTGAACCGTTCACAAGGAGCGCAGATGGCAGCCGAAGAGTACGACCAGGAAGAGGAGCAGGCCGAGGACGCCGACGAGGGAGAGGAGGATCCTTTCGAGGAGGACGGGGAAGAGGAGGAGGAGGAGGACGGCAGCCAGAGCCTGCGGGCGTAGCCCGCAACCAGGAGTCGTAGATGCCGCTGACTGATCTGTCGGAGTTTTTCAAGCTCTCCGCCACCCTCAACTACCAGCTCGGCGCGGTGGGGGTGGGAAACCGCAACATCCTCACCATCATCATGGGCAAGGCCCACCTCTCGCGTGATGAGGAGGAGATCCTGCTCGACGTGCTCAGCTACCTGGAGAAGGCCTACGGCGACCACCGCCGGCGGCTGGGCCCGCTGGCTGTGCTGCATCCGCTGCGGGCCACCGCCATCCTCTCCCGCACCCTGGGCCGGGCGAGCATGCTGGACCTGCTCACCGAGCTGCTGCACGACAAGCTGGAGGACATCGGCCCCGAGAACTTCCCCGAGGAGAAGTACGGCGTCGAGTACTGGCCGGAGCTGGAGCGTGAGTTCCAGCGGCTGCTCAAGCGCATCGATCCGCACGACTCCTGGTTCCTCATGGAGCGCGTGGACTTCCTCACCCGCCGGCCCGAGGCCGACACCTACTACTCCTACATCGGCCGGCTCATCGCCAAGTCGCGCAAGACCCCCGAGGTGGTGCGGGTCAAGCTGGCCGACCGCCTGGACAACACCCTGGACATGCGCCTGGACCTCTACGATCCACTGGAGCAGGTGGACTTCTTCGCGCTGATGTTCAAGGTGCTCTTCCTGCGCGACTACATCCCGCCGCGGCCGCAGTTCCCGCACCCGGCGGTGACGCCGATCAACGGGGCTCAGCGCCTGTATCAGCTGTTCAAGAACACGGTGCTGCTGTCGCTCATCCGGCAGCAGGAGGCGATCTACGACGCTTCGGACCAGCGCCCGCTCGAGGCCCTGATCGACGCGAGCATCTAGGAAGCCCAGCGCATCGTCTTCCACCTCTTCGTCTACCACCTGACCGACCTCGACGATCAGCGCGCGCTCTTGATGGAGACCATGGAGTACTGCCAGCGTGGTGGCACCCGCGGCATCACCCGCAGGGGCCGCCACCGCCTGGACGGGCTGATCATGGAGCGGTTCGATCACTCGGACTCGCGGGAGCGGAAGAAGAAACTGGACCAGCTATACGAGGACAAGCAGATCATGGCGGAGGCCGCGCTGGCCTTCATCGTGGTCTTCCAGAGCTTCCTCAATGACCCGGAGTTCTACATGAAGGGGATCAGCGATGAAGGCATCCGGCCAGCCTAGGGCGTGGTTGCTGTGCGCTCTGTTGGCGCTGGGCGTCGCCTGCAACGGCGACGACGGCGACGATCCGGACGCTGGCGTGGCGGTGGACATGGCCACGTCGGGAGACGCCGGCCTGCCGGAGGGCGGCACCACCAAGCCGGAGGGCGGCACGACAAAGCCTGACGGGGGAAAGCCCAAGCCCGACAAGAGCGTGACGCCGCCCAAGGGCAAGTGGGTCAAGATCGCCTCCGGCACCACCAAGAACCTCCACGGGGTGTGGGGCAGCTCGGCCACCGACGTCTGGTTCGTCGGGGCGGCGGCCACCATCCTGCGCTGGGACGGCCTGGCCCTCAAGCAGGTGAGCCACGGGGTGTCGTCGGCCTCGTCGCTCTACGGCGTGTGGGGCAGCTCGGCCAATGACGTCTGGGCGGTGGGGGAGGGCGGGCTCGTCCTGCGCTACGACGGCGCCAAGTGGACCAAGGTCACGACGGTGACGGCCGAGACCGTCAACGCCGTGTGGGGCTCGTCGGCCACCGACATCTTCGCCGTGGGCGACAAGGGCGTGGCCATGATCTACAACGGCAAGGCCTGGTACTACACCACCTCCAAGTCGGCCAAGAACCTGCTCAGCGTCTGGGGCGGCGGCTGGGACGACGTCTGGACCGTGGGCGAGGCGGGCACGCTGATGCACTACAAGAACAAGAACTGGGCCGTGCTGAAGAAGGGCATCAGCGCCAGCCTCAACGCGGTGTGGGGGGCCAACGCCAAGGACGTCTGGGTCGTGGGCGGCGCCGGCGAGACCATGCACTACAACGGCACCACGTGGACCAGGATCTCCGCCGGCAAGGACAGCCACCTGGCCGCGGTCTGGGGGAGCAAGGCCGGGCCGGTCTGGGCCGTGGGCACCAGCGGCACCAGCGCCAGCTACAGCGGCGCCATTCGACACAACGCCGGCGGCAGCTGGGCCAAGGTGAGCTCCCCCACCAAGGAGGCGCTCACCGCGGTCTGGGGCGCGTCGGCCAGCCAGATCTGGATCACCGGCTACGCCGGGACGGTCCTCACCTACAAACCATAGGGTGAACAATGTCAGATAACACGGACGCGATGAACCTCGAGGTAGAGGAGCTCAAGCAGCAGCTGGAGTCGATCAGGGCCGAGCGCCAGGCGCTGGTCAAGGACCAGCGGAGCATGGACAACCGGCTGTTCAACTTTCAGAGCCTGCTGCGCGCCGCGAGGGCCCTGCACAACTGCAAGGAGATCCCGGAGCTGATGTCGGTGCTCAAGGCGATCATCTCCGACAAGCTGGACGCCACCGGGATCTGGATCTTCCTCTATGACGAGGACGAGAAGCACTTCCGCCTGCAGCTGGCCTACGACGGCAAGGTGCGCAAGACCGACGCCGTGCCCAAGAGCGGCGACGCGTTCACCTTCATGCTGCAGCCGGGCATCCTCTGGCAGCTGGTCTGCCAGGGTGTGTCGTTCTCCGTGGTCGACCTCGACGGCAACTTCCGCTTCCCCGAGCTGTTCGCGGCCACCAAGCTGGACCGCTTCAGCGCCACCCAGTGGCTGCCCCTGGTGATGAACAACGAGCCCAAGGGGCTGGTGTGGCGCTGGGGCCGCTGCGCAGCGGCACCCCCTACGGTGAGCCGGAGCAGGAGTTCCTCAGCACCGTGGGCGAGCAGGCGTCGGTGGCCATCGCCTCGGTGGACCTGATGGACCGGCTGCAGCACGAGCAGGACACCCTGGATCGCACCATCCGCAATATCAAGGTGCTCTACGACATCAGCAAGGCCATCAGCCAGATCGACAACATGAAGCAGCTGCTGCTGGCCATCCTGGACCAGGCGATCAATCGCGTGGGCGCCCAGAAGGGCTCCATCATGCTCTACGACGGCGACGAGGATCTGCTCCGCCTACAGGTGGTGCGCGGGCTACCCGACAAACTGGCCGAGGACCGCATCAACTCCGGCGAGCAGCAGTGCAAGACCTTCCGCCCCGGGGAGGGCATCGCCGGCACGGTGTTCAAGACCCAGGAGACCTACCTCTCCCACGACACCGACCAGGACACGCGCTACGAGCACTCCTAAGGACTCCAACATCAACAGCATCATCTGCCTGCCGCTGCTGATCAACGACGAGGCCATCGGCGTGCTCAACATCACCAACAAGAAGGAGGCTGACGCCGTCTTCACCGAGGAGGATATCGAGATCCTCACCGCCATCACGCACCAGGCGGCCATGACCATCGAGAAGGCGGACCTCTACCAGCTGGCCATCACGGACGAGCTCACCGGGCTCTACGTGCGGCGGTTCTACTTCCGCCGCCTGGACGAGGAGCTGCGCCGGCAGAAGCGATACAACAACCGGCTCTCCATGCTGATGATGGACATCGACCACTTCAAGAAGTTCAACGACACCTACGGCCACGAGATGGGCGACGACGTGCTGCGGGTGGTGGCCCGCACCCTGCAGGCCGAGGCCCGCGAGGTGGACGTCGTGGCGCGTTATGGCGGCGAGGAGTTCTGCATCCTGCTGCCCGAGACCGACCCCGAAGGCGCGCTCAAGGCCGGCGACCGCTTCCGCTCGGCCATCGAGGCCCAGGAGATTCCCCACGAGGACGGGCACGTCACGGTCACGGCCAGCTTCGGCACCGCCGAGGCCACGGAGGACACGCCCAAGGGCGAGGACCTGGTGCGCAACGCCGACGTCGCGCTGTACCACGCCAAGGCCAACGGCCGTAACCGCGTGGAGGCCTGGGTCGAAGGGATGAAGATCCCGGAGAAGCACTAAACGGTCGATCGCGATTCACTTTCACCGCGCCATCGCCACCGCAAAAGCGGGCTACGGGCTACTGGCTCCAGGCTACGAGCCGGTTTTCGCCAGTTTCGCAGCCGCGGACAGGTGCAGTTCTGTAGACAGTCCGCTCGCCTACATATCAAGGATGTCGAGCCAGCAGGAGAGACGGCAAGGAGCCAGCCCAAGTCGCATATCGGGCTTGCCTTGTAGCCCGTAGCCCGAAGTCTGAAGCCCTGGTCACGAAACCTCCGCTGTACGAGGCGATTGCGAATCATCAACTGTGGTTTAGCGGCTGTTGCTGAGCCGGTTCAGTAGTCCTTCAAGGCCTCCTCGGCCAGCCTCCGGCCGCGGTCGGCCATGAAGCGCCGGAACAGGGCGTGCATTCGATCGCACAGCGCCTCCATCTCGTCGAGGTCCCCCCGGGCGGCGAGCTCCCGGCCGAGGGGCCGGCAGATGTGAGAGACGCAGATGTTGGGGCGGTGCTCGGGCGGCAGCGAGCAGCCGGTGGGGCTGCGGAAGATGCAGCCCACGTGGGGGCCTTTGGGTGGGACCAGTTGGCGGGGGCGAGTGCCGGCCAGGCGCAGGGTGGCGATCTCGTCCAGGGTGTAGACGTTCTCGGTGCCGCCGCCGCAGCAGTGGCCGCCGTCATGGTGGCCGTGGGGCGGCGGGTGCCCCACCGCGCAGGTGGTGCACGACTGGCAGCGCCCGAAGGCGGCGGAGACCTCCACCCGCAGCCGGCGAAGCTCGGCGGCCACGTCACGCTCCGCCGCGGTCACGGGCCGCTTTCCGGAGCGGGTGATCAGCTGCCGCCGGAGCCGGGCCAGGTCGTCGGCCCGGGTGCGGACGTGCCGCAGCCGATCGAGGATGTACAGCAGGCGGATCAACAAAGGTAGTATACCGTGACCCGCCGGTGGACGGCGTCTGTCTGTACTGCAGCGCGACCGAACGGTCGCCCTTTTCTGTTGTCATAACTTACAATGCAAGCCATGACGAGAGCGCTGACACTGACGATCCTGATACTCCTCACCGCCGGTTGTAAGGACCAGCAGCCCGCGAGGAAGCCGCCCCCGGAGCCGAAGCCAAAGGTCAAGCAGGTCGCGACTCCCAGGAAGGTGCCCGACCTCCCTCACCGCCAGTTCGATTCGGCCGGCGCCGCGCTGCGCACGCTGCTGAGAGAGACCAAACCGCGGGTGCTGGGCCTGGGCGAGTTCCACCAGACCCGCAGCAGAGGGACGGTCCGCTCGGCCACGCGCCGCTTCACCGAGACCATGGTGCCGGTGCTCGGCGCCCGGGCCTCGGACCTGGTGGTGGAGACCTGGATCACCGAGGGGAAGTGCGGCAAGAAGGAGAAGAAGGTGGCCAAGGGCGTGGCCAAGGCCACGGAGCGACCCGAACACACCGAGGACGAGATCGTCACCATGCTCAAGCGGGCCAAGGGCCTGGGCGTGCGGCCACACATCCTCAAGGCCGGCTGCAAGGACTACGAAAAGCTCCTCGGCAAGGACGGCAAGGTGGACTACGTTCAGCTCCTCGGCTTCATCGGCCGCAGCCTCCAGGCCAAGGCCGAGGCCATCCTCGCCTACCGCGCCAAGCAGGCGAGGAAGGTAAAAAAGAAGGCGACGCGGGACATCGTGCTGATCTACGGCGGCGCCCTGCACAACGACCTCTATCCCTACGAGGACCTCAAGGAGTTCGCCTTCGGCGAGGCGCTCAAGAAGCGCACCGACGGCCGCTACCTGGAGCTGGACCTCTACGTGCCCGAATACATCGACGGGGACGAGACTTTGAGCACGGAGCGCTGGTACCCGCTGTTCAAGCGGCTGGCCAGCGCGCAGAAGGTGACCCTGATCCAGCGCGGCGAGGCGTCCTATATCCTGGTGCTGAAGAAGGGAGTGACCAACAAGAAGCGCTGAAAGACCGCCAACGCTAGTTGTACATGTAGCAGACGAGGATCTTGGCGTTCTGAGGCGGGAGCTGCCCCTTGAGGATGATCTGGTTGTTCGGCTTGTCGAAGTTCCAGTGCACGCCCTGGGTCTTCGGGTTGCCGTTGTACGAGACCTTGATCGAGCCGGGCACGGGGGTCTTCTTCAGCTTGTACTTGTTCAGGGCGATGGTGCCCGCATGCTTGCCCAGGGTGTTGAACAGCTGGGTCCAGTTGGCGTTGCAGATGTGGAACCAGCTGCCCTTGGTCCAGGTGGTCAGGTCCTTGTAGACCTGCCCCACCTTGGCCGTGCACCAGTCCTTCTTCACGCTGACGATGCTGTGGAAGACGTAGTCGTTGTAGCCGGTCCGTTTCTTGGCCCAGGCGTGGAAGGCCGAGGCCGAGACGGAGCTGTTATCGTCGGTGACCGCCACGATCTGGCGCAGGCTGGTGGGCCTCATGAAGGCCTCGATCTGGGTCGCGTAGCTCTGATAGAGCGACAGCTCGTTGGTGCTGCCAACCCGCTTGCTGATCTGCTTGAAGCGCGCGTTGTCGCCGCAATTGGCCCCGCCCAGCGGCGGCGGGATGCAGATGTCCTTGGAGCCGGTGCCGCGCTCGGCCAGCACGATGACGCGGTAGTCGTTCTTGGCCCCGGCGATGGACTTGGCGAAGTTGTTCATGTTCTGCTTCACGCCCGCGATCTCCTGGCTCATGGAGCCCGACTGATCGATGATCCAGACGATGTCCACGGGCCGGGCGCTGATGCCGAAGAGGAACCCCTCGCAGGCCTTCTTGGGCGGGCAGGGCAGGTCCTTGCCGTCGCAGTCCTGGTCGACGTTGTCGCCGCATTTTTCCTTCTTCGGCAGCACCGCGCCGGTGCAGGCCCCCCAGGTGCCGAACTCCGAGGTGCCGCTGCAGGTCTGCTTGCCCTTCTTGCATGGGGCGTGCACCACGGACACCTTGGCGTAGGGGTAGCAGTCCTGCTCGGCGCCCGGCTTGCAGCCGCAACCCTCGTCCACCTTGCCGTCCTGGTCGTCGTCGAAGCCGTTGCAGATCTCCTTGGAGGGTGGCGGCTTGGGGGGCAGCTTGTAGTCCGAGCCGGGGGTCTTGCCGAAGTCCGGCACGTCCCACCCGTCGAGGGTCGGCTTGGTGCCCTGGTCCGGGTCACCGCTGGAGTCGATGGAGCCCGGATCACAGGCCAGCAGCGCGGCGGTCAGCGCCGCTGTCATGGATAATCGTTTCCTGGAACCCATCTGGCCTCCTCGATTCGGCAGCCCCCGCGAACACCACCGACGCAAGTCATGGAAAAGAACCAATAAGGTTAATTTTACGATAACGTGGATGAAATTTCACGCGAAACAGAGTATAGACCACCTTCGGGAGCATCCGGACGCTCCCAGCACGAGGCCATGCCGAGGACCAGAGACAGCCGCCACTTACACGCCGTGGGTGAAGAGTTCGCCTGCCGCCACTGCAAGCGCGTGTACCCCAGCCCCCAGACACGGTACTGCCCGGCGGACGATTACCCTCTTTTCCGGGTCGAGTCCCTGGCGCGCATCGGCACCAAGCTCAACCAGTACGACATCGTCGACATCCTCGGCGAGGGTGGCATGGGCGTGGTCTACAAGGCCCGCCACGTGATGCTCGACCGCCTGATGGCGATCAAGATCCTGCACAAGCACCTGGCCCAGCGCCGCGAAATCGTGGAGCAGTTCGTCAAGGAGGCCCGGGCGGCGAGCAAGATCCCGAGCCCCCACATCGTCGACGTCACCGACTTCGGCTGGTCGCCCGGCGGCGCGGTCTACCTGGTCATGGAGCACCTCGACGGCATCAGCCTCGACGACGTGCTGATGACCAAGGGTGAGGTGGCCCTCTTCGACACGGTCAACATCGTCTACCAGATGGCCAGCGCCCTGGCCAACGCTCACGACGAGGGCATCGTCCACTGCGACCTCAAGCCCGAGAACGTGATGCTGATCAACCAGGACGGCAAACGCGAGGTGGTGCGAAAGGTTGCCAAGGACGGCTCCCAGCACTTCGTGGTGGAGAAGGAGAACTCCTTCGAGTTCGTCAAGCTGCTGGACTTCGGCGTGGCCACCTTCCTGCGCGGCGGCATGGGCCCCAAGGTGAGCACCAAGTCGGGCACCGTCTTCGGCACGCCGCAGTACATGTCCCCGGAGCAGGCCCTGGGCCAGCCCGTGGACCACCGCAGCGACATCTACGCCCTCGGCATCATGTTCTACGAGATGCTCACCGGGCTGGTACCCTTCGACCACGAGACGAACCCCCAGCGCATCCTGGAGGATCACGTGCGCGCCCGCGTGCCGCCGCTGACCGAGATGCACTCGGGCCTGGTGGTGGACAAGCGCACCGAAGAGACCATCATGAAGTGCCTGGCCAAAAAGCCCGCGCGACGCTTCCAGAACATGGACGCGGTGCTCATCCAGCTGCAGGACTGCTTCACCGACACGGTGTTCCTCCGCAACGCGGACCGCATGCCCGGCGCGCTGGAGTACGGCATCCAGATGCCCTCGCAGCCCCAGGGCGAGGCGCACATCAAGCACCGCTTCGACCGCGCCGACGACAGCGACACGCGCCCCTTCCTCCGCACCGAGGAGGACGACGACGAGTACGATCCCTCGTCGACCCGCCCCGGCATCGGCGGCCCCCTGATCAAGCGCAAGCGCTGAGCCCTCCACCAGTCTGAAAAGTTGCCCCGCCCCCGATCTCGTCGGAACATTGGCGCATGGAAAAGCTCGAACAGACCAAAAACACATGTGTGGAATGCGGCGCCCCCCTCTACAGCAGCAAGCGGGAGCGGTGCCTGCCGTGCCAGATGAAGTCAGCGCGGGTACCGGACCAGGAGCTGCCGACCAACGCGTCCTGCTGTCACTGCGGCGAAAAGCGCCAGGAACTGCTGCGCTGGGGCAGCCTCGGCAAGACCAGCGTGATCATCTGCCACAACTGCCGGCAGCTGGCCATCCGCCTCAAGCCTCAGCCCGAGAGCGTGGAAGAGATGGAGGATCGCCTGAGCCGTGACGTGTGGTCCGACGAGGAGCGCGCGGCCCAGATGTCCGGCATCCGCACCGAGCAGCAGTCCCGGGCCGAGGACCTGGCCATGGACCTCGACGCCCTGGCCGACGAGCTGATCAACAGCAGCCAGCAATAAGCCCCGCCCCGCGGCACCACACCATGACTGTGAAGCACCAGAAGTTCTCCTGGCGCTGGGTGATCATCAGCATGGTCACCTTCGTCGCCCTGGAGTTGATCCTCGGCGGCGTGGTGGCCGACCTGGTGGCGGGCAAGCACATGTCCCTGCACCTGAAGTTTGTGATCCAGGGGGCGCTCAACCTCTCCAGCTACTTCATCGGCGGCTTCCTCATCGGCATCATTTCACCCAAGGTGCGGATCCACGAGCCCGCCGTTGGAGCCTTCGCCTCGGTGGCGCTGATGCTGTCGTTGACCTTCTTCACCCCGTACACTTTCCTCCGCTTCAGCCCGGGAAAGCTGGTGGTGGGCGGCATCGTGGCCTTCGTGCTGGCCCTCACCGGGGCCAAGCTGGGTGAGAAGGTCACCGGCCAGATCTGATCCGGTGGCCTCGCCGCCCACGCGCCCATCGCACCCCGACGACAGAGCAGAAACGCCCCGCGAGGGTCGTACTATCTGAGACCACCAAACACTCTCTACCACCCGGGATTCCATGCGGCTCGCGCGCCCTCTTTACGGCCTGATCAAGGGCATCTATGACATCCTCGCCAGCTACCTGCTGGCCTGGGTGTTGCTTTTTGCCCTGCTGGCCCTCGGCCTTCAGCTGCTGCTCTCGTTGCTCACCGGGATGTACGGTTTCGGCTCCACCGAGTCGTTCTGGCTCTGGGTAGACCGCGCGGACCTGCCCGGGGGGGTTCGAGCGTTGCACCTGCGCCTGGGCGGCGCCCTGCTTTTGCACAGCGTGGTGTTTTTGGCCCTGCGGCGGCAGATCCTCGCCGTCAAAAAGCACGTGGAGCGGAGCGTGGACCGGGGCCTGCGCTGGTACCGCGCCCTGACACACAGCAGCCAGACCCTCGAGGCGGCCTGCGGATTCCTCTTCTCCCTTGGCGTGACCCTGCTGCTGATCCCCTTTGTGATCCAGCCGACGCTGGTGCCCCTGGACTGGGGCGCCACGGCGTGGACCCGCCGCGCGGCCAACCTCCTGGACGGCAGCGCCTCGGCGGCCACGGCGGAGTCGGTCATCGGCCTCTACCGCAAGCTCTACGCCCGGCCGGTGGTGGCAGAGGGTGTGTCTGCCGGGGAGCTGGAGCCGCCCGCGCCCCGGCCAGCTTCGCCTGCCACACCGAGCCGCCCCGGGACACCACCGGCGCCGGTGAAGCCGCGCAAGAGCCGCCTGATGGACCGCTGGGACCCTTACATCTGGAAGGTGGTCGAGGACCGTCACCAGTTCGCGGTGCTCAAGGCGCTGATCTACGTCGAGTCGGGCGGGCTGCAGTACGCGGTCAGCAGCACGGGCTGCGCCGGGCTGACCCAGTTCTGCTCGCGCACCGCCCGCTCCGGCGGTTTCCGCCGCATCTTCGGCGTGGGCCAGGTCTACCCCTGCCGCTGCCGCGGCGTGTGCCGCGTGTCCCGGGCGGCCCGACGCGACCTGGAGAGCGGCGATCCGGCACGGATCCGCTCCCGCAGCGACGAGTTCCCCTGCGAGCTCACCGACGCCCGCTTCGATCCGGCCAAGGCCGTGCGCGCGGGGCAGGCCTTCGTGCGGCGTCTCTCCCGGCGGCACGGCGGCAACCTCTACCTGATCTACATCGGCTACAACTCCGGCCCGGCCGTGTCCGGCCGCCTCTGGCGCGCGCTGGGGCGCGACGGCAAGGCCGGCCTGCCCGCCATCGAGGCCCGGCTCACCGACGCGCTGAGCCCCTACTTCAGGCGCAGCGCCGCCTCGCGGGCGCGAAACCTTACGCGGGTCCACTTGCCGAAGATCCAACGCGCCTACCGGCGGTATCTGGCCCAGGCCCGGCAGGGAGCGAGGAAATAGGCGCCTGCTTCGCACAGCCGGGTGTTCATCTTCTTGCATTGCGGCTCAGGTATTGGTTAACTACTCCAGATAATCCATGCTTGCGACGTTTGCGCTCGTGGAAGCAGAACACGCGGGCGAGGAGGAGATGCGTGAGTTCAGGCACCGACGACACAGGGCAAGGGAGCGCTTCGGGCTCCTCGGAGAAGGCGATTCCAGCCGAACGCCAGTTCACGCTCAAGTGTGTTGACTGGCTCATGGCCGAGAAGATTGGCCAGGCCAATGTCGTGAAGGGGGGCATGTTCCTGCGCACGACCCGCCCGATCAAGGTCGGCGCCACCGTCCAGGTAACCATCCAGCTCCCCGACAAGAAGCGCGTTGTCGTGCAGGCCACGGTGCGGCAGGTGCTCAACAAGGAAGAGGCCAAGAAGAAGAACCGCCACGCCGGCATCGGCGTGCAGACCAACCCGGACGATATACGGCAGCTCAAGGCGCTGGTGCAGATCGCGCAGATGCGCCAGGGCAAGATCCTCGACCAGGACCAGAAGAAGGCCACGCGACCGGTCTCGGACAAACAGGAGACCCGGCCCATTCCCCGCGGCGGCGTGCCCCGGGGGCCCTCGGCCGACATCCTCGGCATCGACTTCGGCGTGACCTACAGCGGTATCTCCGCCGCCATCGGCGAAAAGGTCTACATGATCCCCGACGACAAGGGCCGCACCCTGTTGCCGTCGGTGGTGACCTACCCCGAAAGCGGCGAGCCGCTGGTGGGCTGGGAGGCCCGGCCCCAACAGTTGATCCACCCCGAGCGCACGGTGAACTCCATCAAGCGCATCCTCGGGCGGAGCTACTCGGACCAGAACATCGCGGGTCTGCTGCAGTACGCGCCATACGGCGCCATGGCCGGCCCGGGCGACACCATCCTCGTGGACATCGACGGGGAGCGGTACGCCACGCCGCAGATCTGCGCCCCCATCATCCGGCGGCTGGTGGACACCGCCAGCAGACACCTGAGCAAGACCGTGTCCCGGGCCGTCTTCAGCGTCCCGGTGACCTTCGACGACGTACAGAAAAACGCGCTGAAGCAGGCCGCGCGCATCGCCGGCGTCGAGGTGGTGGAGATGGTGGAGGAGCCGGTGGCCGGCGCCCTGGCCTACGGCTTCGGCCAGGCCCGCAACGAGCTCGTGGCGGTGTACGACTTCGGCGGCGGCACCTTCGACTTCACCGTGCTCGACATGAGCATGGACCACTACCGCGTGCTGGTCACCGAGGGGGACGCCTGGTTGGGCGGCGACGACTTCGACCTGGCCATGGCCGAGACCCTGGCCAACGACTTCTGGCAGCAGACCAAGGTCGAGCTGCAGAACCGCACGGTGGAGTGGCAGCGCCTGCTCTTCGCCTGCGAAAAGGCCAAGCGCCAGCTCTCGGATCAGCTCGAGGCCCAGGTGGTGCTGCAGAAGCTGATCGAGGCGCCCAAGCCCATGGACCTGCGCCAGACCGTGACCCGTGACCGCTTTCAGAGCATCTGCGAGGACCTGCTGGAGCGTTCCCTGGACGTCTGCCAGTCCGCGCTTTCTTCCATCGACCTCGAGCCCCGGGACGTCACCGAGGTGGTGGTCACCGGCGGCACCAGCCGCATCCCGTTCATCCGTGACGGGGTGGCCAAGCTGTTCGACAAGGAGGTCAAGACGCTGGTCAACCCGGAGGACGCCATCGCCCTCGGCAACGGGCTCTTCGCCGCGCGCATCGCCGAGCACGTGGTCACCGGCGCCCACTCCCTGCCCTGATCCCCGAGGAGGTCCCCCTGGATCAAACCACCGGCATGCGGGCGTCCCAGCGCAAGTCTCCCTACTCCATCATCGCGGACGTGGTGCAGAAACGGTCGCGGGTGCAGCTGTCGCGGCAGCACTACGAGTCCATGGGCCACCACGAGATGAAGCGCCTGCGCGAGGTGGTGGCCGAGGAGCTGGGTCGCTACAACCAGGAGGCGGTGGTTCACGGTTACCCGACCGTCAAGGGGCCGCCGGAGATCGCCGTCGAGCGCATCCTCTACGAGCTGATGGGGCTCGGCCCGCTGGAGCAGCTGCTGGCCTACGAGGGCGTCGAGGACGTCTACATCCTCGGACCGCACCAGATCGTGGCCATCATGTCAGACGGCAGCCGCCAGAAGATCCCGGTGAGCTTCGGCGGCCAGGAGGGGCTGGTATCCCTGGTCAACAGAGCCCTGGCCCTGGACGGCAAGCGCATGGACCCCTCCTGCCCCTTCGTTGACGCCCGCCTGCCCGACGGCTCGCGCATCCACGTGGGCACCTACCCCTGCGTGGATCCCTGGCCGCAGATCGTCATCCGTCGCCACCGGCGCCTGTTCATGCCCGACGAGGACCGCCTGGCCCGGCTGATCTCGCTGGGCACGATCTCCCCGCTGGCCGCCCTGCTGCTGCGACTGGCCGTTCGCTCGCGGATCTCCATACTCATCGCCGGCGCCACGGCGTCGGGCAAGACCACGCTGATCAACGCCCTGGGCAGCGAGATCGACCCGCTCACCGCGGTGGTCTGCATCGAGGACAGCCGGGAGCTGGAGTTCACCGGCCGCAACACGGCCTACCTCATCACGCGGCCGCCGGGGCCCGACGGCCGGGGCGAGATCTCCCAGCGCTTCCTCGTGCAGCAATCCCTGCGCAAGCGCGCCGAGTGGATCGTGCTCGGCGAGGCCCGGGGCGCAGAGGCCTGGGATTTCGTCCAGGCGGGCAACACCGGCCACGCGATCATGGGCAGCGTCCACGCCAACGATCCGCGCAACGCCGTGGAGCGCTACCGCGACCTGTGCCTGGAGGGCGGCGAGAACCTCAACGAGACCATCGCCCTCAAGGGCGTGGTGCGGGCCTTCCGCCTGGTGGTCTTTGTGGAGATGGACCCCCGACGCCAGGTGCGCGTGGTGCGCAACATCTCCGAGGTCACCGGCAACGTCAACGAGAAGGGGATCCCGGTGCTGCAGGACCTCTTCACCTGGGACCGCGGCGCCCTGCGCTGCACCGGCTCACGCCCGTACCCCGCCACGGCGAACCTGATGGAGCGCAACGGCTACAGTTACGATCATGTGCTGCGAGGGGAGGGCGTGCCGGATCAGTGGAAGCACGCCGCGGGCGGCTGAAAATACAAAATACAAAATACAAAACATGAAATGGCAAATGGGGCGGACGAGCGGTAGCAGGGGCTCGTGCTGGCCGGCCATTTTGCGTTTTGAGTTCCTTGTTTCGTGTTTTTAATTTCCTACTTCTTGCCGCACTGAGCGGAGCTCACCGTCTTGACGCAGTCCCCCAGGCCGAGCTTGGCGCAGTCGAACTTGACCCAGCTGCCGTCGAGACAGGCCTCGAGCTGCTTGCCCGCGCAGCGGTTCACCGCGCCGGTCTTGCAGGCGCTGCCCTTGGCCACGCACTGGCCCTCCTTGCACGCCGTGGCGAGGTGGGTGTTCTTGGCGCAGTCCACGTAGTGCTCCCGCCCGTTGACGCAGTCGGTGGCGATGGAGGTCTTCTTGCACGAAGGCACGAAGTACTCGTAGTTGCAGGTCTCCTTCTGGTTGCCCAGGCAGGACGCGTTTGACTTCTTCGTGGAGCCGCAGCCCTTGCCCGTGGCGTCGCAGTCGCGCACCTCGATGATGCCCCCGACGCAGGTGTAGAGCAGGGTGCCGTTGCAGGTCTCGCCCGAGGAGGAGTAGCAAGTGCCCGGGGTGCACACCGCCGAAAAAGCGTACGCCTTCTTCACGGCGCACTCCATGCCGGCGGCGGCGCAGTCCATCTTGTAGACCCGCTTGTCCTGCAGGTCGCAGGTCACAGCCGTCTTGCCATCGCATGTGGCCTTGTAGTCCTTGTCGCAGGCCTTGCCGCGCTGGAAGCAGGTGGCCACCGCGTCGCAGTCTCCGGCCTTGTTCACGCACTGATAGATTTTGTTGTAGATCGGCGCCAGGCGCTGGCTGATGAGGAGGTTGACGTAGCCGGAGAGGCAGGACGACACCGAGGGGTAGGTCTTGATGCCGCAGGCGCTGGTGGCCACGCAGGCCTTGGTGATCTCGGCCCGGTCCATCAGGGGCTGGACGCCGCTGTCGTCGCCGGTCACGCCGCCGTCATCGTCCTTGTTCTTGTCGCCGTTGGAGCCGCAGCTGGCGGCCAGAGCCACGGAGACGATCGCTACGAGGAAGGTTCTCTTCATTGTGTCACCACCAAGCCAATAGTATCCGCCATCGTAGCACCCCTGTTGTCTGTATCCTACGGTCGATGGCCGCGGGCTACTGCCGGATCATCACCGTGTGCTTGCCGTCATGGTAGGCCACCGACCAGCCGGCGGGGAAGCGGGGGAGGAAATCGTCGCGTGGCGGCGGGCGGCCCGTGGCGGCCGTGGCGTTGAGGGTCACCCGCCGGCGGCGGGCGTCGTAGGTCACCCGCAGCCGCAGGTCGCCGACCTTGATGCTGCGCGGGAAGTCGGCGTCCATCTCCGCCAGCTCCTCGGGGCTCAGCAGCGCGGGGCACAGGTCCTGGCTGGTGATCAGGGGCAGGTCCTCGCCCGACTCGAAGCCGAGCTGATCCACGCGCTCCGCCAGCCAGCGGTCGAAGTCCATCACGGGGCGCCCGGACAGCGCCGCGCGCAGGTTGTGGGCCTCCACCTCGTCCCGGGCGGCCTCCACCTCGCGGCGCAGGTAGCGGCCGCCCCGCAGCAGATCCAGCAGCGCCTGCCGCGCGGCCGGGCCCCGGGGGACATCCTCGGTGGTCTCCAGCACTGTGGTGCCGACCCTCCACTGGATGCGCGCCACCAGCACGCCGTCCTTGCGGGCGCGGGCATTGGTGGAGTGGTGCTGGCCGGCGCCCAGGGTACGCAGCTGCGCCGGCGGCACGGGCATGCAACAGGTGGCGATGCGCTTGAGCCGCCGGCCCCGCTCGGCCATGAGGTGCTGGTCGACCACCAGCACGGTCTTGACCTTCTCCCCCACCAGCGTGTCCCGATCCAGGCGCACCTCCACCTTGCCGTTGCCCCAGGCGTCGCGGCGCACCCGCCGGGCGAAGGCCGCGTCGGGCAGAGCCTCGAGGATGGCGCAGGCAAGCTCCCGGCGTCGCACGGGCGTCCCCGGCGCGGCCAGCTCCACCTTCAGCAGCCGGGCCAGCTGGCGCGACACCCGCTGGGCCTCGGCGGCGGCCTCGCGCCGCACGCGTCCCCGGGCCCGCCGCGGATCCCGCAGGGCGGCGATGACCGCGGTGACGTCGCAGCGCGCCTCGGTGATCGAGTCCGCCTCCATCTCCTCGGGTGGGCGCGGGTGGCCGGGTAGAAAAAAGGACCGCCGGGCCGAGAGGGCGGCCACCAGGGGCACCATGTCGGGCAGCACGTCGTGGGCCCGGGCCGCCTGCAACAGGCGCCCCAGGGCAGGGTCCACTGGCATGCGCCCCACCTCGCGGCCCAGGTCGGTGAGCCGCCCCTGGCCGTCCAGGATGGAGAGAGAGCGGAGCAGCTCGTGGGCGCTCTCCATGGCGTACTCCCTGGGCGCGTCCAGCCAGGGGAGCTCCTCGGCGGCGTGGCCCAGGCGGGCGGCCTGCAGCACCAGCTGGGAGAGGTCCTCGCGCAGCACCTCCGGCGGCGTGCGCGGCTCCAGGCGGCCGCTCTCGCTCCACAGCCGCAGGCAGGTGCCCGGGCCGAGGCGGCCCGCGCGGCCGGCCCGCTGGTCCGCGGCGTCCATGGCGATGGCCGACAGGGTCAGCGCGCCGCGGCCCTCACGGTATACCGTGCCCCGCACCAGCCCCGAGTCGATCACGCTGCGTACGCCGGGCAGCGTCACCGAGGTCTCGGCCACGTTGGTGGAGAGCACAACCCGCCGCTCGCTGGCCACGGCGAACGCCTGATCCTGACGCGCGGCGGGCAGCTCAGCGTGCAGGGGCACGGGCGTAAACTCCGGGTGGCCCTCGAGCCGGTCCTGGCAGGCGCCGATCTCGCCCTTGCCCGGCAGGAAGACCAGCACGTCCCCGTCCTCGCCGCGCAGCTGCTCCAGGGCCCGGGCCACGCGGTCCGTCAGGTGACGGCCGCCGGGTACCGGCTCCTGCTCCACGTACCTGATGTCCACCGGGAAGAGGCGGCCGCTGGCCTCGAGCAGCTCGCCGCCGATATGGTCTGCCACCCGCGGGCCGTCCAGGGTCGCCGAGAGGATGGCGAGGCGGCGGTGCCCGCTCGCCAGCAGCACCGCCAGCAGCAGGTCGGTCTCCAGCCCGCGCTGGTGGAACTCGTCGAGGATCACCACGCAGCGAGGGTCCACGCCGCGGTCCAGCATCCTCAGCGCAACCCCAGGCGTGACATAGGCAACCCGCGTCTTCCCGCCCAGGCGATCGTCGTGGCGGACGGCGTAGCCGATTTCGGCGCCCAGCTCGCAGCCCAGGGAGGTCGCCACGAAGCGGGCCAGGCTGCGGCAAGCGACACGGCGTGGCTCCACCACCAGCACCCGGGGCGCGGGTGCGTCGGTCCCCCCGGCGGCCCACACCGGGATCCAGGTGCTCTTGCCGCTGCCCGTGGGTGAGGTGACGACCACCGGGCCGCGCGCCAGGGCCTCCATGAAGGGGGCCTCCAGCTCGCAGATGGGCAGGTCGGCAGGCAACGGCATGAACCGAGGGTAGAATGGAAAACCGGCCTGGAAAATAGAAATCGGCTGCCGGATGATGGAGATGCACCACCTCGGAGATCGACCATGGGCGAGCACGAAGAGCTAAAAAAGGGCTACGCAGCGTTGACCGAACAGCATGCCCGGCTGGCCGCGGCGGCCGCCCTGCGCTGCGCCTGGGAGCTGGCCCGTGACGCCCTGGGGGCAGGCTGGGGTGAGCAGTACGCCTTCATCCTCGCCGGCGTCGAGGGGCTCGCTGGCGGGGAGACCGGGCAGCAGCTGGCTGGCCAGCTGGACGCGCTCTGGCCCGAGCCTCCCGAGGAGGAGTACGACGGCTGGATGGTCGACGAGCCAGATCCCGGCCTGGCCCTGGAGCTGGCCCGCGTGGTGGGCGGCGCCCTCTCGCTGGTGCAAGACGGCGCTGTGGGCCCGTGGGCCGTCCGGTGCCTGCTTGCCCCCCTGGAGGTGCTCCACAGGGTGGACGCTGACGACCCCGCGCTGGAACAGGCCCGGACGCGCTGGCCGCTGCGCCTGCTGCAGGCCGTCGTGGCGGGGGAGGCCGTGCCGCCGCCGCCGCGGGGCGCGCCCTCGGCCGAGCGGCTGGCCGCCTGCGCGGGGGAGCAGACCCTGGAGCAGGTGGTGGCCGACCTGGAGGCGGCGAACCCGTTGGCCCGCGCCACCGCGGCCACCACCCTGGGGATCTGGAAACCCCGCAAGGAGGTCAAGCGCGACGCCGTGGTCGCCGTGGGCGCCTGCCTGCGCGACGACCACGCCTCGGTGCGCCGGGCGGCGGTGGCGGCGCTGGAGCAGCTCGGCAGCGCGGCCCGGCCTGCTGCCGCCGAGCTGGTGGCCGCCCTGGGCGACGCCGACATGCACCAGGCGGCTGCCGCGGCGCTGACCAGCCTCGGCAAGGCGGCCTGGGGCAAGCTGCTGCACGGCGCGGGCCACGCCGACGCGCAGATTTGCGCCCGCTCGCTGGAGGTGCTCGGCACGGTGGCCTACCGCGCCGGCAAGGTGCCCGGCTCGGCGAAGCGGCTGGCCACCGTGCTGGGGGCGGCCCTCGACGACGCGCCGGCCGGGGCGCGCGCGCAGGCCCTGCGCGCGGCGCGGTGCACGCGCAGCATCGAGCAGCACGTGGACGCGGTGCTCGCCTGCCTCGACCACGCCGACGCGCGGGTGCGGGGCGCGGCCTGCCAGGGCCTGGGCCAGCTGACCGAAGCTGGTGACGACGTGGCGCTGGCCCTTGCCGCGCGCCTGCAGGATGAGGACGCTGTCCTGCGCGCGGCGGTCATGGCCCTGGGCAAGCTCGGCCCGGCGGCGCGAGCGGCCGCCGACGCCGTGGTGCCCCTGGCCGTGGCCGAGGATCCCCTGGGCGGCCGGGGAGACGGTCGCATCTCCACCGACGCCCTGGCCCAGGAGGCCCTGGAGAACATGGGCCTGCCCTTCGCCCAGTGGGGCACGGACGATCCCACCGCCCTGCGAGGGCTGCTGGCCGAGGCCCTGGCAGCGCCGGACAAACACACGCGCCTGCGGGCGATCCACGCCGTGGTGGACCTGGGCCCCGCGGCGGCACCTCTGGCCCGGGCCGTGGTGGAGGCGGCTATGGACCTGGGCTGTTATGAGAGGCCGTCGGCGGTGGCCGCCCTGGAGGCCATGGGGCCGGGCGCGGCCGCCTGCGGAGCGTTCCTGGTGCAGCAGGTGCGCGACACCGGCCAACCATCGGCGGTGCGGGCTCTGGTGGCGGTGGCGCCCCGGGATGCCGCCGCCGCGGAGGTACTGGTGGAGTGCCTGGCGCTGGGCGGTGCATACCGCGGCGCCGAGGTGGGCCGGGCGCTGGGGGCCATGGGGCAGGCCGCGGCCGGCGTGGTGCCCGCGCTGGTGGAGCTTACGGATCACGCCCGCCCCGACACGCGGTCCGGCGCCCTGCTGGCTCTGGCTGGCCTGGGGCCCGAGCTTGGGGCGCCCGCCCGGGAGGCCATGGAGCGCATCATGGCCGGCGACCTGCGCAAACCCGCCAGCCGCCTGCCCGCGCTCATGGCCGCCCACGCCCTGGCCTGCTGGGGCGCGGCGTCCGCGGAGGAGCTGTTGGCCAGGCGGGTGGCCAAAAACGACGTGGGCGCCATCCACTCCGCCGGCATGTTGCCTGGCCGCCACTCGGTGCTGGCCGGTGCCCTGGAGCGGGCCCTGGACGCATGCGTCGAGGAGCAGCTACGCGGCCTGCAGCGGGGCCGCTCCGTGGCGGGCGACGCCCTGGACCTGGCCCACAGCCTGCTGGCCGCGGGCGCCAGGGCACAGCAGCGCAAGGCCGCGGCCTTTGTGCGCGAGGTGGTCGCCACCCAGCTGGCCTCGTCCAGCGTTGACACCCGCAACCACGGCGCCAGGGCCTGCTGGTGCGCAGCCTTTCGCGGGTGGCGCCCGGCCAAAAAGATCATCGAGGCCCTCGGCGAAGCGCTGGAGCCGGGGACCACCGCGGCGTTTCACGCGTGCAAGGCCCTGGCCGCTTTGGGGCCCCACGGCGCGCCGGCCGCGCCGGCGCTGGAACGCTACATGGATCGGGAGAAGGACTTCGAGAGCCGCGCCCTGGCCCGCCTCGCCCTGGACGCGGTCCTGGGGCAGGTGGAGCCGCCGCGGGACGATCCATTTGGACCGCTGCAGTTCTGGTAGGGCACCACCTCCCGGCTCACCATCACCGCGCGCTCATGCCGTACATCTCGATCTGCACCCGGGGCTGGTCGCCCTCCCGTTTGCTCCAGGCAACAAGCAAGCGGTCGCCGTCCAGCGCCAGGGTAGGGTGCACGTGGCTGAAGCCGTGGCCCTTCCCCAGGCGCAGGTCTGCCACCACGTTGAGCCGGCCGTCGAGCACCATCAGATACGGCGCGTAGTGGTTTGAGCGGTGGTTCGGCCTGGTGCCCCGGGGCAAGGAGATATAGGTCACCAGGGTGAACCCGCGGACGTTGAGGCTGCCGGTGGGGAAGCGGCGGTCCCGGGCGGCGTGGGTGAAGGTGCCCAGGCGCCGGACCCCGAAGGTGGGGCTCAGCTCAACCAGGGCCAGCCCGCCCGGCCGGTCCTCGTCGGCGCTGGAGAACAACGCCAGGCTGCCACCGCGCAGGAACAGGGAGTTGCCGATGGCGCCGGGGATGGTGGCTGGTGACGTGACCAGGCGGTGGGTGGCGAGGACCCTGCCGTTTGGAGTGACCTCGCGGACCTTCATCGCGCCGCTCCGGCTGCCGGTGCCCACCAGCAACCGCCCCCCGTGCCACAGCAGGCAGTGGTCGGGGAAGTTGTCGGCGGCGACGTCCGCGACGTGCTTGACGAGGACATGGCTGCCCAGTTTTTTGCCCGACAGGTCGAAGCGGGCCAGCACCAGGGACTGATCCCGGGCGTGGTCCTCGGCGGGCCCGGCTCCCTCGGGCGGGTGTCCCTGCTTCCAGCGCAGGGTCTGGTAGACCACCACCAGCTCGCTGCCCACCAGGGCGGCCCGATGATCCGCGGGCTCGCCGTGCTCGGCGTCGGTCTGGCTGATCACGGTGGGCTCCGCCAGCGGCTTCCAGTCACGGTCGAAGCGGTGGAGCCGGTGCTTGACCTGCCCCGGCCCTGGCGGCCCCTGGGGCTGCACCACCACAGCCAGGGTCTGGCCGCCGTGGGTGAGCACCTCGGGCCGGTGGGTGCCCGCAGGCAGCGACACGGTCCGCTGGTGTGTGAGCTTCAGGTGGCGCGACCCGGGTGCTGGCTCCGCCTGGCCGCACCGCTCGGCGCAGCCACACAGCCCGACCGCGAGCAGGCCTACCCGGAGGCTATGCGACAGTCGCCGGTCCACCCCCTGGAGCCTCAAGCCCAAACCTAATATGCGTAGCCGATGGTGAGGTAGCCGCCCTTGTAGATGTCCAGGGCGCCGCCCGCCGCGTTGCACCCCGAGATGGGGTAGCAGGCGTTGTCGAAGTCGTAAAAGATGCGGCGATAGAAGCCGTTGATCCGCGCGAAGAAGCCCCTGTAAGAGGCCCACAGCCCGAGGTTCACGTCGATGCCGCCCGTGGAGCTGCGCCCGTAGCCGCCGCTGTCGGTACGCTCGATGTCGCCCGAGGAGAAGATGAGCAGGTAGTCGAAGTTGCCCGAGGCGCCGATGGAAAACGAGGTGCCGGCATAGAAGGGCACGCTTACGCCGACCAGCGCCAGCTTGAGGTAGTAATAGGCGATGTCCGGCAGGGGCACCGGGTTGGACGGATCGTCGTGGATCTTGAAGCCGAGCCGCCCGAAGTCCAGGCCGGCCTTGATGGTGGGGCTGGTGGCGCGGCCGAGGATGTTCCAGCGGTAGCGCAGACCGATCTCGACGTCGTGCAGGGTGGTGGACAGCGGCTCCAGCTGCCCCGCCATCTGGGAGCGCAGGTAGAGCACCCGAAAGTATTTCGCCTCGATGCCGAGGTTGGCCAGCGGGCCCCGATGAAAAAACGACAGCGGGTAGAAGGCAAACTCCGCCAAAAACGCCGGCACCAGCCCCGACCGGTAGTTGGATGGGTTCTTCGGCTTCACCGGGTCGTTGAAGTCGAACTCACGGTTGAGCAACATCAGCCCCAGGGAGACCTCGAAGATCTTCTCCCACGGCGGGCGCCTGTTCATACGGCGCGTGATGCGCGGCCCACCCGGGTTGACCCGTGGGTTGCTCTGGTACTGGCGCACGCCGAGGTTGGTCGGCGTCTCGTTGTCCTTGCCGTTGTCGCCGGTGACCTCGAAGCCGAGATCATCGTCGGAGCGCCGAGCCACCCGCTTGGTGGGAGCCACGTCCATGCGCGGCTCGTCGGAGGTCCGCCGCGGCGTGCTGAATTCGTCCTCGTCCACGGTGGGCGTGACGCGCCGGCGCGCGGGGCGCACCGGCTCGGGATCCACGTAAACCCCGGAGCCGTCGTCGAAGTCGTTGCGACGGGTGGGGCGCTTACGCGGCCGAGGCGCCGGCCGCACCGCCACCGGCTTGGGCCGCCGCCTCGGCTTCGGCTTCACGCGCCGGGGCTTGGGCCGCCGCCTCGGCCGTCGCGCCACCGCCCGCACCCCGCGCAGGGGCGCGCCGGGCCTGCACCGGGCCAGGGCCGCGCGCAGTCGCCCCGGCACCCGCCGGCCGGTGCCCGCGTCCACCCGCGCCCCTCGCAGGGGGAAGGTGGCGATGCCCATGTTGCGGCCATTGGCGCCGTTGTGCACCATGACCCTCAGCACCCAGCGGGAGCCCACCCTTTTGATCGACCCGGAGATGATGGCCGCCACCCGCAGAACGCGGGCCGCCTTGACCCTGCCCCGGGTGCTGCGGATGCTGGCCCCCGCGCGTCGCCCGGCAGCGGAGAACTGCCCCTGACTGACCACGGTGAAGCGGCCCCGCAGGGCCCGCGCCACCATGCGCGAGGCGGCCCCACCGCGGGGTCCGGAGAAGGAGAGCACCACGACCTTCTTGGCCGCCCAGGCGGCGTTTGGCACCAGGCCCGCCGCCAGCAGCACGCCAGCCATCAGCAGGCCGCGCCGCAGTCTGTCGGTCGGTGCTCTCACGCCCGATTCATCCTCCCTGGTTCTTGTTCAGCGGGTCGTTGTCCAGCCAGGCCGGGCCGTCGTCGCCTCCGTCCATGCCGGATGAGCCGCCGCCGCTGATGCCTCTGAAGACCAGCGCGAAGTCGTCCGGGTTGGTCGCGTTCTTCATCGCCGTCTCGTAGGTCACCTTGCGCGCCTTGACCAGCTCGATGAGGAACTGGTCGAAGGTGATCATGCCGTAGGGGTTGCGCCCCTCGGCGATGGCCTGGCGGATCTCGATATTCCGCATGGGATCCTCGATGAGCTCCCGTATGCGGGCCGTGTTGACCATCACCTCCACCGCCGGGACCATCTTGCGGCCGTCGGCCTGGGGCAGCAGCCGCTGGGAGATGACGCCCTTGAGCGCCGAGGCCAGCTGCAGGCGCACCTGCTGCTGCTGGTCCTTGGGGAAGGCGTTGACGATGCGGTTTACCGTCTCCACGGCGTCGGTGGTGTGCAGCGTGGAGAGCACCAGGTGGCCGGTCTCGGCGGCCAGCATGGCGATCTCGATGGTCTCCAGGTCGCGCATCTCACCCACCAGCACCACGTCGGGATCCTGGCGCATGGCAGCCCGCAGTGCCCGGGAGAACGAGGTCGTGTCCATGCCCAGCTCACGCTGGTTCACCACGCTACGGCGGTCGGTGAACATGAACTCGATGGGATCCTCGATGGTGACGATGTGGCACGCCCGGTTGCGGTTGATGTTGTCCACCATCGCCGCCAGGGTCGTGGACTTGCCGCTACCGGTGATGCCGGTGACCAGCACCAGCCCCCGGGCCTTGTTGGCCAGGTCCAGCACCACCTTGGGCAGCCCCAGGGTCTCGAACTCGGGGATCTCCAGGGGGATCATCCTCAGCACGAGTCCAGGGAGGCCGCCGCGGAGGAACACGTTGGCGCGGAAGCGCACGCCCTCGTTGGTGGTGTAGGCCAGGTCGCAGTCGTGGAATTCCTTCCACTCGCGGCCCTGGCGCTCGTTCATGGCGTTATTGATGAAAGCTTCGATCAGCTCCTCCGTAATGGGAGGCACGTCACGGATGGTCCGTAACTCGCCCCTTATTCTATATACGGGTGGGAGGCCCACTTTTATGTGGACATCAGAAGCGCCAACTCTCTTTGCAGCAGAAAGGATTTGATCCAGCATCTTGAGCATTACGCTCAAGATATCATAATCTAGCGACGAGTTCCCAAAATGACATGTCCCAGATGCCAGTCCAAAATCACCGCGTCCGATCGTTACTGCGTCAACTGTGGCGCGGACATCGCCTTGATATCACAGAACATCCGCCCCGCTGACGTCATGGATGACGAGGATCCAGGCCCCGTGAACACCGGCAGCGGCTGGTCCACCGCCTCGGGCCTGAGCGCCGTGCAGGGCCCTGGCGGGCGTGGCGGAAAGATCGCCATGCTGGTGGCGCTGCACCTGTGCCTGTTCATCGGGGCGGCCTACGCGGCCCACTGGTACCTGGACTCCCGCGCCTCGGCCGGGGCCCCGGAAAACCCGGGCCTGTCCCTGGGCAAGCCCCGCCTGGTGACGCCCGGGCAGCCGGACGAGCCAGCGCAACCCGAGCCGTCCATCGCCGACGAGCCCGGTGTGGACAAACCCCGGCGCAGGCCGCGGCGCCCCCGTCGCCGCACGTCGAAAAAGAAGACCAGCCCCGTGGCAGCGGCGCCGGCAAAGACCAGGCCGGGCCATCCCGCGCCGGATCCCGCCGCCAAAAAGGAGGCCACGCCGGTGGCCAAGGCCGAGCCCGCTGCTGAGCCGGGCAAGACCGAGCCAGGTAGGACCGAGCCCGCCGGTGAACCGGGCAAGACCGAGCCCGCCAAGACCGAGCCGGGCACGTCGGCCAGGGCAGCGGACGCCGGCGCCCCCGCCAAGGCTTCGCCGCCGGCCAAGATGGGCAACGCGGAGAAGTTCGCCGTCTCGCTCAACGTGGGCAGCGTGCAGATGGTCGTGCGACACCGCCTGCCCCAGCTCCGCCTGTGCTACGGGCGCAACATCAAGGGCCTCGCTGTCCGCGGCGTGGTGGAGATCAAGTTCACCGTCAACAAGCAGGGGAGGGTGAGCTCGGCGGCGGTGCACCGTGGGCACCAGGCCGTGGGCAAGTGCATCGTCGGCAAGCTGAAGACCTGGCGTTTCCCCCGCCCCGTGGGCGGCGAGATGACCTTCATCTACCCGTTCAAGATCACGAGCTAGCCCTTGAATGGCTGTTGCCCGATGGTCCAACACATGCCATCCTGACTTCCCAGGATCGCATAGATGGGCACACCAGCCGACACCAACAATATGACGAAGACAGGGGGCGAGGTGCTCGTCCTGGAGAAAGACTCCACGCTGGCGGAGACTCTCGCCGAGCTGCTCACCAGCACCGGCCTGGTGGTCACCGCCACCAGCGACGTGACGCGGGCGACGAACCTGGTCCAGGAGAAGGTCTTCCCCGTGGCGATCCTGGACATGGACACCCCCGGCGACTGGCAGGGCCTCGAGGTGCTGGAGCGGATCCAGCAGTCCTCCCCGTCGACCAACGTCATCTTCCTCACCAGCCGCGAGACCTTCGAGCGGGCCGTGCGCGCCTTCCGCGCCGGGGCCGCCGACGTCATCGCCAAGCGCTCCCAGAACGTGGAGTACATCGCCGAGCGGGCCCACGAGCTGTGCCACAAGGAGGGCCGCTCCGATCTGCGCAAGCACCTGCTGCGCGACACGGCTGTGTTCCTCGGCCGCTTCCTCGAGCGGCTGATGGACGCCTCCCGCATGGCCTGGAAGGCCCAGGACCGCAACAAGGACTCAGGCGGCTTCGGCCTCGATGAGTGCGTGGTGCTGTTGGTGGACGACAACGCCAACAACGTCAAGGGACTCTCCATGAGCCTGGCCAAGGCGGGCGGGTTCCGCTGCGTTGGCCTGTCCACCGGCGGCGAGGCCCTGGACTACGCCGGCCAGAACACGTTCCACATGGCCCTGGTCAAGTCCGAGCTGCCCGACCTCGCCGGCACCATCGTGGCCAAGAGCCTGGTGAGCCTCGGGGACTGCCTCGTGTTGCTGTTCATCGATCCCGCCAACGGCGCGGGGAAGCTGTCCCTGGTGGATAAGACCAAGGTGATGGTGCTGCTCCACGAGCTCACCTCGGGGAACCAGATCGTCGACCAGATCCAGCGCCTGCGGGACGAGGCCTACGGCGCCAGGATGAAGGAGCGCAAGTTCCTCAAGGCATTTCAGTCCGAGAATTACGAGTTTCTCAAGCGGTACGTCGACATTCGCAAACGCATCGCCGAACTGGCGGAGAGTGATTCCCAATGACCCAACCGCTGATCATCGGCATCGCCGGTGGCACCGGATCCGGAAAGACAACCGTGGCCCGCAAGGTGAGCGTCGCGCTCCCCGAGGGCGCCGTGGCCCTCATCGAACACGACAGCTACTACCTCGACCGCGACAACCTCTCCTACGAGGAGCGCTGCAGGTTAAACTATGACCACCCCGAGGCTCTGGACAACGAGCTGCTGGTGGAGCACCTGGGCAAGTTGCGCAAGGGCGAGGCGGTGGAGGTGCCGGTCTACGACTTCAAGAGCCACCTGCGCCAGCCGAAGAACCGCATTGTGCAGCCCGCGCCGGTGATCATCCTCGAGGGGATCCTGGTCTTCACCGACGCCCGCATCCGCCGCATGCTGGACATGAAGCTGTTCGTGGACACGGCCTCCGACATCCGCGTCATCCGCCGCATCCGCCGTGACATCGAGCAGCGGGGCCGCGACTTCACCAGCATCCGCGAGCAGTACTACGACTCCGTGCGGCCGATGCACATCAAGTATGTGGAGCCGTCCAAGCGCTGGGCCGATCTGATCATCCCCGAGGGCGGTGAGAACCTGGTCGCGCTGGATCTTTTGGTGGGCAAGCTGCTCCACGTGCTGGCCAACCCGAGCTGACCTGACCCATCACATCAACGTCCCCGTGGCCTCCTCGGGCTGACCTGCGTCCGGCGTCTGCGGGGCCATCTTCTTGGCGCCCGCGTCGGGCTTTTTCGGCGGCTTCTCCGGCTTGATGTCCGCCGGAGAGGTCGGCGCCGAGGTCCGCGGCAGCTCCTTGCGCGGCGAGGGGGACACGCTCACCAGCAACCCCTGGAGGTGCTCGATCCACTCGCCCATATCCTTGAAGCGCTTCTTGTCCAGCTTCTTCGCCTCACGAAAGCGGCTCAGCGCGGTGCGCAGCTCGTCCTCCACCCGGGCGATGCCGTTGCGCCCCTGGCGGTAGGCCAGCTCCGCCCGCAGGCCGTTGACCTCGGTGGACCGTTTGCGCAGGGCGGTGGAGAGCTCCAGGGCCTGCTGCGACTGCCGGCGCGCCTCGCGCAGATCGTTGACCCCCGGCCGGGACAGGGCGGCGCGCACCTGGATCAACAGGTAGTCCAGCAGGCCGAGCTGGGCGTCGTACTTGCTGGCGAAGACCTGGGGCCGACAGTCGGCGCCGTTGGTCAGCCGCACGGGTCGGAAGGCCGATCCCCCCACCCGTTCGTGGCCGAAGGGCCACGGCAGCCGCTTGCCGGCGTGGATCTCCATGGCCGACTTGGAGCAGACCATGAGGTAGCGGTCCTGGTTGCGCAGATCCATGACCACCATGGCGACGCCGAAGGCCACCAGGGCAGCCAGCAGCCAGCCCCACACCGGGATCTTGAGGTAGCGCTGGGTCAGCAGGCTCCCCTCGGCTTCGCCGGGGATGGAGCTGGAGTCGGAGCGTGAGCTGCGCGAGCCGGATCCTGAGCGAGAGGAGCGCGAGCTGGAGCTCGAGCTGGATCCTGAGCGAGAGGAGCGTGAGCTGGAGCTGCGAGAAGACCTGGCGCTCGAGCTGGTGCCGGATTTCTTCTTCTTGTCCGCCAGGGCCTTCTTCCGCTCGGCCAGGGCCTTCTTCCGCTCCGCCCGACGGCGCGCGTCGGACTTCTTCGTCCCGCTCTCTTCTTCCTTCTTGGAGTCCTTGGAGTCCCTGGAGTCCCTGGAGTCCTTGGAGTCCTTGGAGTCCTTGTCCGGGGAGGCCTTCTTGACGGGTTTTTTGCCAGAAGCGCCCGACGGTTTTTCGTCCTTCTTCTTCTTTTTGGCGCTGAGCAACAGCTCGGGATCGATCTCCACCTTGGGCTCCTTGCGGTCCCCCTTCTCCGTGGTGGATTTTTTGCTGTTGCTGATGGAGCCCGACCGGGACGCGCGGTCCGGTACCTTGCTCTCCTTGTCCTTTACCCCGGCCATGAGCACAGGATACCGGCATTACCGGGGCGATAGCAAAATCTCACCCCAAGTTTCCTGGCTAGACGAAGGCGTTGTTCATGATCTCGCCGAACCCGCCGCCCCCCGGAACGATGTAGCCATGATCGTTGAGGCCTCGCTCCTGGTCCGGGAACTCCCCCGGAACCGCGGCCAGCACCTCGTCCGACGACAACCCGCGGTCCAGGCGGTAAGCGTAGATGATCAGGTCGGGCCACTTTTTCTTGAGGTTCTGAACGTACTCGGGGGTGATGATCAGGTTCAACGCCATGGCCCGCGCCGGGGTCCCGGGCACGTGCTGCTGGTAGTGGTTCATCACCGTGTCGGCCGTGGTGCCCGTGGCTCCCATGGGATCGGGGATCAGCATGGTGGCCCCCTCCACGTCGCCGCCGATCTTGGCCCCCTGGATCGCCGCGCCGCTGACGTGTCCCTCCGTGTCGGTGGTGCGTCCCATGAGCATGTGGTCCTGGCGCACGTGGTGCGGCTCGACGATCTCGTTGAGGAAGTCGTAGCAGACCTGGGAGGGGAAGATGCCGGCCCGGGCCACGCAGACCACGGTGGCCTTGAGCTGAGGATCGACGATGTCGCCCTGCCACACCGCCCTGGGCGTGTGCTCGATCATACGCGTGGGCAGGGTGATCCTGGAGGTCGGCATCTCCGAGGTGATCACCGTGCAGACCATCTGCCGGTAGAGGGCGGCCACCAGCCGGTTGATCTTCGGCTGGATGGTGTCCTGGGAGCAGAGCTTGGCCAGCAGGGTCAGGGCCAGGGGGTCGTCGAGGATGTGGATGTTGGGACCGTAGCGGTGCTCGATCTCCGGGGCCTGGGGCATGAGGTCACTCCTTTGCTTGACGGGCCATCAGGGTGAGGGTGCAGAAAACGACAGGGAGAAGGTCTGGCCCCCCTTGATGAACACCCACTGGGTGTCCGAGAAGGTCTTGGCTCTCTCGAAAAAGACGCGCACCCGGTGTGAGCCGGGCTTCAGCGCCATCTTGATCAGCGGCGCCTTGCGCGAGGACGAGGCGTCGTCGACGTAGACCCGGGCCGGCGAGTCGCACATCACGGTGAGGTAGCCCTTGCCCGTGGCGGCCGGCGCAGGATCCGGCTCGTCGGGATCAGGCGCCGCGCGATCGGGCTTGGGCCCCGGCGGCGGCGGCGGCCGGTAGTGCCGCTTGGTCACCCTGCGCCGCACCTTCCGCCGCGGCTTGCGCTTCTTGAGCCGGGTCTTGGTCTCGGCCTTGGCGCGGGGCCTGGTCTCGGGCGCGGGGGCCCTGGACGCGCCCTTGTCGGGGCTGGTCTTTTGGGCCACGGCCGTGTTCCGGGCGGCGTCGGCTGCCTTCGCGGCGCTGGCCCCGGCGTCGCGGGATGTGTCGGCCGCGGCCACGGTGGCCTTCTCCGGCAGGGGCTCGGGATCCTTCTTCGGCGTCACCGGCGGGGCCTTCGCCACGGGGGCGGGCCTGGTCGGCGACGTCTCCTCGGGCTTCGGCGTCGGCCCCGGAGTGGGCCCGGGCGTACCTGACATGTGCCGCCCGAGGAAGATGCCCACGCCGAAGAGCAGCAGCGCCCCCACCACGACGCCGACGATGGCCATCACGCGACGCGCGCGCCTCTTCCTCGTCTCCGCCTCCCGCCGCTCCTTCTCCTCGAGGGCGCGGTTGAAGTGGGTCAGCATCTCCTCGGGGCTGCGCTGGATGGTGCGCGCCTCGTCGTCCGCCAAGGCTTGCCGGGCCAGCAGGCCCGCCTCCTCCGGATCCTGCAGAGTGTCGTAGGGCGGCGGCTCGGCGTCGGGGGCCCACTCCTCCACCATGGACTTGGACACCGTGACCTTGGGATCGTCCTCGTCCACTCCGTGATCGCCGGCCTGATGCTCGTCCGGCAAGGTGCCGGAGACCACGCTGGGCGGCAGCGCCGACAACTCCTCGGTGGGTGGCAGCACATCGGGTTCCACCTCGGCGTGGGACAGCGCCACCGCCGGGGGCAGGCTGCTGGCCGGCCCCGCGCCGTCGGTGAGCGCCACGGTCTTGAGCGCGTCGAAGGAGTCGGTGGACGGCGGCGGCATGGGCGGCGGCGCCAGGCCCTGGGCGAACTCGTTGGTGTCCCCCTCTTCATCATCGAGGGACACCTCCGGCGCCGTGTCCGGGATCATCGCGACATCGTCCGGGCCGGGCACGCCGGACTGGCGCACCTCCTCCACGGCGTCGGCGATGAGGCTGCCGTCGGTCAGGGCGATGTCGTTGAGCGACATGCTCGGCAGCCGCTGGGTCTCGCGCGGCGCCGCGCCCACCAGATTCGCCACCAGGGCGGACAGCTGGTTGGCCTCGAGGTTGAAGGTGGAGAAGCCGTCGAGGATGTCGAGCAGGTCCTCGGCCATGTCCCCCGCCTCGCGGTAGCGGTTCTCGGGGTCCGGCTGCATGGCCTTCATGGCGATGCGGTCCACCTCGGGCGGAATGTCCGGCACGTGGGCCGAAGGCGGCGGCACCGGCTGCTCCAGCTGGTAGAGCTGCTCGGCCAAGGTGGTGGAGTTGTACGGCTTGACCCCGGTGAGGGCCTCGTAGAACGTGACCCCCGCGCCGAAGATGTCGATGCGGTGATCGATCTCCAGGCCGTGGGCCTGCTCCTTGGGCATGTAGGAGAACTTGCCGCGGATGACGTCGGCCGTGGAGAAGTGGGTGGAGATGGACGCCCGCGCCAGGCCGAAGTCGGCCAGCTTTACCTGCCCCTCCCGGGAGATGAGGACGTTGTGTGGGCTGACGTCGCGGTGCACGATGCCCAGAGGCTCGCCCGGCTGGCTGGTGCGGCAGTGGGCGTAGCTGAGGGCGTCGACCACCTGGGCCATGATGTAGAGCGACGTGGCCAAAGGCAGCGGACGCGGCGTGGCGCCCTGGGCCTGGCGCATCAGGTCGCACATGTCGCACCCGTCGACGTACTCCAGGGCGATATAGTAAGTCTGTCCCACGCGGCCGAAGTCCAGCACCTGCACGATGTTGGGGTGGGTCAGCCAGACCGAGAGCCGCGCCTCGTCGGCCAGCATCGTGATCACGTGCTCGTCCCGGTTGAATGGCGAGAGCAGCCGCTTGACCGCGAGCAGCTTCTGGAAGCCGTCCACGGACTCTGCCCGTGCGAGGAAAACCTCGGCCATGCCGCCCTGGCCCAGGCGGCCGAGGAGCGTGTATTTGCCGAACTTCTCAGGCTTCATGGTCTAGTGGGGATAGTACACGACTCGTGCCGAGATCTACCCAGGATTTTTGGACGGAGCCGGAGTCTCAGGTTTGGCCGTCACCCGTCAACTCTGAAAGAGCCGATCATCCAGCTCCTCGTCGAGGGCGACCTCCTTGACCCGGATCATCAGCCAGTAGTCCAGGCTGCCGCTGCGGGCCACGTGGAAGGAGCGAGGCACCAGCACCCTGCCGTCGCTCTCGTAGTCCCCGAAGGTGATGGTGCGGCTCTCCCCGCGCGCGTCCACCTCGTGAATGCGCGAGATGGCCAGGGTGGAGGCGAAGATGGTCAGCCGCCGGACGATGTTGTCCTGGTGGTACTCCTTGAGGTCGAACAGCGGCGCGTTGCCCGAGGCCACTGCCACGGTGTCCTCCACGGCTCGGCGGGTGGTGAAGGGGGAGGGCGAGAGATCGTACATCGCGCGGATGTCCTGGCAGAGCGAGGCGATGATGGTGGGCAACAGGCTGGACTTTGCCAGGGTGGGCGCCAGGTGCAGCACCCGGTGGCGGCCTCCGCCGTAGAGCACGTCCATCAGCTTGATCCCCCCCGGGCCGAGGATGGCCAGGCGGAAGAGATCTGGCCGCCGCACCGCCAGCACGCCGCGCACGAAGCGCTTCTCTTCGCGATCGGCGTCCGGGGTGATGACGATGGTCACCTCGTGTACGGTCCTCAGCTGGGCGTAGCCGAAGTTGGCCCGGCGCACCTTCTGCAGCAGCTCGTCGGGTCCCTTGATCCGCTGGGCCATGCCCTTGTGGTCCACGCCCATGCGCGGCCGGTGGGGCGGGGGAGGGCAGGCGGCCAAGAGCAACATCAGCAAAGCGAGTGTTGCACGATGTAGCGCGGGGGCTTGTCCCCCGCGTGGGCGGCGAGGCGGGGGACAGGCCCCCGCCCTACGGGGCTTCGGCCATTTGGTCATCATTCGGTGCACAACACCCTCAGTGTCCACGGCCGCGCAGAACGTTCATTTTCCGCTCCGTGGGTACCAGGGCGAGCGCAGCACCACGTCCATGACGCGCAGGGTATCGGGCCAGGTGATGAAGTTGGTCTTGTGCGGCGCCAGGCCGGTCTCATAGATGGTGGCCACCGGCACCCAGCGCACGTCCATGCCGAGGCGGCAGGCGCGCACGAGGATGTCGGTCTCGGTCTCGAAGCGTCCGCCGTTCTTCGGCACCCGCTCCAGCAGACGGCGGGAGTAGACCCGGTAGCCGGACTGGGTATCGGGCAGCAGCCGCAGGCAGAAGATGCTGATCCAGAAGGAGCTGACCAGGTTGCCGAAGAGGCGCGTGGCCGGCATCTGCCGCGGGTCGAGGCTGCGCCGCCCCACGATGAGGTCGCCCGCGGGCACGTGCCGCAGCAGGGCGCGAAGCTCCCCGGGGTCGTGCTGGCCGTCGCCGTCGAGGGTGACCACGTGGTCCGCGCCGCCGGCCAGGGCGTGGTCGAAGCCGGTCCAGAGCGCGTGCCCCTTGCCCCGGTTCTGCGGATGGCGCAGCACCTCGGCGCCGGCCTCCCCGGCTGCCGCGGCGGTGTCGTCCGCCGAGCCGTCGTCCACCACCAGCACGTCGAGGCCCGCGGCCAGGGTGCGCTGCACCACCGAGGCGATGGAGGCCTCGCAGTTGTAGGCCGGGATCAGGGCGATGACGCTGCCTGCGAAGCTCATGGAGTGAATATACACTCACTGGGGTTGCGATGCACCGCGGCCTCCTATTAGATCGGTGCCGCACCCACCCGAGGAGGCGCCCATGCCCGAGACCGAGCTGCAGCAGATCACCGTCAAGACCCCCGGCCACCAGGAGCTGGTGGACATCACGCACCAGGTCCAGCAGGCCGTGGCCGCCACCGGCGCGCGGTCGGGCATGGTGTACGTCTACTCTCCCCACACCACCGCCGGGTTGACCATCCAGGAGAACGCCGATCCCGACGTGCGCCTCGACGTGCTGGCCCACCTGGCGTGGCTGGTGCCGAACCGGCCTGATTTCCGACACATGGAGGGCAACTCCGACGCCCACATCAAGACCGCGATGATGGGCGCCAGCCAGGCTGTGCCCCTGGACGGCGGCCGCATGGCCCTGGGCACCTGGCAGGCCATCTACCTCTGCGAGTTCGACGGGCCGCGCACCCGGCGTGTGTTGGTGAAGGTTCTTGGTTAGCTACCGTACAATGTCAGCGACCCCACAAAAAAGCGGGTTGCGAGAGCGGGGGGTCCCGGGCGGCTTTACCGGCCGGGGGGGCGAGGCCGGTTGCGAGAG
>PVBE012885696.1_pt1 | contig 50436 bp, 44 predicted proteins | sample 1631181 | NCBI WGS metagenome assembly PVBE01 (sample SAMN08397723, study PRJNA350692) | Marine metagenome, whole genome shotgun sequencing project. | isolation source: water | place: Pacific Ocean | collected 2012-04
ACAAATCCTGTCGTTCTTGCATCATGACACCCCGGTAATCCCAAAGTGTCGAACACAGAATCACACAATCCCGACCCAGGGAAACCTACATCTTGTGCCCTGAGTCAATTTGCCGCACCAAGATGTGTGCATCCCTTAGCCGGGGACCGGGGGGCGGAGGCCAAGCGCGCGGAGCGCGCGCCCGGTGAGGGTCTATAAAAAGTCTTGCTAGCCCGCGCCGGGCGCGGCCTCCAGTACGGCGGGGTCGACGTAATCCTTGAACTGGTCGAAGTTGTCGTTGAAGCGTCCCACCAGATCGCGCGCCGTGGTGTCGTAGGCGGCCTTGTCGGACCAGGTGTTGCGCGGGGCCAGAATTTCGCCCCGCACCTCGGGGCAGCTTTGTGGGACGAGGAGCCCGAAGTTGGCGTCGGGCTGGGTCGGTACCGTGGCCAGGCGGCCATCCAGCGCGGCGCTCAAGAGCGCCCGGGTGTGGCCGATCGGCATGCGCTGGCCGGTGCCGTAGGTGCCGCCCGTCCAGCCCGTGTTGACCAGCCAGCAAGCGGTTTCGTGCTGGGCGATGCGTTGGCCCAGCAGGCGGGCGTAGACCGAGGGGTGGCGCGGCATGAAGGGCGCCCCGAAACAGGTCGAGAAGGTTGCCTGGGGCTCGCTGCCCAAGCCCTTTTCGGTACCCGCCACTTTGGCCGTGTAGCCCGAGAGGAAGTGGTACATGGCCTGTTCCGGCGTCAGCCGTGAGATCGGCGGCAGCACGCCAAATGCGTCGGCGGTCAGCATGACGACATTCTTGGGGTGCCCTGCCAGGCCGTCGGCGGAGGCATTGGGGATGAAGTCGAGGGGGTAGGAGGCCCGGGTGTTCTCGGTATGGCGGGCGTCGTCGAGGTCGAGCCGCCGGCCTTCGTCCATCACCACATTTTCCAAGATGGTGCCGAAGTGGCTGGTGGTGGCGTAGATCTCGGGCTCGGCTTGGGCGCTCAGGCGGATCACTTTGGCGTAGCAGCCACCTTCGAAGTTGAAGACGCCGTTCTCGCTCCAGCCGTGCTCGTCGTCGCCTACCAGGGTGCGGTCCGGGTCGGCCGAAAGGGTCGTCTTGCCGGTGCCCGAGAGACCGAAGAAGACCGCCGAATCGCCGCCCCGGCCGACATTGACCGAACAGTGCATGGGCAGCACGCCCTGATCGGGCAACAGGTAGTTGAGGATGCTGAAGACCGATTTCTTGATTTCGCCGGCATAGGAGGTGCCGCCGATCAGCACCGTGCGGGCGGAAAAGTCGATGATGACAAAGGTTTCGGAGCGGGTGCCGTGAAGGGCCGGATCGGCGCTGCAGGTGGCGGCGTTGATGACCGTGAAGTCGGGCTTGAAGCCGGCCATCTCGTCGGCTCGGGCAGGGATGAACATGTTGTGGGCGAAAAGGCTGTGCCAAGCCGCTTCGGCGACCACCCGGACGCCGACGCGGAAAGCCGGATCGGCACCTGCCCAGCAATCGGTAACGAAGAGGTCCTGGCCCTTCAAGTGCTCCTGTACGAGGCCTTGCAAGGCCTCGACTTGGGCCAGCTCGATGGGCCGGTTGACGTCGCCCCACCAGATTTCGTTCTCGCTGTTCGGCTCGCGCAGAATGAACTTGTCATTGGCTGAACGGCCGGTGTGTTGGCCGGTCAGAACCACGAACGGGCCGCCGGCAGCCAGGCTGCCCTCGCCGCGGCGCAGCGCCTCCTCATGAAGCGCCGGCGGGGAGAGGTTCCAATGAACCGTTCGGGCCTCGAGGATGCCATGATTGTCGAGGCCGTATGTGGCCGGTCCGGTTCCCACGTGCTGCACCGAGAAACTCCTGCTGTGATCCGTCTGGAAAGGAGGCGCCATTGAACCCGTTCGAGCCACGCCCAAAGAAGGAAAATACTTCGTTGCTTGGCAGCGGCGCAACCGCTAAGGCGCTATTTGGCGGACCCCGGACCGGCTTTTTTCCTGAACCTCCTCAATGCCCGGCGAATCGCCACCGCGCCGGCCAAAGGGCGGCGGAAATCGTGCCGGGCGGTTTGGCCGCCGGCCCTCAAGTCGATGCCTTCTGTATCGCAACCGGTGACCTGCCAGGGCTCCCTTTCCGGCTGGCGGCCCACCAGGTCGCTGAGCTCGGCAGCCGGCCGGGAGTTAAGCTCGATCACCAGACCCTCTTCGTCGGTTTCCAGCCCATCGCCATTGGCCAACAACAAGGCGTCGGCGTCAAACCAGGCCACCTTGCCGAAGCCGGCAATCAGATGGGCCTCCTTGAGGTCCAGACGATAGAGCGCGAAATCGCCGAAGTCGGCATAGCGTGCGGCCGCCGGGTGGCGGGCCAGAAACCGGCGGCGCTGACGGGCATCAAAGCTTCGCACCAGGCGTCCCATGGCCGTCAGGCGGGGCCCGGCCAGCGGGTCCTGGCGCTGGCCGGAATCGCAAAAGAGCAGCGACGCTCGGCTGTCTGCGGCGACATTGCGGCTGTGTTCGGCCAAGTCCGACATGAGCAAAAGCGGCGTGGCATCGAGGTCGCAGGCCACGGTTGAGAGCGAAACGTAGGGTGTGCCCGCGTCTTTGGGCAGCCAAGTGGCCAAGCTGGCCGTGGCGGCGCCACGCAGCAGCCGGCGCGCCAGGGCGGCATCTTTGTTCTCATCCATGTTGTCGCAGCGCATGTTTGCATGCGCTGTCGCCACTGCCTAGTGTGCAGCGGCCGCCACCGGACCCAGCTCGTATGACTGCTACCCCGCCCAACCAGAGCATCCGTCAGCACGTTTCGCGCACGCTGCGCTTGGCGCTCCCGGTCATCGTCGCGCGTGCCGGCATCTTGCTGATGGTGGCGGTCGACATCGCCATGACGGGTCACGCCGGCAAGGACGAGCTGGCCTACCTGGGCATCGCTGCGGCGCCCCAGGTCATGCTGCTGCTTGTCGGTATCGGCATGCTCTACGGCACGGCTGTGCTGGTGGCTCAGACCGACGGCGCCGGCGCGCAGGCCGAGTGCGGCAACGTCTGGCGCCTGGCCATGCCCCACGCGGCAATACTTGGCCTGGTCATGGGTTTGCTCTGCCTGGGCGGCGGGCAATTCCTGCTGCTCATCGGCCAAGACGCCGACTTGGCGCGCGGTGGCGGCGGCGTGCTGGTGATGTTCGCCTGGGGCATGCCGGCGGTGCTGATGGGGGCGACGACGTCGCTGTTTCTCGAAGGCATCAGCCGTCCCTTGCCCGGCATGCTGGTGATGCTGGTCGCCAATCTGGTCAACGCCGGCCTCAATTGGCTGTTCATCTACGGCCACTGGGGAGCGCCGGAGCTGGGCGCTGAGGGTGCCATCCTGGCCACCAGCCTGGTGCGCTGGCTGGTCCTTGCGGTCCTCGTCGCCTATGCCTACGCCATGTCCGACAGCCGCAAATACGGCGTGCGCCAGGGCGCCCCGGTAGACTGGTCGCGAGGCCGCACGCTGCGCCGTATCGGCTATCCCTTCGGTTTCGCCCAGGGCCTCGAGGCCAGCGCTTTTGCCACCCTGGTGTTGATGTCGGGATATCTCGGTACGGCGGCGTTGGGGGGCTACCAGATCGCTCAGAACCTGATCGCCATGGCCTACATGGGCGCTGTCGGCCTGGGAACTGCTACCGCCATCCGGGTAGGCAACGCAGTGGGCCGCCGGGACGGCCCAGGCCTGGCCCGGGCGGGCTGGGCCGGAGTTGGCCTGGTGATCCTGCTGATGGTCCTGATCGTCTTCTTGTTCGAGGTCTGGCCTGAAGCTTTGGCAGGAATCTATAGCGGCGATTCAGAGGTTCTGGCGGTGGCAGTGCCGACCGTCATGGTGGCCGGTTGGCTGCTAATCTGGGACGGTGCCCAGGGCGTGCTGATGGGCGCGCTGAGGGGTGCCGGCGACGTCTGGATGCCGGTGGTCATGCATGCCGTCTCGTTCTGGCTGGTCGGCGTGCCGCTGGCCGGGCTGCTGGCTTTCAGTCTGGAGGTGGGGGCGCCGGGCCTGATGCTGGGCATGTTTGGTGGCGTCGTTGCCGCGGCGTTGCTGCTGGGCGGCCGTTTCGCCGTCGTCTCACGCCGCCCGGTCAAGCGCTTGTAAGGTTGGTTCCAGATTGATCCAGGCCACCAGCGCGGCCTAGAATCACCCTGCCAGGTATCCGGGAGCCGAAATGAGCGCCACAATTGCCTTGGTCGATGACGACCGCAACCTGCTGGCCTCGCTGGCCATGGCGCTGGAGGCCGAGGGTTTTCGCGTGCGCAGCTACTACGACGGCGCCGAAGCTCTGCGCGGCCTGGGCGCCCAACCTGTCGATTTGGTGGTGCTCGACATCAAGATGCCGCGCCTCGATGGCATGGAACTCCTCACCCGGCTGCGCCGCCAAAGCGACGTGCCGGCCATTTTCCTCACTTCCAAGGACGACGAGATCGACGAGGTGCTGGGCCTCAAGATAGGGGCTGACGACTATATCCGTAAGCCTTTCTCGCTGCGCCTGTTGATCGAGCGCATCCGGGCCGTGCTGCGGCGTGCCGAAGCGGCTCAGGCCGACGATCCCGAAGCGGCCGAAAAGGCGGTGGTCCGGGGCGATCTCACCCTCGACCCGGCCCGCCACCTGTGTACCTGGCGGGGCTTGCCGGTGCGCCTGACGGTGACAGAGTTCCTGGTTCTGATGGCCCTGGCCCAGCGCCCGGGGCACGTAAAAAGCCGCGACCAGCTGATGGACGTGGCATATCAGGACAACGTCTACGTCGATGACCGCACTATCGACAGCCACATCAAACGCCTGCGCCGCAAAATGCGCGAGGTCGATCCTGAATTCGCCAATATCGAGACCCTCTACGGTGTCGGCTACCGTTACAGGGAAGTCTGACGACGAATCCCATGCACCAGCCAAGCGAGGGCCAGGCAACACAAACGCCACCGCTGCCGCAGGTAAAAAAGTGGCACGAACGCCGACTCTCGCGCCTGACGTTGCGCATTCTCGGCATCAACGTGCTGGCGCTGGGCATTCTGCTCGGCGGGCTCTTGTTTCTCGATCAGTACCGCGAGGGCCTGATCGAGGCCAAGATCGCCGCTCTGGAGATCGAGAGCGGCATCATGGCCGGTGCCATCGGCGCTGGCGCAGTGGCCGGACCGCCAGGCGGGCGCCGCCTCGATGTCAGCGTCTCGGCCGATTTTCTGCGGCGCCTGGTGAGACCGCGGCGCACTTGGGCGCTGCTGTTCGATGGCCGCGGACTGATGATGGTCGACAGCCGCCGCCTCGGCGCCGCCGGGCGCCGCGTCGAGATGCTGCCGCTGCCCACTCCCGACAGCGAATTCCCGGCCATTGAGTTCCTGGCCCGATGGGCCGAGTGGTTGGCCCGCACCATGCCGGGCTGGGAAAGCTACCCACCCTATCGCGAACAGCTCGAGTTGCGGGCGCTCTATGGCGAGGAGCTGGGGTACGCCCTGGCCGGCCATATCGCCAGCAGCGTGCGCGAAACCCAGGACGGCGACCTCATCGTCAGCGTCGCCATGCCGGTGCAGCGCTTCAAGCGGGTGCTGGGGGCGCTGGTGCTGACGGCGGACGGCGCCGATATCCAGCAAAGCGTGCGCGAGCTGCAACTGGCCATCGGCCAGGTCTTCCTATTGGCGCTGGGGGTGACGGTGTTGCTCTCGCTCTACTTGGCCGGCACCATTGTCAGGCCCATCCGGCAGCTTGCGGCGGCCGCGGAATCGGTGCGCCGGCGGCCTCGCCAACGCGCCGCCATCCCAGACTTCAGCAGCCGGCGCGACGAGATTGGCGAGCTTTCGGCAGTGCTCGGCAACATGACGGCAGCGCTCTACGACCGGCTCGAGGCCATCGAGGCCTTCGCCGCCGACGTGGCCCACGAGGTGCGCAATCCCATCACGTCGATCCGCAGCGCCGTCGAAACCCTGGAACGCCAGCCCGAGCCGGCGCAGCAACAGCGCCTGATGGCCATCATCGCCGATGACGTGCAGCGCCTCGACCGCCTGATCGGCGACATCGCCGACGCTTCGCGCCTCGACGCCGAACTGGCACGGGCCGAATCGTTTCCGGTCGACCTCGAAGCCCTGACCCGCACCCTGGTCGAGGTCGAGCACCAGGAAGATGGACCCGATATTGAGCTCGAGATCTCCGCCGAAAGGGCCGGGGCTTACGTCGTGCCGGGCCTTGAAGGCCGCGTCGGTCAGGTGCTGCGCAATCTGCTCGACAACGCCGTTTCGTTCAGTCCTCCGGGAGGTGCCATCGAGCTCGATGTGCGGCGCCAGCTCGACCGCGTGCGAGTGATCGTCAGCGACCAGGGAGCGGGCCTGCCCGAGGACAAACTCGAGGCGATCTTTGAACGTTTCTACAGCGAACGCCCCGAGGGCGAGGCCTTCGGTCGTCACTCCGGCCTCGGGCTCTCCATTTCGCGCCAGATCATCGAGGCCCACGGCGGCACGATCTGGGCCGAAAACCGCCACGACGCCGACGGCACGGTGGTTGGCGCCCGTTTCACCGTGGAGCTGCCGGTGTAGCGTTCGTCAATCTCGACTTTGTGCTCATTTGACTCTGCCGCCGGCCCTGGCGCACCCTCCCGGCATGGTTCTCGTCCATGGTACTTGCGTCGCTATCGACGGTACCGCGGTGCTGCTCTGCGGCCCCTCGGCCAGCGGCAAATCGGATCTGGCGCTCAGGCTGATCGACCAGGGCGCCCGGCTGGTGGCTGACGATCAGGTCGAGCTGGAAGCCCGCGCCGGCACCCTGCATGCGGCGGCGCCCGAGGTCCTGAGCGGCCTTCTGGAGGTACGCGGAATGGGTATCGTGCGTCTGCCTCATTGTGCCGGGGCAGTGGTTGCCGCGGTGATCGAGCTGGCGCCCGAGGCTGAGGTCGAACGCTTGCCCGAGGCGGCCAGCCGCGACTTCGATGGTGTCGCGCTGCCGCTTTACCGGCTGGCCGCCTTTGCGGCCTCGACGCCGGCCAAGATCCGCCTCGCTCTTGCCGGCTTGGGCCGGGGGGAATCATGAGCGCGAACGAGGCGCCCGTTGCCCACCACCTGCGCCGGGTGATGCTGATCAGCGGGCTGTCCGGGGCCGGCAAATCGTCGGCCCTCAAGGCGCTCGAGGACCTCGGCTTCGAGGCTATTGACAACCTCCCACTCTATCTGCTGCGACGGCTTTTGTGGCCCGGCGAGGAGCCGGTGGCGCTGCCCGACCAGCCGGTGGCCATCGGCATCGACAGCCGCACCCGCGATTTCCGGGCCGACGGGCTATTGGCCCAAATCGACGAATCCTCAGGTCGCGATGACCTGACGCTTTCGCTGCTGTTCCTCGATTGCGACGACAACATATTGCGCCGGCGTTTCACCGAGACCCGGCGGCGCCACCCCCTGGCCGCCGACCGGCCGGTCAGCGACGGCATCGAGCTCGAGCGCCAACTGGTGGCGCCGCTGCGTGACCGCGCCGATCTGGTGGTCGACACATCACGCCTCACGCCTGGCGAGCTGCGCCAGTTCCTCGACGCCCGCTTCGCACCCGACCGCACCCCTGGTCTGATGGTGGCGCTGACTTCGTTCGCCTACCGTCAGGGCCTGCCGCGCGAGGCCGACCTGGTCTTCGACGTGCGCTTTCTGGCCAATCCCCACTACCAGGAGGCGCTGCGCCCAGGCACTGGCCGCGATCCCGAAGTGGCCGCATTCATAGCCGCCGATGACGCCTTTGCGCCTTTCATGGCGAGGCTTGGCGAGATGATCGGCGACCTGCTGCCGCGCTATCAGCGCGAGGGCAAAAGCTATCTGACCGTGGCCATCGGCTGCACCGGCGGCCAGCACCGTTCGGTCTTCGTGGCCGAAAGCCTGGCTGAACACCTGCGCCGTGGCGGCTGGCCGGTGGCACTCAGACATCGTGAATTGGATCGGGTGGAGTGAGATGAACAAAGGCAAGGGGCCGATCGGCCTGATACTGGTCACCCACGGGCGCTTGGCGGCCGAGTTCCTGGCCGCCGCCGAGCACGTGGTGGGCCCGCAAAGCGCCGCCCGGGCCATCTGCATTGCGCCCGATGAAGACATGGAGGAGCGCCGCCAGGACATCCTGCGGGCGGTGTCCGAGGTCGACGCCGGCGCTGGCGTCATCGTGCTCACCGACATGTTCGGCGGCACGCCCTGTAACCTGGCCATATCGATCATGGAGCAGGCCAACGTCGAGGTCCTGGCCGGCGTCAACCTGCCCATGCTGATCAAGCTGGCCAGTGTGCGTGATGAGGGCGACATGGCGGCGGCGGTAGCGGCGGCCCAGGAGACTGGGCGCAAATACATCAACGTCGCCTCAAAGCTGCTGGCCGGCTGCGAGACGTGAACGAGGCTTCCGGGCAAAGCCCGAAAGCCGCACTACGCCGCCGCGTGGTCATCGCCAACCGTCTCGGGCTGCATGCCCGGGCGGCTGCCCGCTTCGTCAAGCTGGCCGGTCAGTTCGACGCCGGGGTGCGGGTGCGCAAGGACGACAACGAGGTCTCGGGGCTTTCTATCCTGGGCCTGATGATGCTGGCGGCCGTGCCCGGCAGCGCGCTCGAGCTGATCGCCAGCGGCAACCAGGCTCAAGCCGCCTTGGATGCCCTCGAGGCCCTGGTGGAGGGCAAGTTCGATGAAGACTGATGGCCGAAGGCAACGTTCGGTCAAAGCTGCCGAACACATTGTCGAGGGCCACGGCGTGGCGCCTGGCATTGCCATCGGCCGCGCCTTCGTGGCCGAACACGGGATCAGCCAGGTGCCCGAATACAATATCGGCGGCGCCGAGGTGGCGGCCGAATGCCAGCGCTTCAATGAGGCCGTGGCCTATTCCCAACGTCAGGTGGGCAAGCTGCAGGACAAGGCCCGGCGGCTCTCGGGGGCGGCGGCCGAGGAGCTCGGCTACATCCTCGAAGCGAACCTGCAGATGCTCACCGGCTCGCGCCTGGTGCGCGGTGTCGAGGAGCGCATCGGCCGCCAGCGCATCAACGCCGAGGCCGCGGTGCAGGCTGAAATGGCCGACATCGCCCAGAGCTTTTCGGCCATCGGCGACCCTTACCTGGCGAGCCGCATGCAGGACATCAACGACGTCGGCATGCGCCTCATCCGCAGCCTCACCAACACGCCCTACAAGGCGCTCAGCGGGCTTCCGGAGGGAACCGTTGTGATCGCCGAGGAGATCACCCCGGCCGACACGGCGCTGATGGATCCGGCTCGCATCGCCGGCTTCGCCACGGCGCTGGGTGGCGCCGAGAGCCATACTGCCATCGTCGCCCGTTCTTTGGGTCTGCCGGCGGTGCTGGGGGCGGCCGACGTGGTGACGGCGGTCAAGACCGGAGACACCGTGGTGGTCGACGGCGGCCGCGGCCGCATCGTCGTCAATCCCGGCAGCCGCACCAAGGCCCGCTTTCGCCAGCGGCGTCAGGAACTGGCGCGTGAGCAGCGCTTGCTGGCGCGTCTGCGCGATCTGCCGGCGCGCAGCCGCGACGGTGTCGAGGTGACGCTGCAGGCCAATCTGGAATTGCCGCTCGAGCTTGACATGGTGAACCAGGTGGGGGCGGCGGGAATCGGGCTTCTGCGCAGCGAGTTCTTTTTCATGAACCGGGACGACCTGCCAAGCCAGGACGAGCAGTACACAGCGCTTTCCTCCCTGGTCGAGGGCATGGCGGGGCGGCCCGTCACCATCCGCACGCTGGACGTCGGCGGCGAAAAGCTGGCGCCGGCGCTGGGCCAGCACTTTGCCGCCAGCACCAACCCGGCGCTCGGGCTCAGGGCCATCCGGCTTTCGCTCAAGGTGCGTTCGTTGCTCGAGGACCAGCTGGCCGCCATGCTGCGGGCCGGTGCCCACGGCCCGGTGCGTATTCTGCTGCCCATGATCACCACGCCGGGCGAGGTGGTGCAGGTGCGCCAGGTGCTCAAGCGGGTGGCGCGCCGGCTCAAGCGCCGCGGCCAGGCCATCGCCGCACCACTGCCGCCGCTGGGAGTCCTGATCGAGGTGCCGGCCGCCGCCCTGGCTGCCGACGGCTTGGCCCAGGTGGCGGATTTCTTCTCTATCGGCACCAACGACCTGACCATGTATACCCTGGCCATCGATCGCAGCGACGAGCAGATGGCGGACCAGTTCAACTCCCTGCATCCGGCCGTCATTCGCCTGGTCGGCCATAGCATCGAGGCTGCCCGGCAGGCCGGTATTCCCATCAACATCTGCGGCGAGATGGCTGGCGAGCCACGCTATACGGCGCTGCTGCTGGGGCTCGGGCTGCGCGATTTGAGTATGGCGGCAACGGCTTTGCCGCGCGTCAAGCAGCGCATCCACGCCCTCGACGTGAGCGAGGCCGCGCGGCGTTCGCAAACCATCCTGGAACAGCACGACTCAGGTCGCATCGCCGCCATGCTCGACGATCTCAACGCCTTGATCTGAAGGGAAAACCCTAGTTTCAGCTATGATTTCTGCCTTACATGCGCATATAAAGATTTCTTTATGCTTGCGTCCGACCGAAGCCCTTGCTATACAGCCGCCAAATTTGGTGGCCGCCCGCCGTGGCGGCCCGCAGCCCGTCTTGCCAGGAGCCAGCCATGAGTGACAATGACTTCAAGGTCGCCGACATTTCCCTCGCCGATTGGGGGCGCAAAGAAATCTCCATCGCCGAAACCGAGATGCCCGGGCTGATGGCGCTGCGCGCCGAGTTCGGCGCCGAGGCGCCGCTGACCGGCGCCCGTGTCGTCGGTTGCCTGCACATGACCATCCAGACGGCGGTGCTGATCGAGACCCTGTTGGCGCTGGGGGCTGAGGTGCGTTGGTCGTCGTGCAACATCTTCTCGACCCAGGACCACGCCGCCGCCGCTGTCGCCGCGGTCGGCGTGCCGGTGTTCGCCTGGAAGGGCGAGACCGAAGAGGAGTACGAATGGTGCATCGAACAGACCATCGAAGGCCCTGATGGCTGGCGTCCCAACATGCTGCTGGATGACGGCGGCGATCTGACCCAGATCATGCACGACCGCTACCCCGAGCTGATGACCGAGGTGCGCGGTCTCAGTGAGGAAACCACCACCGGCGTCCTCCGCCTCTACCAGATGGAGCGCGACGGCAGCCTCAAGGTGCCGGCCTTCAACGTCAACGATTCGGTGACCAAGTCGAAGTTCGACAATCTTTACGGTTGCCGCGAGAGCCTGGTCGACGGCATCAAACGGGCTACCGACGTGATGCTGGCCGGCAAGATCGCCGTAGTCTGCGGCTATGGCGAGGTGGGCAAGGGCTCGGCCGCCAGCCTGCGCGGCCAGGGTGCGCGGGTGATGATCACCGAGATCGACCCGATCTGCGCCCTGCAGGCCTCGATGGAGGGCTACCAGGTGACCACCATGGAGACGGCGGCGTCAGAAGGCGACATCTTCGTCACGGCCACCGGCAACAAGGACGTCATCACGCTCGACCACATGCGCGAGATGAAGGACCGCGCCATCGTCTGCAACATCGGCCATTTCGATTCCGAGATCCAGATAGCTTCGTTGCAGAACTATCCCTGGCACGAGGTCAAGCCGCAGGTCGATGAGGTCGAGTTTCCCAACGGCCGGCGCCTGATCGTGCTGGCCAAGGGCCGGCTGGTCAATCTGGGCTGCGCCACCGGTCACCCCAGCTTCGTCATGAGCGCTTCGTTCACCAACCAGGTGATGGCCCAGATCGAGCTGTGGCAGAACCACGGTGACTACGAGCGCCGGGTCTACGTGCTGCCCAAGCTGCTCGACGAAAAGGTGGCGCGTTTGCACTTGGCCAAGCTCGGCGTGCCGCTGACCGAACTCAGCGCAGACCAGGCAGCTTACATCGACGTGCCTTCGGCCGGTCCCTACAAGCCGGAATACTATCGCTACTAGTAGGGATCTCAGTTCCTGAGATCCCTACTAGCTTTTTGTCGCTCACGGCGGCGGCCCTGCGGTCCGCTGCCTGCGCGGGCGCGCCGCAGGTGCGGCGGGTCGCGGTCGCTCCCGCTGCACTAAATGACAAAGCACTAAACAGAAAACCGCCTATGGCGGCGGCACTAAGCCGCCCCCCGGGACGGGGGCGGAGGCCAAGGGCGCGGATGCGCCCGCCCGGTGAGGGTCTACAAAAAGCCGCTCGCGGCGGCGGCTTTGATTAAGCTCCACTGAATTCGTTACCATGATGCCAGGGTCCAGTGCGGGCTCGGCGAACAGGGTGGTGCGATGAGCAGGCTGACGGCCTTCCAGGCACTGGTGCTGGCGCTGCTGGCGGCGCTGTTGCTGGCGCTACCAGTGACGGCCGCGGCAGAGACCACTGCCGCCCAGTCGGCGACGGCGGCCGCTGCTGCCCTGGTGGTTGCCGTGGCGGTGGTGATCGCTGTCGTCGGACTGGTCGTGTCCATCACCTTTTGGGGTGTGCGGCGGCGGCGCGAGGTCGGCGCGGCGGCCGAGGCGACGGCGCTGGAGACCGCCCTGGCCCGGGCCCACGCCGTGCTCGCCTCGTTTCCCGAGGGCTATTATGAATGGGGCCCCGACGGCACGGAACGCTGCTCGCGCCGGCTCGCCGCCCAGCTCGGCATCGCCGCCGCCGAGGTTGCCGGCTTTGCCGACTTGGGCTGCCATTTCAGCGCCGATTCTTTCGCAGTGCTGCAAGACGCCGTGGCGGCGCTTCGGCGGGACGACTTGCCGTTTGCGCTCAATCTGGATACCGCCGAGCCGGGGCGCCGATTCACGGTGCGCGGCACTGCTACGCCGCTCGGTGGCTCGGTGGCGCACGTGCTGTGGTTCGACGACGCTGGCCGCGAACAGCCGGGCGAAGTGGAGGGCGGCGGCGCCGAGGTGGCTGACGAAGCACCCGAGGGTGTCAATGAATTCTCGCCGCTACCGGTCTGGCGCCGAGCCGCCGATCTCAGTCTGAATTGGGTCAACAGTGCCTACCTGACGGCCGTCGAGGCCTCGCAAGATGAGACTTTGACCGGGCCGGGCCTCGAGCTCGATCCCGATCCCGAAGGCAGCCGTTCGCTGGCCGAACGCGCCGTCAACGAGCGCCGCATCCAGATCGAACAGCGCCGCTTCGTGGTGGCCGGCGAACGCCGTACATACGAACTGGTCGAGATACCGTTGCCCGACGGCGGCACAATAGGCTTTGCCCGCAATGTCACCGACCGTGAGGACGCCGCCAACGAACTGGCCCGCCACCTCGACGCCCAGGCCGAGTTGCTGGACCAGTTGCAAAGCGCCATCGCCATCTTCGGTCCCGACAAGCGCCTGCGTTTCTTCAACCACGCTTTCGCCCGGTTGTGGGAGCTCGATGCCGACTGGCTCGAGGCGCGGCCCGGCCACGACGAGATTTTGGAGATGCTGCGCGAGCGCCGGCGGTTGCCGGAACAGGCCGACTTCCCGGCCTACAAGGCCGGCATTCTCGATCTCTACACCTCGCTCCTGCAGCCCCAGGAAGAGCAGATCTACCTGCCCGACGGCCGCTCGCTGAGGGTGGTGGTGGCGCCGCACCCCTTCGGCGGCCTGATGTTCATCTACGAGGACGTCTCCGACCGGCTCGAGTTGGAACGCTCGCGCAACACTCTGGCGGCGGTGCAACGAGCGACGCTCAACCATCTCTTCGAGGGCGTCGCGGTCTACGGCAGCGACGGCCGGCTCAAGCTTTATAACTCGGGCTTCGCCCGCATCTGGCAGCTCGACGACGAGTTCCTGGCTGCCGAGCCCCACGTCAGCGAAGTGGCCGAGGCCAGCCGCGGCATGCTCTGGGCCGGGGCCGGAGCCGGGGCCGGAGCCGAGGGAGAGGAAGACTGGGCCCAGGTCAAGGAGCGCATCGTGCAGCGGGTTTTTGACCGCGAGCCGCGCAGCGAACGTCTCGAGCTGCCCGGCGCCGTAGTCGTGCAATATGCCGCCATGCCGCTGCCCGACGGCGCCATGCTGCACACCTACCTCGACATCACCGACTCATCACGCATCGAGCGTGCGCTCAGGGAACGGGCTGAGGCGCTGGAGGAGGCCGACCGTCTCAAGACCGAATTCATCGCCACCGTGAGTTACGAGCTGCGTACGCCGCTCAACACCATCATCGGCTTCAACGAGATCCTGGCCAACGAATACTACGGCGCGCTCAACGACCAACAGCGCGACTACATCAACGGCACCCTCCAATCTTCCGAGACGCTGCTGGCGCTGATCAACGACATCCTCGATTTGGCCACCATCGAGGCCGGTCAAATGGTGCTGGAGCTCGGCCGTCTCGATCTGCATGGCCTGTTGCTCGAGGTACTCAAGCTGATCGAACAGCGCATGCAGAACGCCGGCCTGAAACTGGAATTCGACTGGCCGCCCGAGATCGGCTTCTTGGAGGCCGACCAGCGCCGTCTCAAGCAGGTCGTCTTCAATTTGCTCTCAAACGCCATCAAATTCTCCAACCGCGGTGGCACAGTGATATTGGGCGCCGAGCGTGATGGCGACGAAATCGGTATATGGGTCGCCGACACCGGTGAAGGTATTCCACTGGATCAGCACGAATGGGTGTTCGAGAAGTTCACCAAGGGCCAGATCACGACGGCCCGCAATCCCGGCGCCGGGCTCGGCCTCTCGCTGGTGCGCTCCTTCGTCGAGCTGCACGGCGGCAGTGTCGAACTCGAATCCACCCTCGGCGCCGGCACCCGCGTGACCTGTCGCCTGCCGACAAGAAACCCCGCTAATAACCCCGCCGCCGGTCGACCTGGTTGAGCAGCGGCTGGCCCGAACGGGCGCGGCGGATGTTTTCGAGAAGTTTCGGCACCACCTCGCCGGGCGCCGAATCGCTGGCGTTGTGGGGCGTAACCGTGACCCGGGGATGGTCCCAGAAGGGGCTCTGGGTGGGCAGAGGCTCGGTGTTGAAGACGTCGAGAGTGGCGTGGGCCAACTGGCCAGAATCGAGCGCCTCCAGTACGTCCGCCTCGACCAGATGACCGCCGCGACCGGCGGCAATGAGATAGGCGCCCTTAGGCAACTGGCCCAACGTTTCGGCGTTGATGATCCCGCGGGTCACCGCCGTCAGGGGCAGCAAAACGACGAGAATGCGGGTGCCGGCAAGGAAGGATGTCAAGCTCTCGGTCCCAGCGAAACTGTCGACACCAGGCAAGTGCTTTTCGGACCGGCTCCAGCCCCGCACGCCGAATCCCAGATCGACCAGTTTGGTCGCCGCCAGGCCGCCCATCTCGCCCAGTCCCATGATGCCGACATTGGTCTCGGCCGCGGCATCGGCTGCCAAAAACCGCCAATCGTGGCCGCGCTGCATGGCTTCAAGCTCGGGCATGCGGCGGTGGTAGCGCAGCACGTGCAAGAGCACGTAATGCGTCATACCCAAGCTGAGACCGTCGTCGACGGTGCGCGAAAGCGGCACCTCGGGGAGTTCCGCCAGGTCGGGAAGGTCGAGGACCTGATCCACTCCGGCACCCAGCGAAAGCACGGCTTTCAGGTTCGCGAAGCCCATGAGCTGGCCAGGCTCGGGCGACCAGGCGATGATGACGTCGATGTCGTCGGGATCGCCGATCTCGGGCCAGACCCGTACCTCCAGTGTCGGGTCGGCGGCGCGCAGCTCCCGAGCCCAGTCCTCGGCGCCGAGTTGGCTGGAAAGTACCAGGACGGCTTTTTCGTCGGCCATGCTCAGGTTCTTACGACGCCCGACGTATCAGCCGCCAGGTCGAAGGCGGCGGCCATCAAGGCCCGGGTGTAGTCGCTCTTGGGCGCCTCGAATATCGTGTCCGCCGGGCCCCATTCGACCATCTGGCCGTCCCGCATGACGATGACCTCGTCGGCCAGGGCACGCACCACTTTGAGGTCATGGCTGATAAACAAGTACGCCAGGTCGTGGTCGCGTTGTAGCCGGCGCAAAAGCTCGACGATCTGGGCCTGAACGGACCGATCGAGCGCCGAGGTGGGCTCGTCCAGCACTACCAGACGGGGTTTCAGCACCATGGCCCGGGCGATGGCGATGCGTTGGCGCTGGCCACCGGAAAACTCATGCGGGTAGCGGTCTTGCGTCGCGGGATCGAGGCCGACCTCGATCAGGGCGGCGCTGATCAGCTTGCGGCGCTCGTCGTAGTCGGCGCCGATCTTGTGCACCAAAAGTCCTTCTTCGACGATCTGGCTGGCGCTCAGTCGCGGTGACAAGCTGGCAAACGGGTCCTGGAAGACGATCTGCATCTGACGCCTGAGCGGCTTCAGCTGGCTGAAGCTTTGGCCCTGTATGTCCTGGCCTTCGAATCTGATCGGCCCCTGGCTCTTGATCAGGCGCAACAGCGCCAGCGCCAGCGTGGTCTTGCCTGAGCCCGATTCACCGACCACGCCGACAGTGTGGCGGCTGCGCACCCTTGCGCTGACGCCGTCGACCGCGCGCACGTAATCGACGGTGCGCCTGAGCACGCCGGCCTTGATGGGGAAGTGGACCTTGAGACCGTCGGTGGCGATGATCTCGGGGGCGTCGGCCGGTGCCGGGTCGGGCCGGCCCGAGGGCTCGGCCGCCATCAGTTCGCGGGTATAGGGATGTTGCGGGCGCTCGAATATCTGCGCCGTGTCGCCGCTCTCGACGAATTCGCCGTCCTTCATGACACAAACCCGTTCGGCCATGAAGCGCACCACGCCGAGGTCGTGGGTAATCAGCAAAATCGCCATGCCCAGCCGCGCTTGCAGCTCCTTCAAGAGGTTCAGCACCTGGGCCTGGATGGTGACGTCGAGCGCCGTGGTCGGCTCGTCGGCGATCAACAAGTCCGGCTCGTTGGCCAGCGCCATGGCGATCATCACGCGCTGGCGCTGGCCGCCCGAAAGCTGGTGGGGAAAGGCCGCCAGGCGCTGCTCGGCCTCGGCCAGGCCGACCAGGTGCAATAGCTCCAAGGTGCGCGCCCGGGCCGCCTGGGCATCCAGGCCGCGATGCAGTATCAGGGTTTCGTTGACCTGCTTCTCGATCGAGTGCAGCGGATTGAGCGAGGTCATGGGCTCCTGGAAGATCATCGAGATACGATCGCCGCGGATCTCGCGCAGCCGCGTGGTGTCGGCGCCAACAACCTCCTTGCCCTCGACCCGGATCGAGCCCTTGGGATGGCTGGCCACGGGATAGGGCAGGAGCTGCAATATAGAAAGCGCGCTGACCGATTTTCCCGAGCCCGATTCGCCGACCAGCGCCATGGTCTCGCCGCGCCGGATGTGGAACGAGACACCCTTGACCGCCGGGATCTCGCGTCCTTCGACGCGAAAATTCACCGCCAGATCGTCGACTTCGAGAAAGGCGCTCATGCCGCTTATCCCTGGACCTTGCGGGGATCAAAGGCATCGCGCACGGCCTCGAAGACGAAGACGAGCAACGTCAGCATGATGGCGATGACGAAGAAGCCCGAGATGCCGAGCCAAGGCGCCTGCAAATTGGCCTTACCCTGGGCCAGGAGCTCGCCCAGCGAGGGCGAGCCCGGCGGTAGCCCGAAGCCGAGGAAGTCGAGCGTCGTCAGTGTGGTGATCGAGCCCGAAAGGATGAAGGGCATGAAAGTCACCGTGGCCACCATGGCGTTGGGCAGCAGGTGCTTGAACATGATGGTGATATTGCCCACCCCCAGCGCCTGGGCCGCCCGCACGTAGTCGAAATTGCGGGCGCGCAGAAACTCGGCCCGCACCACGCCGACCAGTGCCATCCAACTGAACATCAGCATCAAGGTCAGCAGGCTCCAGAAGCCGGGTTGGATGACGCTGGCCAGGATGATCAGCAGGAAAAGCACCGGCAACCCCGACCAGATCTCGATGAAGCGCTGGAAGAGAAGGTCCGTCCAGCCACCGAAAAATCCCTGCACGGCACCCGCCACCACGCCAACGGCCGAGCTGATCACCGTCAGCGCAAAACCGAACAGCACCGAGATGCGGAAGCCGTAGATCAGCCGCGCCACCACGTCGCGGCCCTGGTCGTCGGTGCCCAGCCAGTTCTCGGCGCTGGGCGGCGCCGGTGCCGGCACCGGCAGCTCGTAGTTGATGGTGTTGTAGCTGTAGCGCACCGGCGGCCAGAGCATCCAGCCCTGCTTCTCGATCAGCTCGATGACGAAGGGATCGCGATAGTCGGTCTCGGTCTCGAAGTCGCCGCCGAAGCGGGTTTCGGGATAGCTGACGAAGACCGGCATCAGGAATTCGCCCTGGTAATTGATGATGATGGGTTTGTCGTTGGAGATGAACTCGGCGAACAGGCTGGCTATGAAGAGCACCAGGAAGATGCGAAAGGACCAGTAGCCGCGGCGGTTGGCGCGGAAATTCTGCAGCCGCCGCCGCGTCAGCGGCGCCAGGCGCAGGCCGGGAAACCTGGACGCCACGCCCATCAGGCCACGTCGCGGCGTTCGAAATCGATGCGCGGGTCGATCACCACGTACATCAGATCGCCGATCAGGTTGAGGGCAAGGCCCAGCAAGGTGAAGAAGTAGAGCGTTCCGAACATTACCGGGAAGTCCCGCGCCAGCGCCGCCTCGAAGCCCAGCAGACCGATGCCGTCGAGCGAAAAGATGACCTCGATCAACAATGCCCCGGTAAACAGCACGCCGACGAATGCCGAAGGAAATCCGGCCACCACGATCAGCATGGCGTTGCGGAAAACGTGGCCATAGAGCACGCGCCCCTCGCTCAGTCCCTTGGCCCGGGCGGTCAGCACGTACTGCTTGTTGATCTCCTCGAGGAACGAATTCTTGGTCAGCATACTCAGCGTGGCGAAGCCACCCACCACCATGGCCGCCACGGGCAGCGTAATGTGCCAGAAATAGTCGGCGATGCGGGCCGGCCAGGACAGCGCCTCCCAGTTCTCGGAGGTCAGGCCGCGTAAGGGAAAGAGATCCCAGAAGCTGCCGCCGGCAAACAGCACCACCAGCAGGATGGCAAAAAGGAATCCTGGGATGGCGTAGCCGACGATGATGGCGGCCGAGGTCCAGACGTCGAAGCGCGAGCCGTCGCGCACCGCCTTGGCAATGCCCAGCGGGATGGAGATGAGATAGACCAGCAGCGTCGTCCACAGCCCCAGCGAGATCGACACCGGCATCTTGTCGAGCACCAGGTCGATCACGGCGCGGTCGCGGAAGAAGCTGTCACCGAATTCGAAGCGGAGGTAATTGCCGATCATCTGGAAAAAACGCACGTGGGCCGGCTTGTCGAAGCCGTAGAGCTTCTCGATTTCCTTGACGAATTCGGGATCGAGGCCACGGGCGCCACGGTACTTGCTGCTGATGTCGGCCCCCCCGGCCCCGGCCTGGCCGCCGCGCTGCCGCGTTTCGCCGGCATCGCTGCCGCCGATCCGGGCCGTGGCCTCGACCGCGGTGCCCTGGATCTGGGCGATGAGCTGTTCCACCGGCCCGCCCGGCGCCGCCTGCACGATGAGGAAGTTGATGACCATGATGCCGAACAGCGTCGGGATCATCAGCAACAGCCGACGGATGATGTAGGCCAGCATGGCGCTAGGTTCGGCCTTGAGCCGTCGCGGGCGACGGCGCACCCCCACCCCTCCCTCCCCCATCAAGGGGGAGGGGGAAGAAGATGGCGAATGGTGAAGAAATTGATGGTCGACGAATGTCCCCTCCCCCCTTGTGGGGGAGGGTGAGGGTGGGGGGGGCGGCCGCTACGTCCATACTCCCGAGGTCTTAGCGCTTGGCCTTAGCGGCCAAGCGCGCCGCCTTGTCGGCGTCGTGCCACCAGGTATCCAGGAACCCGAGCCCGTATTTGGGCTTGGTTGCCGGCCGGCTGAAGCGGTCCCAGTAGGCGATGGGATGGAAGGCGCGGAACCACTGCGGCACCACGTATTGGTTCCACAACAGCACCCGATCGAGGGCGCGGGCCGCGGTTTCCAACTCAGACCGCGTTTCGGCCGCGGCGATGCGTGCCACCAAATCGTCGACCACGGCATCATTGATGCCGGGGTAGTTAATGCTACCGGTGCTCTTGGCGGCTTCGGAGCCCCAGAAGTTGCGCTCGCCGATGCCCGGCGTGGTCTGGCCGCCGAAGGCCGTGGTGGTGACGTCGAAGTCGAACTCCTGCATGCGGTTGGCGTACTGGGCCGAATCGACCACCCGGATGGTGGCGCCGATGCCAAGCTTCTTCAGGTTCCTGACGATGGGAGCGTAGACGCGCTCGAAAGTGGGCGAAAAGGTGAGAAACTCAAGCTCGAAGATTTGCCCTGCGGCATTGACGCGGCGGTCGTCTTCGATATGCCAGCCGGCGGCGTCAAGCAGCTTGGCGGCCTTGCGCAAGTTGCGCCGATTGTTGCCCCGGCCATCGGATTTAGGCGCCTGATGGACCTGGTTGAAGACCCCGGCCGGCAGCCCGTCGCGGTGGGGCTCGAGTAGCGCGAGTTCGGCCGGGCTGGGCAGCTCGCGGGCTGCCATGGCGGTGTTCTGGTAGATGCTCAGGGTGCGGCTGTAGACGCTATAGAAGAGGTTCTTGTTGATCCATTCGAAATCGAAAGCGAGGTCGAAGGCTTGGCGCACACGGCGGTCCTGAAATTTGGCCCGGCGCAGGTTCAGAACAAAATTCTGGCGGTTGGCGGGAGAGGCGTCGGGCACGGTTTCGACCACAACCAAGCCCGACTTGACGGCCGGGAACTTGTAGGACGTGGCCCAGACCTTGGAGGTGAACTCCTCGCGGAAATCGTATTCGTGGGCCTTGAAGGCCTCGAATTCGACGTTGCGGTCGCGATAGAAATCGAAGCGGATACTGTCGAAATTGTAGCGCCCGCGGTTGACCGCCAAGTCTCGCCCCCAATAGTCCGCCACGCGCTCCAGGGTCACCGAACGACCCTGGTCGACCTTGGCGATGCGGTAGGGGCCGCTGCCCAGCGGTGGCCGGATGGTGGTTTTGTTGAATTCCACCTTGGCGTAATAGGCCTTGGAGATCAGCGGCATGCCGCCGGCCAGCAGCGGTAGGTCGCGCCAGACGCCTCCCGGGCGGAAGCTGAAACGCACCTTGTCGGGCGCTGTCGCCGCCACTTCGGCGATGTCGCGGAAGGTGATGCGATAGCTGGGGTCGCCTTCGGTCTTGAGGGTGTGGAAGGAAAAGACCACGTCGTCGGCCGTAATCGGCGAGCCATCGTGCCAGCGCGCCTCGGGCCGCAGCGTGAATTCCACCCACGAGCGGTCCGGCGCCACTTCGGCCGAGCGGGCCACCAGGCCATACATGGAATCGGGCTCGTCCGCTGAGCCTGTCATTAGAGATTCGAAAGGCAGCCCGCCGATGGCATTGGCGATGCCTCGAAAACGAATGCCCTTGAGGATGAAGGGATTGATGTTGTCGAACGATCCCGTGGCCGCCAGCCGCAGCACCCCGCCGTTGGGCGCCTGGGGATCGACGTAGTCGAAGTGCTGGAAATCGGCGCCGTACTTGAGCTCGCCAAAGGTCGACAGACCGTGGCGCGGCTCGGCAGTCGACAGTGCCGGCACCATCAACAAGACGGCGCCTGCCGTCAGCGCACAAAGCGATGTTCGTCGGGCGTTCACAGTGACGATGATAACAAACGCGCGGCTTCAAGCAACGTCCGCCTCACCGGAGGCCTCGCCCCTCAGGCGGGCCAGGGTCTGGCGGGCGCGCTCGTGGTGTTGCGGTTTGAGGTGATGGCGGACGCTACTAATGGCGCCGGCCAGCACGCTGGCATCGTCGACGAAACCGATGCCGGCGATGAAATCGGGGATCATGTCGGCAGGTACAACGAAATAGGCGATGGCGGCCAGCAGCAGCGCCTTGACGTGGCCGGGCGTGGCTCTGTCGGTGGCGCAATAATAAGCCGCCACGGCCTGGTCCAGGAAAGGCACGCGGCCCAGTGTGCGCCGCACCTTGGTCCAGAAACCGCGATGCACGCGGTCGGCGTCGGACGTTTTCGGTTCTGGGGGCCCGGGCGGTTCGACCATTTCGGGCATATGGGCACGGCGCCGCCCGGTCGCAACGCAGGTCACACATCGGCGGTCGCCATGGACCCTGTGATCTGCTAAACGAGCGCAGGCTTTTCAGCGATATTTGCGTTTCAGGAGGACAAACCATGAAATTGGACGGTGTAACAGCCATCGTCACCGGCGGCGGCTCGGGGCTCGGAGAGGCCAGTGCCAAGGCACTGGCGGCGGCCGGCGCCAAGATCGCCATCTTCGACCTCAACGAGGAAAATGCCGAGCGCGTGGCCGGCGAGGTGGGTGGTTCGGCCCACGCCTGCGACGTCTCGGACGCAGCCCAGACCGAAGCCGCCATGGCCGCCGCCCGCGACGCCCAGGGTGCCGCCCGGGTGCTCATCAACTGCGCCGGCATCGGTGTCTCGGCCCGGGCCGTCAGCCGCAAGGGACCGCTGCCTCTGGAACAGTTCACGCGGGTCATCGAGATCAACCTGATCGGCACCTTCAACGCCATTCGCCTGGCTGCCGCCGACATGCTGGCGCTCGATCCGCTGGGCGATAGCGGTGGTCGTGGCGTCATCATCAACACCGCTTCGGTGGCCGCCACCGAGGGCCAGATCGGCCAGCCCGCCTACTCGGCGTCCAAAGGAGGTGTCTCCGCCATGACGCTGCCTTTGGCCCGTGAGTTTGCCTCGAACGGCATTCGCGTCAACACCATCTCACCGGGCCTCTTCCGTACGCCGATGATGTTCACGCTGCCGCCCGAAGTACAGAAGGCGCTCGGTGACAGCGTGCCGTTCCCCTCGCGGCTGGGCACGCCCGAGGAATACGCCGACTTGGCCGTGCATATCTGCCAGAACGACATGATCAACGGCGAAACGATTCGCCTTGATGGCGCGCTCAGGATGGCGCCCAAGTAAGCAACTGCGGCTATGGAAAAGGGGACAGGCGTCGTCGATATAGACGGTTCCTGTCCCCTTTTCACCCCCCCGGGTTAACCCTCTCCGTCCGGCAGGCCAGCCTCCACCAGAGCTTCGCGATGACGCTGGCGGTCGGCCTCGTGCATGTAGGGCATCTTGGCCACGTGGGCGCTGGCCGAGAAGTCGGGATTTAGCCCCATCACTTCGGTGGCGTGACGTCCGGACGCCGACTTGTCACCGGTTCGGGCATAGGCTGCCGCCAGGTAGGCGTGGTGTTGTTCCCCCAATGCCGCGACTTGCTTGAAGGTGGTGACGGCGTCAGCGAAACGCTCGGCCGCAAACAAGCCGACGCCGAGGTTCGTATTGCGCCGGTCCAGTGAGTGGGGATCCAGGCGCAAGGCTTTTTCGAGCCATTCGATGCCCTCGTCGGTCTGGCCCATGAAGGTCAGAATCTCGCCCATCTGAGAGACGATTCGCGGGTCGTTGGGATTGAGCTCCAACGCCCGGCGCTGATGTAGCTCGGCCTGTTCGAACTCACGTCGCACCAGGTATGAGCCGCCCAGCAGTCGCTGGCACTCGCAATCGTCCTCGTCAAGCTGGCGTGCCCGTCCCAGCGAGTTCATGGCTTCTTCCCAGATGGCCTGAGGATCATCACAAAAGCCCCGCACCCACGACTGACCCAGGGTGCAAGCTCGCCAGGCGTGGGCTTGGCCGAAACCCGGATCGGATTCGATGACTTTTTCGAACAACTCCAGGGCTTGGCGATTGTCTTCTTTGGTGATGCGGTGATGGTGATCCTTGGCCCTTAATAGATAATCGTAGGCAGCCATGTTTTCGGGCGTCTTGCGCTTGGCGTGCTCCAGGTCGGCAGCCTCCAGCCGGCCCGGCAGGGTGGCCACGATCATCTGGGTGATCTCGTCCTGTACGGCGAAGATGTCTTCGAGCTCACGGTCGTAGCGGTCGGCCCAGACGTGGGAGCCGCTCTCGGCCTCGATCAACTGGGCCGTGATTCGCACCCGGTTGCCGGCCTTGCGCACGCTGCCCTCGAGCACGTAGCGCACGCCCAGTTCCTCACCCACTTGGCTGATGTTTACGGCCCGGCCCTTGTAGGTGAAAGACGAGTTTCGGGCGATGACGAAAAGCGAATGGTAGCGAGAGAGCTCGGTGATGATGTCCTCGGATATACCGTCGCAAAAGTACTCCTGCTCGACATCTCCCGACATGTTGTTGAAGGGCAGCACGGCGATCGAGGCCTTGGCCGATGGTTGTGATTCGCTGGGCGAGACGGTCGCGGCGGCGTCTGCGGTTTCGAGCAGCACCCGGTAGCTGTGCACCGGCTCGGCGATGTTCTTGACTTCCTGGGCGCCCAGGTCCTCGAATCTCAGATCGAGCCGGTTTCGCACCTCGTGGAAGACCTTCTCCGAGATGCAAATGCCGCCCGGATCGGCCAGAGCCTCGAGGCGCGCGGCGACGTTGACGCCGTCGCCATAGATGTCGTCGCGGTCGACGATAACCTCGCCCAAGTTGATGCCGAAGCGGAACTGCACCATGGCATCTTCGGCCACGCCACGATTGCGCTCGGCCAAGTCGCGTTGCACCGTGACGGCGCACTCGACGGCGCCCAGGACGCTGGGAAACTCGGCCAAGACGGCGTCGCCGGCATAATGCACGACGCGCCCTCCGTGGCTGCCGATGCAATCGCTCATGGAATCGAGAAAACCGCTCAGCGTCTTGTGGGTACCGACCTCGTCGCGGCCAGTGAGGCGGCTGTAGCCGGCTACGTCGGCATAGACGATAGCCGCCAAACGCCGTTCGACGTCGTCTTGAAGTTTGGGCACGCAATCCCCCTTCTGTTGCGCATTGTTCGCAATCTAGTTTATTTTGAGCTCCTGCACCACCTCCGTTGCTCGGACCGGCTTCATTCACGTATCGTCCGGGCATGGAGGAGACCTCGCGATATCGCGAACAAGCGCCCACTGCGGCAGATTTTGAAGTCGTTGCCGATGCCGCCTACCGTGCCATCCCGGCGCGCCTGCGAGCGTTCGTTGACGACGTGGTCATCCGCATCAACGAGTTTCCCGATCGCGAGACGCTCGACGACCTCGACATCCAGTCCGAATTCGACCTATTGGGCCTCTACCGCGGCCTCGACCTGGCCCGCAAGAGTGTTCTCGATACCCCCGTCGACGTCGACATGATCCTGTTGTATCGCCAGCCCATTCTGGCCTACTGGTGCGAGGGCGAGGACAGTTTGGGCGCCATCGTGCGCCACGTGTTGATCCACGAGATCGGCCACCACTTCGGCCTTTCCGACGCCGACATGGCGGAATTGGAAGCTGAAGCCTGATCAACCTGTAAGCGCCGTGCGACAATCGGCCTCTTGACGGCTGCCACCGCGGGATGATGATTCTGACACCAGGAGGAACCCGCGCCATGGCATTCGAACCCCTCAAGCCCGACGACCTCTATAGCGCCTGTGATCCGGAGCTCTTGCCCTTCGAGACCACGGCCGAGCTGGAGGAACTGACAGAGGTGCTGGGCCAACCCAGGGCCGTCGAAGCCATCGAGTTCGGCACCAGCATCCGTAGCGACGGTTACAACCTTTTCGTTCACGGCCCTTCGGGCACCGGCCGCCACACCACGGTGACCGAGTTCCTCAACCGCCGTGCCGCCACGGAGCCCCGGCCCTCGGACTGGTGCCTGGTGCACAATTTCAGCGAAGCTCACCGACCCCGCGCCATCGAGCTGCCGGCTGGCGAGGGCGCCGGCTTCCGCGCTGCCATGGCGAGCTTCGTGGAGGAATTGCACAACACCTTGCCGGCGGTGTTCGAGAGCGAGGAATACCGCAATCGCCGCCAGAGCGTGGACGAAGAATTCCGCGAGCGACAAGAGCACGCTTTCGAGGCCATCCAGGAACGCGGCCGGGAACGCGGCGTCACTCTGGTGCGCACCCCGGCCGGGCTGGCGCTGGCGCCGACGCGCGAAGGCGAAGTGATCACGCCGGAAGCCTTCCAGGCACTCGAGGAAGCAGAGCGCAAACAATTCGAGACGGCGCTGGAGGAGCTGCAAGGCGAGTTGCAGGAGACCATTCGCCACGTGCCCGAATGGGACCGTGAGCGCCGTCGGCGCATCGGCGAGCTCAACCGCGAAGTCACCATGTACGCGGTCGGCCATCTGATCGATGCCTTGCGCCAGGAATACCAGGGCCACTCGCCGGTGCTCAAACACCTGGAGGTCGTGCAGGCCGACGTGCTGGAAAACGTCGACGCCTTCCTCGACAAGGGCGAGCCGCAGGATCAGTCAGGTCCGCACACCCCAGATACCGCTGCTGCCGCTGCGGGTTCCGGCTCCGCTGCCGGCCCCGGCGCCCTTACGCCTCAGCGCCGGCCACCGTCGGCGGCGCTCAGGCGCTACCAGGTCAACTTGCTGGTCGACAACAGCGCCGCCATGGGGGCGCCGGTGGTATACGAGGACAATCCGACCTATCCCAATCTGGTGGGCCGGGTCGAGCACATCTCCGAAATGGGTGCACTGATCACCGACTTCACGCTGATTAAGGCGGGCTCGCTGCACCGCGCCAATGGCGGCTACATCATCATCGACGCTTTCAAGCTGCTGACCCAGTCCTATGCCTGGGAGGGTCTGAAGCGGGCGCTACGCTCGCGTCAGGTGCGCATCGAATCGCTGGGCCAGGCGCTCAGCCTGGTCAGCACCATCTCGGTCGAGGCCGAGGCGCTGCCGCTCGACGTCAAGGTGGTGCTGATCGGCGAGCCGCGCATCTATTACCTTCTCTGCCGGGCCGATATCGAATTCGGCGAGCTCTTCAAGGTGTCGGTCGACTACGGCGCCGACATGGAGCGCACACCGAAGTCGGTGTTGGACTATGCCCGCCTCCTGGGCCGCTTCGTACGCAGCCGCGAGCTCAAGCCCTTCGACAGCAGCGCGGCGGCCCGCCTGATCGAGCATTCAAGCCGCCTGGCCGGCGATTCGACGCGGCTTTCCACCGAGATGGGTCAGATCAACGACATCATGCGCGAGGCCGACCACTGGGCCGCTAAGGCCAAGCGCCAGGTGGTTTCGGCGGCCGACGTCGATCGGGCTGTCGCCGCGCGCAACCGCCGCCACGACCGGCTTCGCGAACGCTCGCAAGACATGATTGTGCGCGGCACCGTGATGATCGACACGGCCGGCAAGAAGGTGGGCCAAGTCAACGCGCTCTCGGTGCTCAGCTTGGGCAATTTCTCCTTCGGCAAACCCAGCCGCATCAGCGCCCGCATCCGACCCGGCCGCGGCCGCGTCGTCGATATCGAGCGCGAGGTCGACTTGGGCGGCCCGCTGCACTCCAAGGGCGTGCTGATCCTCACCAGTTTCCTCGGTGCCCGCTATGCCGCCGACCGGCCGTTGTCGCTTTCGGCCAGCCTGGTGTTCGAGCAGTCCTATGGCGGCATCGACGGCGATTCGGCCTCCTCGACCGAGCTCTATGCGCTGCTGTCGGCGCTCTCGGGTCTCGGCATCAAGCAGTCGTTGGCGGTCACCGGCTCGGTCAACCAGTTCGGCGAAGTCCAGGCCATCGGCGGTGTCAACGAAAAGATCGAGGGCTTCTTCGACATCTGCCGCCAGCGCCGCTTGAGCGGTCGCCAAGGAGTGCTCATCCCAGCCGCCAATGTACCCCACCTGATGTTGCGCCACGACGTGGTCGAGGCCTGTGCCAAGGGGCGGTTCAATATTTACGCGGTGGATACCATCGACCAGGGCATCGAGCTTTTGACCGGCCAGCCGGCCGGCCAGCGTGGCCGAGACGGCAAGTTCCCGGAAAAGTCCGTCAACCGCCTGGTCGAGGAGCGCCTGATCAAGCTGGCCGAGGATGTTCGTGCCTTTGCTGCAAAGGGACGCGGCAAGGCGGGCAAAAACAACCAGTCGCCCGGGGCGCCATGAAAACGGCTCACCGACCCCACCACGAACGCCGCGGCCGGCCCCGGCGCCGGCCGGACAAGCGGGACCACGACATCCGCCGCATCCTGGTGGCGCTGGACTCGTCAGCCGAAGGACTGGCGGCGCTGGACACGGCGGCCCGCCTGGCCGCCCGCCTCGAAGCCGAGCTCGAGGGCCTCTATGTCGAAGACGAGGCGCTTTTGCACATGGCCCGGGCGCCGCTCACCCGCATCGTCAGCATGACCTCGGCCAGCCAATCGCTGAGCGCCGCCGACATGGAGCGCAGTATGCGGGCCCAGGCCCGGGCGGCGCACCAGGCCCTGGCCCGGGCTTCCGAGCGCCGCGCCGTGCGCTGGTCCTTCCGCACCGTACGCGGCCAAGTCAGCGGCGAGATCCTGGCTGCCGCGCCCGGGGTCGACATGGTCATCCTGGGCAAGGCCAACCGCCGCCTGGCCCGAGCCAAACTGGGCTCGACGGCACGTACGTTGTGGAGCCAGGCGCCAGGCGCCGTGCTGGTCGGCGAGCACGCGGCCGGCGAGGCGGCCGGCGAGCATCCGGTGATCTGCGTCTACGAGGGCACACCGGCCAGCGACCGCGCCGTGGCCATCGCCGCCAGCATCGCCGGCAACGGCTGCTGCCGGTTGACGTTGCTGCTGGTGGGCTCTAGCGAGGACGCCACCAGAGCGCTGGAGGCCGACGTCATGACCCGCCTCTCGCCCCAGGGTATCGCCATCAAGCGCCTGCGGGTGCTGCTCGACCGTCCCGGCCAACTTGCCAACACGTTGTGGCAGGAACATGGTGAACTGATCGTACTCGCTGACGACAGTGCGCTGCTGGGCCTGGGCCCGGCGGAAAAGATCATCGAGGAGCTGCACCTGCCGGTGCTGCTGGTGCGCCAGCCGGCGACGCTCTAGCCGGCATTTTTTTCATAGTCTGCGATCCGATGAGAAATGCGGGCTAATTGCCGGCCACGGCGTTGGCCGCCAGGGAGGCGGCGTAGGCCGGACGGGCGGTGGTGCGCTCGCGGTAGGTATGGCAGCCAGCATCGATAAAGAAATCGCACATCAGGGCCCAGTCGAAGCAGGTAGTGAGCAGGATGTCGGCCACGCCGAGGCGGTCGCCGAACAGGTAGGGATCGGCAGCTTTGATTCGCGGCGCCACGGCGGCCATCTGTTTGAGGAAGTATTGCTCTGCCGAAGCCACCGCCACCGGCGCCTCGCCGTAGATCGCCGAGAGGTCGCCGTGGCGCCGGATGATGTAGAGCGAATGGGCGTCGAGCTCGGTCATGATGAAATAGCACCACTCGTCTGAACGCGCTCGCTGCTGTTCGGTTTGCGGCAGATAAACCTCGGCCGCGTCGCCGTAGCTGGCGAACAGATAGTTCAGGATGGCGGCGCTTTCCGAAAGCCCGAACTCTCCATCCTGCAGATAAGGAATCTTCTGCTTGGGATTAAGTGCCGTGTAGGTGGCCGTCAGGGTCTCGCCCGAACGTGACTGGATGGGTTCGCAACGATAGTCCAGGCTCAGCTCATGCAGGGCCCAGTGCACGCGATGGGCGCGCAGCGAGCCGGCACCCCAGAGCGTGATGGTGTTTGTCATGATCGTGCGATCTCCACTGCCATGAAATCCGCGAGCCCTTGCAGGTTAGCCCAAAAGAGGCCGCCAAGGGCCGCCAGTTGTGCTAAATTTGCGGCCGGCGGCAGCCCGCAACGCCGGGACAAGCAGGGAGGGCACCCACCGGCGCAATATTCGCCGGCATCTGATGAACCCCTGACGCAGCCATGGCCGCCCAGGACACGCCTGGCGATTCGCCGGAGCTTGCTGAATCCCGCATCGATGCTGTGGTCGCGGTGGTGCCGCCGCTGCTGCATGCCCTTGATGCCCTGACTCATGTCGGCCGCCATCTACACCCGACTCGATTGCCGAACTTGGTGGCCGGTCTGCAAAGCGTGCAGGCCGATCTGACCGGCGCCCTGGGAGATTTTCGGAGCCTTTCCTGGCCCTCCCAAAGCGCCGGCTTGGTGCAACCCATCGAGACCGCCGCCGAGGCCATCGACCGCAGCTTCGCCGGCTTGGCAGCCGCCGCCGCGGACCCCGACGGCCTGATGGAGGCCTACCGGGCGCTACGCTTTGCGCCGCGGGCGGCCGAAGCGCTCTATCCGCTGGCCGGCCTCCTGGGCCCGGTCAGCCTCTTTTTTCTCGATGAGGCCGGCCGTGCCGACGAGGGGTTGCGCCAGCGCCTGGTCGCGCCGGACGAGCCGCGTCCGGCCGAGGTCGCTCGAGGGGGCCCGGGTCTCGGCGTCATGCACGCCAACAACGCCAAGCACCAGCGCGGCGGCTTTTCGCTCTACGTACCTGAATATTACGATTCCGAAACGGCTTATCCGGTGATCGTCGCCCTGCACGGCGGCGCCGGCCACGGCCGCGCCTTCCTCTGGACTTGGCTCAAGCAAGCGCGCAGCCGGGGCGCCATCCTGATTAGTCCGACGGCGCGCGGCGGCACCTCGTCGTTGATGCAGCCCGAGGTGGACGCCGCCAACATCGCCGCCATTCTCGACTATGTGGGCGAGCACTGGAACCTCGAGCGCCGGCAAATTCTCCTTACCGGCATGAGCGATGGTGGCACTTTCGCCTATCTGGCCGGACTGACGAAGGCTGCATCGTTTAGCCATCTTGCGCCCATTTCCGCCAGCTTCCAGCCCATGCTGCTCCAGTTCCTCGATCAACAGCGCCTGCAAGAGGTGCCGATTTATCTCACCCACGGGGCTGAAGACTGGATGTTCCCTATCGACGTCGCCCGCACCGCCAACGCCGCCCTCACGGCTGCTGGCGCACGGGTCGAATACCGTGAGATCGCCGACCTCTCACACGCCTACCCTAGCGAAGAAAACGACCGCATCGTGACTTGGTTTCTAGATATGGGCGCGGCATCTAATCCTCCTCCCCCTGGGTAAGGGGGAGGATCGAGGTGGGGGTAGAGAGAAGGCCAAGTTCGGGACCGGCAATTTAGTTCTGCCCAAAGCCCCCCTCCCTATCCCTCCCCCGATTCGGGGGAGGGGACGGTGCTGTCTGGTTCTCAACCCCACTCGGCCCGCACCGCAGAGTCGCTTTCCCCGGCCGACCGGTTTTCTCTGAGGCTGTCGAAAGCGGCCCCATCGAGCAGCTGCAGGGCCGCCCAGACGGCCATGGCGCGAACCACGGGTGAGGGTTCGTCGAGCAGGGATTCGATCAGCGGCATGGCGCTGGCGTCGCCAGCGTTGCCCAGCCCGATGAGGGCGTTGCGCACCAGACGGTCGCGGCCGGTACGTTTGAGGGGCGATTGGCGGAAGCGGGTTCGGAAGGCGGCGTCGTCGAGCGCCGCCAGCTCGGCCAGGGATAAATCGGTGATCTCGGGGCGGGCGGAATAGGCTGCCTCGTGGCTGGCCTGGGCGAACTTGTTCCAGGGGCAGACGGCCAGGCAGTCGTCGCAGCCGAACACACGGTTGCCCATGCCGGGGCGCAGCTCGGCCGGGATGTGGCCCTGGTGTTCGATGGTCAGGTAGGAAATGCAGCGCCGGGCATCGAGCCGGTAGGGCGCGATGAAGGCTCCGGTGGGGCAGATATCCAAACAGCGCCGGCAGGAGCCACAGTGGTCGCTCTCCTGCTGGTCCGGCTCGAGCTCCAGCGTCGTCAGCACCACGCCGAGAAAGAGCCAGGAGCCGAGGCGGCGCGAAACTAAATTTGTATGTTTGCCCTGCCAGCCCAACGCGGCGGACTGGGCCAGTGGTTTTTCCATCAGCGGTGCGGTATCGACGAAGACCTTGAGCTGGCAGTCGAAGTCGGATGCCAGCCAGCGGCCCAGCGACTTGAGACGTTTTTTCACCACGCCGTGGTAGTCGCGGCCATGGGCATAGACCGACACCGCCGCCCGCCCAGGCTGCGCCAGGATGGCAAGCGGATCGTCCCCGGGACCGTAGTTCGAACCCAGCACGATGGCGCTGCGAGCCGCTGGCCAAAGCGCCGTTGGTGCTGCGCGTTGGTCAATCCGGCGCCCCAGCCAGGCCATATCGCCGTGGCAACCCTGTTCGAGGAATTGCCGCAATTCGTTTCCGGCCTGAGCGCTACCGCTCCCCGCGGTCGGTGCGAAACCGACAGCATCGAAGCCCAGCTCCAGGGCCTTTGCCCGGATGCTGGCTTTGGCGTTTTTTTCCGCCATAGTCAGAAATCTAGGTCGGCGTAGTGCTTGGGCGGCGGCAGGCCGGGTATGGAATCGGCCAGCAGCGGCCGGAAGCTCGGTCGCGATTTGATGCGGGCGTACCAGTCGCGGGCGCCCTCGTATTTGTCCCAGGGCACGTCGTCGAGGTAGTCGAGGCAGCAGATCTGAGTGGCTGCGGCGATGTCGGCCAGGCTGTAGTGCTCGCCGGCCAGCCAGCGTCTCCGTTCGGTAAGAAAAGCAATGTAGTCGAGGTGGGGTCCGAGGTTCTTTTTGCCTGCGCGGATGGCGTCGGAATCGGGCTCACCCCGGCCCATGAAAAGTTTGTCGATCTTTTCGCTGAGCAGGAGAGTGGTGACTTCGCGGGCAAATTTTTGTCCGAACCAGTTGACCAGACGGCGCACCTCGGCCCGGCCCGCCGGCGCCGTCCCGAGCAGCGGCAGACCGGCATCGAAGGCAATCTCTTCGAGGTATTCGCAGATCGGCAGGGCGCCCGCCACGACCGTGCCGTCGGGCTCGACCAGCACCGGCACCTCGGCGGCCGGATTGAGGGCGAGGAACTCGGGCCGGCGCTCCCAGGTCTTCTCGACCCGGACTTCGTAGTCCAGCCTTTTCTCCTCACAGACCACCCGCACGGCGCGGCAGTCGGGCGACAGCCAGTGCTGATAGAGAAATCGCATGGCCGGACTTTAGAGTGATTTCCGCGAGGATTCACGCTTTGTGGGAATCACTCGCGGCAGCGGCGGGAACCGAAAGGAGGAGTCAGGGGGCGCTGGCTTTGCTATAAACGGGACGGCATAACAGTCGGAAGCCGCCCTTGAGCCTGATTCACCTTTCCGTCCTAGCGCTTATCCAGGGCCTGACAGAGTTCCTGCCGGTGAGCTCGTCGGGTCATCTGGTGCTGGTGCCGGCGCTGACCGGCTGGTCCGACCAGGGCCTGGCCATCGACGTCGCCGTCCACGTCGGCAGCCTGCTGGCCGTGGTGATCTATTTTTGGCGCGAGGCCTGGATGGCCTTTCTCGGCCTCTTCCAGCTGCTGCTGGGGCGTAGCGGCCCGGGGGCGCAATTGGCGCTTTACCTGATCGTCGGCACCTTGCCGGTGCTGATCGTCGGGGCGATCTTTGTGCGCTACGACATCAACGCCGCTTTGCGCTCGGCCGAGGTCGTGGGATGGACGACGTTGGGTTTCGGAATTCTGCTGTTCGTCGCCGACCGCGCCGGAATGACCATCCGCCGGCTCGAACACATGAAGGTGGATCTGGCCCTGGCCATCGGCCTGGCCCAGGTGCTGGCCCTGGTGCCCGGCACCAGCCGCAGCGGCATTACCATGACCATGGCCCGCTTCCTCGGTTTCGAGCGCATCGACGGCGCGCGCTTTTCGATGCTGATGTCGATTCCGGTGATCCTTGCCGCCGGGCTGGTCGACGGCAGCAAAATCTACCTCAGCGGCGATTTCGTTCTCGGCTTCGAAGCGCTGTTGGCGGCGGGGCTCTCGTTCCTCGTTGCCATTGCCGCTATCGCCGCCATGATGGCCTGGCTCAGACGAGCCGGCTTCGGCATTTTCGTGCTCTACCGCATCGCTCTGGGAGGCGGGATCCTCTATTGGGTGTACGCTTAGACTTTGTTGATCCCGGCCACCCGGGCGACAGAGGTCTAGGCTGCCGTTGGCTTGAGGCCGCCGCGGGCGAAACGGGCCAAATAATCGGGCAACACAGTGCCAATGGGCGTCGGTGTGATGCCAAGTTCGGGCAGGTTCGGTATGCCTTCGCCCACCACGTTGTCGACTTCCAGCAGTCTGAGTTGATCGCGGGTGAGCAGCGGTGTCGGCATGAATTCGAGAAAGAACGCCTTCAAGCGGGCCAGCGCGAAAGGCAGCGGCACCAGCAGCGCCTGGCGCCCGGTGTGGGCCAACACCAGTTCCATGATCTGGCGATAGCTCAAGACCTCAGGTCCGCCAAGCTCGAAGATACCGCCGCTGCCTTGGGTCACGATGCGCACTACCGCCTCGGCCACGTCGCCAACGTAGACAGGCTGGAAAAGCGTGTTTCCGGCGTCGAAGGGGCTGGGGCCAAACAGCGGCAGCGCTGGTGACAGGCTGGCCAACAGCGCCAGGCGGTTGAAGAATTCGTCGTCGGGTCCGAAGACCACGCTCGGGCGGATGATGGCGGCGTCGGGGAAGGCTTGGCGCACCGCTTCCTCGCCGGCCCATTTGCTGCGTCCATAGCGGGCAGGTGAATTCGCTGCGGCGCCGATGGCCGAAAGCTGCACGAATTGCTTGGCTCCGGCCGTTGCGGCGGCTTGGGCAACGCGTCCGGCGCCTTCGGCATGTACCGCGTCGAAGCTTTGGGCGCCGCGCTCATAGAGCAGGCCCACGCAGTTGATGGCCAGGTCGGCCTGATCCAGCGCCGCGGCGGTGCTGTCGTCATCGCGCAGGTTGGCCTGCACCACCGCCACCTGCCCCGGCTCGCCCATGGTCTTGAGGAAATTGCCGGCTTCAGGGTCGCGTACCGCCACCCTCAGCCGCCAGCCCTCGCCCGCCAGGCGCCTGACGATATGGCGGCCGATGAAACCCGAACCGCCGAAAACCGTTGCCAGACCGTCGTTCATGCCTTCCTCCAGAGGTCGCTCGTGGGCGCCATGATAACCATAAGAGCGCGACCCTCAAAGCAATGCCTGAAGCCCCGCCAGCGACATATTGTCCCGCTGGCGGTAGCGGGTATGGCGAAGCGTATTGACAGGGGCCATCCGCTACGCGTACCAAGATCGCCATACGGTGCCCAGGTGGCGGAATTGGTAGACGCGCTAGCTTCAGGTGCTAGTGACCTTCGGGTCGTGGAAGTTCGAGTCTTCTCCTGGGCACCAAAGCTTTTCCCGGCCGTCCCGCCTGAACCTTTGCAGCTGCGGCGTGACGGCCTGCCGACGGGACCAGGGGCATGGCCACGCATCTTCATCAAGGCGACCTGCCCGAGGGACTGAGCTTCCCCGACGGCGTCGCCGTGGATACCGAAACCGCCGGTCTGAAGACGCAGCGCGACCGGCTTTGCTTGGTTCAACTCTCGGCCGGCAACGGCGATGCCCATCTGGTGCAAATGGCGCCGGGCGACTACGAGGCGCCGAGGTTACGGGCGCTGATGCAGGACCAGTCGGTGGTCAAGCTGATGCACTACGCGCGGTTCGACGTGGCTGCCATTCGCCATTGGCTGAGCGTGCTGAGCACGCCGATCTACTGCACCAAAATCGCCTCCAAGCTGACCCGAACGTACACCGACCGCCACGGCCTCAAGGATCTCTGCCGCGAACTGCTGGGCGTCGATATGGCGAAGGTGCAGCAGTCCTCGGACTGGGGCGCCACCGAGCTGACGCCGGCGCAGCTCAACTATGCCGCGGCCGATGTGCTCTATCTGCACCGGCTGCGCGCCGAACTCGACGTCCGGCTGGAGCGCGAGGGCCGCGGCCATTTGGCGGCCACCTGCTTCGCCTTTGTGCCGATCCGTGCCGAACTCGACCTGGCGGGCTGGGCCGACGAGGACATCTTCGCCCACTGAGTGGGCCACAGGAACGGGCCATTTGAGGGCCATGAGCGCGACGGAAGCAGAAGCTACCACGATGGATCACGAGGCTGACGACTTGGTCATCGCGCGGCGTGTGCTGCGCCTGGAATCGGAGGCCCTGGCGGCCTTGGCAGCGGCCCTGGGCGAGAGCTTCGTAGCCGCCGTCGACTGCCTCGATGCGGTCGCCGGCCGCATCATCGTCAGCGGCATGGGCAAAAGCGGCCATGTGGCGCGCAAGATCGCCGCTACGCTGGCCTCGACCGGCAGCCCGGCGGTTTTCGTTCACCCCGGCGAGGCCAGCCACGGCGATCTCGGCATGATCACCGAATCCGATGCCGTGGTCGTGCTGTCGAATTCGGGTCGCACGCCCGAGCTCAACGACCTGGTGGCCTACAGCCGGCGCTTCGCCATCCCGCTGCTGGCCATCATCGGCCGTGCCGGCAGCCAATTGGCGGAGAGCGCCGATGTCGCACTCGAGCTGCCACCGGTGCCCGAGGCCTGTCCGCTGGGCCTGGCACCGACCACTTCGACGACCGCCATGTTGGCGCTGGGCGACGCACTGGCGGTGGCGCTGCTTGAGCGCAAGGATTTTTCCAGCGACCAGTTTCATGCCTTGCATCCCGGCGGTCAGTTGGGCAGCCAGTTGCTCAAGGTTCGCGATCTCATGCACGAGGGCGAAGCGATACCACTGGCGACACCTGAAACCCGCATGGCAGACGCCATTCTCATCATGTCGCAAAAGAGCTTCGGTTGCGTCGGCATCGTCGCGGCCGACGGCAGTTTGGTGGGTATCGTCACCGACGGCGATCTCAGGCGCCACATGGCGGATGACTTGCTGGGCCGCAGCACCGCCGATGTCATGACGCCGGCGCCCAAGACCATCGCTCCTCAGGCCCTGGCGGCCGAGGCGCTCGGCCGCATGAACCAGAGCGCCATCACCAGCCTCTTCGTGGTCGAGGCGGGGGTTGTGGTGGGTCTGCTGCACCTGCACGATCTGTTGCGTGCGGGCGTGGTCTGAGCGGCGAATGAGCGGCGCCGCCATGACACTCCCGGCATCCGAAAACGCCAAGCTCGACCGGCTGGTGCGCCGGACCCGTACCATCAAGCTCCTGAGCCAGCGCTACAGCCGTTTCGTAGGCTTGATGAAGTTCGTGCTGCCGGCCACGGCGCTGGGCCTGACGGGGCTGGTGCTGGCCTGGCCCGGCGGCGGCAGCGATCCCGACGCCATCCGGTTGTCGTTCGCCAGCCTGGAGAGCGACGAGCAGGGCAATCCGGGCATGACAAATGCTCGCTTCGTCGGCTCCGACCGGCGCGACCGGCCCTTTTTGGTGACCGCGGACCGGGCGCTCCAGGACAATGACAACCCCGGCCGCGTCAACTTGCGAACCCTGCAGGCCGACATGACGCTGAGCAATGGCATGTGGCTGACCATGATCGCCGAAAGCGGCCTCTACGACCGCGATAAACAGACTCTCGATCTGGTCGGCCCCGTCAACATCTTCTCCGACGCCGGCTACGAGTTCCATGCCCAATCATCTACCGTCGACCTGGCCGCCGCCACCGCCTCCAGTGACCTGCCGGTCAAGGGCCAGGGTCCTTTCGGCGTGTTGAGCGCCGATGGCTTTCGCTTTCTCGATCAGGGGCGTCGGCTGATCTTCGAAGGTGGCGTCAAGTTGGTGGTTCACCCAGGGGGACGGCAATGAGGCGCGACGGAATTTGGCAGGCCAGACCGCTGTTCCCGGTGCTGGCGTTAGCTCTGACCTTGACATTGGCCGTGGTGACGGCCCCAACCCCAACCCAAGCCCAGGGAAACCGGGATCAGACCGAACAGCCCATCGAGATCACTGCCGATCAGCTGGAAGTTCAGCAGGACCGGCGCCTGGCCATCTTCCGCGGCAACGTCCTGGCCATCCAGGGCACCATGCGTCTGCGCGCTGCCACCCTGGTGGTCCACTACCGGCCGGCCAAAGAAGACGGCATGGCCGAGAGCGGCATCTCCAGCATCGAGGCTTCGGGCCGGGTGTTCTTTTCCACTGCCGAAGAGACCGCCGAAGGCGACAGCGGCGTCTACGATGTCGACAAGAGCACAGTGACGCTCAAGCAAAATGTGGTGTTGACGCGCGGCAACAACGTTATCCGCGGCAATCGTTTGGTGTTGAACCTGGAAAGCGGAAGGAGCAAGGTAGAAGGTGCTCCAACTGCTTCCGGCAAGGGTGGACGTGTGCGCGGCCTGTTTGTACCGCGCAAGAAACCGAAACGTTGATCGGGGGCTGGCTGCGGGCGATCCGGTGATCCGGCAAACTGGTTATATTGTGTTAACCCTGTCAGCGTAGTGATAAGGCATGCCCGATAATCCTCACGATGCTCCTTCCCGCTCGTTGGCTCCGGTCAGTGTCACAGATGGTGACGCAGACGGTACCCTGGACGGCCCACGACTGGTGCGGCGCAATCATGGCCTGGTGGCGCACAAGATCGGCAAGCGCTTCAAGAAGCGGCCGGTGTTGCGCGATGTCAGCCTGCGCGTCGAACGGGGCGAGGCGGTAGGCCTTTTGGGGCCGAACGGGGCCGGCAAGACAACCTGTTTCTATATCATCACCGGGTTGATCGGCGCCGACTACGGCACCATTACGCTGGACGGCCAGGACGTCACCGAGTTGCCCATGTACCGCCGCGCCCGCCTGGGCATTGGCTATTTGCCGCAGGAGGCTTCGATCTTCCGCGGCATGACGGTGGAAAACAATATCCGGTCGGTGCTGGAAGTGGTTGAGGGCGAGCGCGACCGGCGAGAGCAGATCCTCGACGATTTACTGGCCGAGTTCTCGATCTCGCACCTGAGAAGGGCGCCGGCGCTGGCGCTTTCGGGGGGCGAGCGCCGCCGCGTCGAAATTGCCCGGGCGCTGGCCACCCAGCCCGGCTTCATGCTGCTGGACGAGCCCTTGGCCGGCATCGACCCCATAGCCGTGGCCGACATTCGCGACTTGGTCTCGCATCTCAAGCACCGCGGTATCGGAGTCTTGATCACCGACCACAATGTGCGCGAGACCCTGGATATCATCGACCGGGCCTACATTCTGCACGAGGGCCGCGTGCTGTTGGAGGGCGAGCCTAACGAGATTGTCGCTCACGAGGACGTTCGCCGCGTCTACCTGGGCCGGCAGTTCAGTATGTAATCCCGCTCGTCGCCGATGTCGCTCTCCCCCAAACTCGAGGTTCGCCAGTCCCAGAATCTGGTGATGACGCCGCAGTTGCAGCAGGCCATCAAGCTGCTGCAGTTGAGCAACCTCGAGCTCATGACCTATGTCGAGCAGGAAGTCGAGCAAAACCCCATGCTCGAGCAGGCCGATCCCAATCAGCCCGAACGCGGCGACGGACCGGACATAGACCATCAACCGGAAGCGAGCACTGACAGTGGTGATGGCGGTGATGGTGATGGTGATGGTGGCGACGGCGGTGACGGCAGCGAGGCCAGCGATGGAGTTGCCGAAGGCGCTATCGAGGTCGAACAGGCGGTCCCGGACACGGCCGACTTTTCCGGCGAATCCGGGTTGCCGAAGGAGGACGAGGCGCCGCTCGACGTCGATCTCAACGAGGCTATCGGTAGCGAGCCGACGGAGCCCTCCTACACCAGTGACGCCGCCACCATCGACGGCTTTGGCTCCAGCCAGGGCGGCCGCACCGACTTCAGCGATTCGGGCTACACCCTGGAACAGAACGCCAGCGAGGGCCTGTCGCTGACCGATCATCTGTTGGAGCAGCTCAGCGTCGACGTCGAGGACGCCGTTGATCGCATGATCGGCGTCCACCTCATCGATGCCGTCGACGACGCCGGCTACCTAACCGGCGATCTTGATCTGGTGGCTGAGATGATTGGTTGTTCGCGTGAACGCGTCGACCGTACCCTGGAGATCCTCAAGGGCTTCGATCCGTCGGGCGCTTTCGCCGGCAGCCTGGCCGAATGCCTGGCACTGCAGTTGGCCGACCTCGATCGTCTTGATCCGGCCATGGAGATCTTTGTCAACAATCTCGATCTACTGGCCAAGCACGACCTTGGCGCCTTGGCGCGGCTCTGCAATGTCGATGCCGAGGACATCGCCGACATGATCAGTGAGATCCGGGCGCTCGATCCCAAGCCCGGCCTGCGTTTCGGTTCCGAGATCATCCAGGCAGTGGTGCCCGACGTCTTCGTGCGGCCCAGCCCCAGCGGCGGCTGGCACATCGAGCTCAACAGCGACACCCTGCCCAAGGTGCTAGTCAACATGCAGTACCACGCCACTATCAGTGGCCGGGCTGCGTCATCCAAGGACAAGGCCTATATCAGCGAGCGCCTCAATTCGGCCAACTGGCTGGTCAAGTCGCTGGATCAGCGCGCCAACACCATTCTCAAGGTGGCGACCGAGTTGGTGCGCCAACAGGACGGCTTCCTGGCCCACGGTATCGAATATCTGAAGCCGCTCAACCTCAGGGACATTGCCGGGGCCATCGACATGCACGAGAGCACTGTCAGCCGGGTCACGGCCAACAAGTACCTGAGCACGCCACGCGGCATCTACCCGATGAAATACTTCTTTACCTCGGCCATTTCCTCGGCCGTCGGCGGCGCCGCCCACTCAGCCGAATCGGTGCGTCACCGCATCCGCGAACTGATCGACAACGAATCCCCCGAGGCCATTCTTTCGGATGACAAAATCGTCGAACTGCTGCGTGGCGCCAGCATCGACATCGCTCGTCGCACGGTGGCCAAATACCGCGAATCCATGCGCATCGCCTCGTCCGTCGAGCGCCGCCGGCAAAAGCGCATGGCGACTTGAGTTTCGACACATAGCCCGGCCACCCGCTCCGCCTCCCAACCACCCATTAATGGTACCCTGTGGGTGGTTGGGAGGCGGAGCGGGTGGCCGGCCGCCGCCGCCACAGCGGCGCCCAAAAAGACCGTTCGTGACACGGTTGACATGGGGAAGGACCGGAACTATGGTCCCGCGTCCCCGACAGCCGCCCACCCCGCCACAGAGACGCAATTGCGCGTCCATTTCGATTGTGGGACTGAACATATATGCAAGTTCTGGTAAAAGGTAAGCAGCTCGACGTCGGCGAGGCCTTGCGCGGCCACGTCGAAGACCGCTTAACCAGCGGTGTCAGCAAGTATTTTTCCAATCCCATCGATGCCCACGTCGTGCTTTCGCGCGACGGCCCCAGCTTTCGCACCGATTGCTCGGTACACGTGGGCGCCGGGATTACGGTCCAGGGCCATGCCACAGGCGACGAGATCTATGCCTGCTTCGATGCCGCCGCCGAGCGCGTCGAAAAGCAGCTCAGGCGCTACAAACGCCGGCTGCGCAGCCACCACAAGAATCCGGCCGAGATGCGTTCGGCACCCTATTATGTGATCTCGCCCGACGATGAGACCATCGAAGACCCCAAGAACGGGCAGCCGATGATCATTGCCGAGACCACTACCGATATTCCCACCACCACGGTCAGCGAGGCGGTGATGCGGATGGACCTGGCCAACCAGCCGGTACTGATGTTCCACAACAGCGCCCACGGTGGCCTCAACGTGGTGTACCGCCGGCCTGACGGTAACGTCGGTTGGATCGATCCTCACAATCCGCCGGCGGCCTAAGGGAGCCACCATGGAACTCGCCGAACTGCTGTCATTGGGTGGCGTCGTCGCCAATCTCAAGGCGGGCAGTAAGAAGCAACTGTTGCAGGAGTTGTCACAGCGCGCCGCTGAAGTCACCGGCCTCAGTGAACGGGCTATCTTCGACGTGTTGCTGGAGCGTGAGCGCCTGGGCACAACGGGTGTTGGCAACGGCATCGCCATTCCCCATGGCAAGCTGGCCGAGCTCGAGCGTTTGCACGGACTATTTGCCAAGCTGGAGCGGCCGGTAGACTTCGACGCCGTGGACGACGAACCGGTGGATTTGGTGTTCCTGCTGTTGGCCCCGGAATCGGCCGGTGCCGACCACCTCAAGGCCCTGGCCTGGGTGTCGCGGCTGTTACGCGACAAAACAGTGTGCGAAAAGCTGCGTGGCTCCGACGAGGACGACGCCCTATTTGCTCTGCTCACTGATTCCGCCGCCCCCCACGCCGCCTGAGGTTTTCCTCTCTTAACACCGTCCGGCCATCGGCTATCATTGCCGGTTATGAGGCCCAGCGTTTTCATTGTCATTGTGGCGCTTGTGGTCCTGGCTTTGCGGCCGGCTGCAGCTGCCGAGCCCCCGGCCCCCGTGCTGGGGCTACCGCTTGATTGTCCTGCCGGGGCAAGCTGTCCGGTACGCCAGTATGTCGACCACGATACCGGCCCGGACGCCGCCGACTACACCTGCGGTGCACTCACCTACGATGGCCACAAGGGCAGCGACTTCGCTGTCCACGACCCCGCCCTGGTGCACCATGGCGTGGCCGTGCTGGCCGTGGCCGCCGGCCGGGTGTTGCGGTTGCGCGATGGCGAGCCCGACCGTGCCCTGGGACAACCCCTTGATCGCCAGCGCTTTGCCGGCCGCGAGTGCGGCAACGGCGTCGTCATCGATCACGGCGGCGGCTGGCAGAGCCAGCTCTGCCACCTGCGCCGGGGCAGCATCATGGTGCGGCCAGGCCAAAGCGTGGCGGCGGGCCAGCGGCTCGGACTGATCGGCCTCTCCGGCGAAAGCAATTTCAGCCACGTCCACTTCGTCCTGCGCCACCGCAATGTCGTGGTCGATCCCTTCGTCGGGCGCCGTGCCGGCAAGGGCTGCGGCGACGGTGGGGCCCAAGATGCTCGATCGCTATGGCAGCCGGCCCTGGCGAGTCGCCTGGGCTACGTCGCCAGCGGCCTGGTGGCGACCGGCTTCAGCGACCAGGTGCCCGAGATGGCTCAGGTGGTGGCCGGCGGCCAACGCCACTCTCGGCTAGCCCGTCAGGCCGCCAATTTGGTCTTTTGGGTGCTGATCTTTGGCCGCCAGCCCGGCGACCACGAGTTCCTGCGCCTGTTAGGCCCCGACGGTGGCGTCATCGCCCAAAGCCGCGGCGGCCCCATCGCACGGCACAAGGCGCGCTGGTTCAAATTCGTCGGCAAGCGCGGCCGGCGGCCCTGGGCGGTGGGAACCTACTTCGGCGAATACCGCCTGGTGCGCCTCAAGGGCGAGCGCCTGCAGGAAGTGCTGCGGGTGGATCGGAAATTGGAAGTGCGCTGACGGGGTGGCTGGTCAGTCCACGTCGATAGCTGTGGTTTTTGTCTGGCTGCCGCCCTGGCGAATCTCGATAGAGCGGCTCTGTGCCTTCGGCTCGGGGCGCACCAGCGTGATGTGCAAAAGCCCGTCCTCCAGGTCGGCGCCTTCGATCTCGATGCCTTCGGCCAGCAGAAAGGTTCGCTGGAACTGGCGCGCCGCGATGCCGCGGTGGAGATATACGCGGTCGTTCTCGTCGCGCTGTCGACCGCGCACGATGAGCTGGTTTTCCTCCACCGTCAGCGCCAGGTCGTCGGCCGTGAAACCGGCCACAGCCAGGCTGATGCGCATGCCGTTGGGGCCGGTCTGCTCGATGTTGTAGGGCGGATAGCCCTCGCCATCGACCTTGCTCAGACGGTCGAGGGTGCGCTCGAGATGTTCGAATCCGAGCAATAACGGACTGTTGAAAAGCGATACTCTGGCCATACGAGCGATCTCCTCCGCTTGAGCGAGTCCGCAGCCGGAGCCCACAGGGACCCATCCTTGGCGCCCCACAGCGTCGACGGCCCTGACGGCACCGCCGCAAATCATGCCGACTATACTTAATGACGGTGCGGCGGCCTTCAAGGCCTTGATCTTGCCCGGGTCGGCATGGAACAAAGGTCCCCGGGGGACAGGGAGACAACAAAGCGAGAGGAAGTATCGTGGCTGCAACGGAGAACGACCTGTCCATCGGCATCGTCGGTGCCGGCGCCATGGGCCGCGGCATCGCCCAGGTGGCGGCCGGCGGCGGCATGGCGGTGCGACTTTATGACGCCGTCGAGGGTGCCGCCGAGGCGGGCCGAGAGTTCGTCGCCGGCATGCTCGCCCGCCAGGTCGAAAAGGGCCGGCTGGAGGACGCCGATGCCGCTGCCGCCAACGCCCGCATCGAGGTGGTCAGCGGGCTCGACGACTTGGCCGGCTGCCAGGCCGTGGTCGAAGCCGTGGTCGAGGATCTGGCGGTCAAGCACAAGGTCTTCCAGGCCCTGGAGGCGGTGCTCGACGATAACGCCGTCATTGCCTCGAACACCTCGTCCATCCGTATCGCTTCGATCGCTGCAGCCTGCGCCCAACCCCGGCGCATCGCCGGTATGCACTTCTTCAATCCGGTGCCGTTGATGCGCCTGGTCGAGGTCATCCGGGCCCCCCAGACCGGGGACGATGTGGCCGACCTGCTTTGTGACATCGGCCGGCGCATGGGCCGCACGCCGGTGGTGGTCAAGGACGGGCCCGGATTTCTCGTCAACTTGGGCGGCCGTGCTTTCTACACCGAGGCGCTACGCATTCTGCATGAGGGCGTGGCCACGCCGGCTCAGGTCGACGCCGTGATGCGCGATTGCTGCAACTACCGCATGGGCCCATTCGAGCTGATGGACCTGACCGGCATCGACGTCAATTTCCCGGTCAGCCAGATCGTCTTCGAGGGTTTCTTCAACGACCGCCGCCTGGCCACTTCGCCACCTCATCAGGCGCTTTTCGAGGCCGGCCGCTATGGTCGCAAGAGCGGCGCCGGGTATTACGACTACGGCGCCGACGGCAAGGCCCTCGCGGGCATCAGCCCCGATGCCACAAGCACGGCCGCGCCGGCCTCGGTTGTGGCGTTGCTGGGCGATGATCCAGAGGGCGCATTGGCCGAGTTGCTGGCCGCCTCGGGGGCCGAAATCCGCCCGGACGACGGCCAAATTCCGCTGCTCTGTGCCCCGCTGGGCGAAGACGCTTCGGCATTCGCCGCCCGTACCGGCGCCGATCACCGCCGCCTGCTGGCCGTCGACACCAGCGTGCCGGCGGACAAGCGCCTTACCCTCATGGCGCCGCCGGGAGCCGACCCGGAGCTGGTGGCGGCGGTGGTTGCGCGGCTGGCCACAAGCGACGCCAAAGTCACATTTATCAAGGATTCCCCCGGTTTCATCGCCCAACGCATCCGTGCCATGGTGGCCAACCTGGGTTGCGAGATGGCCCAGATCGGTATCGCCTCGCCGGCCGACATCGACACTGCCATGACACTCGGTCTCAACTATCCGCAGGGCCCGCTGGCGCTGGCCGATGCCATGGGACCGAGCACCGTGTTGAGCATCCTGAGCCGGCTGCAAGAGCTCAGCGGCGACGACCGCTACCGCCCCAGTACGTGGCTCAGACGCCGGGCTCAACTTGGCCTCTCGGCGAGTCAGCCGGATTGAGACGGCGCAACCACGAAACAGGTGCAAAACGCAACGAATTGAGCTATAATTCGCTTACAGCAGTACGCTGAAAACCAAAAATATTCAGGCAGAAGGCCGTGCACGGGTAACCGCCGCCGTGACGCGCGCCTGCGTTCGGCGTCGGAACAGCGGGGCGATCATCGCCGCCGCGTCAATTCCGGGGTACGGACCATGGTGGATTCCATCGACCCATCGGCGTTCAATGCGTTGACCGCGCTGAACGCCATCAACCAGGTCAGCAACCTGGTTCCAAGCAACAAAGAAGTCGCCGAGCGGAGCGACACCAACGCCCGCACCGACACCGTTCGAGCGCGGCTCTCCGACACATCCGGTGTGCGCAGCGCCAGGGAGGTGCTGGGCAATGCCGAAGCCGCCGCGGCCGCCGCCGTCGAGGCCTCGGGCCAGATCAAGGACGTGCTCTTCGAGATGCGCTCGGTGGCCATCCAGGCCAAGGAGGACAACCTCGACAAATCGAGCCGTGACAAGCTGGAGTCGCGCTTCAACGAACTCGCCGCAAGGGTCGACGACCACGTTGGCGCAGCCGCGGTAAACGGCACCAATTTGCTGGCCCGAGGTGCGCCCGACGTCAAACTGGCGACGGCGCGTAGCGGCCGCGGCCTGACCGAGCGTCAGCGTGACAGTGAAGTCGACCGCTTCGACAAAAGCCGCGTCGAGCCCGGTTTCGGCGAGATCGTGCAGGAGAGCACCACCGGTTTCATTCAGGGCGTGGCTCTGAAGGGCGCCGCTCCGGTGCAGGAAAAAGCCGCCGACCTCAATACCGCCCTGACTGAAGACGAGACGACGCTAACGGTTCGGGCCCAGGACCTCAGCGCCCAGGGCCTGGAAATCGACGACCTCGGCGTCGACACCGCAGCCAAGTCGGGCGTTGCCGAGGGCCGTCTGAATACGGCCATCCGCACCTTGGAGGCCCGCGAGGCCGACCTCAAGGGCAGCCAAGACGCGCTAAAGTCCGAAGTCGAGGACGCCAGCCTGGTGGTCGAGGCCCTGGTCGACGATTTCAGCGGCAAAATCGAGCCCGACCTCGGCGTCGAGGGTGCCAAGCTCAGGGCTCAACAGATCTCCCAGGAACTGGGCAAGTTCAGCACTTCGATCGCCAATTCCGATGGCCAGAGCATCATTGGCCTACTCAACAACCCACCGGCTTTCGCCGAAGACGAGTGAACTGAAAAGCCCCCCAGAATAACGTCCCTGTCCCCTCAATTAAGGAGTATTAACGAGGATTTGGTTGATTTCTTAATGAGTTTGCGAATTGCTGATAGAACGAGTTCAGTCCTGAACTCGGAATAAAAATCATCAAATAACAAGTGGTTGGAGACGACAAGCCGAATTCGCTTCAGATCGATGGTGGCGACCGATTCGCCGGGTGGGAGATGGCCGGTGCGGGGGGGGGTCGCGAACCTGGGTTAGGCGGACTCCTGCGCTGCCAACACCGTGCCGGCCAGATAGAGCGAGCCGCAGATCAATACCCGGGCCGGCTGCGTGATGGCTGCAAGGGCGTCGGCAACGTCGGTGGCGGCCGCCGCCGCAAAGCCAAACTTAGCGGCCAGCCGGGCCAGTTCGGCGGCCGTCAGGCTGGCGCTTTCGCCAGGCACGGCGATGGCCTGCAGGCGCGCAGCAAAGGGGGCCAGAGGAGCAAGGAAGGCCTCGGGGTCCTTGCTGTCCAGCATGCCTACAATCAGCTCGACCGGTCGCTCTGGCCTCTCTGTGGCCCAACCCGACAGCACGGTACCCAGGGCCCGGCCGGCGGCGCCGTTGTGGCCGCCATCGAGCCAGAGCTCGCTACCCGGCGGCAATAGCGCCGGCAAGGGCCCGACCGCCAGGTGCTGGAGCCGGGCCGGCCAACGGACATCTGCCAGTCCGGCGGCAATGGCGGCCTCGTCGACAGGGTATTCGGCCAGTTGTTCGAGCGCCGCCACGGCCAGGCCGGCGTTTTCGAACTGGTGTTCGCCGGTGAGCGCCGGGCGCGGCAACAAGCGTTCGCCGCGTGGCGTGCTTAGCCGAACCTTGGAACCTTGCGTCGTTACCGACCAGTCGCGGCCGTGGCGCAGCAGCGGCGCGCCACACTCCGCCGCCAGGGCGGCGATCACGCTTTCAGCCGCCTCCTCTTGACGGCCCAACACGGCTGTCACCCCGGGCTTGAGAATTCCCGCTTTTTCGCCGGCGATGGCGGTCAATGACTCACCCAAGAAGCCGGTATGATCGATGCTGACCGGCGTGATCAACGATAGCCTGGGTTTCGCCACCACGTTGGTGGCATCGAGGCGGCCGCCGAGCCCGACTTCGAGCAACACTCCGTCGGCCGGGTGTCGGGCGAAGGCCAACAGCGCTGCTGCCGTGGTGATTTCGAAAAAGGTGATGGCGGCGCCGCCGTTGGCGCTTTCGCACTCCTCGAGCAGCGCTGCCAGCTCGTCCTCGGCGATGTCGTTGCCGTCGGCCAGGCGGATGCGCTCGGCAAAGCGCACCAGGTGCGGCGAGGTATAGCGGTGCAGCTTGTGGCCGCCCGCCGCCAGCATGGCGTCGAGCAGCGCCACTACCGAGCCCTTGCCATTGGTGCCGGCGACGTGAATGACCGGCGGCAGGTGGCGTTCGGGATGGTCGAGACGTTCGAGCAGGCGCTGCATGCGGCCCAGCGAAAGATCGATGCGCTTGGGGTGGAGGCGGCTCAGGCGCTCCAGGATGGCATCACTCGTCAGCGCCTTCGTCTCCTGCAGCGGCGGCGGTTCGTTCAGGCAAGGTTTCAGCCTTTTCCCCAGGTTCTGCAACCTCTGCGGTTTCTGTGGTTTCTGAGATCTGTGTGACCGCCGGCAGCAGAACCGCCTCTTCGCGCCGGTCGCGGTTGCCCAGCAGATCGACGATGCGAACCAGAGTGTCGCGCATTTCGTGGCGGTGAACCACCATGTCGAGCATGCCGTGGTCGAGCAGGTACTCGGCCCGCTGGAAGCCCTCGGGGAGCGTTTCGCGGATGGTGTTCTCGATCACCCGCTGGCCGGCGAAGCCGATCAGGGCGCTGGGTTCGGCCAGCTGCACGTCGCCAAGCATGGCATAAGATGCCGTGACGCCGCCGGTGGTGGGGTCGGTCAACACGACGATGTAGGGCAGCCCCGCTTCGCGCACCTGACTCACGGCGATGGTGGTGCGGGGCATCTGCATGAGCGAAAGGATGCCCTCCTGCATGCGGGCGCCGCCGGCAGCGCTGAAGACGATCAGCGGCGTCCGGCGTTCGACGGCGGCGTCCGCCGCGACCATCATGGCTTCCCCCACCGCCAGGCCCATGGAGCCGCCCATGAAGGCGAAATTTTGCACCACGACCACGACAGGATTGCCGCCGAGCTCACCGGTGGCCACCACTACGGCTTCCTCTTCGCCGGTCTTGCTGCGATTGTCGCGCAGGCGATCGGTGTAGCGTTTTTCGTCGCGGAATTTGAGCGGATCGACCACTACCTGCGGCAGCTCGAGGCGCTCGTAGGCAGCCTCGCCCAAAAGCGAAACCAGGCGTTCGCCCGGCGGCAGTTGCATGTGGCGGTCGCAGGCGGCGCAGACGCGCAGGTTCTGCTCGAGCTCGCGATGAAAGATCATCTGGCCGCAGCCCGGGCATTTCTCCCAGAGATTGTCAGCCCCGTTGCGTTTGCGCACCAAGGCCTGAAGCTTGGGCCGGACAAAATTTGTCAGCCAGTTCAAGAGCCACCTCCGGGCCGCAGCGGGGCCGCCAATTGGGCCACGAAGTCGAGCACCGTCGCTACCGTGGCGCCGCCCGCCCGGCCAGCCTCCAGCGTTCCCGCCAGGCACTCGACGATGGCCGAGCCGACCACCGCGGCATCGGCCACCCGGGCCACGGCGGCGACCTGGTCGGGGGTCTTGATGCCGAAGCCGACGGCCAGCGGCAAAGCCGTCTGGCGCCGCAGGCGCTCCAGTGCCGCGGCAACGTCAGCGGTCTCGGGCGAGGCGGCGCCGGTGGTGCCTGTGATCGAGGCGTAATAAACGAAACCGGCGGCGTGTTCGAGAATGCTTCCCAGCCGGGCCTCGTCGGTGGTCGGCGTGGTCAGGCGAATCAGCCTGAGCCCGGCCCCGGCCGCCGGCAGGCGTAGCGCCGCGTCTTCCTCGGGCGGCAAGTCGACGACGATCAGGCCATCGACGCCGGCCGCCCCGGCGGCCTCGGCGAAGGCCTCGCAGCCCATGGCGTGGATGGGATTGTAATAGCCCATCAGCACCACCGGGGTGTCGTCGTCAGCGGTGCGAAAAGCGCGCACCAAATCCAAGGTCGCTGACATGTCAGCGCCGGCCGCCAGCGCGCGCTGGCCGGCCGCCTGAATGGCCGGGCCGTCGGCCATGGGGTCGCTGAAGGGCATACCCAGCTCGATCACGTCGGCACCTGCGGCGGGCAGGCCGCGCACGATTTCGAGCGCCGTCTCGGCATCGGGATCGCCGGCCGTGAGAAAGGTCACCAGGCCGCTGCGGCCGGCGTCGGCCAGGGCCTTGAAACGCCGTTCCAGCCGGCCTTCCGCTTCGCTCACAGCTCCACTCCCAGGACCTCGGCCACCGTGAAGACGTCTTTGTCGCCCCGGCCGCACATGTTCATCAGGATGAGGTTGTCGGCGGCGCGTTCCGGGGCAATGCGGGCGACGTGGGCCAGCGCGTGAGCCGGCTCCAGCGCCGGGATGATACCTTCGGTGCGGCAACAGAGCTGAAAGGCCTCCAGCGCCTCGGTGTCGCTCACTGCGACGTAGCTGACGCGGCCGACGTCGTGCAGCCAGGAATGCTCGGGACCGACACCGGGGTAGTCGAGCCCGGCTGAGATCGAATGGGCCTCGGTGATCTGGCCATCGGCGTCCTGCAGCAGGTAGGTGCGGTTGCCGTGCAGCACGCCGGGCCGGCCGGCGGACAGGCTGGCGGCATGCTGGCCCGTCTCGATACCATGGCCGGCCGCCTCGACGCCGATGATCTCCAATTCGTCGTCGAGGAAGGGGTGAAACAGTCCCATGGCATTGGAGCCGCCACCGATGCACGCTACCAAAGTGTCAGGCAGACGCCCCTCGGCGGCCAATATCTGTTCTCTGGCCTCGCGGCCGATGACCGACTGGAAATCCCGCACCATCACGGGATAGGGGTGTGGCCCGGCCACCGTGCCGATGACGTAGAAGGTGCTGTCGACGTTGCTCACCCAGTCGCGCAACGCCTCGTTCATGGCGTCCTTAAGGGTGCGCGAGCCGGATGTGACGGGCACCACTTCGGCGCCCAGCAGTTTCATGCGGAAGACGTTGGGCTTTTGCCGTTCGATGTCGACCTCGCCCATGTAGACGGTGCAAGGCAGGCCGAAGCGGGCCGCCACTGTGGCCGTGGCGACGCCGTGCTGGCCGGCGCCGGTTTCGGCGATGACGCGTTTTTTTTGCATGCGGCGCGCCAACAACACTTGGCCCAGGCAGTTGTTGATCTTGTGGGCGCCGGTGTGGTTGAGCTCGTCGCGCTTGAAGTAGATCCGCGCGCCACCCAGATGCTCGCTCAGCGCCTCGGCGTGATAGAGCGGGCTGGGCCGGCCGACGTAATGTTCGAGGAAATCATCCAACTCGGCGGCGAAGGTGGGGTCCTGGCCGGCGGCGGCATAAGCCGCCTCCAACTCGAGCACCAGCGGCATCAGGGTTTCGG
>PVBE010415000.1_pt1 | contig 50435 bp, 58 predicted proteins | sample 1631181 | NCBI WGS metagenome assembly PVBE01 (sample SAMN08397723, study PRJNA350692) | Marine metagenome, whole genome shotgun sequencing project. | isolation source: water | place: Pacific Ocean | collected 2012-04
AACCTTGTTGGAAAGGACGACGATGACGGCTGTACCTGTGGGAACAACTGCCCCGATGAGGGCAACTGCTGGGACAGCCTGATCACCAGAGAACTGACCGCAGGCACCTACACGGTCAAGGCCCGTGTATACTCGGTTGGCACGGGCGGCTGGTATAAACTCACCATCGACACGGTATGAGACTACTACCCCCAACGCACGTGGCTGGATAGCCCCAGCCTAAAGCCCACGTACAGGTGGTACACTAGATGTGTACACCACGAGTCCCTAGAAAGGCAAATCAGTGGACAACGAGAATATCCAACTCAACCCCCAGACCGTCATCAACGAACTTCAGAACCGTCTGAATGCGTTGCAGGGCGAGAACGTGGTACTAGCAGCCATGCTCACGGAACTGCGTTCCTCTCTGGAGGTTCCAGATGTCGAGGAGCCCGACGAGGATGGCGTACCCGAGTAACGTAAACGATCCGAAGGCGGAGGCAGCCGATCTGGCCGCGTCTACTATGAATGAAGTCGCGGTGGCGCGCGAGCATGTGACGCAGGGCATGCTGCAATCGGGACAAGAGGCCCCCCTAGGGTACTTTCCTCCGGTAACGAGTGTAGCCAGTACCAGAGTGAGGGCATTCCGTTATGTCCCTGACGATCCCTCCTCCCCGGGCAATGGTACAGGCACCATCTTCGTGCAGTTCATCAAGGGCGAGGATGGCGGCGATAGGTACGCTTACCCCCATGTTCCTTTCGGAACCTACGTAAACTTCCAGAGAGAAGGCGTGTCTAAAGGAAAGTTCATCAACGCAGCACTGAACTCCTATCCCTACCGTAAGGCCGTCGGTAACGATCTCGATTTCTTTAGTTGGTAGCACTCAAGATGTACAAAGTCTTAGGGTACACACCACTGGTAGTGGTTCTGCTGATCACCCCTATCCTCTTCTTTCTACACGGGTGGGTCCTGCTGGGTGGCCTAGGGGTACTGCTACTGTGTGCGTGGTTGGTGTTCAGGGACACGCTGGACTTGGTGCAGGGGGTCGGCCGGGTGTACTGGCTGACCCGACAAACCACGGCCCGCCTGTTCCGTATGAGGCTGGCTTACATGAGGGAGACCGACTACCCGTGGCGTACCGGCAGGGGTCTTCAACTTGTGGTGCCTTACCGCACCTTCCAAATAGGTATTTGTACACCGTCTGAACATTACACGGTGGAGGACGGCCTGCTACATTCTCTGGCTGCTCGTACTCTGCCCGCCAAACCAAAGGACATTAGAGAATGGCTATGAGGTTTTGGCGTAGTGAGCGGTCCCACGCAGTGGGTACCTTGGAGCGTCCCTCTCGGGTCGCTGGTCTACCCACTACGCAACTCAAGGAATGGTTGGACGTTGAGATCATGAACCTCGGGTCCACCTACGATCAATGGCGCTACCACGGTATCGGGGGCGATGAGTTCACGGCCCGTCTGGAGGCCCTTTCCATGATGTGGGATGAACTTCGTGAGCGTGACGAATGAGCACTGACATCCTAGAACAAGATGTGCTAACTGAGTACGACTACGTACCCGATATTGAGATCGAACTTGATGAGGCGTCCACTGAGTTCGTGGCCGAACTCTGTACGAAACTAGTAGCGTTCACAGAGGAGTTCTGCGCTGTTGAGTTCTTTCCCTATCAGGTACCCATTGCTTACCGGTTCATTGAGTCGGTTGTGGTCGGTGACGGTGAAGAACTAACGCTTATCGCCACCCGTCAGAGCGGTAAGTCAGAGGTACTATCGAACGTAATTGCGTCAATGATGGTGATTCTACCTAAACTGGCGAAGGTCTACCCCCTGTGGCTGTCCAAGTTCTCTAAGGGCTTCTGGTGCGGGGTGTTCGCTCCAACCGAGGATCAGGCCGACACGGTGTTCAGCCGGATCGTTTCCCGCCTCACAAGCGACCACGCTATGAGTTTCCTACTTGACCCGGAGATTGACGACAAGGCCACGTCTGGTGGAGCACGTGGTAAGGGTAAGATCGTCACACTCAAGAACGCCGGGTCCCTCTGTCGGATGCAGACATGTAACCCCAAGGCCAAGATCGAGTCCAAGACGTACCACTTCGCCGTCGTGGATGAGGCACAGGGCGCCGATGAGTTCGTGATCGCCAAGTCGATCAAGCCCATGCTCGCCTTCAACAACGGGACCATCGTCTTGACGGGCACGGCTACCCGCACTAAGTCGTACTTCTATAAGATGATCCAGTACAACAAGAGGCGTGAGGCAAACAAGGTTAGGGGCCAGCGCACGCCCCACTTTGAGTACGATTGGCGGGTAGCCGCCAAGTACAACAGCAACTACGGGAAGTTCATCTCCAAAGAGAAGGTCCGCATCGGTGAAGACTCCGATGAGTTCCAGATGTCCTACTGCAACAAGTGGATTCTGGAGAAGGGCATGTTCGTCACCGAGGAGCGTCTGGAGAGGCTCTACGATGTGTCCATGCCCATGGTGCCGGAATGGTGGCGCACGCCCATCGTCATTGGCATCGACGTTGCCCGGACCACGGACTCTACGGTGGCGACTGCTGTGTGGGTGGACTGGGACCACCCCGACGGCTTGGGGTTCTTTGAGCACCGTATCCTGAACTGGTTGGAGATACACGACACGGACTGGGAGGCCCAGTACTTCAAGATCGTGGACTTCGTCCGTAACTATGACGTTCTGCGTGTAGGTATCGACGCTCAGGGAGTTGGCGGAGCGGTGGCAGAACGCTTGGCGCTCCTGCTTCCTGATATGGAGGTGCTCGCCCTGTCCTCGGACGCCAAAGCACAGAACGAGAGGTGGGTACACCTAACAGAGTTGATACAGCGTAACCAACTGATCGTTCCGGGGCACTCCAAGGCCCGCCGCACGAGGCGTTGGAAGAAGTTCAACCAGCAAATGCTCGATCTGGAACGAATCAATCGAGGACCGTATCTCCTTGCAGAGGCACCAGACGAGAGGGGCGCCTTCGATGACTACCCCGACAGTCTGGCGCTGGCCTGCACCCTGACAGTGCATGACATTATGCCTACGGTCACCGTAGCGGAGAACCCCTTCTTCAATTAGTGGTATTATAGAAGCAAGGCACCTACCCGTAATCCCCGGAGGATTTCATGGCTAACGTAGTAAACCCGACAGTTGCACCGGCCCCCCAGTTTCCTGAGGTCGCTGGCAACGTCTTCGAGCGTACCCTCGGACCGGACATCCCCGGTGAGCGTGGTCCTCTTCGCTTTGAAGAAGGCATCGCAACCGACACTGATGTCCCCACGGACTTCGCAATCGGATCGTACGTGGATGGATCGTCCGCACCCGGCCGAATGAACCACAACAACCCGGCTATGTTCTACAAGCCAGCCGAGGTCACGATGAGGGAGAGGGCCCACGTTGGCTCTGCCTCATGGATTGAGGCCCCCTCGGTCCTTGGTGAGTTCGTGCAGGGAGTTGTCGCAGGCGACGGCATGCCCACGTTTGAGCGTTCCTTCAACTCGGGCGCACACATGAACCGTCCCAGCGCCGTTCGCGTCAACGACTAATCCTTTCCTGAGATAGGGAAGGACAGTGGCTCCTAAACGACCTCGTATTAGTAGGTCCGACGCCGCACCTGTTCAGTGGGAAGATTTACCACGGGATACGCGGGCCAAGACTCGTGCCGCCTTTACTGAACTTGGTAAGACTGCAAGCAGTAGAGTAGACAAGTCCCTTGCTGGCTTTGATAAAATTGCTACAGAGTCTAATTCTGAACAGCAACGTGACAAGGCTCGACGGGGTGCCACTAGTCTGCGTGAATACGCTCGTGTCATAAAAGACATTCCCATAACGCTACAGCGAGCGGCTAATCGTAGAACAGCCTTCTTTGGTGACGCCGTTGCTGGGGCGGTGGACTCTGGGGCCAGTAATCCACGAGGATGGGGATGGTACTACGAGCATCGTGAAGGGGTTGATCTGGCAGCCCCCAACGTGTCTCCTGAGATTAGGTCTGCTGCGTCTGCTGGAATGAGCCCACAGGCTGATCCAAAGTCAGGAGAACTACCTGACTTAAAGAGCGTCCACGACGCCCTCCAAGACCCATATGCCGTGAGGACAGTTAAACCCGGTAACTCTCCTGATCGTAAGAAGGCAAGGAAGGCAGCCGGAGTAGTAATCGGTCAGGAACTCAAGGTTTCGGAGGCCACTACACAAGAGTTAGTCACTACCGATATAGGTAAGGGCGTGATGCAGAACTTGGGACGCGGCATCGGGGCTATCCGTGGAGAGTTGTCTCCCGAGGAGGTCAATCGGGCACCTAAAACCAAGACTTATCAGGCCGCTATTCACTCTGCTGTCCCGTTTACCGACGTTTCTGTACCGCTTGATAAACTTCGGGCGGGAGAGGTTCGGGCGGGAGAGGGCTGGACACCAGAACGACTAGACTACATGCAGATAGGCTCTCACGTTGTTCACGGAGACCCCAATCAAGGTATGTTCCTGTTTAGCAAGTCGTCCCCGGGACCTTTATCTAAGCATAGTATGATGTCCGTCGAGCGTTCTTCACCGCAAGATACATGGATGGAGGCCATTTCTACCGGACAGGATATGTCTATAGAACTCTCGGAGGGGTCCCTACTTAAGCAGCCACCGTCACCTGCGAAGAGGGTGATTGACAAAGGGGCTCCTTTGGACGCTTCTCCACTACGTTCTGGTCCTTTGGGGATTACGGTAGCCGAGGTTGGCAAAACAGGTGTAACTCCAGAGGATGTGAGGCACGCATTCCATGACAAAGCAACCCGTGTGGCCTCCAAGAAGTATGGGCGGGTGTCCCATAACCAGTTTGGGGAAGACATCTTCATTCCTTCTGTAGCCATGCAGGAGACGACGTGGAATGAGGCCCGGGCCGTGGCTGGAGGAGACGCTGACTTCAATGCGGAGATGGAGCAAAAGGCCAAAGCCAATAAGACCAAGCCTCCAACCCAGAAGGCTCTTCGAGAGGAAGAGCGGGCTAATCCCCGACTGTTCAGCGTGGAGCCCGGGGGTATGACAGCGGGGGAAAACACTAGGGCCGTCCAAGAAGACCAAGAGCGTCGCCGGAAGGACAAGGCCACGGATGACTGAAGCATGGGCCCTAGTAGTGGCGGCAGTCGTCACCGGGGTGTTCGGGTTGTTCGGGGTCTTTATCCGTAACTTCCGCCACGAGAACCAACGAGACCATGCCGTGGTAGCGGACAAACTCACCGGCATGTCCCGTGACCTTGATGCCATTAAGGCCTCGGTGGACAGTAACGGCGCGAAACTGGACGACCACTTGGAGTGGCACAAGACCCCCAAGCGGGATGCCCGCAAGAAGGCCGCAGCGAAGAAGGCCACAGCGAAGAAGTGATGTGTCCCCCGCAGGGGACAAAGATGGTGTAGTATACGTAACACGAGAAGGGGTATGTGATTAGGAGGATGATTCGGTGAAGGTCACACTGGTTGAAGCCTTGGAGACCCCACTGCGGGACCCCTCCCCTAGGCAGTGCCTCTATGAGAGGATGCGCGGGGAGTTGTTGGAGGAGGAAAGGGAGGCCCTTGATCGGGCCTTGGACAAAGTCCGCACTGACCCGAACAACGGTCAGAGGAAGGTCTACTCCACAGCGTGGTTGGCGAGCGTGCTGACGAGTCAGGGCCACCCCCTGTCGTCGGCAACCATACAGCGGCACTTGAGGAACTCGTGCAGTTGTCGAAGCCGGGGCGACTCAGATGAGTAGCACCAGTTCACTGTCAGAGAAACTCGACAACGGACCTCCTAAGCACGCCCTTGGCAAACTGGCCTCTCTGCTGAAGAGGCACGAGATCGACATTGAGAACATTGGGGACATCAAGAAGGTGTCCCTGTATCAGTCACTAACAAAGGACGCCGAAGGTGAAGCGCATGTCCATGATCTCGTTGGTATCCAGATTTCTCCGGCGTGGGAAAGCGGCCCGGAGTGGCCGGTCATCCAACCCGGGCCCGCCATTAAACTTCCCAAGAGTGCTGCCACCAAGAAGGCGTCGGCGCTAAAGACCTGCGTGGTTCTACCCGATATGCAGATCGGGTACTTCCGCAACAAGGAGGGAGAGTTGGAGCCGACTCATGATGAGACCTCCATCTCGTTGTCTCTGGCAATCACCAAAGACATCAACCCCGACCTAGTCGTATTGGTTGGCGACAATCTGGACCTCCCAGAGTTGGGAAAGTACCGGCTGTCCCCGGCCTTCCAGCAGACCACTCAGGCTGCGGTGGACCGGGCCACGGAGGTGTGTGCTCAACTGCGGGCGGCTGCTCCCGGTGCTGAGATCAAGTGGCTGGCAGGCAACCATGAAGAGCGACTGACCAACTTCATGCTGGACAACGCCGCTGCGGCCTTCGGTATCCGTGCCGGTAAGCGCCCCGACAGTTGGCCCGTCCTGAGTGTTCCCAACCTCTGCCGTCTGGACGACTTCAACGTGGAGTACCTCGCCGGGTACCCCGCCTCGTGTGTCTGGATCAATGAGCACCTGAAGGTCATCCACGGGGACCTCGTCAGGTCAGGGGCAAGCACGGCCTATGCCTACCTGAAGCGGGAGAAGGTGTCCGTTCTTTATGGTCACGTTCATCGTCGGGAGTGGGCCGAGCAGACGCGAGAAGACTACGACGGTCCACGTACGGTGATGGCTGCTTCTCCGGGGTGCCTTGCCCGCATTGACGGTGCGGTGCCCTCGACCAAGGGCGGCACTGACCTTGACGGCCGACCCCTCACGCGGTACGAGAACTGGCAACAGGGACTCGCCGTCGTCCAATATGAAGAGGGTGACGGAAAGTTTAACGTGGAGATGGTTACTATCCGAGACGGATGGTCACTATATCGGGGCAAGGAATACTCCCAGTAGGGTATAATGTAGATGGTCCCCTACACGGGGGGCCTTCCCCATTTCCTATCAAGGAAGAGACATATGTTCAACCGAGACCTACTCGAAAGAACTGCTTCTACGTTCGCTCAGGCCGCTATCGGTGCCGTTGGTACCAACAGCGTCATGGACTTGGGCGTGGAGCAATGGAAGATGGTTTTGGCGGCTGGCGTTTCTGCTGCTTTGGCTGTCGTCAAGGGCGCCATCGCCACGAAGTGTGGTACAAGGGGCACCGCCTCACTGGCGGACTGACCCGGAGTCGCCATTGTTGTATGATGGTGTATACTAGAAATAGGAAGACACTCTTGAACAGGGCTCTATACACCTATGGCTGTTGATTTCTGGTCCCCGTCCTATCGGGCATCGGCTAGCGACCTCACCGTTGCTATATCCCCCCTTGGCCTTGTTGAACTGGCCGATGAAGAGTTTGAGGTCCACGGCCCACGACTGAACCGGTACTCGGCAGCGTGGGCGTGGTACCTCGGTCACCATTGGGCATACCGTCGTGAGTTCGGTGAGTCCCAGTTCTATCTGAACTACGTCCGCACCATGTCGGACTACATCACGAACTTCTGCTTCGGTAAAGGCGTGCAGTTCAGGACCCCTGAGCAGAACAACGCCATCATCCCGCACCTCTTGAACAAGGTGTGGGGACAGCACAACAACAAGGAGCACACCCTCTGGGAGATGGGCCAGTTGGCCTCTGTCACCGGGGACTGCTTCGTTAAGGTCGCCTATGAGGAGCCCTACGTGGACCCCATCGGCATCCCCATTGCTGGCAAGATTCGCATCCTGCCCCTGAACCCGGCGCACTGCTTCCCCGAATACCATCCTCACGACCGTAACCGACTGTTGCGGTTTAAGTTGAAGTACCGGTTCTGGGGTACGGCCTCAGAGGGTACCCGTCAGGTGTATACGTTCACAGAAATCCTCACGGATGAAACTGTTGAGCAGTACATCAACGATGAGTTGGTGGACACCTACCCCAATGCCATCGGTCACGTACCTGTGGTACACATTCCCAACACCACGATTTCGTCTTCCCCGTGGGGGCAGAGCGACATCTGGGACATCATCCCGCTCAACCGAGAGTTGAACGAGAAGATGGCTGAAGTCTCGGACATCATCAACTACCACGCCGCTCCCGTGACCATCATCACCGGGGCCAAGGCTAGTCAGTTGGAGAGGGGTCCGAAGAAGGTTTGGGCTGGGCTGCCCAAGGACAGTAATGTGTTCAACCTAGAGTCCCGGGGTGAAATGGCCGGTGCGCTTGAATACATACAGCATATAAAGCGCACAATGCATGAGGTTACTGGCGTACCCGAGACAGCCCTTGGACAGACCCAGCCCATTTCCAATACCAGCGGAGTGGCATTGGCTATCCAATACCAGCCAATGATGAACCGCTATACCATGAAGAAGGTTCACTTTACCAAGGGCCTTGAGCGCGTCAACGAACTGGTAATCCGAACGGCAGCGATCTTTCAACCAGAGTTGCTGCTATACGACGCATCTGTGTCGGAGTATCCCGAGAAGGATAACGCCATTGAGTTGGACCCGACCGACCCCTTGACCTACCAGACCACTGTCCACTGGCCCGATCCGCTGCCTGTGGATGTGCTTATCGCACTCAACGAGATTCAGGCCAAACTGCAACTCGGTCTGGAGTCCAAGCGTGGCGCACTCAAGATTCTCGGGGAAGAGTTCCCGAACGAGAAGATGGCCGAGGTCTTCGAGGAACAGATGGACGATGCCCTCGACTCTGGGACGCTCCAGATGTTCGACGCTCAAGTCCAGCAAGCGATCTTTGCCGCCACCGGTATGCTCCCCCCCGAGGGAGCAGAGCCACCGGGTGGTGGAGGAACTAATGAGAATGGGGAGCAAGTCTTCCCCAGTCCCATGGTGACCGGCGCAGATGCCGGTCTGTTAGACAAGTTGATTCAGCGGGCATACGGCGCCCGGTTCGCCCAGCGCCGTGTACCTTCAAATGACACCTAAGCAGTAGCATTATTAACGGCAGTATTCGCCAAACCAATTAAGGAGCAATAACAATGGCAGAAGCACCCAAGGCCGCAGTAGTACCCGACACGGTCACTGTTCCCACAGAGTCGGAAACGGCAGAGACTGGATTTGAGGTGGGCGTAGAAGAGTCCGCCACTGGTCGAGTATTCACCGAGGAAGACGTGGAGCGCATTCGTACGCAGGAGAAGGACAAACTCTACAAGCGTCTTGAAGATTCCGATGGAAGAGTCAAGTCGTTGGAGGGCAAGTTGTCTGTCCTAGTTGACGAGAACGCTGAGGCTAAGACACTGGCCGAGAAGTTGGCTCAGGTCGAGGCCGATGCCCTCAAGCAGAGGGAAGAAGAAGAACTCAGTGCGAAGGAACTTATCGCTCGTCGTGAGACGGAGTTCAACGAGAAGATCAACACCGTGGAAGCGGAATGGAAGGAGCGCCTGTCCAAGATCGAAGAAGAGCGCGAAACACAGGATGCGATGCTGGAGAAGGAGCGCCGTCTGCGCGAACTCAATGAGTATCTCGTTCGTACAATGCAACAGGAGGAGGAGTTCATCATTCCTGAACTCCGTGATCTCGTCTCCGGTAGCACAGAAGAGGAGATCAACGTATCTATTGCGGTACTTAAGGACCGTAGTAGTGCTATACTGGAATCAATCCAGCAGTCTGCTAATAGTGGGCTGAGGGGGTCGCCGGTAACGGCTCCCCCTGTTGGGCCAATGGAAACTCAAGCGGACCACCAAACATTGTCGGCGGAAGACATCCGCAATATGCCGATGGATCAATACATGCAAATGCGAGACAGGCTCCTCAAGGCGCGGCCTTCACAAAGCCGCTTTTAGACAACACATCACCTATAGTCCCCTAACGGAGGAACCCAACCATGGCCCTGCCAGCCCCATCGGGTGGCTCGATCACGACGGCGGCTGACCAGTCGTCTCTGACCGGCTACTCATCTGATACGGCGCTGACTCCGGCGATCCAGACTATCTGGAGCAAGGAAATCTTGTTTCAGGCTATGCCTGTGCTTCGCTTCGAGCAGTTCGCTGTCAAAAAGACGGAACTCGGTGTCATGCCGGGTCTCACCGTCAACTTCATGCGCTACACCAACCTCACGGTTGACCAGAGTACTGGTGCGACCCTGACGGAAGGTACCCGTATGGAGCCCACGGCCCTCTCGGCCAGCCAGATCCAGATCACGGTCTCAGAGCGTGGTCAGGCAATCTCGGTCACCGAGTTGCTGCTCAACGCTTCGTTCGATGACGTTATGGCGTCGTCGTCCCGTCTCCTTGGCCGTCATATGGCCCAGTCGATGGACATCGAAGCACGCAACACCCTGTACAAGGCCGGTGTCCCGTTCGGTGGTGGCTCTGCTACCGCTCCGTCGGTCACCTTCGGTCGTACCAAGCAGTCTGGTGCTCGCACCACGGTCTCGCCATACGATGGCGGCACCATCGGTACGGTTGATGGTCCGGGCTACCTCTCACCCACGACCATCAAGGACGCGGTTGAGACGCTTGCTGGGGAGAACATCCCTCGCATTGGCGACACCTACGTGTGCTTCGTTCACCCGTCGCAGAGCCGCTCACTGCGTGACTGGCCCGAGTTCATTGAGGTCACGAAGTACGCCGCACCCGGCAACTTCATGCTCGGTGAGATCGGTCGCCTGTACGACGTGGTCTTCATTGAGACCACTCAGGTCACACAGGGTCTGACAACCCCCCTTGAAGCGATCACCGCGTTGGATGCAAACTCCAGCGTTTCCGGTGTTCAGCCGAAAGATACCGCTTACAACGCCATCATGATTGGTGACAACGCTTTCGGTCAGGCCATCGCCTTGCCGGTTGAGTTGCGCGATGGTGGCGTGATCGACTTCGGTCGTGAGCATGGTCTCGCTTGGTACGCAATCTGGGGCTTCGGGGTCATCACCTCTGAGTCGCGGGTTGTTATCAACACCCTCGGCGGCGCAATCGCTTAGTAGCGATAACGCTCTGCTATAGTTGTGGGGGGCTGGGTCCTACGTGGCCCGCCCCCCCACTACTCACATATAAGTCTATCGGAAAGGCACGGAACATAACATGGCTGAAGCAACTGAAGTAGCACCAAAGAAAGCACAGGCCAAGAAGGCCCCGGTCGAGGAAGTTGAGGTTGCGGAGGACGCTATCGTAGTGTCCCCTGAGACCACTCGCGGACGTGTCAAGGGCACGTGGCGTATGAACTTCGCTGGGGTCACATGGAACTTCGTAGACGGAAGTACCTACGACTTGCCCAAGGACCTGTACGACTATCTCCGAGGCCACGGGAACATCTACGACACTCTTGCATGAGGTAGCACATGGCCTACACAGTACCTAACCGGCCAGACACCTCTGCTGCTGACCTAGCCGAACCCGACAAGGGTGACTTCCAGTCACTAGGTAACCGTAAGTCAGGAGTACTGAGTGGGGGAGTAGTCACCCGCTCGGCGTCCAACACCCTGTCGGTCACGGCTGTGACCGGGTATCTGGCCGGAGAATACTTTAGTGTCTCTGGGCCCAACTCTCTCGACATAGTCGCCCCGACCTCCGGCTCTTCAAAGTTTGTATTGGCGCTGGTCAGGAAGGTGGGTTCTACTTTCACCGTCGTCTCCCAGTCCACCGGGGGAGAAAGCGCCACAAACGCTGTCTATCCCGCACTGGACGATGCAACGGAACTGCTTCTGGCGGTGGCCTACTATCCGGCGAGTGCCACGGACATAGCGTCCTCCGGCATCGTGGATAAGCGTTCCTTCATCCTGCCTCAGGCCAACCCGACAGCGGTTTCGTCCGCACCCGGTGCGGCAGTAGGGGCTATCGGGGAGATCAGGGTCGATTCAAGTCTTGCTTCCCCATCGAATGCTGACGGGCAGTCCAATGTCTGGATCAAGACAGCCGCAGACACGTGGACCAACCTCGCTGAGTACTCTACCACCATTGCCGCCGGAGGCAGCGACGGCGATCCGGCTACCATAGCGATTACTGGCACTGTAACAGGGGACGCAGGTACGCAAGCGACAGTTGAGAATACTAACACTCCCACTGAGGCCATCCTGAAGTTTACGATCCCGAGGGGTGCGGACGGCGAGGATGGTCAGCCCGGCTACACCACATCGTGGAACCTACAGGCCAACTCCGGGGACACTGCATCTATAGTTGCGGATTCGATAGTGAACTTCACTGGGAGCGGGGACACCACTGTTTCTCGTTCTGGAAACACCATTACCGTTGCGTCCAGTCCCACTATTTCTAGTTATTCCTTCAATGTCACCGAGGGTGCCTTCAGTCCACAGTCCCCGGTTAATAGTGGTGATGTGCTGATGATTTACGGGGGCAACGACATAGCGGTTACCCGTACCGGTACCTACTTCACGATTGATTATGACGGTCCTTCGCCCACTCCCTACTACTTCAACATCGCCGCTGGCGGGGGTACGGTGAATCGTGTAGATAGCGGTGATTCATTGGTCATCTATGGTGGCAACGACATCTCGGTTGACCAGAACGGTCCCTACTTCACGATTAACTGGGACGGAGCGGGTTCGTACTTGCCATTGTCGGCTGGTTATGCTTATCCTTTAGCAGGCAACCTCCTGTCGCAGCATGTCTACCCGCACACCCATAACCAGTTCCAACTTGGCACGCTGTCCAAGCGGTATAAGACAGCATATCTGGTGAGTGCCCCCGATGTGTCATCGGACCTGCGGTTGAAAGAGGAGATCACCGAGTCACCGGGTCTAGGTTTGGTGAACAGCCTCAAGCCCCTGTCCTACCGCCTGAAGGCCACCCCTGACAAGAAGCACTGGGGCTTTGGGGCTCAGGATGTCTATAAGGTATGTGGCCCGGACTCTGCTGTCGTGAGCGTATCTGATGAGGGTCCTCAAGGAATCGCCTACACTGAACTGATGGCCCCGATGGTGAAAGCCATTCAGGAACTGACTGAACGGCTGGAGGCCATTGAGAATGGCTGACCTGCCGCAGCCCGATAGTACCTATTCTAACGTCCACGTTACATTGGTCCGTCGGTTCATGCCCGCCCGCTTGAGGGCTACGTACCCTGCGTTGAATCAGCCCGGGCAGGACTCGGTGCCCGGCGCAGACTCTGCCCAATAGTAGTAAACTGTTTGTATGGCAGCGCAGACAGACATCGAGACCACCGCAAGGAACTACTTGCGTGACTTCCCCCGGTTCTTCCAGTTGGACTTCGACGCCCTAGGCCGCACCTTCGACCTCGGCCACCTGAATGTCGATTCCACTAAACTCTGGGTAGCAACCTATGTCAGCGGTACAACAACGGAACTTACTAGCAGTCAGTATTCTCTTGACGATAGGAACGGTCTTCTGCGCTTGGGTGCTACTCAGGCGTCAGGTACGAAACTTCTTATAGAGGGCTACTACTTCGAGTGGCTCCTCCCTGCTGACCTGACCTTCTATGCCACGCTGGCCCTCAACCAGCACCTCCACAATCTGAACATGGACAAGGAGCAGTTGTCTTCGGTGGTCAGGGACGTTATCGGCATCGACGCCATGATCGAGGCCCTCTGGGGCCTGATGACGGAGTACAGCCGGGACATCGACATCACCACCTCCGAGGCTGTCCACATCCCCGCCAGCCAGCGGTTCCGCATGGTGCAGCAACTCCTCCAGTACTGGACCACGGAGTACGAGAAGAAGGCCCGGGCCCTCAACATCGGTCTGGACCGCATCGAGGTCTTCAACCTGAGGCGCACCTCCCGCACCACCAACCGGCTGGTTCCGGTCCAGAAGTCCCGTGAACTGGGCGACTACGGACCGATTGAGCGTATCTACTCACCGCTTGACGATGGTCAGATCGTCATCGCTGAGGAGGACGACGATCTCCGTGACGATGTGTTCATTGACACCGATCCCCCGGAAGGCTACGTATCAGGCGTTAGGTACCTCTAATGACTGACGTGCGTAGAGAAATTGAGCACGTGTGGGATAACTACCGCAGGTACCACCACTCTACCGGGGAAACAATCATCTGGTACGAGTTACAGCCGTTCGGCAGCACAGCGGGTACGGACAGCCTCTACGACGATGTGTACGACGAGGGTCTACAATCCACTGGGGGCCTGCGTTATCAGACCGGTGTGATCATCCCTGTCGTGCAGATTCAGGAGACAGAGGACACCAAGAGGGCCATGGCCGACGGCCGTCACCCACTCCAGAACGCCAACGGGGTTGCGTCCGTCAAGGACATGCGTGACGCTGGCATCAGTGACGTTAGCGAGTACCGCAAGCACCTGAACGATATGTTCTTCTACGATGGCCGGTACTACTCCATCTCCTCCTACAGGGTACGTGGTAGGGGTAGAGATGATGTTATTATCACCTTCGAGGGTATAGAGAAGTACCTCGATCAGGAGTTTGCCTTCGACCCCGGGCCCACCGCTGTAGCCGTCAACGACTACTCTTGGCCCGCTGCGTTCCCGACATGACGCCACGCCCAGTGCATTACGGGACGGGTCTCCCGGGGTTATCCCACGGGGACCCGGAGGAACTAAGGCGTGAAGGCTTAGACCCGGAGGCGCTTCTGCCCGATCATGCGCCCATGGCAAATGAGTTGATGAGCGAGGAGATAGGCATAACCTTCCACCCCTCGTCAGACTGGGAGGAGACACCCCCGGCTGAACGAGGGGGTGTTAACAGGAGGTATTCCTCTGAGCAGTTTGGGGACTGGGAGGTGCCCCGTACGGAGCACATGCTCTTAAAGCCCTCCCGCTACATGGGCATCAACTCAGTCAACGACTGGCAACCGGGCGAGCACCCCCCGTCAGAGGGAGTGCCCGGCCTCCTCGATGAGACGCGCGGCATTCTGAGGGTGGTTACCAGTCCTTGGAACGATCACCCGGGATGGCCGGATACGTTCCACTCCGGCTCACGTATCAGGCCGTCGGACGTTCCCGATTTGAGGACGGGCGACACCGTAGGCCCTCTAAACATCCCGGTTTTAGCCCAGCGACTGATAGTACCAGCATATAATAGGCCACCCCGACGTGCTGGGGACCCGATGAACAAGTGGGGAGGTACATGGCAGGAGGATGAGACTGACGAGGAGTACGAGAGGGCCGAGGGGCATGCCTTCTACCAGTACCAGTTTCTTGCCTCAGACGATACGGGAATAAGCAGGCCCGTGAGGGAGGGGGAATCATCAGCAGATTTCACTCCCGGGCACCGGTTGGGTATGCCAGCGTTCCTTGTTGAAATGCAGCATACCTTACCCTCCACCAACACCGGCCACCGTCGAGCCGACGCCAATCCGCAACCACCTCGTCCCCCTCGACTTAGTAACATATCGAGTCCCGGCGATGCAATAGACGCAACCACCGGTAACGCCCACGTCTACGCACACTCATGGCTACCAGAGGAGGCGTGGAGGAGTAGCGCGGCTGGCACCCGCACGTTCGATGCTCCAGCAGGCGTGCAGACTACATACGGTCAGTACGCACAGTTAGGGGGAGGCGGATATTTGAGTCTGACACAGTTTGCCGACCCTCCTGAGCGCCTCGATCCAGACTCGGCATGGAGCGGGGAGAGTTTCTACTTTAGACCCGAAGACAGCCCTACTGACGATGCGAATAAAAGGAACATTGAGTTCGCACCGGACATGGTACGCATTGCCCACGGGGCTTGGCAAAAACAGCAGCAAGACTGGGCAAGCATACTCAGAGGTGATTAACCCGACCCAGACTTCTTCTAAATGGTGTATCATTAGTATGAGGTTCCAGCGAGCGCTGGGGCCCCCCAACTGCCCAGAGGACGCTAGGAGAGCGTATGGCTTCAATGTCATTGAGTACTGACGCCTCCTTGCCCTCGGGCGGACTCATTTCCGGCATTCCATCGGCCGTTGAGTACGCCGATCTTCTCTCCTCATTACTTCCTGCCATGCTGGAATACTCCATGAACGAGGTTCTGGAAGAGCACGTCAAGGAGTCCCGGGAGAACTTGGAGAAAGACGACGACTATCGTCGTTTGTCACAGTACTACGATGTGGTATCGAACGAGGATGAGCAGGACGAACTGGTGTTCGGTCTCTTCGATGTTCCCACCCAACTGCAAACCAAGGCCACAGCGCTGGAGTTCGGGGACGCCACTACTCCTCCTCGGGCGTTCGTGCGCCGCACGCTGTTCAAGGAAGGCGACAAGGTCGCCAATAAGGTGGGCAAGGGAGTCCGCCGGGCCATGGGAGAGGTGGTAGTGGATGCCTAATCGCACCGGATTCCTGCTTGCTGAGGATCAGGCCCTCAAGGAGAAGTTCTCTGGTATCCAACTCGTGGACGACCGGGACTCGACCCGTGACGTGCAGGTGTTCTTCCGGTACCCGGAGGGTGAGACGGAGCGTACGTACCCCTTCATTACGATTGAACTCTTGGACATCAACCATGCAGCGAACCGCCAGCATTCCGATACCAATATCTATGCCTTTCGTGATACCGCCCCCTCAGGCCAGCCCTCAGGACATTACACTACCCATGGTAGCGCTGTGTTTACATATTGGCCCAACGAGACCACGGATATTACTACGCTCACATATGGTGGGGTGTCTGGGTCACCGTTTATTACCGCAATGGAACATACCCCGGTGGACCTGCTCTACCAAGTAACCACATTTACTCGTTCTGCACTGCATGATCGCTACCTCCAAGCACATATTCTGACCAAGGTGGCCCCCTTCCGCAGGGGGTACCTTGAGGTTGGTGCTGATGACACACACCGCCACATGGACATGCTGGATTGGCGTAGCGCTGACATGCTTGATGAAGAAGCGGGCTTTAAGAAGAGGCTATTCCGAAAGGTCTATACTCTGTCCGTTACATCAGAGATACCATCCACCATCCTTGTGGGTCTGGGGCAGGTCACTGCACAGGCCGAGGTTCTCTTCAAGGACAAGTTCACAACAGACGTTCTGGCATGAAACCTGTAACCCACCGTATTAAGGAGAAACTGTAATGCCTGTCTACTCACGTCCCGGCGTGTTCGTCACCGAGTCCCCGTTAAAGGCCGTTGTCACGAACCGGTCCGGTCGAACTACTGCCTCGTTTGTGGGGCAATCCCCCCGTGGTCCCATTGGTAAACCTGTTCTGATCACGTCATGGAACGCGTTCGTTAGTACCTTTGGTGACATCAACTCGTCATACGAGTTGGGGTACTCCGTGTACCAGTACTTCTCCAATGGTGGTGTGGAATGTTACGTCGTCAGGGTCTTGACCACCAGCACTACCGCCAACACCGCATCAGCCTTTGTGGTCACGCACGGGAGCAGCCAAGGTCTGCTTACTGCTACGTCCAAGTTGGAGGGTGTCGATGGGGACTGGATCTCAATCCACATCACCGAGAACGCCGATAACGACGAGAATGACGCCTCTGGCGGTTCGGGTATCATCGACCTCACGGTCAAGTACAAGGGTGTTACCAAGGAGACCTTCCCCGGTCTGACCTTCGACAACGACACTGCTGATACTTCGGCCACAATCGCTGTAAACCATGCGGTCACTGGCTCCCAGTACATCACGGTGTCAGCACAGGTCACCACCAACCACGCCTCTGGTGTGAAGATCAATGCGGCCTACGCCACGGAGGTCTCCCACACCCTTGCGGGCGGGGCCACGAGCGGTACCGCCGCCAAGGCCACGGCGTACGTGGCGGGCACCGAGGCGGGCACCCCCGCCAATATGTTCCTGCTTACCGCAGAGAACGCTGGCGCTTGGGGTAGTGACCTGACTGTGGAGGTCTCCGCTGGTGTCGAGGTTGCTTCGGCTACCACGTACGGCACCTTCAACCTGATTATCAAGTTGGCGGGTGCTGAGAAGGAGCGTTGGGCGGAGATCAGTCTTGATCCCAATCACAGCCGTTACGTCTTGACCCTGCTCAACAATTACTCCGATTACCTGACAGTGTCTGCCGTGTCCACGGCAGCCAAGCACGCAAACACTAAGGTCACTACGGGTACGGCTTATCTGGCGGGAGGCTCTGACGGAACGGCCGTCCTAGCAGCCGACTACAGTGCGGCCCTCAACTACCTCGATCAGGTGACCGGGGACCTCGTGATCAACCTGCCGGGACGCTCGGCATCGTCAGACGTTAATTACGCCTTGTCCTATGCGTCTACGAGGGGTACTGGGTTCATTGTCATTGATCCCGATCCCACCGCCTTGACGGCATCGGCAGCAGTTACCGCTACGAGCGCCTACACCAACAGCGGCTACGGGGCAGTGTACTATCCTGCCGCCACCGTGTCTGATCCCACCAAGACCGGACCAGCGGCCCTGCGTACCGCCCCTCTGGGCGGAGCGATCATGGCGATCTACGGGAAGGCAGAGCGTATGCACTCCGTTGCCAAGGCACCGGCTGGCCTCAGTCTGGACCTTGCCAATGTCTTCGGTTTGGCAGCGACCTACACGGAGTCTGAGGAGGGCACGCTGTACGACGCACACATCAACCCGATCCGGCTGGTCCCGGGCACAGGGGCCATCGTCAACGGCACTAGGACCCTTGCGCTCACCTCCCCGGATAAGTTCATCCCGATCCGCCGTACGATTAACTTCGTGAAGGCTCGCATGAAGACCATCACGGCCTTCGCTGTGTTTGAGCCCAACGATGTCAACCTTCGGACACGAGTAAGGAACGTGGTTGAGCAGGAACTTAGGGGCCTGTGGGGACGGGGGGGCCTTAAGGGCAACACGTCCGCACAAGCGTTCTACGTGACCTGCGACAGCACCAACAATACCACAAGCACAGTCTCGAACGGCGAACTCCACGTTGAAGTGGGTCTGGCTCTTCAGTACCCGGCTGAGTATGTGGTTATCAATGTCAGCCAATGGACCGGCGGAGCCAACGCCACCGATACCCTCTAAGGAGGAATAGCACATGACAGTTACTTCACAAACCCTCAGGACTGATCCACTTAGGAACTTCAAGTTCCGTGTGATGATCAACCCACAAGATGCGGAACTGGAGGACTTGGCTGACGGCTTAGACAATTTGGGCTTTGCCCAGATGTCCGGTATCGCCGTCACCAACGAGGTCATCCCTTACCGGGAAGGCGGGATGAACACCCACCCACACAAGATGGTCGGGCAGTCGGACTTCGCTCCGGTGTCTCTGGCACGTGGCATGTTCGCCAACCAGTCACAGTTGTTCAAGTGGCAGCAGTTCATCCACGCATGGCAGGGCGGGATACTTGAAAAGGGTTCCAGCGGTAATGGAAGCCAACACAGCAACTTAGATGGTTCTGATTATCGCTGCACGGTCACGGTGAAGGTGTTTGATCATCCTGTCACCAGCAGTAACTACGTGTATGATCAGGACCCCAGTTCTGAGGCCAAGGCGGACCTCCCCCTGCGTCTGATGATCAAGTTGTACAACGCTTGGCCCGGCTCGTACTCGGTGAGCGACCTCAACGCTGGCGACAACGGCCTGCTGATCCAGCAGTTGCAGTTGCACCACGAGGGCTTCACTGTCCTGTGGGAGGGCGACGACGACTTCGAGGGTGATGGGGCCGTAGCGAACGTCAACTACGGGCCTGCTTAGTCCCGGCGCTGGCTGATAGTCATAATAAAGTAGACAACTAATAAGGAGACTTACATGAGTCTGGAATTGGCCGCGCAGGCCAAAGACCTAGAAGAGGCACTACAAGAACCGCCCCCTGAGGTGGGTAAGGCTGCTCCAACGACGGTCGAACTCATCAGGGGGGTAGTGGATGTGGATACCGGGGAGTGGCAGACTAACGCCACTGTTCGGGAGATGACCGGGGAAGACGAGGAAGAACTTGCGCGACTCAGCACTAGAGAGAACCTCTCCTATGCGGAGTACACGTCCGTGCTGTTGAGCCGCGCTGTTGAGAACGTTGGTGCCCTCCGGGTATCAGAAGACCCTTCAGTCCTCGACAACCTGATCGTGGGAGACCGTGATCTGCTGTTCCTCGGAGTGGTTAAGGCTACGTACGGTAACGTGCGGACCTTTGTCGTCACCTGCCCGGCATGCGAAGGAAGCAGTGACGTTCTGGTCAATCTGGACAAGGACTTCCCGGTGAAGCAGCCGGTAAACGATCCTCGAAAGACCCGCCCGGTGACGCTACGTGACGGCAGGACCATTCAGGTACGCTACCCCACGGGCAAGGACGCACAGGCAATCGCAGCGTCCGGTGATACTCTGGCTGCTCAGAATACAGCGATCATCGTACAGTGTGTTGTGTGGGACGATGATCGTACGGATGTAGTAAAGAAGCAGTGGGCACGGGAACTGTCCATAGCGGACCGGCGGCTCATCGTCAGCGCCATAGTGGAGAACCAGCCCGGCCCGACGTTGGAGGAGGTGGAAGCCCCGTGCGCTCATTGTGACGAGACGGTCACGATGGTCTTAGACTGGGCCTACCTTTTATTCGGTTAACTTAACAACAGTATACTGGGATTATGACATAATCGCCAGTGCCTATACGGGATTTACGCTAGGAGATATACGCTCAATGTCTGTTCGGCAACGCTCCTTCTGGGGGGACATGGCTAGATGGAGGAATCAGTAACCCATGCCTGAACTTATCAATCCCGATACGCCTGAAGACGATCTCACCGCTGGCGGTATAGAGAAGAACAGGGAAGCCTTTCTGTCTGCCAAGGCGCGGTTCACGGTGGACGCCTCGGGTCTTGCCCGTCTAAACAAAGAGTTCGGTACCTTAAACCGCAACATCGGTACCTTCAAGTCTGAGATAAAGTCGGCCCTAGCAGCCGCTCAACAGTTTCAGGTTGCTCTAGGCGGGGTGGCTGGGGCCATGGGAGGCGCTTCAGCCGGGTGGAGCACCACAGGTTCCAGTGGTGGGACCACGGCTGCGGGTGCCGTCCCGTCACCGACGGCACCCGGCTATGTCGGCTACGGGACCAACGCCGACCTCAATTCTAAGTTTAAGACACCAAAGCCACCCGGCCGTGGTAGGAAGTTTATGAAGGACTCCTTTGCGCTTGGTGAGGAGGGTGAACTCTCTCCGTTCCTCGCGCAGGTCTCGGGCTTGATAAGTGCTAGTGCTGAGAACATTAAGGGTAGGGCCGAATACACCCTAGAGGCCGATAGAACCGGCATGCTCATGAGACAGATGCACGGCGGTACACAACTGCAATACCAAGCAAAGTGGCGCCAGCCCATGACGGACAGGATGCTGGGTCCCGATGGTATCCCCGCAATGATGAACCTCCAGACCACTATGGGCATCAACCCAGAGTCAATGGCCGCTGGTGTGGAGGGTATCAGGGTCGCCTCGGGCTTCGGGTACTCCACACAGGACGCCACGAAGATGATCTCCGCAATGGCCCAGCCGGGCTCATCGAACCTGATGACCATGATGCTGGGCACCGGACTGTACGGCCCCGGAGGCAAGGCACGGGACCCGATGGACGTTATCCGAACCACGGTTCAGAGGATGGGTCTTACGAGTGAGTCCATGGTGGAGGGGGCATTCCAGCCCGGGTCCATGACTAGGGCCAACCTTTCTCGTACCGGCCTCCCCGTGGATATGCAGAACTTGGTACTCCAGTACGCTCAGGAGAACATCCAGTACCAGAAGAAGGGCGGGAAGGGTATGTACGACCCGTCCAATGAGCAGGACCGGCGCCGTATGGGCGTCGAGGGCGGGTACGCCATAGAGCGTGAGAAGACGAGCATGGCCGAAGTGGACAGGGCCGAGAACTTCTACCGCAGGCAGGTGGACAACTACGCCCAGTTGGAGAAGAACACGCAGGCCCTGATCCGCACATTTGGTGCCCTTGAGGACAAACTCTCAGGTATTATCGGGACTCAGATTAATGTTACCAACAATCCGTGGCTCCGTGGTATCTCAGGTTCCATGAGGGCGCTGGGGTCGATTGGGATGATGCTCCCCGGCATGCAACCTGCCGCTGCGGCGATGTTTGCGGGTGGTTCCGTACTTGGGAAGATCGGTGACCCTGCTGAGATAACCGAGCCCGACATGGACGTAGGGTTCAAGGGCCAACTGAGGGCCATGGCTAGAGCGGCCGAGATAGAGGGCATACCGCTTAGTTTGACCAGTGGCGTCCGAAGCACGCAGCGACAGCGGGAACTGTTCCTTGAGAGGCACGATGAGGACCCCGAAGGCAACCGATCATTTGAGGGTAAGACATACAGTCTCAACGCCGTGGGTAAGGCGAAGGGTTACGCCGCGCCGCCCGGCTCGTCGTTGCATGAAGTGGGTCTGGCAGCGGACTTGGGGCCCAAGACTTCGTACGGGTGGATCGTCGCCAATGCCCACAGGTTTGGTCTACGCCATGGGGACTCCTACGGTGAGCCGTGGCATGTCGCTCCCGCAGGCAGTTTCGGGAGCGACATGACCAGAGCAAAGGCCGCGCACAACGCTGCCAACCCACAACCCGCCACAACCTCAGCCGCTGGTCATGTCTCGCATACCCGCACCGGGGCCAGTAGGTCCGCTGGTGTGTCCGCTGGCAATGTGCATATGACTAAGGGCATGGGCATTGCTGAATCCATCAAGACCATTGAAACCGCTAATACCGCTCGTGTAACTGCTGGTGTAACTGCTGATGTAGGAGATGATGGGGGAGGGGGCGCTGTCGTAACCATCGCTCCGGTCATCCACTTGAACGGCAGCGGCAACGACGCAGCGGACGCACAGCGTCTGGCCCAGAAGGTCATCCACATGATCGAAACGGCTGAGGCCGTGCGGTCTCTTAGGAGGTCCTGATGCCTGATCCGAGCCTCGGTAGAAGACCCACCACGAACCCTCCCTTTGAGTTTTACCCGAAGCAACTACCCACAGATAACTATATTCAACGAGGGTACCTTCGCCTGCTTACTGAGGTGTTCGAGTACTCCACCGCTAACGTGGAGTTGTCAGTGCAAGAGGCGTTAGAGCACCAGTTGGGTGCCCAGTTGCACTTCCAGTTCAATCCTAACCAGTTGACTCGTGCCGTAAGCGCACGTACAGACACCCAGTTGTGGATCAACCAGTCCCCTACCCAGTTGCTCCAGCCCGGTATTGGTGATATGTCCTTTGGCTGGACGATGCTGTTCAACAGAGAAACAGAGGTACGAGAACGCCATAACGCGGAAGGCACACGCTCCAGTGGACGAGAGGCCGAGGTACTGGAGAGTAACGACACCCCCCTAGATGACTTGGCCTTCCACGAGAAGGCTGGGCGCCTCGGTGTCATCGCTGACATCATGGTGCTGGACCGTATCACGGGCCAGCGGATCACCAGAGATGCGGTCAACTACGCCAAGGCACGCTATGACAGGTTGGTGGCTACAGGGGCGATAACCGAAGAAGAAGACGAAGGGTCGGAGAACGATCTCGAAGCATTGGCCGACGAACTGGGCATAGACCTGATTGGGGCGAACGCTCACAACTCTGCGTTCTTGGTACCCAATCCGATTAGGGCAGTGTTCTCGGAGAACTTCATGGTGGATGGGTATGTCAACAGTGTGACGGTCTCCTACCAGAAGTTCTCTCCAGAGATGATCCCCACGGTGGCAGTGGTGGATATATCCATGCACGCCATCTATCAGGGCTTTGCTCGCAAGAATACTACGTTCACTACTTTCCTTGAACTGGGACAGAGTGAGTATGAGGTATCAGAGGATGGGGTGGAGGTGATCGTACCTGATGTAGGGACCCTAGCCAGAGACCTATTCGATCTGGGCCAAAAGGACCCCTCGTGGAAGATGCTCTCCGGTTTCAATCACATCGGACAACATAACGATGGTGCCAAGACAAAGTTAGGCAAAGGCAGTGGGGACGATGAAGATAAGATCGAAATTGATGGGTCCGCCACGAAAACCGGTGCCGGGTCCGTAGAGGCTAGGTTTAGGGGTGGCTTCAAGTTTTGGCAGTTCGGTAAACTCACAGGCACCCCATTGGGTGACAGATTGGTTGCTTTGGAACGGGCAGGTCAATGGGATGAGTTGCTCTCCGATCTGTCGATTGTGTCATGGGTGGGAATGTCACTGAGGGCGCGTCTGAAGACTGACACCGTGGATAAACTTAATGTGCTGTGGGGCAATCTGTCTGACTACGTGAAAACCGATCACTTCTTCGGTGGGTGGTCCAACACAGCGAGGCAAAACCTGTTCGCTGTAGGGGCAGAACCGAACTTCCAACGCGGGTCAGGGATCTCTACTGGAAGTGACACTTACGGTCAAAGTGGTCCGTACTATACCAAGGCGTTCCCCATCACGGAAATACCGGGCAAGCCCGGAGTATTCGGGGACATTCCATACGAGAAGAACTTCTTCTACGGTCCTGAACATATCGAGTTCCAGCAGCGCCGTGTGGAGGACTGGCTTGTCATGAGCGACAGTAATCGGTGGGGCCTGATATCCTCTGGCAGCGGTTCTGTAGGAGACGATGACTCTAGGTTCTGGTTGGCTAAAGGCTTCTTCGGTGCCACCCTCTACGACGACCCCTGCCCCGACACGCTCACGTTGACACACACCGGAGGGGGCGATGATATTCAGTATGACGTTGAGTACCAGATGAGGTTGGCCTTACGGGTGAAGATGGAACACAAGCACGGGGACCTCTTGGACACGGGCTTGATGTACATTCACCCAAGGAGCAGTACCACTGGAGATATGCCCAATACCATCTATACCCCCCAAGGTGCTGTGACTATCAGTGGTGGTCTTGCCTCGTCGTCGGGCATGGGGGCGGGAACGGGTGTAGGGATTTCTAACAACTATCCGTGGCACACGAGGACCGCTAACCTGTCCTTCAACTCTCTCGGGGAAGAGGGTGTCGAGAGGTTCGCACCGGATAAGAGTGCTGCGTGGCTAATTGATGGTAGTACTGGTGAGATAAGCACTTCGGAAGCAATGGAGTAGATTTATGGCACTATCCCCTTCTTCTAGATACACCCAGACCACTGACAGCGCCGGTCGTGCTGTCACCAAGCGTAAGTCTCGTCCTTCCAGCAGGTACTACACGGTAATTGCAACAGAGGGCCAGACCATGCAAGAGATAGCCGCTCTTCACCTCGGGGATGCATCTCTCTACTGGCGACTGGCCGATGTGAATCCTCAGATTCCGTACCCCGATGAGGTCCCCGCTGGTACCCGCCTCCGTCTTCCTGAGGCGTAGCCATGGCACTACTTAACAGGGTTCAGAAGGAGGCTGCTCCACACTCTGTGGACGTATCCATCGACGGCGTGGCCGTGGACTACACCACTGTGGAGCGGGTAGATATAGACCTCAGGGAAAACGAACACGACCTCGCCACGCTGGTTTTGGCGGGCATCTCTCCGTTGTCGATCACAGACTACGTTGATCGTCCAGTCAAGATAAAGATCGGGGTCTCGTATAGTGAGGGCTTCACCTTCTGCGGGTACGTCAATCACGTAAAGCCCTCACACAAGGTTACCAGCGGTCGGGTTAACGGCAGCCTCTTTCAGGAGGCCCATCTGTACTGTTTAGGTGCCAGTTCGGTTATGAGGGGTAAGAAGAACAGGGTCTGGAATGACTTCAGGGTGTCCCAGATGGTGAGCGACCTGTCTATTGCTTACAACCTCTCGTATTCCTGCCCAGATTCGACGCCAACGATTCCACGCTTGGTCCAGAGGGGAACGTCTGACTGGGAGATACTGGTGCGGGCCTGTCGATACTCCGGCCTCGCTGTCAATGTCCATGGGACTGAGATTCACGTACATGATCCGATGCAGGCCATCCGTTATGGGGCACCGTCTGCGCGTCTGTCCACAGTGGCCGACCCGGTGGGCCATGATAGCCTGATGGGGCGCATCTTGGAGTTTGATGCTGCTTTGGGCACGTCCCATGCCTACGGTGATGTAAATCCCGAACAAATAAGCATACTGGACGACACTGGTGCCCTCCTCACGGCCAAGTCCAGTGACCTCTTGGTAGGGGCAGCAGCCTATGGGGCCCCAGTAACCACGGGCACTGTAGATGTCCTTCCCGTGGAGGCTATCTCCATGAAGGATGCTCGCCGTAAGTTGTCGGCTACTAGGGCCTACTCTGATGCGTATGTTGCCAAGGTGTCCACGACCGGAGTAGCGGGGCCCATTCCCGGTAGTGTTGTCAGGCTCGCCGGGTTTGCTTCCAAGTTCGACGGAGTCTGGCTGGTGCGGGAACTAAACATGAAGTTTAATCGAGGTCATTTCATTACCGAGTTCGGTATTGGGCGCCGCACACAGGGAGACGACTATCGTGGACAGGCGCCGATGTTCGCTTATGATGTCGCTCCTGAAGGCAGGCTCCAGTCAGGTACGTGGCGGTCATCGTTGAGGAGGGCTCATGTCTACTCATCAAACTGATGCTCTATACACCTCCGAGTCACAGATTCATCGGGCCCTAGTCCAGTACTCCAGCACCGCCACGGGAGAGATTCAGGTCATCATCCCGTCGGTGACGGGACTCACCTCCACGGTCCCTATCTCCTACTTCGGTAGGGAGGCCCACCCCTTTGAGAACGACTGGGTGGTACCCAACGTGGGGTCCTCCATCGTGGTCTGCCGTGAAGACGAGGACTACACCAGCGTCTACTGGCTGAACACCACCTACAACCCGGTGCGTGCTGACATTGGTGAGCCCAACGACGACGATCAGGACAATCCCACGCAGTACGGGTTCGGCCCTGACGGGCAGATCGGCTCGGGTGCGGGCTTTGAACTGATGACCGTTACCCCGACCTCGGCGGGCCTGTACCTCAGTTCCACACACATGGGGTACTGGACCAGCGCAGGATCGGGTGCGTGGCGGACCTACATGGACTACTTCGGTAACTTCTATCTGACAGGGAGTGGCAATGCCACGCACGGCCTGACATGGACCGCCAGTACCAACACTCTCGCCATCACCGGCAACATCACCATCGGGAATGTCAGTGAAGTCCTTGGCGCTCTGGGTAATCCTGAGGCCAACTCCTCAGCGCAGGACAACCCCGCTAACTACACCTTCGGTGCGGGTATGGATATGGCTCTGGTTAACCTGCCCGCCACTCCAACCACAGCAGGTCTGTTCTTGGGTGCCAACTATCTCGGATTCCATAGTGGTTCCGGCGGGGCGTGGACTACCTACATGGACGCTACGGGGAAGTTCTACCTCGGTGGGACCAGCGGCCAACTCCAGTGGAACGGCTCTACCCTGCTCATTCACGGCAGTGCTGCCATCTCTGACACGGTCACGGTCGGTGGGACCGCAGCCTCCACGGTAGCCAGTGGTGCTGCGTTGGGTGCGTTGGCAGTGCAGGATGGGGATGGCTCACTTGACCTGACCCTGACCGATGGGGCCGTAGGTGGTTGGGTGATAACTACGGGGGTGCTCACCGGAGGCACAGGCTCCTACAAGATAGAACTGGATCAGGCCAACAGACGCATCTCCGCTGGTGGTGGACGTGCGGTCATGCGTGTGGACTCCGATGCCCGTGTGGTTATCGGTATTGATGCGACAGGTACGGGTAATCCTGTTGTCTATAACAATCCGACGTACAGCAACTCCGATGGCGACGTAGTCATGGAGCGCACGGCTGGAGGAACACCACGGTTCTCCTGTGGCAACAAACTCACATGGGACGGAACCACTCTCACTGTTACCGGAAACATCGTTGTTGGGTCCACGACCCTGAGTGAAGGTGCCATTCTCAACTCTGAGTTGGCTGGAGCCGATGGCCGCGCACACATTGGCTTGCCTAATGTGGAGAACCTGAACGCTACGACGATCCGAGAGGGAACCACGCAGACCCACGTGGGCTTACCGAATGTCTCTAACTTAAACCCCGAAGCCCAAGCCGTGGCCGGTATGACAACCGCTGACGTTGAGATCACCGATGGGCACATCCGGGCAGGACAAACCGCTTTCAACAGTGGTACAGGGTTCTTCTTGGGTAAGACCACTAGCACTGTACCGAAGTTCTCCGTGGGTAGTTCTGCCAACTACATGACATGGGACGGTTCGGCACTCAACGTCAAGGGCAGCATCCGTATTACAGGATCATCTACGACCCTGACCGAGGATAATACTCTCAACATCAACACGGATGCTAGTGATGTTGACCTTGGGAATGTCTCTGACCTAGGCCCACAGGGGCAAGCACAAGCCGGATTGATCACAGGTACCACTATCACTGGTGGGGGCATCACGTTGGATGGCGGTGGTGTTATCAAAGGTGGTCAGACGGGGTACGACTCGGGTATTGGGTTCTTCCTCGGCTACTCCAGTGGGTACAAGTTCTCTATTGGCAATGCTGGCGGCAACAAACTCACATGGGATGGTTCAGCACTGACCATCAAGGGGGACCTCACTGCTGGAACGATTGGTATAGGCACCAACAGTGAGTTCTCAGTAGCCTCAAATGGTCAGTGGACTGTTGGGCCAAACGGCACTACGAAACTACGAGTGCAGCCCAGCGTGTCCAGCAACTTCATCTTTAATAACGCAGCAGCCCTTGAGTTCTACGAAGGCTCTACGGTGTATGGCTACATACAAGGTGATACACAAACCATCAATCTGTTTGGAGGGTCTGCCACCTTGACCGGCGTCCTCATGGGGTCAAGCGACAACTACGTTGGGGTCTTCCAAGCGTGGACCGGTAAGACCTACGGCGTTGTCTTGACGGCTGTTGCGTCAGGTCACAACAAGATTCTGCTGAACGCCACTACGGGTGTAGAGATTTCCTCCCAGTCGGGGACTCCCCCTACAGGGGGCACGCTGTACAACCACAACGGAGTCCTCAAGTGGAACGGGACTGATCTCACAGCGAATACCAACACTACCTATACGGCGGGCACTAACGTAACCATCTCGGCGGGCAATGTAATCTCTTCGACGGACACAAACACTACCTATCTAGGCTCGACTTCCATTAATCTGGTTGGTACTACGTTCAGCCACGGCAATACCAGTTCGCAAGCATCATCTAACAACAGCGGTCAGACATTCATCCAAGACATTACATTGGATACATATGGTCATATTACTGGTCTGAATGAGGCGACTGTGAGGGGCCCGTTGGAGGGGTGGTGGGGCAGTGCAGGAGGGCCGACGTATTCGTTTAATGGTGATACGAATACGGGGATGTACAGAGCCGCTGCTGATACTATCGGCTTTTCTTCTGCTGGCTACGAGCGAATGAGGATCACCGATGACGGCAGTGTCGGTATCGGCACCACCACTACTCCGACAACAAAGATGTACATCAAGTCCAGCGACTATGAGGACTTCATTGCGCTAGACCGCACCGGCAATGCCTATGTTGACCAGATCATCTACTTGACACCCTCTTATGATGGCGCGAACAACACGGCGCTTCATTTCAATATTGGTACTGATTCGACAAAGATGATAATTACCGAAGAGGGCAAGGTCGGTATCGGCAGAACACCCGGTTACACCTTAGATGTACAGGGGAATATTTACATGCGGAGTTGGGTGTATCTTTCTTCGGGAGGCCAAGTGTATCCTAGGTTGACTCCGTGGGAGACCTACAACGGGAGTTACCCAGCCGACCTTGGTAATAGTACTTATTACTGGAGGAACGTCTACCTCCAGACGACTGTGTGGGCTTCCGATGTCAATAGCAAAAGCAACATTGCCGATGCCACCTATGGATTGGACTTCGTTAAGCAACTTCGGCCAGTTACCTATACCACGGATGGAGCCACAGGTAGGACGGGGGCTCGCACCCATCACGGGTTTATCGCTCAGGAAGTCGAAACCCTTCTTGGTGATGCAGCCGATAGCACCGCTCTATGGACGCACGGTCTGTCAGAAGCCCAGCCAGAGCGAGAAGGCCCCGACGGCGAGGTCATCCCCGCCACGGAAGAGGAATGGCGTCAGGGTCTCCGGTATGAACAGTTCATTCCCATCTTAACCAAAGCCATACAGGATTTATCGACTAAACTAGAAGCAGCCGAATCAAGGATAGCCGTATTGGAGGCATCGTGAGTATACCAACAACCAGTAGCAGGGTAGACCTGTCACTACTTCATCCGCGCTTTAAGAAGCGTCTGGAAGCGTTCTTCGATGACCCGAGGATCAGGGGCCGTGTGTCCGTGTCCTCTGGGTGCCGGAGTTACGCCCAGCAGAAGCGCCTGTACGACAAGTACCGGTCGGGCAGGGGCAACCTCGCAGCCAACCCCGACCGCCGCTTCGGACCCAAGGCACTGGACGGCAAGGGCATCTGGCGTGGAAGTTGGCACATGCAGCAGGGCGATTCGTTCTGCTATGCGGTCGATCTCCACCGTCTGAACAATGACCTGTCCACGTGGGAGATCAACAACATCGCCAAGGAATACGGCATCCACCCCACCGTGGCGGGCGAGTGGTGGCACCACCAGCCACGCAAGACCTCCGAGTGGTTCGATGCCCCGGCGATGGGCTCCCGCCCCGAACCCGAGGACATCGTTGAGCCCACGGTGGACTGGGCAGCCATCGCCAAGTTCGTCAAGGACTTGGAGAACTACGTCGCCTCCAACCCCCTCCGCAGGGGCAGCAGGCACGAGGCGGTCAGGGTTCTCCAGAGGAAAATGGGTGACAATGGCTTCGATGCCGGGACACCCGACGGTATCTTTGGTAGAATAACTACTAAGGCAGTTAAGCGGTACCAGCGGGCGAACAAACTTGTGGTAGACGGCATCGTTGGTCCAAACACTTGGGCCCAGATCATGAAGGGTTAAAGTTGCGTACCATCTCTGTTCCGTTCACGTTCTCCTTTGGGAGTGGCTTGGCGTCCACGAACGACCCTGACGTGATTGCTCGTCAAGAGATCACCAACATCTTGATGACCGAGCAGTATGAGCGGGTCATGGAACCGGCCTATGGTGCCTCCACGACGCGCTTGATGTTCCAGACTCTGGATTCATTGTCGGTGGCGGATTACAAGGAGGAGACCACCGCTAAGTTGAACAGGAACCTGTCTAACTGTGTGGTCACCAACCTGAACATCACTGACAGTCCTCCCAGTGGGTCGTGGGCTGGTACCCCGGACCCCGAGGCCACGTTGTTTGTCAACGTGCAGTACCGATTGAACAGTTCGTTGTCCTCCGCCACTCTCTCGATGGCACTGGTGGACCCGACCACTGTGAATGTATTCACCCCACTGTCGTAAGGACTAGACATGCCCACCGATTACACGAGCCGAGACTATGAATCGGTTAAGAACGACCTAGTAAACAGAGCAAAGAGAAAGATTCCTGAGTGGTCACGAGCGCAGCCCTCGGACTTTGCCATGCTGTTGGTGGACCTGTGGGCGTACGTAGCAGACGTGCAGCACTATTACATCGACCGGGCCCACACCGAGGCGTTCATGGCCTCGGCCACTCAGCGGTCCTCCGTCCACGCACTTGCACAGTCCATGGGGTACGTTCCGAATCCGCGCACCTCGGCCACAGCATCGGTCACACTGAGGAACTCAACGGCATCAGTTATCACTGTTCCAAAGTGGACAATGTTCTTTGTTCCGCCCACGGCCACTACCGACAACATCTACTTCACATCCAGTGCTGCACAGGACGTTGCCGCCAATGGGACCGCCGCTGTAAGCCTGAACGAGGGTAGGCAAGTAACAGAAACCCTGACGACTAACTTCTCTGGACGAGCAGCGGTGTCGTTTATATTGTCTGAGCAGAAGGTGGTACCCTCGTCCCTCTCCCTGACCGTGGGTAGCGTTACATACTCGTATCTTGCGCGCATGCCTGACGCTTCCTCCACGGCCCCGGTGTTCACGACCCTAACAGACAGTTCAGATAACACTGTGTTGCTGCTAGGCAATGGTGTGAACGGGGTGGTCCCGCCCACGGGCGTCACTATCACGGCCACCTACCGTGTGGGTCAGGGCCCACTCGGCAACGTGGCAGCAGGTGCTATTACGAAGGTGGATAACCCTATCACGGGTCTCAGTATCGACACGGTGACTGTGTCAACGGCCGGTGTTGGTGGAAGGGACCCTGAGTCTCTGGCTTCCATCAAGACCAACGCCCCGACCCTGCGGCGCACGCAGGAGCGTGCAGTCACCGAGGCTGATTACAAAGCGATCATGCTGGGATTCTCGGGCGTGTCCAAGTCCCATGTGGTGACCTCCACGTCCTCTGGTGTGGTGACGGTTAACTATTCAGCCCTACCCACGTACGAAGACTATGACCTTCGGGGCATGCCCACCGCTGACGGTGGGTCTAATCTTGGCTCTAACCTCTCCTTGACCAGTGACTTTGGGACGGCCGGTACAGACATCAACACTGGACTAGCCGCCTACTTAGCGGACCGTTCGATGATCGGGGTGCTCGTCAACCAGATCAGTACGACAATCACCACGGTTGATGTGTACGTGGCCCTTAGTCGAGTGGAGTACGCCAGTGGCTATCAGGAATCTGACATATCTCAGAACGTCAAGGACGCCATTAGGGCCTTGTTCACGTGGGATAATATAAAGTTCAACCAAACAATACGTCATGCTGATATTGTGAACGCTGCTCAAAGCGTTGAGGGCGTCGTCAGTGTGACCGTCAGTAACATCAAGGACGCAACATCATCCCCGAGCACGGCGGACTTTGCCATCACCACTACCACAGCCTCGGCTGTGTACCTGCCTTCTCTGCGGGGCGTCACGGTTAGTGGTCTGGTGGTGAGTGCTTCCTAATGGCTGAGTCACTCCGCCTTCGGGATACCGTAAGTTCTGATCCCGGCTTAAGGGCCACGGCAGGAACGGGGGCCCTTCGTCAGGACGGCTTTGTTGCGTCGATCCCCACCCCACGAGCGGCCTACCTCGCAGCATCCGTGGTGGACTACGATACAGAGAGGGCGCTGTGGGACGTGGAGGTCAGTTGGTGGGTGGACTCTGCACCCAACTCTGCCACCCCCGGTACCGGGACCAATATCAAAGAGGCCCAGATCAGGTACGCATGGGACGGGTACCCGGAGTTCTGGGGTGACGGGGAGTTCCTTGACTACTATACGGCAGACAAGGACATGCTTAGTCCCATCACCCACAGCGTGTCTAACACCGAGTCTTTAAGTAACTGGTTGTACTATAGTTTGTTCTACCAGTACGTGGATGCCTCTGCCAATGTGTACACGAGGAGGGTGCGTACCGCCTCGGTGCTGGTCCCGACCAAGCACAACATGGACGCCAGTATGTGGAAGCACATCCCCCGGTACTACCGCAATTTGGACACCTCGGGTCATCTGGAGAAGTTCATCAGCGTCTTTGGGTGGGAAGCAGATGACATGCGGTCCGTGTGCGACGAACTGATGTACCTCAGGGACCCTAACCGTGTCCACTATGACTCACTCAACCAGTTGGCTAACGTGTCGGGCCTGCCCTTCACGGCACACGACCTGAGGCCCCACCAGATACGGGAACTACTTTCTGATGCGGCACGGTACTATTCTAGGAGGGGCCGGGCCGACTCTCTGGTGGATCTGTTCTCGGTGATCACCGACTCGGAGGCCAGTAGCAGGGAGTTCACGACCACCGGGGCCACTGCCTCTGCCTACCGTCGTATCAAGTTCACCCTCTCCGCTGGGCGTGCGAACCTCGTCACCAATCCTCGTTTCGTCGGGACCCCGTCTAACTCAGGCACATGGAACTACCTCACTAGCGCATCGGCTGGCTCCATCACCGTGGACCACAGCGCCGCCACCGGGGTCACCTTCAGCACCAACTCCTCGGGAGCGGGCACGGTCTACGTCTTCCCCCGCACCGCTGCACAGATCAAGAGGAAGGTCCCCTACTACACCTCCGTCGAGGCGTCGATGACCAACGCTACGGGAAAGGTGCGGCTTTATAGGGAAGAGCCAACTAACGCCTCGTCCCTCCCGGGGTACACCAAGTACTTTGTAACCGATCATGCTTCAGACGATGACTTCTACAAGGACCTCACCCAGCCCACTGAAGGTGGGAGGTACGCCACCACAGCAATCCAGCAGAGGCATGGCTTTGCTAGCACACCTGCGTACACCGAGACCAATGCCGTGTTCCTCACTGCTGGTGTCAATGGCACGTTGTTCCGTGCCCGTCTGTACGGAGGAGACACCCAGTACTTCACCGGGTTTAATCTCAGGTTGACGAGGGTGGACGCCAACCCATCGAGTGGTAGTAGATTCGACCGATTTGACTTGGCAGTACACTCCGACAGCGGTTCGTCCACCGTATTGACAGCCAATAACCTCACGGTCAACACTGGCGGAGAGTTGGTTGATGAGGACACCAGTGCGGTAGTTACCAAGTTGACGCAGACCACCGGGGACGTGGATTACATCCTGCTGATCGACAATGTGGCGACTATTTCCTACGCTACCACCACCAAACTTCCTCCGGCCTCTTCGGGTACGGGTGACGTTTCAACCTATCCGTTCAGGCAGACCGGAGTTGAGCAGTTGTTCCCGACCATTGTCCTGACATTGAGTAATAGTTCCTCGGTCACCTTGGACAAATGGATGTTTGAACCGTTCAGCGAAGGCGAATACTTTGACGGCACCTCCTTGGAGGGTAACTCATATGTTTCTGGGGGTAATGTGGTCAGTGATTACTATTGGAAGGGCACGGCTAACGATAGTGTGTCGGTCTACACGGCCATGCGGGACCGTAACCGGGCCTCTATTCGTAAGGCCCTCGTCCACTACCTCCCGATAACCTTGACAACCGAACTGACCTCCTCCAACTACCATACGTCCACCAACCACGGGCACCTGCTGGCCTTCGATGGCATCCCCGGAGATGAACAGGCGTTCGACCCGCACAGTTGGTCGGCCGGGGTGTATAGTGAGGGGACCATCCGCACCAACAGCGACTGACCGGGGACCACATGGGCTACATCATCGGGGCACTGGCCGTCTACAAGACGGTCCACCTTCTGGAGTTGCTGCTGCCCCGGCCGGTGATGCCGTGGGTCAAGGTTGTGTCGGCCGTCATCTTGGGCTATGGTGCTGCCATCCTGTCCTCTGCCCACCCACTCCCGCTCGCTGGTCTCGCCATCGCATCCCTTGCGGCCCTGTGTCACGCCGTCCTTCGGCTCCTGACACTCGCTGGTGATCTGGTCATGCGTCGTACAATCCGTTAGGAGACATTGCCATGATGAACTACGTTGTCATCGGTCGGGGTGACGCCCCCGAGTCCGTGATCACCGACAGCCTGCTGGACCTTGGGAAGGACACCCACTTCTATGTCCCGTGGATTGGTGGTACCAGCACCCGTCCCTCTGAGGGCATGAGGAAGGTCTACGACTTCCTCGTTGACACCAAGGCGACCTTCACCCTGATCGCCAAGGACCGTAGCGCTGTCCACGCCGAACTCCTGTCGGCGTGCGTGGTCGTGAAGGAGTGCGGTTCCGACCAACCGGACATGAACTTCGTCAACATCCCCTCCGATGCCACGGTCCTCATGCTGTGGGACGACGAGCACTCAGAGGGACACGAATGGGTGGCGTGCGAGTACTTCGACCGGGGCCACGCACTGTTGGACCTCACCAATGGCATGATCCCCATCGAGATCGAATCATCGACTACTACCCCCCTGAAGGTGGTGGAAGATAGCCCCATACAGGAAGACGAGATTGAGCCTTTGACAGACGATGAGGTTGACAATCTCCCTGCCGGGGTACGCAAGCAGTTGGACCGGGCATTAGGGGACAACACCACGTTGGTGGAACAGGACTTGAAGGAAATGGACGAAGCGGAGGTTGTGGACAATGTCCTCCAGTTCGTTCGGGGCGAGAAGGAAACCGATGAATCCGTCTTCGCCACGCTGGTCGTCGTACTACCAACGGGCAAGGCTTTCACCACCGCCGTACCCATGTTGGAACTCTGGAGTCTTCTCGATGCGACTGTGTGGAGTGACTGAGTACACGGTCCCGGTATTTAGTTATGTCCGCCTTCGGCAGGTTCCCCAAATGGGTACTGCCACGACTGTCAGGCAAGTTTTCTGCGACCGCAGCGTTGGTGGAACTGGTCTGTTTGATGGACTCAAAGGACAACACCGTGCGGGTCAGTCATCAGAGGTTGGCCGACCGCATGGGCTGCTCCATCAACACCGCTGTACGGTCCATCGAGGTGCTGGTCACCGTGGGGGTACTCCGTCGTGAGAGGACCCTGTATTCGTCCAACAAGTACGTCGTAAACATGGAGGAGCCTCCTATGACTGATTGGGAAGAATGGGCCACCCTAGGAGAGGACCCGAAGGACAAAGAGGAGGAAGTTGCCATCAAGGGCCGCATCCCCCGCCTGCTCCACTACTTCCGCACTGAAGTGGAAAGGCACACCCCCATGTCCATCCAATCACAGGTAAACGTCAAGGCCCTGAGCAGGCACTTCAAGGAAATGCTTGACCAGCATGGCATCAAGGACTGGGAGATCAAGAAGATGATCTCTCTGTTCGCCTTCGATCTGGAGAGGGGAGCGAAGCACCTGAATGACACCCCGGCGTGGCAGGCGTTCTTGGCTGATCGCCAGAAGTTGTTGACCCGTACGAGGAAGGCCACGGAGGACGTGGTCTACATCTCGGAGCCGACACAAGATGGATGAGTGGCACGGGACCAAGTACTGGCAGAGGCGTCCCAAGGAGGAGAGGACCCGGCGGGCCGCTATCCCCACCACGCTGGAGCATGCCCGTATGAGTAACTACGACACCTCGATTGGGGGCGCAGAGGCCCATGCTGAGGTTCACAACTGGCTGGAGGAGTACCCCTCGCACCGCGCCTCTCCGCAGGGCCTCCTCCTTGTGGGCAGGAGCGGCTCCGGCAAGTCGCACCTCGCTGTCGCTGCCCTGCGGGCTGCCATCAGGACGTACCGGCAGTGCGGTTACTACATCACGGCATTCGACTACCTGCGGGCACTGGATGACTACCGGGAGTTCGGTGGTGTCCTGCCCGACTCGTACGAAGAGGGGAACCTCTTGACGTACCTGAAGCACGTGTACGACGTGGTGGTGCTGGACGGTCTGGATCAGACAAGGAACACGGACTTCGCTCGACAGGCCATCACGGAGTTGGCGGTCAGCAGGTACGACCGTGGGTTGGTCACGATCTACACTACAAGTACAAGTGTATTATCCTCTGCGATCAACAAGAGATTTGAGGTTCTGGTGAATGGCACCAACATTGGTATTAACGTCAGGGCAGGCAACTACTGGGAGCGTCCCCGTGGAAGGTAACGACATCCAGACCTTCGCCCCGATCCAGCAGGCGTGCATGTTCGAGGGCGTGCTGGCTTCCCCGCCCTCCAAGACCTCCACGAAGATGCGAGCGGCCAAGGCCCTGAGGCAGCACGAATGGAACCGGTACGTAGGACTGTGGCAGCCCCACGAGATGTCCATCAAGTCTCTGGTGGACTCGGTCCGTCGTCGGAAGATCGGCGTGGAGGTGTACACCCTGATCCACGAAGACATGGTTGACGCCATCGACGGATGGCTGTACCGTAAGGGCGTGTCGCTCCCGGTCTACTACTTCCCTGACCTCGCCACCCTGTCGGAGGACCTGAAGTACCACCACCCGTCACTGGTGGTGCATGTCTCCACGCAGGAGCAGGCACAGGCCATTGGTATTAAGGCTAGGGTGACCGACACCTTCCGAGAATGGGTCCTGTAGATGGCTAGCGCCGAGCAACTCCTGATCAGCAAGGTCCTCAAGGAGCGTGCGCTGGAGCAGGCCATCACTCTGGGCGTTCAGCCCCGTCATTTCTCTGAGTCACACAAGGGCATCTGGGAATGGGTGCTGGAGTTCTGGCACAGGCACAACGATGTCCCTACGGACCGTGCCCTCTCCATGGAGTACCCCTCCCTGACCTTGGGGGACTCCTCCGATGAGTCCTTGAGCCGACTCGTTGAGGAGGTCATCGACGGCCACCGCCGCACAGCGGTGCTGGAACTACTCACCTCCACCATGCCCTTGATGAATGCTGGCAAGACGATGGAGGCGGTCAACTCTCTCGCCTCTGGATTGCAGGACGCTATCGGGGACACCACCCATTCACGGGACGTGAACCTGATTGACGAGTGGGAGAACCGTCTGGCTAGGTACGCCGAGATGCGGGAGCACCCCGATGAACTGCTTGGCATCTCCACGGGGTTCCCGGGTCTGGACAGGCTGACTGCGGGCATACGCCCACAGCAGTTGATCACCTTCGTGGGCGAGGCCAAGCGTGGCAAGTCCATGCTGGCGATGATCATGGCTATTACCGCTAATACTGCTGGTGTCAAACCATTGATGGTCTCCTTCGAGATGAGCGCTGAGGAGCAGGCCGCTCGCTACGACGCCTACATCGCCAAGGTCTCGCATACAGGGCTCCTGCGTGGGCTGTCCACACGGGAGGAGGTCGAACGTCTGGATGCTGCCCTGAAGATGAGGAAGCACAGTAAGGACTTCATCGTGGTGGAGGACATCGCCTCTACCACTACGGTGTCCAGCCTCGCTGCCAAGATCAAGCAGCACGAACCGGGCATCGTGTTTGTGGACGGTGTCTACATGATGGACGACGAGCACGGGGAGCCCAAGGGCAGCCCGCAGGCCCTGACGAACATCACCCGGTCCCTCAAGAGGCTGGCCCAGCAGTTCAAGACACCCATCGTGGTTACGACACAGGTACTCGCTTCCAAGTTGAGCAGTCGAACCTCCCGACGGGTCACCGCCGACGCCATCGGGTACTCCTCGTCCTTCGTTCAGGACTCCGACATCGTGATGTCGGTGGAGAAGGACCCGGACTATGATGACCGGTCCATTGTGCGTGTGATCCTGTCCCGAACCTCTCCCCATGGAGAGGTGCTGATCAAGTGGGACTGGGATAACATGGACTTCTCTGAGGTAGGACCAGACGATGACGATAGCGACGAGGACGACGATGACTTCCATGACTGGTGATGATCTGGTCACGATCCTGACCCGGCTGGGTGTGGACGTGACGACCGTGGGCGAGACAGAGGTCGGGGCCCGCTGCCCGGTCCACCATCTGGTGACCGGTAAGGATGACCGTAGCCCGTCGTGGTCGATGAGCCTGAACACCGGTCTCTGGATTTGCTATGCGTGTGGTGCCCGGGGGAACCTGTCCCAACTGGTGTCCCAACTCACGGGCGACCCGGAGGAGGTTGACGCTGTCAACCAGTTCATCGTGGAGAGCGGCATCGAGAGGCTCCAGCAGTCCATCGACGGAGACGAGGTGGTTACGACACGTCCCACGCCCGACATGGACGCCTTCCGCAGGTTCAAGGAGGTGCCGGGGCAGTTGCTGGAGTACCGGGGCCTCGACCCGGACACTGCCTTCCGCTATGGCATCCGCTGGGACCCCGAGCCCCGGCACTGGATCATCCCCATCGTCGCTCCCAACGGGGACCTGTGGGGCTGGCAGGCCAAGGGCAAGAACTACTTCCGCAACGTCCCCAATGGGGTTAGTAAGTCCCGCACCCTCTTCGGTCTGGAGCAGTGCCGTGCCCCGACGGTTATGCTGGTGGAGTCACCGCTGGACGTAGTGAGGCTCTCGTCCCTGCGTTTGGGCTATGCCACCACAGCGCTCGCTTCCTACGGTGCCCACGTCAGCGCCGAACAACTCAAGATAATTGTCTCAAAGGCTGATAAACTGGTGTTAGCACTTGACAACGACGAAGCAGGAATCTGTGCTGCCGAAAGGGTCGCCCGGGATTGCCCGAGGCCCCGCAATGGCATCACCTTCCTGCGCTACGAACATACTACTGCGAAAGACATAGGCGATATGACGAGTGATGAGATCACCGAGGCCGTCACCGGGGCCACGGCCCTACCATGGTGGTTGTGATGGGCTTCACCGGGACCCTGTACCCCTTCCAAGACGAAGCCTACGAGGCCATGTGTGATCGTGGGCAGATGATGCTCTGCATGGTCATGGGATCGGGCAAGACCCCGACCACCATCGCCACACTGGAGACCTTGTTCGATCAGGACGACATCACCCGTGCCCTGATCGTTGTGCCGTCGTCATTGAAGTACCAGTGGCTGTCCGAGATTCAGAAGTTCTGTTCTTCTCGTGCCATCGTGATCGACGGTCCCCCCAAGGCGAGGGAGACCCTCTGGAGGGCGGCTGTTTCGTGTCGTTACGTGATCGTCAACGCTGAGATGCTACAGAGGGATACCAAGTTCCTTGACCGCCTGCGACTCGATGCTGTTGTCATTGACGAGGCCACGTTGATCAAGTCACGTGTCGCCAAGAGGTCCAAGTTCCTAAAGCGCCTAGGCAAGCGCGTGCCTTACCGATACGCCCTCACCGGACAGCCCATCGAGAATCGTCCCGAAGAACTCTTCTCCATCATGGAGTTTGTGGACGCCAACATCCTTGGCAGGTTCGACCTGTTCGACCGCACGTTCATCGTCAGGGACAACTGGGGTAAGCCGCAAAGGTACCGCAACCTGAATACCCTCCACGACAGCCTCAAGGATGTGATGATCCGCAAGACACGCGAGGACATTCAGGATCAGTTGCCGGAGTTGATCCACAAGGTGGTGCCCGTTCCGTTTGACGTGTCGGGGGCCAAGGCGTACCGTCAGATTTCCAGCGACCTGCTGAAGAAGATCAACGAGGCCATCAGGCACACGGGCAGGGGCTTTGATCTCTGGAGGCACTACAACACATCGGGAGGTGACGATGCTCAGGGCGAGATCATGTCCCGTATGACCGTGCTGAGGATGTTGTGCGACAACCCTGAGTTGGTGCGAATCTCCTCCGACAAGTACGAAGAGGGGGCCGGTCACGGGAGTGCTTACGCCAACAAGATCGTCAAGGCCGGGTGGATGTCTGCTGTGCATCGCATGCCCAAGTTGGATGCCGTGGTGGAGTACACCTCTCACATACTGAGTGAGGACCCTACCAATAAGGTGGTCATCTTCTCCTTCTTCAAGCAGAACCTGCACCTACTGGAGCAGGCCCTACGTGACCAGACCACCTGCGTCAAGTTCATGGGTGGTATGAGCGCCAGTGAGCGGGACGCATCAAAGAAACAGTTTGGTCGAGACCCAAACACTAGGGTCTTTCTGTCCTCTGACGCCGGGGGCTACGGGGTGGACCTGCCCATGGCGAATCACCTGATCTCCTATGACCTGCCTTGGTCGGCGGGCAAGTTGGACCAGCGGGAGTCCCGCATCATCAGGTTGTCCTCGAAGTTCCCGCATGTTACAGTGACCTCGTTCGTGATGAAGGGCAGCCTAGAGGAGCGACAGTACGACATGCTTCAGGAGAAGCGCCTGATCAACATGGCATTCATCGACAAGGGCTACGATGCCCACGGGAGGTACGAGATTACGCTAGGCTCCCTCTCAGACTTTCTAGCGGGATCGAGGGTGTGATGGACGATTGCGAATGGACTGAAGGGGACGATGCTGCATTCAACCTGAGGTTGGTGCAGGAGTATAAGGCTGCCAAGGAGATGGCCGACACGGCCAAGAAGCGGGCCGATGGGCTCAAGGCGGCGTTGGTGGAACTCGTGGACGAGCGGGGGTACGTGGACCACAACGGCCACAAGTGGCTGGATGTCGGGGAGTTCAAACTCAAGCGCGAGCGCCGTGTCGGCAAGTCGTTCGATGCTGCTGCGTGTGAGACGTGGGCCAAGGAGAACGGCATCTGGGACAACGTCAGTGAGGTGGTAGAGGTCCTGAGTGAGGACAAGGTACTTGCTCTGGCTTGGGACGACCCAGAGATACGGGACGCCATCGAGGACTTCTACATCGAACGAGAGACGTGGGCCTTTAAGGTATGAGCACTAGCAACTATTTCCAGCACCTTCTCCGTCGAGACCACTCCGACTTACTGGACGAAGAGGCACCCGAAGAATCTGATTATCCGGGTAGTACCCCCCCACGTAATCGGCCAGATAGCCCTATTCCTAAGACGCCCTTGGATGAGGTACTAGCCGGGGCCAAGGTCAGTAGGTACATGGTCAATGGAGAACTGCGGGAGTTCTACTCCATCGGTGAGTTGGCCCGTCTGTTGAACCGCAAGGCGGTCACGATCAGGATGTGGGAGCGCAACGGATGGATTCCCCACGCCAACTACCGCACCCCGCCTCCCAAGGGCGAACAGATACCGGGGGTTGTCCCGAAGGGTCGCCGCCTGTACAGTCCAGTGCAGGTGAAGTTCCTGCTTCAGGCCGTCGAGGTGTTCAGCCTTGACGATCAGGGGCACGCCGACTGGGTCGGCTTTAAGCAACACACAGCGGCTAACTGGCCGGTGTGACGACATAAGAAAGAAGAATAGACATCATGCCCATCGACTACGACGAAGCACCTGAGGGTGCGACCATGACAGAGGCCCCACCCACTGCGAGGAAGATCATCCGCTCTGGCTGGGGCGCTGTGGATAGTATCAAGCAGGAGGACTCCAACTACGCTGTCCGACTCAAGACCGGCCCGGACCCAATCATCATCAAGTTCCTTGAGGACGCTCCCTACGCATCGTGGAGGCAGCACTGGGTGACCCGGCCCGGCCAGAAGTCCTTCGTGTGCCGTGACGGCATGGACTCCAAGGGCTGCCCGCTCTGTGATTCAGGCAACCGCCCACGGCCCCTGTTTGCCTTCAACGTCATCCTGCTGGAGCGTGGCGAGGAGCCCGCTATGCGCTCCTACGAGGCCGGTACCCGGGTTATCGCCACCCTCCGCAACTTCAACGATGACGAGCGTCAGGGCCCCCTGTCCAAGCACTACTGGGCGGTCAGTCGCAGTGGAACGGGTCCCCAGACCCAGTACAACCACCTGTTGATCAAGGAACGGGATCTCAAGGAAGAGTGGAGCGTTTCCCCGCTGTCCGATGAGTCCCTTGAGGCACTCGCCTCCAAGGTGTACGACTCCGACATCATCCGTGTCAGCACCTTCGATGAACTGTCGGCCATTGCCACTGAGGACCTTGGCGCTGGCTGACTGGGCTAGCAGGGCCCGGGCTGTGATGTACCCCCCTTCCGTCCATCCCGGGCCCCGCTACGTCTCTAGCGTGTCTGACATTCCTAGTATTATCTCCACTGTGCAGGACGTAGGGTCCTTTGCCTTTGACGTGGAGACCATCGGTGTCCTCCACCACCACCCCGACATGGAGGAGTTGGTGGACAGGCAGGTGGATGATCACGTGGCGTCCCTGAAGAGTACCTCTGAGGGGATCACTGCCCGTGCCCGTGAGATTCGGGTACAGGCTATGCATAAGACCATCGCCCTCAACCCTCACCGCAACGAGGTGATTTGGATGGGCATTGCCACTCAGGGACATTCGTGGGCCATCCCGGTAGGCCACCCCAATGGTGAAGTGTTGACCCCTGAAGAGCGCGGGGATGGCTCTACGGTCCCCCCGACCGGGTACCGCAAACTGCTCAAGAACGGGCAAGAGTCTCTGGCGAAGTCCCGGTACTACAAGCCCGCCGTCTATTCGGAACCACCCACCCAGTTGTCCCGGGCAGAGGTGTTTGAGGCACTCAAGCCCCTGTTCTTTGATACAGAACTCATCAAGGTGGGACACAACGTCAAGTTCGATGCCCGGACCATCGCCAAGTACTACGGGGAACTCCCCGTAGGACCGTTCCATGACACCATGCTCCTCCAGCACGTACTGGATGAGAACATCTCGTCGTTCCGTTTGACCTCGCTGCTTTCCCATAACTTCGATGACCACGATCCCTACCACCGCCACGGCAAGTTGGGAGCGGTCATTTCCCAGACCGCTTTCTCCGCAGCGTGCCAGTACGTTCATTTAGATGCTCGATGGACATGGTTGCTCTATCAGCGACTGCTGAGGGGCCTGTCTCGCTCAGAGGACCTGATGAACGTGCTCACGCAGGACAGTGAGGTGCTGGAGGTTCTCATGGACATGGAGCACACCGGTATGCAGGTGGACTACCGGGGCATGGAGATACTGGGCGAAGAACTGGATGAGCGTCTGGGGAGCATCCGTTCTGATATTTCCGCCTTGACGTACCCCGGATTCAATCCTGATTCGGTCAAGGACAAGCGCCTGTTCCTGTTCGGGCCCAAGGACGACGGGGGCCTCGCCTTGAAGCCATCCAAGCAGACAGAGAAGGGACAGGCGTCTGTTGACCATGATTCCCTGAAGAGCATCTCCAAGAAGCACCCCGTCATCCCACTGTTCTTGGACTGGGCCGAATGCAAGAAGATGAAGTCAACCTACATTGACGGTCTGCTGGAGAAGATGAACAAGGGCCGACTGCACCCCAACTTCCACCTCCACCGCACGGCCACCGGGAGGCTGTCGTCTTCGGACCCGAACCTCCAGAACATCCCCCGGGACTCCAGCATCCGGGGCCTCTTCCGTGCTGATGACGGCTGCACCCTGATAGTGGCCGACTACGACCAGATCGAGTTGCGTGTCATGGCGATGTACTCCCGTGATGAGAACATGATGAGCATCTTCACGACGGACACGGACATCCATGCTGGTGCAGCGGCGCTCATCTTCACTAAGCCTGTCGAGGAGGTCAGCGCCGACGAGAGGCAGATCGGCAAGGCAGCGAACTTCCTCACGGCCTACGGAGGAGGGGCTGGTAAGTTGTCGGCTACCGCTGGTATCTCTCTGACACACGCCAAGCACGTGATCAATCGTTACTACGAACAGTTCTCTGGTCTGACCTCATGGAAGCGCAGGGTGGTGGACCGCGCCCGTAGGGATGGGTTCGTCACGACCATCTCTGGTCGCCGCCGCAGGCTCCCTGACATGCTGTCTGCTAGTGAGGAACTCCGTTCTCGGGCAGAACGTCAGGCGATCAACGCCGTGGTTCAGGGCAGTGCCTCAGACATCTGCAAGAAGGCCATGATCAAGGCGTGCCCGGAGATCAAGGGTATCAATGGCAGGCTGTTGGTGCAGGTGCATGACGAACTGGTTGTCAGTGTGCCCGACGATGATGAAGTAAACTGTTATGTGGACACTTTGAGGATGTCTATGGGCCATGGTAGAATCTTGAAGGACGTTCCACTGGTAGTATCGGCCCATACCGGAGCAACATGGTCGGAGGCTAAGGAGTAATGGAGAACACTATGACCACCACATCCAAGCGTAACTTCTATTTGATGCTGTCTCCCCCAGACGGGCAGGAGATAGCGATGTCGAGTGGCTTCTATCCTTCGTCCGAGGACGTGTACGAGGAGGAGCAGAAGGACATTCTCAGGAGTTGGTCAATCTTGACGGCCACGGGAGTGGTGGAGTCCTTGTCTGATGCCGCAGACTGGATGGCCGACATCATGGTCAACGATAATATGCTTCCCACTGAGGAGGACATCGAGGAGGACCCCATGGTGCATCTGACCTTCGATTACTCTGATGAGGAGTCCGAGCAGTTCATGCAGGTGCAGAACGTGTCCTACTCCGAGTTGGTAAAGATGCACCACCAAATAAAGGAATCAACGTACAACACTGTTCTGGGGTGCTTGGTCTCGTCCGTGTCCAAGTTGCTGGACGAAGAACTGATTACGCTGATCGGGGTTGAGCAGTTGTTTGGGGACCTCGATGGGTGACTGGTGGTCGGACCGGTTGGCCGGTAAGTCGATCACCCCAAAGGATACGACGCACGTCAGGGTCGGGAGTACTCCCCCTCTACGATTCACCCCGACCAACCCCCCGCCGACCCCGATGGAGGCCCCTCCCACCTCTCAGGAGAGGTACATGGCTACCCAAACATCGGCGGACCCCAACACACAGATAAGCATGGGCGAGGCCATACGCATGTGGAAGGGCGGTGAGGCCCACCGAAAGGAGGGCAACAACACATGCCCGGAGTGCGGTAGTGTTAATGTGTTCTCTCGCATGGCGAAGGGCTCCGGTACTGGTATCAATGGTAACAACCCTGCTCCGAGGTGCTTTGAGTGCGGGTGGAATGGGATGTACGATCAGGGTATCGAAGCCAACTGGATTAGTTGACTCAAAACAACAATACAACTAGGATAATTACGTGTCTACTACAAGGTATGCAACGCTGGAAGAGATTGCCAGCGCAGTAAATAAGAAGCACGGCGAGGACATCATCGTGAGGGGAAGCCGCATCTCTGAGGAGTTGCCACGCATCACCACCGGGGTACTCGCCTTCGACCTGATGACGGGAGGGGGCTGGCCCGTAAACCAATGGTCTGAGATCATTGGAGACGAGTCCTCTGGCAAGACCGCTATCGCCTACAAGACCATCGCCGCCAATCAGGCGCTGGACCCAAAGTGGACCGCTTTATGGGTGGCTGCCGAGGAGTACGTCCCCGAGTACGCCGAGGCCATCGGTGTGGACTTGGACCGTATGTGGGTAGTGGAGACCAATCTAATGGAAGAGGCATATGACTTCGTTATCAAGGCACTCGACAATCGAACAGTGGACTGTGTGGTTCTGGACTCCCTTCCAGCACTCATTCCCAACGATGAGTGGGACCGACGTATGGACGAGTTCAGCGTGGGTCTGGGTGCTCGTTTGACGGGCAAGTTCTTCCGCAAGTCGTCCAAGGCCCAGCGCCGTTCCCTGCTGCACGAGGACCGTGGATGCACGGGACTGATCATCAACCAGTGGAGGGAGAAGATCGGTGTCCTGTGGGGTGACCCACGAACCACCCCGGGAGGCAAGGCCAAGAACTTCCACTACTTCATCCGCATGGAGGTGAAGCGTGACGAGTGGCTCAAGGACGGCAAGATCGCTGTGGGCCAGACCCTAAAGGGTCGTACTATTAAGAACAAGACATACCGACCCCAGCAGCAGGCCGTGGTGGACTTCTACTTTGCCGACTCCAACGGGTTCCACTTCGGGGACTTTGATACAGTCAAGGACATGGTCAACATTGCCACCGCCTTCGAGGTGATCACCCGCGCTGGAGCGTTCTACTCCTACGAGGGGGAAAAGTGGCAGGGCAAGGATAAGATGCTGGCGGGGGTACGGGAGAGCCCGGACCTGCAAGACTCATTGAGGAGGGTGCTGATGGACACCTTGGACAAGTGACGGAGGTACTGGACCGGGACTGGGTGGAGGATGCCCGGTGCCGGGGAGAAGACGTTAACCTGTTCCACCCTGTGAAGGGTCGGAACACGTATGAAGATCGGAACATGAAGGAGACACAGGACCGGGCCGTTGCTATCTGCGAGCAGTGCTCCACGCGGCAGCCGTGCTTGGAGTACGCTGTGCATAATAACGAGAAGATCGGCGTGTGGGGTGGACTGACCTCCCGCCAGCGTCGCATCCTGCGGTCTAAGTACATCAGGGGAGAATGGCCGTGAGTGACATCCACAAGCGCTCCAAGAAGCAGGAAGAGCGCACGGCCAAGAAGTACGACGGCAGCCGTAACGTCATGTCCGGGGCCGGGTGGGTCCGCAAGAATGACGTACGTACTATCGACCTGCTGATAGAGAACAAGTTCACCGACAAGAAGTCGTTCTCCATCAAGTCCGATGAGATGGTGAAACTGGCACGCACGGCCATACTGGAGGATAGAGTTCCTGTATTGCAGGTTGATCTAGGAGGACGGTCTTACGTGGTGTTATTAGAAGACGACTTTCTGGCGATGGTGGCGGACTAAGTATGACCGTACCCCTGTTACTCGTCGGAGGACTACTAGGACTGTTTCTGACATGCTTGATCTACGCCTTGCTGGGCTTTCTTTGGGAGATGCACCGTGATCGCCGCCGCCGTGACTAACCTCCAACTATCAGCACTTCTGCTACTGATAGCAATCGTGGTGTACTGCACGTGGTACGACCGACGACCATGAAGCACGTCATCCACGTTCACCAGCAGAAGATCAAGAAAGGCGAACCGGCCATCATCGACCGCACCTACAAGGGATCAAAGCACCTGACGAGGATTCAGATACATGGCCCCTGTGAGATCATCCACTCCCTGACACCGGATCGTTGCGGTGCCCGTGTCTGGATTGAGACGGAGGGCCCCGTGACACACATAGCAACAGACTGGGAAGATGTAACATGACTGATGACGCTTGGAAGATCGAAGCCATGAAGGCCACTATGAAGAACCGTTCTACGTTGGTCTCTCTGATACACCCTAAACTGCTTGCCGACTACAAGGAGAACTCTTCTCTACGAGACAGTGAGCACTACCACCCCAGCGATATGTGCAAGAGGGACTGGTGCGTCAGGCAGAGCGTGTACCGCATGCTTCAGTTGCCGGAGAGCAACACGGAGCGGGCCAAGCCCTTCCAGACCCTCAACATCTTCGAGGAGGGCCACCGCATCCACCGTAAGTGGCAGGGATGGCTCAAGGACGCTGGGGTGCTCCGGGGCCAATGGTTCTGCAACCTCTGCTACCACGAGTGGTACGGGGAGCCCGTCTGTGGGTACTGCAAGTCTAAGGACGTGGGGTACAAGGAGGTTCCGGTCTACGACGAGGAGCATCACATCCTTGGGCACGCCGATGGTCACCTCGTACTACCAGACGGGGATGCTCTGCTGGAGGTCAAGAGCGTTGGCATCGGTACCTTTCGGTACGAGGACATGCCCTTGTTCAAGCAGTACGCTTCCAAGGAGATCACAGCCGAAGAGATGTGGAGGTCCGTCACCAAGCCCTTCCTGTCTCACCTGAGGCAGGGCACCCTCTACATGCACTGCACGGGCATCCACCGTATGATCTTTGTCTATGAGTGGAAGGCCGGTCAGGAGGTCAGGGAGTTCACGGTCAAGTATCAGCCCGAGGTCATTGCGGACATCCTCGCTGCCTGTAGGGTGGGCCTGTCGTACCTCAACCGTGAAGCCCTACCGCCCCGCCCGGTGTGGGTATCTCAGGACAAGGCACCCTGTAAGTACTGTTCCTATCGGACCACCTGCTGGGAGGACCCAGATAATGTCTCTTCCTGAAACCCATGCACGGTTCGACCTCAAGTTCACGCTCCCCGAGAGGCCCGGCAGCGACATGCCGACCCTCCCGCTGGAACTTGATGACCTAACTGATGCTAGTCTTATGTCTGTGTACAGTGAGACTGTGGCATGGGTCAACTACGCCAAGGCTGAACTAGCCAAGGCCGAGATACTGGAAGAAGGAGCACTGAGCGCTTTAAGGCAGACCGAGGCCGAGGCCCTGCTTGACCAGTGGGACTCCGTGAACAAGGGTGACCGGGTGACGATGGCTAAGGCACGCCGTGACATCGACCCGCGAGTAGTAGAACATCACCATAGGCACTTGCAGGCAAGGGCCTACCGGAAGATGGTGGACACGGTGTTCGACCGGGGCGAGCGTAACGCCAATGTCCTCTCCCGGGAACTCAGTCGTCGTATCAGTGTTGCTCCCACCGAGCGGCGCCTTCAGTGGACTGGTGCGTAACCGTGAGTAACCCGTCCAAGCAGAAAGGCACATCGTTTGAGACCCTGATACGGGACTATTTGCGTATGGTGGGGTTCAGGGCCGCTCATCGAGTAGCCCTATCTGGTAGTCAGGACACGGGGGACATCAATGGTATCTTCCATCCTTCCACAGGACGGGAAGTGGCCGTCCAGTGTAAGAACCAGAGGACGTTCAAACTCAGCGAATGGTTGAACGACACTGTTGAACAAGCACGTAAACTAGATAATGCCGTGCCTCTGCTGACCGTGAAGCGTACCGGCAAGGGCGAGAAGTCCCTTGATGACACCTACGTCGTGATGCGGTTGTGTGATGCGGTAGAACTACTGAAGGAGGCTGGCTACACCTAAACTGGCAGACGGCACAACAATCGTCGTCTAACGTAAAGGAGTAGTCATATGTCAGAAGACCAGTCCCCCCATGTGGACACTGAGTCGGTTATCAAGGTTTCTGGTTCCAGCAACCCACAGAGCGTGGGCTCTATTCTTGCTAGGGCCATCTCCTCCGGGCACACCCCCAAGATGCGGGCCATCGGGGCTAGCGCCGTCAACCAATCGGTGAAGGCATGCGCCATCGCCCGAGGATTTGTGGCCCCGAGAGGGCTGGATGTCGTGTACATCATTGGATTTGATGATATTATTGGTGATGACGGTGTTACTATATCCGCTATGTTCTTCAGGCCGGTGATCCGATGACGATGGTTATACCCAATCAGAAGCAGGCCCTAGAGGACTTGGAGAAACTGCGCCCCATCGGTGAAATACGTGGGGGCAATCAGGTGTGGCCGTCCGAGATAACCCGTACCGGGAAGATCAAGAAGCACGCTGCGCGGTTCAAGAACCCCCGACCGGTCACTATCGCCGGTAACACCGATAGCCCCCCGACCAGCCCAGACTTCGGCGGTACGGCCCTGAAAGTGCTGGGAACGTAATGCCAAGTGACGCACATCTAGCCTCACCTCAGTTCATGCAGATAGGAACCAGGGTCACCGTGAACATGGGGAACAGAGAAGCCGGTCAAGAAAACGGGGTCGAAGGAGTGGTTGAAGAGGAACTCGGTGAGGGTGGACCCGTGGGTGGGGTAGATATGTATGGTCTCTCGCTGGGGGGCGATTACGCAGACATGGTAGATGACGACGGTGAACCGATCACAACCTACATGCCTGCTGAGGCTGTCAGGGAAGGTGGAGAGCCCACCGCACCTAAGCCGGGTGACGCACCTCTTGAGCGGAAGATCCTAGGGGACTATGAGCGTATGACCCATGAGGGGTTTGG
>PVBE011341806.1_pt1 | contig 50380 bp, 44 predicted proteins | sample 1631181 | NCBI WGS metagenome assembly PVBE01 (sample SAMN08397723, study PRJNA350692) | Marine metagenome, whole genome shotgun sequencing project. | isolation source: water | place: Pacific Ocean | collected 2012-04
CGTTGAGCGCCTGCTGCAGCTCGGGCGTGGCCCGGCACATGGGCTTGGTGATGAAGATCGGGCCGTGCATCGTCTCGCCGGTGGCCGCGCCGGTCTGGCGGTGGGTCGGCACGGTGATGGTGTGCTCGTAGCCCTGCACCTCGATGGTGCCCTTGGTCTCTTTCTCCTGAACGCTGCCCTTGACCTGGGTACCGTCCACCTTGAGGGTCAGATATGCGACTTCCGACATTGAAGCTCCTCCCGTGTTGATCGTGTGTTATGGAAAACGAATTAGCCCGCAGAGGGCTGGTGTCTGTCAACCCAAAATCCAGTTCTTGATCAGCCGGCCCACGATGTAGCGTCGGTAATCCGCCGAGCTGCGCAGGTCGTCGATGGGCTGGACCAGGGCCGAGGCGCGGCGCTCGGCCTCGGCGGCCGTCTCGGCGTCGGCCTGCCGGCCCTCCAGCCACTGCTCCAGCACCACGGCCCGCAGCACCACCGGGGCCACGCTGCCGAAGGCCACGCCGGCCCGGACGATGCGGCCGTCGTCGTTGAGCTCCAGGCGGCAGGCGCCCATGACCTTGGAGATGGCCTGGGCCCGGCGGGTGCCGACCTTGCGGAAGTGCTCCCTGGCGCCAGCGGGCAGGGGCGGCACCAGCACCGCCGCCAGCAGCTCGTCCGGGCGTAGGTCGATCTTGCGGTAGCCGAGGTAGAAGGCGTCGAGGGCCACCCGGCGGACACCGCGCAGCGAGACCAGCTCCACCTCGGCGCCGGCCGCCACCAGGGGCGGGGGCAGGTCGGCGGCGGGGCTGGCGTTGACCAGGTTGCCGCCCACGGTGCCGCGGTTTTGGATCTGCATCGCGCCGATGGTGGCCGCGGCCTCGGCCACGGCCGGGCAGCAGCGGGCCACCTCCTGCGAGCGCACCACCTCGGCATGAGTGGCGGTGGCGCCGATGCGCAGCCGCTCGTCCTCGATGTAGATCTGGCGCATGCCGGCCAGGCGGTGGAGGCTGAGCACCTGCTCGGGGCGCGGCGCGTCACCCGCGGCCCACTGGGGCCACAGGTCGGTGCCGCCGGCCAGCACCTTGGGGCAGTCTCCCCGGGAGAGGATCTGCAGGGCGCCGTCCAGGGTCTCGGGGGCGAAGAAAGCGGGCTCGCTCATGGCTGGTCCTCCTGCAAGGTCTCCGCTGCGCTCTGGACGCCCTCCACGATCCTGGAGTAGCCCGTGCAGCGGCAGAGGTTCCCGGCCAGGGACCGGCGGATCTCCTCCTCGGAGGGATCGGCGTTGCTGGCCAGCAGAGCGTAGCCCCCCATCAGCATGCCGGGGCTGCAGAAGCCGCACTGCACGGCCCCGTCCTCGTCGAAGGCGTCGATGAGCGCCCGGCCCATGGCGTGCTCATCCAGGCCCTCGGCGGTGAGGATCTCGGCGTCATCGTCCACCTGGGCCGCGGCCACCAGGCAGGAGACGTGCAGCTCGCCGTCGAGGATCAGGCTGCAGGTGCCGCACTCCCCCTCGCCGCAGCCCTCCTTGAGCCCGATGAGGCCCAGCTCGTCGCGCAGCACGTCCAGCAGGCGGGCCAGGGGCGCAAAGGCGACGGTGCGCGGTCGGCCGTTGATGTTCCACGTCCGCTCGATCTTGTCGTTCATGGTCACGCTCCCTCCTCGTCGGTGTTGTTCGCCGCGGCCCAGATCTTTTCGGGGGTCAGCGGCAGGTCGCGCACCCGCGCGCCCAGGGCGTGGGCCAGGGCGTTGGCCACCGCCGGCGCGCCGCCGTTCATCGGCATCTCCCCCAGCCCCTTGGCGCCCCCCGGTCCCCGGGAGTAGGGGATCTCCACGATGTGCGTGGTCAGCTCCGGAGCGTCCAGGGTCGTGGGCACGATGTAGGTCTGGAAGCGGTCTCGCAGCAGCGATCCCTCCTCGGTGACGCCCACCTCCTCGCACAGCGCATAGCCCAGCGACTGCAGGGTGCCGCCCTCGATCTGCCCCTTGGCCTGCACCGGGTTCACCGCCTTGCCGACGTCGCAAGCCGTGGTCACCCGGGGCACCTGCACCTCGTAGGTGTCCAGGTCCACCTCCACCTCGGCCACGGTGCAGCCCCAGGCGTAGCAGGCGTAGGCGTCGCCGGTGTGGGTCTCCTCGTCCCACTGGATGTGGGGGGCCAGCTTGTGCTGGCTGGTGAAGACCCAGCGCTCCTCTTCGGAGGCGGCCAGGCCGGCGGCCAGGACCTCCTCGCAGGTGGCCACGGGCTTCGCCCCGGCCGTGATCTTGCCGCTGGCCAGCGCCAGGTCGGCGGCGGCGTGGTCCGTGGTGGCGGCCACGTGCTCCAGCAGCTTTTTCTTCGCCGCCCGGGCGCAGACTGCCAGCTCGCCGCCCACGATCATGGTGGTGCGGGAGGCCACCGTGGGCCCGCTGTTGGGCACCAGGGCCGTGTCCGCCGGCACCACCTTCACCTGGTCCAGGCGCAGGCCGGCGTGGTCGGCCACGATCTGCGACAGGGCGGTGCTGGAGCCCTGGCCCATCTCCGTTGAGGAGACGCGGACGTGGGCCTTGCCGTCGGCGCGCAGGTCCAGAGCCACGATGGCCGAGATCTTGGCCTCGCCCCCGCCGGTGAAGCCGGCGCCGTGCCAGTAGTAGGCCATGCCGATGCCCCGTGCCTTGTTGGCGTCGGCGTTGGCCTGGCCCAGCTCGGCCCGCTTGCGGGAGAAGTCCGAGGCCTGCAGCGCGGCGTCCAGCACCTCCTTGCTGCCCACGCTCTCGCGCAGGGTCTGGGAGGTGCCGGTGACGTCGCCCAGACGCAGGCGGTTCTTGTAGCGGAAGGCGTCGGGCTCCATACCGCAGGCCTGGGCCATGCGGTCCATGTGGCTCTCGATGGCGTAGATCGTCTGGGGTACGCCGAAGCCGCGGAAGGCGCCGTTGGGCGGGGTGTGGGTGCGGTAGGCCACGGCGTTGACCAGCACCGCGGGCCAGTTGTAGGCGCCGCCGGCGTGGATCGCTCCGCGGGAGAGCACCACGGGGCTCATGGAGATGTAGGCGCCGCCGTCGAAGACGATGTCCAGCTCCACGCCGCACAGGGTGCCGTCTTTTTTGGCGCCGGCGCGCACGCGGACCCAGGAGGGGTGGCGCTTGGTGGTGTAGGCCATGTCCTCGGCCCGCGACAGCAGCATGCGCACCGGCTTGCCGGTCATCTGCGCCAGCAGGGCCACGTGGCCGCCCATCAGGCTGGGGAAGTCCTCCTTGCCGCCGAAGGCGCCGCCCATGGGCAGCGCCCGTACGTGCAGGTGGTCCAGGTCCGTGGCGAGCATGCCGGCCACGGCCGGGGCCACGTAGTAAGGGCACTGCAGCGACCCCTCCACGCGCATGCGACCGTCGCTTTCGGGCACGGCCATCATGGCGTTGGGCTCGAGGTAGGCGTGCTCCTGGTGCGGCGTGGTGTAGCAGTCCTCCAGCACCACGTCGGCCTGAGCCAGGGCCGCGGGCACGTCCCCCCGGCTGTCGATCTTCCAGCGGCTCAGCTCCACCAGGTCGCCGGCGGCGCCCACGCGGTGACGCAGCACCAGCTCCTCCAGGGTGAGGATGGTGGGCAGAGGATCCATCTCCACGGTCACCGCCGCGGCCGCGGCCTCGGCCTCCCGGGCGGTGGGCGCAGCCACCAGGGCCACGGGCTCGCCCCTGTACAGCACCTCGTCGAAGGCCAGAAACGGCATGTCCGCGGTGATCATCTGCACGAAGCGGTTGCCGGGGATGTCCTCGGCCGTGGCGAAGGTCACGCGGGACCAGTCCACGCCCTCGCCGCGGCGGATGGCGCGGATGCGCCCGTGGGCCAGGGGCGCGCGAACCACCGCCGCGTGGAGCATGTCGGGGTAGGTGATGTCCGCGGTGTAGCGCAGCGTGCCGTCCATCTTGGGCGCGCTGTCCACCCGGGTCTTGTTGCTTCCGATCACGTGATCACCTCTCGGGTTTCTGCATAAAAACAAGCCGGCCAGCGTCTGAGATCTGGCCGGACAATACGGTAGCACCAAGCAAATGGGTCCACAAGGAGTTGAATTAGTTGACCTTCTCTGTTTTGATGGAACAGCACGTGGGGTAGGGGCCCGTCCCCGCCACAGCCCAACAAGGAGACACAGGATGAACACGCGGCTCGTTATAAAGGTGATGGTTGCGCTGCTGGCGATGGGCCTGACGCCCTCGCTGGCCGGGGCCCAGGCCACCGAGGCAAGTCTGATCAAGGAGGGAGACGCGCTCTACAACAAGGCCTACGGTGACAAGAAGACCAAGGAGTCGATCACCAAGTACCAGGCGGCGCTCAAGCTCAACCCCAAAAGCTTCGAGGCCCGCTGGCGGCTGGCCCGCTCCTACTTTTGGATCACGGACAACACCAAGAACAAGACCCGGGACAAGGACATGGGGTGGCTCGGTTACACCCACGCGCTGCAGGCCCTGCGGCTCAAGCCCAAGCGGGTGGAGGGTCACTACTGGGCCGCCCTGTGCATGGGCGAATACAGCAAGGGGCTCGGCATCCTCACCGCGCTGAAGAAGGGCATCGAGGGCAAGTTCAAGCGCCACCTGAGCAAGGCGATGTCGATCAAGCGTTGCTACGACCACGGCGGCGGCGACCGGGCCTTCGGCAACCTGTTCTTTCTGCTGCCCTGGCCCAAGAAGGACCGCAAAAAGGCGCTGAAGCACTACAGCTGGTCGCTGAGGTGCCGCAAGGACGTGCCCCGCACCTACTATTACATCGGCCGGGCCCAGTCCGACGACGGCAACAAGGCCGAGGCCATCACGGCGCTGGAAAAGTGCCTGACGGTCAGGCGGGGCAAGGCCACGGACAACTACCGCGCCAAGCGGTGGTGCAAGAAGCTGCTGGCCACGCTAAAGAAATAGGTATGCAACGCTTCACCATCGCCTGCGCGCAGCTGGCCGTGCGGCCCATGGCCGCCGAGGAGAACCTGGACAAGGCCCTGGACTGGACCACCCGGGCGGTGAGCGAGACCGGGGCCCAGGTGGTGGTGCTGCCGGAGACGGTGACCACCGGGTTCACCCCCGACTGCGGGCCCGAGGAGTTGTGGGACCAGATCGAGGCGCTGCCGGGGCCCCTGTCCGAGCGGGCCGGCGAGAAGGCCAGGGAGCTGGGGATCTACCTCACCCTGCCGGTGTACGAGCGGGGCGCCGAGCGGGGCGTGGTCTACAACTCCCTGGCGCTGCTGGGCCCCGACGGCGACATCCTCGGTACCTACCGCAAGACCCACCTCTTCCCCACCGAGCGCCTGGCCGGCGGTGGCTGGTCCACGCCGGGCGACGAGCCGGTGGTGATCCACACGCCGCTGGCCAGCTTCGGCCTGTCCCTGTGCTACGACGGCGACTTCCCCGAGCTGTTCCGCTGCGAGGCCGTGGCCGGGGCCGAGGTGATCCTGCGGCCGTCGGCGCTGCTGCGCTCGTTCCACATCTGGGAGCTGACCAACCGGGCGCGAGCCTACGACAACCACGTCTACATGGTGGCCTGCAACGCCGTGGGCCCCGACGCCGGCGACAGCTACTACTTCGGCCACAGCATGATCGTCTCGCCCATCGCCCGGGTGCTGGCTCTGGGCCGGGGCTCGGAGGAGATAATCTACGCCGAGCTGGATCCCGACCCGATCAAGAAGGTCAGCTTCGGCTCCACGGCGCCCATGATCTTCGACCACCTCCAGGACCGGAACCTGGAGGCCTATCGAACGGTGAACACTCCGGCTAACAGTCGGTTCGAGCCGGCCCGGCGCATCCCGATGAAGCCGGGTAAATAAGAAATAAAAAATACAAAACATGAAATGGGCAATGGGGTGCTCGCGCTGCCGTTGGGGCCTCGCCGCTTCGCGGCTCGTTGACGGGTGGGGGTTGCTGCGGGTTTCTGGACGAGCGAGCGTCGGGGTGCACGCTGTGGCCGTGCTGGTTGGCCAATAATGGGGAGCGCTGGTTTTGGCTTCTGGACGGACTTTGGCCCGGGTGAAGAAAGGCGGCTTCTGGACGGGCATGGGCCCGGGCGGGCCACGCGGCCGTGCTGGTTGAAAAAGGTCGTTGTGCCCACCTCGCGCAGCTTGAGCGACAGAAGGCCGGGGGGATAAAACATCTCCTCCGGGTTCTGTCATGGTTAACGCCCATATTGTGACAAGAGCCGAGAGGGACGGCTCATCTACCCCCGGTTTCGGCGCGATGCGCCTCCTTGGGGGTGACAGCAGGTTGGAGGGATGAAATATCTCACCCGGGTTCTGTCACTCCAGCAACCCAGGCGCAGTATGCACCTCGACACGCGCCCGTCCACGCGGCCTGGCCCCACCGAGACAGACGTCACGGCAAGGGCCGCGTGAATGAGGTAGTATCCGGTCGAAATGGCGCTCTCCAATGGAATCGACCCTTGAACCTTCTGCCCAAAGCACCCGTTACCCCCGCCCTGGCACCCCATTTTTCATTTCTTGTTTCTTGTTTTTTATTTCCCTCCCCTCCCTGGCCGACGCGCCCATCGTCACCGTGGCCATGGACGCCAAGGAAGTGGCCGACGACGCCTACAAAAAGCTCGGCCTGCTGACCCTGCAGCGCAAGCTGGCCCTGCGCCTGACCCAGGCCGGCTACGGGGTGGTGGCGCCGGAGAAAAAGCCCGCGGTGCGGCTGCTGTTTACGGCCAGCGACGGCAAGCTGCTGAAGCTGGAGGCCCGGGCGGCCGGCAGCAAGGGGCTGGCGGCGGAGGTACCCCGGGGGGACGGCAAGGAGGAGATCTTCCACCTGGAGGTGATCCACCGGGCCGTGGCCCTCGTGCGGCGGGCGGCCAGGAGCTTGCTCAGGGAAGCACCGAGGCCGGCGAGCCTGCCGGCGAGCGTGCCGGCGAGCGCGCCGACGAGCGTGCCGGCAAAGGGAAAAGGGGAAGGGAAGGGGGAGGGCAGGGGCAAGGGCAGGGGCGAGGGCGAGGGCGAGGGGGCTTTGGGCCCGAGGCCCTGGACGCTGGAGCTGGCCGGGGGGGCCATGGCGCTCTTTCGGCCCGGCGGGGTGGACCCCATGGTCCGGGGCAGCGGGCGCATCGGCATCTGGCGAGGTCTGGGGCTGCGGGGCAACGTGGGGGTTTCTCTTTCGCTGCCCGACGACGGGGTCATCGTGGAGCTGGCCTTTCAGGTCGGGGCGTCGTGGCGCTTCCAGCTCACCCGGTCGCTGCATCTGGAGCCGGGGCTGCTGGTCGGCGTGGCCCAGCACATCTACGACCTGGACCCAAATGACGGGGCCTACGACAACCTCTCGGGGCTACGCTGGGGCTTAATCACCAACCTCACCGCCGAGCTGGGGTGGCGCCTGCACCGGCGCCTGGCGCTGCGGCTGTGGGTCTCGCCCGGGGCCGCCCTGCCCGAGACGCCGCACCTTTTGGGCGGCGCCGACCTCTGGCGGCGCTCCTGGTTTCGCCTGGAGGCGGGGCTGATGGGCGTGCTCATTCTCCGCTGAGGAGGGCCTCAGCGGAGGTTCGAAGGTTCGAAGGTTTGAAGGTTCGAAGGTTCAAGGTTTGAAGGTTCAAGGTTTGAAGGTTCAAGGTTTGAAGGTTGATGGTTCGGACGGTTTGAGAGTTTTGTAAAAAAAGTAGGAAAGTCTCGGGCGCCTTGCGGGTGGTTCACGCAGGAGGCCACGATGAAAACAACTACAATCACCCTCGTCACCTTACTGACCCTCTCCACCCCCGCGGCGGCCCAGCTGAGCACCGCCGGCAACGCCCCGGTGCTCTTTGGCGACGCGGGCCCCCGCTACCGCATGCACGCCTACGCCGGCGGGCAGCTCATGGGCATCGGCGCCCTGGACCAGAGCGCCGGTGACGACGAGGCTTACCTCAGCCGCTTCGGCGGCGGCATCGGGCTCTTCGGCGGGGTGCGGCTCAGCCCGCACTGGTCCGTGGAGGGCAACTGGACCTTCGCCCTGCACGACGAGGCCCTGCGCGGCCCCCAGGGCGGCGACGGCCACTTCGAGAGCATCTACCTCATGACGGTCACCGCCGACGTCAAGGTGCACTTGCCGACCAACAGCCCCATGGAGCCCTACCTGCAGGCGGGCGGCGGGCTGCTGATGAGCGGGGCGATCCACCTCGACACCCGGGAACAGCAGCGGCCCGACAGCTTCAGCATGGGGGCCGTGGTCAACGCGGGCGTGGGCCTGGACCTGTGGGTCACGCGGCACATCTCCATGGGTGCCCGGGTGCTCTACCGCGGCATGGCCCTGGGCCAGCCCGAGGACGGCATCGAGGGCAGAGGGCCCTTCCGCAACTTCGTCCACGGCATCAGCGTGGACGCCTTCGCGGCCATTCATTTTTAGCAGCGGCTGGTCATTAGCTATTAGCTGAAAATGTATCCAAGTGGTGAAATAGTCCTTTCGTTGACCGAGCTCATGAGCATGGACCACGGCTCCACCGCAGAGGCGCTCTATACGGACCATCGGGACCGGGTGTTCCACCTCTGCCTGAGGCTGTCCGGCGGCAACGTCAGCTGGGCCGAGGACGCCACCCAGGACGTGTTCGTCAAGCTGCTGCAGAGGCTGGACGGCCTCGACGACCAACAGGACCTCGGCGGATGGATCTACCGCGTGACCATGAACACCTGCATGACCCGGCTCAAGCGCGAGGGTTCGGTGTGGGGGCGGGTGCTGCAGGTGCTGTCCGGGGCCACGGCCACGGCCAGCCGGGACACGCCCGAGCGGCGGGTCTCGGTGCGGCAGGACCTGTCCGAGGCCCTGGAGGTGCTGGCGAACCTGCCGGCCAGGCAGAGGGTGGTCTTCTCCATGCGCTTCCTCGACGAGATGCCGCAAAAAGAGATCGCCACCACCCTGGAGCTTTCCGAAGGCTACGTGTCCAAGCTGCTGCAGCGTACGCGCGATCACCTGAACCGACTGGGCTGGGAGGCACCCCATGACTGAGCGCGACCCGAAGCAGCGAGATCTCGTGGGCCTGCTGCGCGAGGCCGACGCCGAGCTGGCCGAGCAGCCGCTGTCGGGAGAGGCCGACGCGCGCCTGCGGCGGCTGGTGCGGGGCGAGGAGCCGCGGCGGAGTGTGGCGCCCACGCTGGTGCTGGCGCCCCTGGCCGCGGCCGCCGTGGCCCTGCTGGTCTGGGCCCTGCTGCCGGGCGAGGAGACGACGCCGAAGACGGCGCCCGCCCGGGACCGGCTGGGTGGATTCACCGTGGTGGCGGGGGCGGCCCGGGCCCGCCAAAAGCGGGTGAGCTGCGCGTCGGACGCCTGCACCCTGGCCGCCCGGGACCAGGGCACGCGCCTGGAGCTGACCCGGGGCGCGGTGGTGCGGCGGCGGGGCAAGCACCTGCAGGTGGTTCGAGGCCAGGCCACCCTGAACGTCACGCCGCGGCCCCGAGGCCGGCAGGCCCTGAGGGTCCTCGTCTCTCACGGCCACATCGAAGTGCTCGGCACGGTGTTCACCGTGCGCCAGCGGGAGGCCGGCGGGCAGGTCACCCTGCGCCGGGGCGCCATCCGCTTCGTGGGGACGGGCGGGCAGACCCGGGACGTCAGCCCGGGCCAGACCCTGACCTGGCCACTGCAGCCGGAGCCGGTGGCGGTGAAGGAGCCGAAGCCGGCTGCGCGGAAGCGCCCCACGCCCCGGAAGCGGGCGCCGAAGAAGCTGACCATCGAGGAGACCGAGAGCCTGACCACCAAGGTGGCGCGGCTGCGCAGCCAGCGCCGCTTCGCCGAGGCCGCCCGACAGCTGCGCGCGGCCCTGCCCCGCATCCCGAGCCGGGCGACGCGCGTGACGCTGAGCTACGAGCTGGGCGAGCTTTTGACCCACGACCTGGCCGACAGGGCCGCGGCCTGCCGCCACTGGCGTTCGCACCTGCGGCGTTACGGCCCGGGCCGCTACGGTGGGGAGATCCGGCAGGCCCGCAAGAAGGCCGGCTGCGCCGACGTAAACCGAAAATAGCATCGAGGACAAAAACGGTGACCGTGATGAACGACTACAGGACAGCTCTGTGCATGATGGCCCTGGCCGCGCTGGCGGCTGGCTGCGAGGACCCGGTGAACCACCAGCCGCTGACCGACGGCGGGACACAGGATGGCGCGCTGATGGCCGACGGCGGGGCCGGCCTGCTGCGCATCTACGTGCAGGGGGACAAGCGCCCCACCGTCATCACCGACAAGCTCAGCGGGCAGACGCCCCGGGACTACAAGATGGGCCTGGCCCGCTTCGAGCTCATGCGCTCGGCCACGGACCCGTCCCCCCTGACGGTGTTCGACCACAAGGACAAGCCGGTGATGGTGGACATGCTGAAGAAGACCCTGGTGGGCCAGGCCGAGCTGGCCAAGCTCACCCCGGGCAGCTACACCCACGGCAGGGTGCTGCTCACCTGGTGCCAGTTCACCGTGTCAGCCACGGTGCACGCCGCGGGGCTGGCCGTGCCCGGCGACATCGTGGTCAAGGCTGCCCTCAGTGACACCACCCACCAGGGCAAGGCGTGGAAGCAGGGGCAGGCCACCTTCACCTTCAAGGCCGGCACCCTGCAGCAGACCGCGCCGGGCCTGCTGCCGCCGCTGCCCTCCACCGCCGGCGGCGCCGTGGTGCAGCAGGGCGGCAAGACCTACATGGTCTTCACCTACCCCGCGCCCATCGTCATCGCGCCGTCGGCCGGCAAGTCCTACTCCGGCACCATGGTCTACAAGGTGTTCGAGTCCTTTCGCTGGCAGGACGAGGCCAAGCCCAACTACAAGGCCAAGGTCTTCGACGTGGACGGCCTGGGGCTGGCCTTCGAGCCGGTGAAGGGGTTCGGCGCCACGGGTTACGGCGTGGAGCTCAACTGAACGGATACAGCCCGGATACACCCGCGGATACAGCCGCCGGGCGCGATCCTGTTCCGGTGTTGATCCTCCCCTTTCGCGCAACCAATCGAAATCATTGATCCCAAGCCGAGGCTTCGAGCTGGCACGCCGGTTGCTTTGTACACGGGCGTAACTGAAAACAACAACAGCTTAACTACAAGGAGCCCATCATGAAGACCAAGACCAACGTCAAGGCCGGCCTCAAGCCCATCGGCAAGCCCTTCCGCTTTCGCAAGCTCACCTTCAAGCTCTACTAGGTTTCTCGCTGCTCTGACGCAGCCAACAACACCGGACGGTCGGGTGTCCTCGAGATGCCCGGCCGTTTGTCGTTTCTGACCCGCCGCGACGTCCTGCAGCAACTGGTCCAGCACAGCCTTCTCGGTGGCCCGCTACCCAGGGATCTGGCGCGCTCGGTGTCTCGAGAGCGACAAAGAACCAGAGGGATAAAACATCGGAGCGGAGATCTCCTCTATGGTTGCACGATCTAAGGTTGCACCATCATCCGAGGAGCGCCCATGCGACTGCTGTTCAACGGACCGATCCTGACCATGACCGAGGACCACGCGGTGGCGCAGGCCCTGGCCTACGACCCGGACTCCGGGCTCGTGGTGGCCGCCGGGGATGAGGCCGCCGCCCGGGCCGCGGCCGGCCGCGACGCCGATGAGCTGGACCTTGGCGGCCGGGCCGTGGTGCCCGGGTTCATCGACGCCCACCACCACCTGTGCCTCAACCTGCTCTACGGCATGGCCGAGGACTGCAGCCCGGCGCGGGTGCAAAGCCTCGGCGACATCGCGCGCCTGCTGGGGGAGCGGGCGGCGCGCACGGCGCCGGGGCAGTGGGTGGTGGGCAAGCACTACGAGGAGTGGCGCCTGGACGGGCGGCAGCACCCCACCCGCGAGCACCTCGACGCGGCCTGCCCGGACCACCCGGCCCTGCTGATGCACTACTCCTTCCACGAGGGGGTGGCCAACTCCCGGGCCCTGGAGCTGCTCGGCATCCACCGGCGCTCGCCGGACCCCGAGGGCGGGCGCATCCTGCGCGACGGCCGCGGCGAGCCCACGGGCCGGTTGCTGGAGACCGCGGTCTCGGTGGTGGAGGCCCGGGCCCAGCTGAGCATGCTGGAGCAGGACCGCGACGGCTACGTCGAGCGGCTGGAGACCTGCCAGCGTGAGCTGCTGGCCGCGGGCATCACTCGCCTGGCCGACCCGGCGGTGTCGCCCACCTTCCAGCGGTTGTATCAGCAGCTCAAAGAAGAGGGCCGGCTGCGTATCCCCCTGGTGCTGATGCCCGTGGGCGAGGGGGGGTTCCTCTGTTCGCCCACGGACCGCATGGACCAAAACGAGCGCACGGGGTCCGGTCCCGAGGACCTGCGAGTGGGCTCGCTCAAGCTGTTCTTCGACGGCGGCGCCCAGTGCGCCGTGTCCATGTCCATCGGCCAGGTGGCGAGGGTGGCCGCGGCCGGGCTGATGACTGCTTTGCGTGACCGCAGCCTGGCGCCGCTGGTGGCCGGCAGCCGCCTGGCGCCCCGCCTGGGCCGGGACCTGCGCCTGCACACGGGGGTGCTGCTGCACCGCGACGAGGCCAGGGCGGTGGACGTGGTGCGGCGGGCCACCGAGCTTGGCTGGTCCGTGGCGATCCACGCCGTGGGCAACGAGGCCACGGACCGGGCCATCACGGCCCTGGCCGCCGCCTTGGACGAACACCCCGCCTCGCCGCCGCCCCGCATCGAGCACTGCACCCTGCTGGACGACGGGCTCATCGGGCGCATGGCCGACGCCGGCCTCACCGTGGTGGCCCAGCCGCACTTCATATCGATCTTCGAGAGCGAGGGGATCCCGCCCACCCCCGGCCTCAGGCGTGTGGCCCTGCGCTCCATGCTCGACGCCGGCGTGCACGTGGCCGGCAGCTCCGACTCGCCCGTGACGCCCTTCGCGCCGCTGCTCGGCATCCGCTCGGCGATCACGCGCAGGGTGGGCGACGGCGAGCCCGTGGACCCCGACGAGGCCATCACGCCGGAGCAGGCCCTGGCGCTCTACACGCGCGGCGCGGCGCGGGCCTGCGGTTGCGCGGAGACGTGCGGGACGCTGGAGCCGGGCAAGCGGGCCGACCTGGTGGTGCTGTCGGCGGACCCGCGCGTCACCGACGCGGCTGAGCTGGACGCGCTCGCGGTGGAGGAGACGGTGGTGGGTGGGGAGACGGTGTTTGGGGGAAATTCAAAATGAGAAGTACCCGGGTGATCACTCGCCCTGGTTGATGATGATGGGGCCGATGACCTTGACGTGCCCTCATTGTCGATGGAGCCGCGTAGCTCCCAGGTGGACCACTCGCCGTCGCAGTCCACGTCGCCGTAGCCCCTCGCCGTGTATACCGCCTCGGTTCCGGTGAGCCCGTTGCCCCAAAACTCGAAGGCGTAACGGTGGTGCTCGGTGATGGCGAAGTGGAGGGGGCCCCAACCGGCTTTGTCCCACTCGGGGATCGGCGTGAGCTTCGGCTCGCAGGTCGGCCCCGTGGATGGTGTCATGGGGATCCGCACAGGGAAGCCCTTGGGCAGCAGGTTGCCGTTGCTGTCCCAGTGATCGGTGACGTAGTACTGCCGCGCGAGGCCCTTGATCTTGTCCATGCTCTCCGAGCGGATGGTGGAGACGCACCCCTTGCGGGTGTACTTGATGAACGCGGGCACCAGCACAATGCCGACCCCATCGTGTCTTTGCTGACCCCCATACCCGAAGTATAGCGGCTAAATCTTCAACGGGCTTCCCCCTGGCGGCGGGTCATTTCTTTCGCGAGGGATCGTTGCGCTGACGCATCTCTGCAGCGAGCTTTGCATGTGCAGTGATGCGTCCTGCCTCCACGTCAACCAAGCCCTCTTCCACTGCACAGATGAACCGCGCTCGTTCGACCAATTCGTCAAACGCGGCCGGGGACAACAAAACCCCGGCGGCCTTGCCGTTCTGGGTAATCACCAAAGGCTCGTCGCTTTCGGCAAGACGCCGCAGCCAGTCCGCGGCCCTGGCCTTGAACTCACTCACGGGCACGATGTTCTCCGCAACTTTCAAAGGTTGCATGCGTCCTCCAGCTAGACACTATTAAGTCTATATAAAGTCTAAATTAAGATCAACACGTGGTCTTCACCGTCATTTCAAGGACTGTACTTTCAGGGGCCGGGAGCGGAAAAGTACAAAGGTTAGGTCCGGGCAGCAGCTAACTAGCTGAAATCAGGAACCCACAAACCACAAAGTACAGAGGTTAGGTCCGGGCAACGCTTACAGTATTTGCATCCCGTACGGGAATGAACGGCAGAAACAAGTGGGTGGCACCTGTATGTTCATCCCGGGAATGAACGGCAGAAACAAGTGGGTGGCACCTGTATGTTCCATCCCGTACGGGAATGAGAATCGGGCTTGCTCCCCCAAACCCCCCTCTGCGCCCTCTGCGCTCTCTGCGGTTAATTACGGAGCCCGACCTATAGCAGGCGTGTCGGCTCGGCCGCGATGTCCACCACGGCCTCGGCGAAGGCCTGGGCCGCTGCCTCGCAGGACTCCAGGGGGCCGGAGAGGAAGGCGCCGGCGAAGTTGGTCTCGGTGGGCGGGGTGAAGGTCTTGACCAGGGTCACGTCCGCCGCCTTGAGCGCGGCGTCGGTGGCGTAGACCGCCTCCAGGGGCGTGGCGATGAGGTAGGCCATGGGCTCGCCCCGGGAGATGCCCGACTCCTTGGACAGGTAGTAGCCCAGCGACGAGATGACGTGGGGGAAGAAGGCCATCTCGCCGGCCTCGTCGGCGGCGTAGAAGTGGGCGTCCTGCTCCAGGCAGGTCATGGCCGCCTGCATGCCCCGCTCGACGTCGTCGGGGTCCGGGGCGGCCATGACGCCGAGGATCTCGCCCGAGGTGGGGCCCGAGGGGTAGTTGGAGCCGGCGTAGAGCGACCGGGCGAAGACGATCTTTACCGGCGCCTGCTTGGTGGCCTCGTCCAGGGCGGTGTAGAGGGAGTCGTCCAGATCGCAGGTGATCAGCCCCGCCGAGGTGAGTTTTTCGCCGTCGAAGCCGTAGGCCGCGGCCAGGGCCGGGTCGATGCGCGGGATGATGCGCGCGGCCAGGACCTTGGGGATGATCGGATCGAGGACAGCCATGTTCTTCTCCTCAGAATAGATCCATCAGATATGGAACCATCAGAATAGATTCATCAATGCGTGCTCGTCTGGCAGGGGCGCCCGTCGCCTGATCGGCCGCAGGCGGAGCCCGGCCGGCCGCTGGCGCAGTTCGCGCACTGCTGGCCGTGGCTCTGGCCGCAGCCCAGGGCCGCGTCGGTGTTGGCCTGGTTCGCCCGGGGGCGCTCGGCCGGTCTGTCGGACACCGGCAGCTCCACGCCCGACAGGTCCAGGCTCACGCCCGCCGTGCGCTGGGTCATGATGGCCTCGATGACGTTGGCCGCGTGCAGCCCCGCCTCCTCGGGCAGCAGACCCCGGCGGTGGATGTTGCTGATGCACTGCTTCTCGGCGTCCACCCGGTCGTGGTGCGGATCCCACACCAGGTAGGCGCTCATGCCGTCGCCAGTGCCGAGGCCCGGCCGCTCGCCCACCAGGATGATGCCCACCTTCGCCGCGGTGGCCTGGCCCACGACGTCCACGATCTTGGCCCGGCAGTAGCGCACGAAAAACAGGGTGCCCACGGTCATGCCGCGGGCCTCCAGATGCCGGGTCAGCGACTCCACGGTGCCCGGGGCGTTGAGCAGCACCGCGTTGGCGCTGATGCCGTCGCCCACCACGATCTGCACGTCGGGGTTTTGGGCGCCGCGAGCGCGCACCTGCTCGAGGGAGGGCGCGCTGAGCCGTCGCCCCAGGTCGGGGCGCAGCAAAAACTGCTCGTGGTCCTCGACCTCGGTGACCAGCGGGATCATGCCGTGCTGCTCGGCCCAGCCCTCGGGCACCTGGCTCTCCACCGCGGCCTGGGCCACGGCGAAGTCCGCCTGGAACTGCAGGGCGGTCTGGGTGCGGTAGCGCAGGCCGGTGCGCCCCACGCCCACCTTGGCCGGCGTGGCCACCTTGAGCCGCTCCAGCATGGCCGGGTCCGCCACCGGCGGCGCGTCGTGGGCCTCCACCGTGGGCACGCTGGGCCGCGGCGCCAGGCCCGCGCTCTGACGGGAGGGGGCGCGCCACAGACGCCCACCCGCGCGCCGCTGTCGCAGCTCCTTCATCAGCCGCGACGTGCTCATGGCAGCACCGTTGGGTCACCGAAGCGCTCGGTGGGCTTGCCGTCCCTGGTCAGGCCGATCTTTTCCATCCAGGCCTCGAACTCGGGGGTGGGGCGGTAGCCGAACACCGCCCGTATCGAGGCGTTGTCGTGGAAGCTGGTGGACTGGTAGTTGAGCATGATGTCGTCGCCCAGGGGCAGGCCCATGAAGTAGCTGCACCCGGCCGCCGCCAGCATCACGGCCATGTTCTCCAGCTCGTTCTGATCGCAGCGGGCGTGGTTGGTATAGCAGACGTCGCAGCCCATGGGGATGCCAGCCAGCTTGCCCGAAAAAACATCCTCCAGCCCGGCGCGGGTGATCTGCGGACCGTCGTAGAGGTACTCCGGCCCGATGAACCCCACCACCGTGTTGACCAGAAACGGCTTCCAGCGCCGCGCCAGGGTGTAGTTGCGCACCTCCATGGTCTGCTGGTCCGCGCCGTGGTGCGACTCCGACGACAGGGCCGAGCCCTGGCCGGTCTCGAAGTACATGCGGTTTTCGCCCCTGGCCGAGCCGTGCTGCTGCATCAGCGCGGCCGCCTCGTCCAGCAGCGCCACGTCGATGCCGAAGGACGTGTTCCCCTTCTGGCTGCCGCACAGCGACTGGAACATCAGGTCCATGGGGCAGCCGCGCTGCAGCGCCTCCATCTGGATCGTGACGTGGGACAGCAGGCAGTTTTGGGTCGGCACGCCCCAGCGGGTCATGTGCTCCTTGACCACCGTGAGCAGCTCGCGGGTGCTGTCCACCGAGTCGGTGGCCGGGTTGATGCCGATGACCGCGTCGCCGGAGCCGTAGACCAGCCCCTCCCGGGTGGAGGCCACGATGGCGTCGGGGTCGTCGGTGGGGTGGTTCGGCTGCAGCCGAAACGACATGCGCCCGGGCAGGCCAAAGGTGGCGTTGGCTTTCGTCACCACGTGGATCTTTTTGGCCGCCAGCACCAGGTCGAGGTTGGACATCACCTTGGCACAGGCCGCGATGATCTCCGGCGTCAACCCGGGCGACAACGACAGCAGGTCGTCCCCCGAGGTGCGGTCGTCGAGGATCCACTCCCGCAGCTGACCCACGGTCCAGGCCGACACGCGGGAGAAGGCCGCCTCGTCCAGGTCGTCCTCCACCGCCCGGGTCACCTCGTCCACCTCGTAGGGCACCACGGGATTTTCGCGCAGCTGGCGGCAGGTCAGGTCGGCGCAGACGATCTTGGCCGCCACCCTCTCCTTGGGGTCGGCGGCCGCCACGCCGGCCAGCTCATCGCCCGACTTGCGCTCGTTGGCCTTGGCCAGCACCTCCTTTATATCGGAGAAGCGGTAGCGCTGGCCAAGCAATGTGGTGGCGAGCTTCATCAGCGGCAGTTTATCGTGGGCCGGGGTCCAAAGTCGAGCCGGGTGACAAACTGCCCCTGGCCAACGAAGTGAGTTAGAATAAGCTCGTGAGCCCCTTAGACTAGCTCGGAGGTAACCATGACTTACGCTCGCGCCCTGTGCTGCCCGCTGCTGCTGGCGCTGCTCTTCGGCTGCAGCGACGACGGCACCATCGGCCGGGACCTTGGCGGGGACCTGAAAAAGCCGGACGCCTTCAAGTACAAGCAGGACACCGGCTATGTACGCCCTGACGGCGGCAAGCCAGACATGCCGGTCAAGCAGGACACGATCAAGCCGCCGGACAAGGGGCCGCCCCCACCGGACCAGGGCAGCGGCGTGCGCACCGCGCCGTTCACCCTCAACTTCGACACCGACAACGGCAACCTGTCCGGCACCAAGGACTGGGAGTGGGGCAACGTCGCCTTCAAGAAGGGGAAAAACTGCGGCACCTCCGCGGCCACCGGCCCCTCCAAGGGCAACTCGGGTATGGGCCTGTGGGGCACCAAGCTCAACGACTGCTATTCGCCCCTGGGCAACAACGCCAAGGAGGGCGCCGGCACCTGCTCCAACGTCAACCCCGGCGACGACAGCATCCTGACGCTCAAGGCCTTCATCCCCAAGAGCTTCACCCTGGCCTCGCTGGTCTTCTACCAGTGGACCGACATCTTCTACTCCTTCGACTGGCACGAGATACGCGTCATCGAAAGCGGCAAGACCGACATCATCCGCAAGTACTGCCTCAAGGATCACACCACCCCGACCAAGTGGGTCAAGGAGACCATCTACCTGGACAAGTACATCGGCAAGACCGTCACCATCCAGTTTCACTTCATGGCCTCCACGAGCGTCAACTACGCGGGCTGGTACATCGACGACCTGGCCATCCTCAACAAGTAGCCCACTCGCTCGCCCTTGAGCGCCCACTCCAAACTCTATCCGGCCGGACTGGCGCTGCTGCTGCTGGCGGTGGCGGTCAGCTCGTCCTACGTGGTGCTGACCGACCGGCGGCCGCTGATCCACGACCCGCTGTCCAACGTCATGCCCTCGGCGCTGCTGCGCCAGGCGGTGGCCAGCGGGGAGACGGCGGACTGGCGGCGCTGGCTGGAGAGCACCTGGTACCGCCCGCCGCTGCCGACCCTGATCAACCTGCCCGCGGTGCTGCTGATGGAGGACCACGTGGCCGCGGTGCGGCTCACCGAGGTGGCGGTGTTTTTGTTGCTGCTGCTGCTGCTCTACGACCTCGGCGCGTGCCTGGCCTCGCCCCGGGCGGGGCTGCTGGCGGCGCTGCTCTGCGCCACCCTGCCGCTGATGCAGGGCTGGTGCCGGGCGGGCAACGCCGACCCGCTGATCTGGATCACCCTGCTGCTGCTCTTTCGCGTGCTGCTGGTGCTGGACCTGCGCTCACCCTGGCGCGCCGCGGCCCTGGGCCTCGCCGTGGGCCTCTGCCTGGCCACGCGCCTGCTCTGCCTGGTATTTCTGGTGGGGCCGCTGCTCTGGGTGCTGCTGTTCCACGTGCGCAGCTGGCGTGCGGCCGTGGGCCTGGCCGCCGCGGGCGTCTGGGCCGTGGCCGTCTGCGGCTGGTGGTACGTGGCGCAGTTCGACGCCGTCTGGGACAACTACTTCATGTCCACCGCCGACGCCCACCTGCAGGAGCGCACCTTCATGCGCTACCTGGAGACCGGCGCAGGCTGGGTCCTGCCAGGGACCCTGGCCGCAGGAGTAGTGGCCTGGCGAACCCGGGCGCTGCCGCCGCGGGTGCTGGCCCTGCTCGGCCTCTGGATCGTGGTGCCCTGGCTGCAGCTGATCTTCGTCTGGCACATCTGGGAGCGGTACCCCCTGGCCGTGGTGCCCCAGTGCGCGCTGCTGTCGGCCGTGACCCTGGACCGCCTGACGTCCACCTGGCGCCCCTCGGTTCGGCGCCTGGCCTGGGGGGCCGTGGCCGCCGCGGGCCTGCTGCCCCTGGTCCTCCACTACAGCCTCGGCCTGTACAACCTCTCCTCGGGGCTGATGTGGCCCGACCGGCGGGCCTTCGACGGCCTGACCCGGGCCATGGCTCCGGTGAAGACGGCGCAGAAGGTGGTGGTGGTGCACCAGTTCATGGAGCGCAACCACGCCTGGGGCGTGATCTTCCAGACCACGCCGCGGCCGCCCTGGACCCTGGTCACCCGCCACGACCCGACCCCCCCGCTGGCGCCGGGCAACCTGTTCATCATGAGCATGGCCCACGAGGCGCGCTACCTGCTGCGCATCGCCCCACGCTGCCGCCGCCCGGAGGGGTTGCTCTGCGAGTACGACCTGCCCGACTACTGGTGGCGGCAGGCACGCACCCGCCTGCCGCTGAAGCCGCTGACGCTGACCCGGGATCCCCACGGGGTGGAGTATGAGCTGTTCGACATGGGGCGAGTGATGACCGGGGAGCAGATAATGCTGGCAGGTGTGGAACAGGGCGAATAAGGAACAAGGAACAAGGAACAAGGAATGTTCAATGGGCTGCTGGTTCAGGCTTCGGTGCCTCGCTGCTACGCAGCTCGTTGGCGTCCGGTGAAATATTTGGTGAAGGATCCTCAGCGGCCTCCGCGCTCTCTGCGGTAATTAAACGACCAGGCTGGACGTTTGCTACTTCAACCTGACCTGCGCCGGGATCATATGCACCGACCTGGGCCCGCCGCCGCTGGAGGCGGCCTTCCGCAGCAGGGCCTGGCCGCCCTTGACCAGGCCGTTGATCGTGGCGTTGGCCGGCACCTCGTTACCCAGCGACACCAGGGTGGAGACGAGCAGGTGCTTGCCCGTCGACGCCGGCAGCTTGCGGTACTGCTCGTTGAGGTGTTTGGCCCGGGTGATGGAGGCCTCGAGGCCGGTGCCGCGTTCGGCGGGCTTCTGCTCGGCCAGGCGCGCGCGCAGGGTCTTTTCCACCTCCACCGCGTCCTTGTAGAGGGCGTAGCGCCGGGAGTCGTCGGTGAGCGGCTGGGTGCCGTCCCAGCCCTGGCCCAGGCGGAGCTGGATGTGGCCCAGCTCGCGGCCGCGCTGGCCGGCCTCGACGATATAGGTCTTGCCCGACCGCTGGGGCTCGGCCATGCGGCCGCCGTCGTGCCCCAGGACCATGAGGTGGATCCCCGGCACCTTGGCCGCCAGGGCCCGGGCCTTGACCAGGCTCATGTGGCCCAGCACCACCACCAGCTGGGCCCCGGCCTTCTGCAGGGCCTTGACCCCGGCCCGGGCCGCGGCGGCCGGATCGGTGGTCTTGACCTTGTTGCGCTTGAGGATCGGCTGGTGGTGCTCGCCCACATCGGAGTGGTCCACCAGGCCGAGCAGGCCGACCTTGACGCCGCCGGTGTCCACCACGCGGTGGGACGGCAGGGCGGCGCGGCCACGCACCCGCAGGTTCGCGCCCAGCAGGGGCACCTTCTCGGCGGCCGCGGTCTTCTTCAGCCAGCCCAGCCCCGGGGCCAGGTCCAGCTCGCCGGGCACCAGGGCGTGGACGTCCATGGCGCCCAGGGCCTTGAGCATGGTCCTCGCGGTGATGAGGTTGCCCTTGACCAGCGGCGCTTGCCGGGCCGCGCCCTTGGAGACGAGGGAGTCGCCGACGTCCACCACCACCAGGCCGTTGTCAGGGTCACGGTACTTGTCGATCACGCTGGCCCGCCGGGCCAAGCCACCCACGGGGGTGCCTCACCCGCAGGGTTCGAGTTCTCCGTCCGCGTTGCTGGTGTAGAGCAGGTGCACCACCTTGGCCGCGGGGGCGACCACCGGTGCGCTCAGCTTCGGCAGGTCCAGCTTGAACGCCGGCCTGGCCGGTGTTTTTTGGATCTTGGCCGCCTCGGCCCTGGTGCGGGGCGGGGCGGGCTGTGGCTTCTTCTCCGAAACGCAGCCCCAGGTCAGCGCCAGGGCCAGCAGGGAGCAGTATATTCCGGGCGTGACCGCCCTCGTGGTTGTCTCCATGGGGAGTCATACTAGCACAGCGCATGACCCATTTCTTTTTGCGGTAAAAATGGTATTTTTGCGCCCAGATGAACCCAATCAAAGACAAGCGTGTACTGATAACCGGCGGCGCCGGCTTCATCGGCACTCACCTCTGCCAGGCGCTCATGGAGCAAAATGAGGTGGTGGTGCTCGACAGCCTGCGGCGCAACGCGCTCCAGCCCCTGGGGCTGGACACCCACCCCAACGTGACCTTGCTCGAGGGCGACGTCATGGACTACCGCATGGTGCAGCAGGCCATTCAGGGGTGCAGCCACATCGTGCACCTGGCCTCCATCGCCGGCGTCGACACCGTGATGAAGAACCCGGTGGAGACCATGCGCATCAACCTGCTCGGCACGTCCAACGTGCTGGAGGCCGCCGTGTTCGCCGGCGACATCGAGCGGATGGTGGACTTCTCCACCTCGGAGGTCTTCGGCCGCCACGCCTTCAACGTCACTGAGGGCGACGTCACCAGCCTCGGCGCCGTGGGCGAGGCGCGCTGGACCTACGCCGTGAGCAAGCTGGCCACGGAGCACCTGACGTTCAACTACTACAAGCAGTACGAGCTGCCCACCTGCTCGGTGCGGCCGTTCAACATCTACGGCCCGATGCAGGTGGGCGAGGGCGCGGTGCACCACTTCATCGTGCGCGCCATCCGCGACGAGCCGCTCACCGTACACAACGACGGCGGGCAGATCCGCGCCTGGTGCTTCGTCGACGACATCATCGACGGCACGATGACGGTGCTGAGCCACCCCGACGCGGTGGGCCACGCCTTCAACATCGGCAACCCGAGGTCCACGGTGACGATCTACAACCTGGCCCGGGACGTCATCCGCCTGTCGGACTCCAAGTCCACCATCGAGTTCGTCAAGTGGCCCTACCCCGACGTCGAGCTGCGCATCCCGAACATCGACAAGGCCCGGGACGTCGTGGGCTACGAGCCGAAGGTCGACCTGGAGGAGGGGCTGCGCCGGACCCTGGAGTGGTACCGCAAGGCGGAGCAAGGGGCAGAGTAGGACCGATGAGCGACACCCCGGCGCTGCAGACCGAACACCTGTGCAAGACCTATGTGCTCGGCTTCTTTCGCAAGAAGGTGCACGCCGTGCGGGACGTGAGCATCGAGGTCCAGCCCGGCGAGATCTTCGGGCTGCTGGGGCCCAACGGCGCGGGCAAGACCACCACGCTCAAGGTCTGCATGGGCCTGGTGCGCGCCAGCAAGGGGACGGCGCAAGTGCTGGGCAAGAAGGTGGGCGACATCTCCGCCAAGCAGCGCCTGGGCTACCTGCCCGAGAGCCCCTACTTTTATGACTACCTCACCGGGCGCGAGCTTTTGGTCTTCATGGCCAAGCTGTTCGACCTCGGCGGCGCGGAGGCGCGCAAGCGAGCCGACGCGTTGCTGGAGCAGGTGGGCATGTCCCACGCCGCGGACCTGGCCCTGCGCCGCTACAGCAAGGGCATGCTCCAGCGGGTGGGCCTGGCCCAGGCCCTGATCAACGACCCGGAGCTGGTGATCCTCGACGAGCCCCTCACCGGGCTGGATCCTTTGGGCCGCAAGGACCTGCGCAAGATCATCATCCAGCTGCGCGAGGAGGGCAAGACCGTGGTGCTGTCCTCACACATCCTCAGCGATGTCGAAATGTTGGCCGACAGGGTCGCCATCGTGGTCAAGGGAAAGACCGTCAGCAGCGGGCCCCTGCACGAGCTGCTCGACGCCAAGATCGTCAACACCGAGGTGGTGCTGGTCGACCACTCGCCCAGGCTGGTGGCCGCCCTGGAGGGGCTGGGCCACGGCGCCGAGGTCAAGGGGGAGAAGCTGCAGGTGGTGATTCAGGGGGACGAAGCGGCGGACCCGGTGCTCAAGCTGGCCTACGAGCACGACGCCCGGGTGCTGGAGGTTTCGCCTCGCACCGAGTCGTTGGAGGACGTGGTCATCGGCCAGGTCAAGGCGGAGCAGGAGTAGCCATGGGCAAGATCCTCACCATCGGCCTCAATACCTTCCGCGAGGCCATCCGCAACAAGATCCTCTACAGCCTGCTCTTTTTCGCCCTGCTGGTCATCGTCGCGTCGCTGGCCTTCGGCGCCCTGTCGGTGCACGAGGAGGTACGGCTGACCACGGACCTCGGCCTGGCGGGCATCAGCCTCTTTAGCATCATCATCGCCATCTTCGTCGGCGTGAACCTGGTCTACAAGGAGCTGGAGCGAAAGACCATCTACTCGCTGATCCCCAAGCCGGTGCACCGCTACCAGTTCGTGCTCGGCAAGTACGTCGGCATGATGATGACCCTGGCCGTGCTGGTGACCATCATGACCCTGGTGCTCTCGGTGGTGCTGGCCATCCAGGGGGAGGCCAGCTTTGGGCCGCTGATGAAGATGGTGGTGCTGATCTACTTCGAGGTGATGGTGATCACCGCGGTGGCGGTGCTCTTTTCATCCTACTCCACGCCGTTTTTGTCGGGTCTGTTCACCATCGGCATCTTCATGATCGGGCGGAACATCCCGGAGATTCACACCTTCGCCAAACGCATGGAGGAGGACGGCTCGGCCATCAACGACCTGACCGCGTTCACCGTGCGGGGCTTCAGCCACATCATCCCGAACCTGCGCTTCTTCTTCGTCACCGGCAGCGAAAGCGGCGGCGCCTACATCTCGGTGCACGAGGTCGGGTTCCCCGACTGGAGCTATGTCGGCACGGCCGGCGGCTACGCCCTGCTCTACGTCTTTTTGACCCTCTGCCTGTCCATCGTGCTCTTCTCCCGCCGGGACTTCATCTGAGCACCCGGCCCCGACTGAACCAGCTTTCATCTCACCGGGAAGGGTAGGGCGGGGGCTTGGCCCCCGCCTTGCTGGTGGCGGGGGACAAGCCCCCGCCCTACGCTGACCAGGGCAATCCAAGGCTTATCCGACTGGCATTAAGGCAAGGGAGGCGAGCGGGCGAGCTACTGCCCGCGGCGGGGCAGCCGGCCCTTGCCCGGGCGGTTGGTCTCGAGGAAGGCGATCAGGTCGTCGACGGCGCCGTCCGCGGCGGCCACCAAAACGTCCTGCTGCATGCGCTGCAGGTCCGCGGCGGTCATGGCCGGCAAGGCGCTTTGCACCTCGGCCTCACACCAGTAGGCGGAGATCAGGTTCTGGCGGGACAAAGACAGCAGCATCACCGAGGTCTGGCAGCGGACAACCGTGTTGCCGTTGACCTTCTTCGGCGCCTTGCAAGTCACCCGCGGCACCACCGTCAGGCCGGCCAGGCGCTTCTTGCGCAGGTGCCGCTTGACGGCCCGCTTGCTGCCGAGGTGCTGGCCCAGGGTCATGGAGGCGCTCTTGCCCAGCCTGGTCTGCAGCTTCCTGGTCAGGGCCAGGGCCAGGTTCGCGTGCAGGCCCTTCTCCAACACCGGGGCCTGGAGCACCACGTAGTAGCTGGGGCGGGCCTTGCTCTTGGGCGCCGCGTCCGCCAGGGACAGGGGCATGCAGAGGGCCGCGACCAGCAGACTGACGGGAAGTAGTGTTCGGGTCTGTTTCATATCTCCTATGATAGTTTCGGTAATGCAAAATACAAGTTATTTTTAGGATATAAATTTCCCTGGCGGAGTATTTGTCAGTAAACCGTTGACATCAAGAAGCTTTTGTCTTGAGGTTAGATACCTATCTCGGGAGCTCGTTTTGTCGTACAGGACCCTGATCATCGCCGGTGTGCTGCTCGTGCTGGCCGGCCTGTGCGCCCGCATGTTGCTGGGCGCCCGGCAGGAGGTGGCCCTGGCCCAGGCGGCGGCAGCCAGGGGCGAGCGTGACCGCCAGGTGCGGCACCTGCGCCGGGCCATGGCCCACTACCTGCCCGGCAACCCCTGGGTGGCCGAGGCTCACCAGCGGCTGCTGGCGCTGGCCCGCCAGGCTCAGGCCCGGGGAGACAAGGACCGCGCCCGGGCCTACTGGGGTGAGCTGCGGGGCGCCGTGCTCCGCCTGCGCGGCGTCACCCGTCCTTATGCCGGCACCCTGGCTGAGGCCAACACCAACATCGCCGCCCTCTCCGGCGCCGGCTACGCTCACGGCGTGGGCTCGGCGGGCCGGACCCGGCTGCTGGCCCGGCTGGCCTCTCCCCCCGAGCCGCACCCCGTCTGGACCCTGGTCGCCCTGCTCGGGTTTCTGGTCTGGGTCGGGGGCGCGGCGCTGCTGCTGCTGCGCGGACTGCGGCCCGACGCCTCCATTGTCTGGCGCCGGCTCTGGCCTCTGGCGGCCGCCGTGGCGGGTGGATTCATGCTGTTTTGCGCTGGCCTCTCCCTGGCCTGAATCCTCGGCCCGGACAGGATCCGAGGATCTGGAAACCCATAACCATTTTTGGATTCTCAGGTTACAATCCCGGCGATTTGAAGGCGCTCGATGAAAGGCTGCTTCGGCTGTCAAGGGACGTTTGTGTCCTGTGGATCTGTGTCCTCGCGCTACAGGCCTGCGGCGCCCCTCTGCGCCCGGGACAGCGCTGGGTCAAGACCCTCAAGCTCCACGGCAACCAGCACCTCTCCAGCGGCGCCGTCATCGGTGGACTCAAGACCCGCAGGACCAGCTGGTGGCCCTGGGCCGAAAAGCAGGTCTACGACCCGGCGGACCTGGATCAGGACCTGCTGCGGGTCAAGGCCTACTACGCGGTCCACGGGTTCTTCCTCGCGCGGGTGGTCAAGCACGAGGTGCGGAAAGACCCCGAGCGGCGCTCGGTTGAGGTGCACCTGACAGTGAAGGAGGGGCCGGCGGCGCTCATCACCGCGGTGAAGCTCCACGGGCTCAAGCGCCTGTCAAAGGGCGATCGCCAGCGGGTCACCCGCGAGCCGGGCCTGGCCGTGGGCCAGCGCTTCGTCCATTCGACCTTTCAGCACGCCAAGGCGCTGCTGCGCGCGCGGCTGCGCAAGATCGGCTACGCCTACGCCGAGGTCAAGGCCGAGGCCCGGGTGCGCCCGAAGCGCACGTCGGTGGCCATCGAGATCTCGGCCACGGCCGGCCCGCTGGTGCGCTTCGGTCGCTGCATCTTCAAGGGCCGCGGCCCGATCCCCGAGGACAAGCTCCAGGCCCAGGTGGCCTGGACCCCGGGCGAGCGCTTCGACGCGCGCAAGGTGGTGCAGACCCGTAACCGGCTGCTCAACCTGCGGGTCTTCACCGCCGTGAACACCGCCATCCCGGAGAAGCCGACCCGTCGGGCCGACGTGACCATCACCGTGCGCCGGGCCAAGCTGCGCGAGCTGCGCCTCGGCGTCGGCCTCGGCATCGAAAAGGACCGCCACGAGGTCCACCTGCGCGCCCACTGGACCTGGCGTAATTTCCTCGGCGGCCTGCGCACCCTGTCGGCCTCGGTCAAGCCTGCCTTCATCGCCATGCCCGAGTTCTGGGACCGCGAAAACTCCGGCCCCGGCGTGGAGAGCTACGTCAAGCTGACCCAGCCCAACTTCCTCGGCAGCGCCTTTTCGCTCTTCGGCAAGATCGGCTACGACGTGGACGTGGAGGAGGACTATCACCTGCACGGCCTGGAGCTGAAGGTGGGCGCCGAGCGGTTCTTCCTCGGCACCATGCTCCGCTGGGGCGTGTCCTGGAACCTGCAATACCTGGACGCCTTCAACCTGAGCGACTCCTACGCGGTCTGGGTCGCCCAGCAGGACGCCAGCATCTTCGACGACCCCTTCCGCGTGGCGTTTCTGGAGACCTTCCTGCAGCTCGACCTGCGGGACGACCTGGTCGACCCGCGGGCCGGCTTTTGGGCCCAGGCCCGGCTGGAGCTGGGGCAGGAGTACCTCGGCAGCGCCTACAACTACCTCAAGATCTCGCCCGAGGTGCGGGGCTACATCCCCCTGGGCACCAAGCGGCTGATCCTGGCCGTGCGAGCCATGACCGGCTACCTCCACCCCTTCGGCGCCACCGACAGCCCCATGCCCCGGCGGTACAGGCTGGGCGGCGCCACCAGCCACCGGGGGTTCTCCTCGGGTCGGCTCTCGCCCCAGGTGGAGGGCATCGACGAAAAGACCCTGGAGCGGAAGGTCTTCGGCGCCCACGGCAACTTCACCCTGCTGATGTCTGCCGACCTGCGGCTGCGCGTGGTGAAGCTGGCCGGCAGCTGGCTGCACCTCGGCGCCTTCGCCGACGGCGGCGACAACGTGCTGGACCTCGACGAGCTGGAGATGGACAACCTGCACTGGGCCGTGGGCGGCAACCTGATGTACGCCACGCCCCTGGGGGTGATCAACATCTCCCTCGGCTTCCGCCTCAACCGGCTGCTGCGCTTCGAGGAGAGCAAGCTCTACAACCCGGACCCCAACGAGCGGGTGGCGTTCCACATCATCCTCGGGGGGGCGTTCTGATGGGCGCGGACCGCAAGCAGCGCTCCTGGCCGCGGCGGTGGCTGCGGCGGGTGCTCATCGGCGTGCCCCTGGCGCTGCTGGCCCTGCTGCTGCTGGTCGGGGCGCTGCTGGGGCTGCTGCACACCGACATCGGCCTGGAGCAGGCCCGGCGCCTGGCCCTGCACTTTACCCGGGACATGCTGCCCGGGCTGCAGATCAAGCGCATCACCGGCGGCATCACCAACAAGCTGCGGGTGGAGGGCATCGTGCTCAAGGACATCAACGGCGGCGAGGCCGTCCGCGTCAAGAGCCTGCGCCTGCGCTACGACCTCACAGCCCTGCGGGACAAAAAGATCGTGTTGCACGAGGTGGTGCTGGAGCGCCCCCGGGTCACGGCGGTGATGCGGGACGGCGTGCTCAACCTGAGCCAGCTGGTGAAGCTGGAGCCCAAGGAAGAGGAGGAGCCCCCCTCGGGGCCCCTGCGCTGGACCGCGAAGCTGGGCGCGCTGCGCGTGCTCAAGGGGGCGGGCAGCTTCGAACAGGGCGACCAGCGCTACGCGGTGCGGGAGCTGGACGTGGACCTGGGCGGCGGCGTGGACCTGGCCACCCTGGCGGCGTCGTTGAAGCTCACCGCCGTCCGCGCGCGGGCCACGGTGCCGGGGCAGCCCGAGGTGACCCTGGACCTGCGGGGCAAGGCCCGCTGGGACGGAGAGCAGCGGGTGGACGCCGAGACCGTGCTCGAGCTGGCCACTTCGGACCTGCAGCGCGAGGGCGGCAAGAAGGTCGCGTCCATCATCCCCGTGGCCATCGCGCCGAACAAGAAGCTGACCGCCAACCTCGACGCCAGTGGTCCCCTGTCCCGGCTGGAGGTGAAGCTGGGGCTCAGGCTGCCAGACCGCGGCACGGTGGGTCTGGGCGGCCACGTGGGGCTCAAGCTGGACGACGGGTTTTCGTTGGGGCCCTTTTCGGCCAAGGTCAAGCTGGCCCACGTGGACCCCGCGCCCCTGGTGCCGCAGCTGAAGATAAAGACGGATCTGAACCTGGCCCTCGAGGTCAGCGGCGTCGGCATCCCTCTGCAGCCGGGCAGCCGGTCCAGGCTGGACCTGAAGGTGGGACCCTCCTCGGTGTTAGCCTACAAGGTGGACAGCCTCGTGGTGCAAGGCGGGCTGACGGCCCGGGCCTGGAAGCTGGGCCAGCTGGTGGCCCGGGCGGCGGGGGCCGACCTGCGGGTTACCGGCGAGGGGACTCTGAAAAAGATCAAAAAATCAAGGATCAAGCTGAATGTCCCGTCTCTTGCCCGGCTGCCCTTGCCGGCGTCGGTGCCTCCTCTGGGCGGGGCCGTCAGCGCGGACCTGGCCGTGGCCGGGCCGCTGAAAAAGGACCTCTCGGTCAAGGGCTCGGTGACTGTGACGGCGGTGGCCGTGGCCGGCCTGCACCTCGGCACGGGCAAGGTCACCCTGGACGTCGAGGGCCTGCCCAACTCACCCAGCGGCCTGCTGCAGGTGGAGGCCGCGGGCCTGCGCTCGGTCAAGGGCAAGAGGCGACAGCTGCTGCTCTCGCGGGGCGCGGTGAAGATCACCGGCCGCCGCCAGCGGCTGGTGGTGGAGGCCGACATCAGCCGCCCGGATCTGCGGGCCGGCCTGGGGCTCACGGCCAGCCTCTCGGCGGAGCTGCCACCGAAGAGGATCGGCCTGCGGCTGCACCGGCTCAGCGCGCGGCACAAAAAGCTCGCCGCGCGGCTGCTCAACCGCCCCCGGGTGGACGTGCAGCTCGGCCGGCTGGTGAAGCTGGAGCCCCTGCGGCTGGCCGCCCTGGGCGGCGAGGTGGACCTGGCCGCCGTCTACCGCTTCAAGGCCCAGCCCCGTCTGGAGGCCCGGGTCAAGGTGAAGAAGGTCCGCCCGGTGCCGGGGCCGCCGCTTTCCGCGGAGCTGACGGCCCTGCTGGACCGCCGCGCCCTGGCCGCCAGGCTGCGGGCCGACGTGGCCGGCGCCAACCGGGTGACCCTGGACGCCCGCGTGCCCGTGACCTACCACAGGGGCGTGCCCCGGCCGAGCAAGCGCGCCCCGCTGGCCCTGAAGCTGCGCGCCCCGGCGCTGGACCTCGGCCTGCTCAACCGCTTCGCGCCCCGGGCGCCGAAGGTGGGCGGCACCGTGGCGCTGGCCGTACTCGGTGGCGGCACCCTGGCCGCCCCCCGGCTGGATCTTCGGCTGACCCTGGCCCGGGTGACCAACCCCTACCTCGCCCCGCTGTCGGGCAAGGCCCGGGTGACCATGGGGCGCAAGGCGTCTGCGGTGAAGCTGCAGCTCGCTCATGATGGGCGCAAGCTGGTGAGCCTGGACGCCGGCGCTGGCCTCACCGTGGCCCGCCTCATGGGCCGCACCCGCGACCTGCTCCGCTCCCTGTCCCGGGTGCCGGCCCGGGCGCGGCTCACCGTGCACGAGACGCCGCTGCCGTCTTTGGCCAGCATCTACCCGCTGCTGGGCGAGGCCTCGGGCACCGTGGGCGCGGACGTGGACCTGACCGGCACGCTGCGGGACCCCAGGGTGGGGGCGCGGCTGCGGGTACGCGACGGCCGCCTGGCGGGCCAGAAGCTGGGCACCATCCTGGCCAACGCCAGCCTCACCGGCGGACCGAGCACCCGCGGCGCCCTGAGCCTGAGCCTGGGGCAGATGAAGCTGGTGCAGGTCTCGTCGGAGGCCCAAAAGACCGTCATGGAGCTCATACGGCAGAAGGACTTCACCGCCCTGCCGATCAAGGTCAAGGCGGTCTTTCCCCGGGTGAAGCTCAGCGCGCTGGCGGACTACCACCGCCTGCTGGAGATCACCGAGGGGACCTTCGACGGCGAGGCCACGGTGGCGGGGACGCTCAAGGCTCCCCGGGCCGGCGCCCGGCTCCGCCTGACGGACGCCAGCTTCAACCGCCGCGTGCTGGGCGACGTGACCTCCCGGGTGACCTTCGACGGGCGCATCTTCGACCTGGGGCTGAAGCTGAAGCAGGGTAAAAAGGGCCGCGCCCGGGCGGCGGTGAGCTTCGATCTGAAGAAACGAAAGGGGCTGCGCGCGTCGCTGGACGCGGGGCACCTGGACATCGGCTTTCTGCGGGAGCTGGTGCCGGCGCTGCGGGAGATCTCGGGCAAGCTCCATGGCAAGGTCCGCGTCAGCGGGGGCATCGAGGCGCCGGCGATCAAGGGGAACCTGCGGCTGGCCAACGTCGCGGTGCGAGTCAGCGGCGCCCCCGCCCTGGAGCAGGTCAACGCCAGGGTCCGCCTCAGCGAAAAGCAGGTGAAGCTGGTGTCGCTGTCGGCCCGCTCGGGCCGGGGCCTGCTCACCGCCGCGGGCCAGGTGAACCTGGACAAGCTGCGCCCCACGACGTTTTCGCTCGACGCCCGCTCGACGCTGTTCGACCTCGGCGTGGGCCCGCTGAAAAACAGCGCCTTCTTCGGCAACCTCGGCGTCAAGGGCGGGCTGAGCAAGGACAACACCCTCACCGCCGACGTGCGCCTGCGCAACGGCTCCCTGCGTCTGGCCGGACTGGGCGGCGACCGCAAGCTGCACTCCACCAAGCCCCTGCCCGACGTGATCCTCGAGGAGCCCGTGTACCCAAAAAAGAAGCTGCGTCCGCCAAAGGACCCGAAGAAGCCGGCCAGGCCGCTGAAGCTCAAGGTCAAGGTGGTGGTGGAGCCCCTGCGCGTTTACAGCGACGACTTCGACCTGGAGGCCGAGACCGACATCTGGGCTTACACCGGCCCCCGGGGCAAGCTGCGCCTGGGCGGCTGGGCCGGCCTGCGCAAGGGCGGCACCCTGAGCCTCATGGGCTCCCGCTACACCGTGGAGCGAGCCAAGGTGCGCTTCCAGGAGAAGCCCGAGCCCGACCCCACCCTGGACGTGGTGCTCTCGCGGCACATCCAGACCGTCATCGTGCTGATCAACGTCGGCGGCTCGGCCAGGGCGCACAAGATCTCGTTCAAGAGCGATCCGCCCAACTACACCGAGTCCCAGATCATCGGCATGATCGCCACGGGCCGCATGGAAGAGGCCAGCGACGACAGCGGCGACGAGGGCGGCGGCGACCAGAAGATGACCATGGCCAACGCCATGGCCAACGCCCTCATCGGCACCGTGGCCGGCAAGATGGTGTCCAAGGTCGGCCTGGACGTGGCCCGGGTCAACGTCAAGGAGCAGGAGGACGAAAACGAGGAGGTTCAGCTTCAGGCCCAGGCCGAGGTGGGCAAGTACCTGACCAAGGACCTGTACGTGGGCTACCGCCGCATCTTCGGCGCCATGGAGAACGAAAACGAAAACGAGGGCATCCTGGAGTACACCTTCCTGCCGCGCTGGATGCTGTCGGCCTTCTTCGGCGACGCCCAACAGGGCGGCGTGGACGTTTTCTGGACCTACCGATACTAACCCCCCCTTGCCCCCCCGTGCCCTACTCGGGGAAGCAGTAAGGACGTGGCGGGGGACAAGCCCCCGCCCTACATTTTATTAACCAAATGGGTACCCGACAGAGGCGCCCTATTCGGGGAAGCAGTTGACCAGGATCGCCCTGGGCCCGCCCTGACAGTCCGTGGTCTGCGCCAGCGTCGCCGCCGCGCTGTCCACGTCCGCGGCGCAGAAGCGATCGTCCGACGCGCACCTGTTGAGGGGCGCGTCGGTCTTGTACAGCTCGTCGCAGGGGTCCTCGCTGGAGGTGGCGCTCTTGCCGCAGGCCTGCTCCATGGCGGCGGTGAGCCGGGCGCAGGCCTCCTCGGCGGAGATGGACTCGCACGGCTCGCAGGCGGCGAGGCCCAGCGCGCAGAGCAGGGCGGTGATGCCGGCCAGCCGCTTCATCTGATGCCCCAGCACCGTGGGCCGCACCGCGCCGCACCGGGGGCAGAACCCCGCGTCCTTTGGGATGTGTGTGCTACAGCGAGCGCAGGTGTCAGTCACGCCCTCCATGCTAACAGCTATTGGCTAACAGCTTCCTCAACAACCTCCGCCTTTCCTGATCCTGCGTTTGACCTTGATCGGCTTCACCGTCGTCGGCCTGGTCCTGACCCTGGCCCCGGTGAAGTGGCCGTGCAAGGCGGCCCGCAGGCGGTAGTCGGCCAGGGCGTCCGGGGTGGGGTTTTTCGGCGCCGCGGGGGCGCGCAGCACCAGCCGCTCGAAGTCGCCAAAGCCGCCCGCGAGCACCAGCACCCGGCCGGTGAACCGCCGCGCGGACGCGGGCAGCTTCACCGCGCTGCCCTGGCCGAAGAGCACCAGGGTGCGGGTGGCCGGCAGGTCCGCGATGAAGGCGGCGCCGCCCTCTGCCGAGCGCAGGCAGATGGCCCCGGGCAGGGTCTTGTGCTTGCAAGTGGCCGGCGCGCGCAGGTCCACCAGGTGCAGGCCCGATGGGTCACGCACCATCATCGAGGCCAGCTTCAGCGCGTCCACGCGGGCCGCGGTGTCCTCTGCCGCCTTGGCCTCGGTGCGGCCCCCCAGGGGGATGGTGATCAGCGCCACCACGGCCAGGGCGCCCAGGGCGCCGAAGACCCTGTTGCGCAGGCCGGGGTCCGCCGCCGGGGCTTCGCTGTTGTTGCGGCGGGCAAAGATTCGCTCCAGCTTCTCGCCGCCGAGAAACGCCCCGATGGCCACCAGCAACACCCCCGCCGCCAGCAGGGCGTGGGGCACGCCGAGCAGGTCGAAGAGCAGCACGCCGTCCAGGGGCGCGGCGAGGTACAGGCCCTGCACCGCCGGGTAGGCCAGGCCGAAGAGCAGGGAGCCGACGACGACGCCGCCGAAGGTCGCGCTGGCGACCCAAACGGCCCAGGGCGGCCTGCGGCACAAAGATTTCGGGCCACCAGCGGCTCTCCTGCCAGAGCTGTCACTCGGCCTGGGCCCCTCAGTGCATCTCCTGCCATACCCAGTACACCGAGCAGGGATCCACCCTGGATCCTCGCACCGGCCGGCGGCACCAGGGGCGCTTCGTGGAGTACCAGGGCGAGCCCCGGGCCGGGCCGCCTCCCCTGGGCCTGCGCGGCAAGGGCGTCGGCCGCGTCGAACCCTTCGTGCCCGGCATGATCATGACCCTCAACAAGGACCGCGGCGTGCCGGGGGGCAAGCTGCCCGCGTCGGCCCACGGCCTCATCGACAGCAAGACCATCTTCCGCCGGCTGTACGCGCCCTCGGTGCCCCACACCACGACCCACAAGGGGCGCTCCTGCGCTTCCTGCCACCGCAGCTCCCTGGCGCTGGGCCTGGGCCGGGGCACGCTGACCCTGGACACCGGCGGCGCCGCGCCCCGATGGCGCTTCGCGCCGGCCGTGGAGACGTTGCCCCAGGACGGCCTGCCCGCCGACGCCTGGATCCCCTGGGGCCGTGCACGCGAGGACAGGCACCTGGCCACCCGCACCGACGCCCGCCCGTTCACCCCCGAGGAGCAGCAGCGGGTGCTGCGCGTGGGCGCCTGCCTTCCCTGCCACGACCCGACCACGCCGGCCGGCGCCGGGATCTACAAGGACTTTCAGGGCGCCCTGGCCAGGGTCTCGCCCCGCTGCGTGGTGCCGGGCCGCAAGGCGTCGAGCGCCAGCGCCCCTTGACCGGCCGCGAAAACATCGCAACCTTCACCAGCCCGCTGGCTCTGATGCCTGGAGAACATCGACAAGGATACTGAATCATGAAGTGGCAATTCATCGTGGCGGCCGTGGTGCTGGTGGCGGCCTACTGGGCCTGGATGCAGTACCGCGCGCGCCTGACCCCGGAGCAGTGGAAGGCGCTGAGAGACGCGGCGGACGCCGGCGCCCTGATCGTGGACGTGCGCACGCCAGCGGAGTACGCGTCGGGGCACATCGACGGGGCGCTCAACCTGCCCCTGGGCCAGCTGTCTCAAAAACTCGGGAAGCTGGGCAAAAAGAAGCGCCCGCTGCTGGTCTACTGCCGCAGCGGCAACCGCAGCAGCTCGGCGGTGGCCCTGCTGCGAGACGCCGGGTTCGCCAGGGTGCTCGATCTCAAGACCATGGGGCACTGGCGCAAGCTGCAGACCGCCCCGTGATGGTGGGTGGGGTAGACCGCCTCCGAAGCGGCTACTCCTCGACCATCTCCAGGGCCTCGCGGGCGCAGACCGAACAGCAGGCGCCGCAGGCCGAGCAGTTTTGGTGGTCCACCTCGGGGCCCGCGGCGGTCATCTCCATGGCCTGGTCGGGGCAGACCACGGCGCAGGCGCCGCAGGCGTCGCAGGCGGCGCGGTCCACGCCGACGTACAGCGCGTCGATGCCCCTGGCCTCCAGGATACCGGCCTTGATCCGGGCTGGATCCTCGCGGAAGCGGCGCGGCGGCAGCGGCGCCTGGGCCAGGTTGGACGGCCCGAGGTCAGGGGTGCGGGACAGCTTCCAGATTGTGACGATGTTCTCAAACAGGCCCATGATGTTTCCAAACGTGGTCCGGGGGAATGGAGCCGGCAACAAAAAGATGGTTTCAGGTGCATGTCTGTTGGGTTAGGTTTCTGTAGGGGTACTCCACGCCCTCCGGTGGAATCAGACCCAACCAAGTCAGGCTGCGGCACACGACCTGCGCCCTGACCACAACGCCTGGAGCACAGATGGACGCGACCACCAAGAAGATCATTCGCATGCTGTCCCACGAACGCGCGGACAAGCGCTACGCCGCGGCCATGGTCATGGCCGAGCTGCGGGTGCGTGACTCCCAGGCGGTGGAGGCTCTGGGCAAGTGCCTCTCCGAGGACAACCAGCTGCTGCAGGCCTCGGCCCTCGAGGCCCTGGCCGGGGTGCGCTCGCGCAAGGTGGCCGACCACGTCATGCCGCTGCTGGACAGCCCTCACGAGGAGATCAAGGCCCAGGCCATTGCGATTTTGGCCAACCAGGGCAAGGAGACGGCCAAGGCCCTCAGCCGCGAACTCCACGGCGCGCCCCTGGCCCGGCGGCGCATCATCGTCAACATCCTCGTGCGCAACCACGAGGAGCAGGCCTTTCAGCGCCTGCTGGATTTTTTACCGGACAGGGACATCGGCGAGCACATCCTGGCCGCCATGCGCAACGAGATCGACCACATGGAAAAGGACGATGTCGAGGTGCTGCGCAAGATGGTGGCGGCGCTGCTCAAGAACAAGGAGTGGCTGGCCGACCCGGGCCGCACTAGCCGGGCCCTGCGCCTGCTGGGCTACATCCGCAGCTCGGCCCTGGTGCGCACCATCCTGCCCTTTGCCTCGGAGAAGAAGCCGGTGCCGGTGCGCCTGGCCGCCCTGGCCGCGCTGCGCCGGCCCCTGGCCGCGGCGCGCAACACGAGCAATGCGTTCATGGAGCTTCTGACCCACGCCGAGGATCCCGACCCCACCCTGGCCCGGGCCTCGGTGGACACGCTCAAGGCGCTGCCCCTGTGCACCGACGCCACCGAGGAGCTGCTCAAGCTGTCCGAGGGGCGCCACGCCGAGGCCCGCGCCTTCGCGCTGGAGTCACTGGGCCGCATGGGCAACCCCAACGTGATCCGCACCCTGATCGCCCACCTCGGCGGCGACGACCCGGCCGCCCAGGGCGCGGCCGAGCAGGCCCTGAGCAACCTCGAGGGCGCCGGCGCGGCCCTGGTCAAGGAGATCCAGACCGTGGAAGATCCGGCGCACATGCAGCGCCTGTGCGAGGCGCTGCACCGCCACGCCGGTGGGCTCAAGCCGGCCGCCCGCCGCAGCGTGGTGGCCCTGGCCGTGCGCGCCCTGGAGGAGGACTGGCCCACGGCGCCCCCCCTGCTGCGCCTGCTGTCCGCCGTGGACCCCGACGGCCACTCCGACGCCCTGCTGGCCCGGGCCACGGCCCACCAGCAGGCGGGCCGCCACGCCGAGGCGTTCGCCCTGCTCAACCGCCTCCACGACGGGCGTATGCTCGACGACAAGGGGCGCTATGTTGCCGTGGTGGCGGGCCTCTGTGCCAAGGGGGGCTCCCAAAAGGAGCTGGGCCGCGCCAGCCGCTCGACCCATCCGATCCTGCGACACGTCTCCGCCCTGCTGGCCACGGGCTTTGCGCTGTCGTCCGCCCTCATCGAGGACAAGGCGGTGACCGATGATGACCTCTTCTACATCGGCTTCAACTACTCCGAAAGCGCCGACGCCAACGAGGAGGATCTCGGCGCGGACCTGCTGTCACATCTGGCCGAGACTACCCCGCGAACTAAACTGGGACGCAGCGCAAAAAACAAGCTACGCTTGATGGGTCTGGACGAGTAGCAACGCTCGCTCAGGGGAACTTTTTTCGAGGTGTCCCGCGGTGGTTTCGCATGTGATTCGTAGGTCCCTGCCCCTGGTCCTCTGCCTGGCCCTGCTGCCCGGCTGCATCGAGGAGCTGGTCAAGTCGTTCTACCCCGTGAGCCCCAAGGACGGGGAGGTGGGCTACCCCGACGGCGCCGTCGGCTTCGACGGAGAGATCCCCCACACGCTGACGCTCAAGGCGATCAAGCCGGCCCACGGGCCCTACGTCGGCGGCACCTCGGTGGTGCTCTCCGGCTCTGGCTTCACCAAGAAGGCCAAGGTGCGCTTCGGCGGCACCACCCTGGAGGCCAGCGCGGTCAAGCTCCTGTCGCCGGTGTCGCTGAGGGTGACCACCCCGGCGGGCAAGCTCGGCCTGGCCGACGTGGAGGTGCTGCAGGACGGCAAGACGGCCAAGCTGACCGGCGCCTTCACCTACGATCCGGTGTACCTCGATCCCGGCTCCGGCCCTGCCGCGGGCGGCACCCTTGTCACCCTCCACGGCAAGGACACCGCCTTCAAAAAGGGCATGACGCTGACCCTCGGCGGCAAGGCCTTCACCGACGTGGAGGTCGTCAGCCCCGCGGTGGTGCGGGCCAAGACGCCCCCGGGCAGCCCCGGCCCCGCCGACCTGGTCATGAGCACCGCCAGCGGCGACAAGACCATCGCCGCTGCCTACACCTATTACCAGAGCGCCAACCTCAAGACCGGCGGCATGGGGGGCGGCAAGCTGGCCGGCACCCTCACCGTCGACGTGCTGGACTGGCTCTACCGCAGCCCCGTCGTCGGCGCCAAGGTGCTGGTGCAAAAAGGGCGCACCTTCTCCATGTCCAAGACCGCCGGGCTCACCGGCACCGTGGTCTTTTCCAGCAGCCGGCTCACCGGGCCGGTGTCGGTCACCGCGGCGATGAAAGGCTACGAGGCCACCTCGATGATCAGCTTCGACGCCCGGGACGTGACCATCTTCCTCATGCCGATCCCGAACCCCCAGCCGGGGCCCATGCCCCCGGGCCAGTCCCCGGGCGTGATCCGCGGCCACTTGATGTTCGGCGGCATCACCGGCGTGGGCTCATCGGAGTGGAAGCTGATCCCCGAGCCCAAGCAGAACCAGTCCAAGCGGGCCTACGTCTTCACCTCGGTGCCGCGCATCGCCTGGGGCGCGCCGACCTACGGCTCCGGCCACACCGTGGACTTCGACAAAAAGAAGAAGGCCACGGCCTGGCCCTTTTCGCTCTACGCTCGCACCGGCTCCATGGCCATCTGGGCCGTGGCCGGCATCTACGACAAGACGTCGGCCACCTTCGAGCCTTACGCCATGGGCGTCACCCGGGGCGTGGTGGTCGGCCCGGGCGACGTGGTCAAGGCCGACATCTGGGTCACCATCCCCCTGACCGAGAAGGTGAAGGTTCAGATCAAGGACGCGCCCGCGGGCGTTTCGCGACACCGCATCCGCCACGCCATCGACCTCGGCGCCGACGGCCTGCTCATGCGCATGGACCAGGAGGTCAAGGGCGACGGCGTGCCGGGCAGCTGGACCTTCGGCCGCCTGCCGACCTTCCTGCACAAGGGGCTGCTGGACGCCACCCACACCGTGGAGGTGATGTTCGACACCGGCAGCGACAGCGGCGTGCCCACCACCCGGGCCACCGAGCGGCTGGTGCAGCCCAAGGCGGGCACCATCGTGGTGGACAAGTTCCTCGGCGTGCCGCTGCAGGTCAAGCCGGCGCCGGGGGCCGCGCTCCAGGGCAACACCCTGCAGTGGAGCCAAAACGGCGTGCGCAAGCCGAACCTGTCGGTGACCCTGCTGCGGCTGACCGACGAGACGCCGGTGTGGCGCATCTTCAGCCCGGGGTCCCAGACCTCGGCCAAGCTCCCCGACCCGAAGACCTTCGGCCTGCCGGCGTGGCCCAAGACCACCATGGTCTGGCTGCAGTACCTGGCGTATCTGCCCGGGTTCTCCTTCGACAACTACACCTACTACCACCTCTCCTCCCGCTACTGGAGCCGGTGGTCCTACGACGAGTTTACGTTCAAAGGGAACTAGATGGGGACCAACACACCTGCAACGCCCCTGTGGGCGCTCGCAGCGCTGGCGCTGACCTGCGCCGCCTGCATTAACTCGGACGACGACCTGGTCTGCGAACCGGGAACCTACAAGTGCGAGTCCAACACCGCCCTGCGCTGCGTGCGCGACGGCACCGGCTACGTGGTCACCTCCGACTGCGTGGCCCGGGGCCTCAAGTGTACGCCCAAGGGGTGCCTCTTTTGCGACCCGGGCTCCCACTCCTGCCAGGGCTCCAAGGTGATGAAGTGCAAGGAGGACGGCAGCGGCTTCGAGACCAAGGCGGTGCACAGCTGCGACGCCAAAAAGGGCATGATCTGCAGCAACAACACCTGCGTCAACGCCTGCAAGCTGGCCGTCTCCAACCGCAGCTACGTGGGCTGCGAGTACTGGGCCGCGGACCTGGACAACGCCGTGGTCTCCAGCGGCAACGCCGCCTCGCAGCAGTTCGCGGTGGTGGTCTCCAATCCGTCGACTTTGGCCGCCGAGGTGAAGGTCTCGATCAACGAGGCGCTCCCCGGCAAGGCGGTGAAGCTCAAGCAGGTCACCAAGCGCACGGTGAAGCCCAACGACCTGGAGATCATCCTGCTGCAGCCCCGCGAGGTGGACGGCTCGCCCCCGGGACAGTACGACACCGGCGGCGGCACGGCCCTGACCTCCAACGCCTACAAGATCGAGTCGTCGGCGCCCATCATCGCCTACCAGTTCAACCCGCTGTCCAACGCCGGCGTCTTCTCCAACGACGCCTCGCTGCTGGTGCCGGCAACGGCGCTGACCACCGACTCGTCCGAGTCCGGGGCCTCGTACCTCGTCATGGGCTGGCCCCAGACCATCGCCACGACCAAGAACCCGAAGACCAACTTCGGCGTGGACCTGCGGGCCTTCCTCACCATCGTCGGCACCCGGGAGAAGACCAGCGTCAAGGTCTCCCTCACCACGGCCATCATCGGCGACAAGACGGGCAAGGTGCGGGCGGCCAAAAAGGGCGACACCATCTCCTACACCCTCGGGCCCTACGACGTGCTCAACCTTGAGACCGGCGACTTCGCCGCCGACTTCACCGGCACCCGCATCACCGCCGACCGGCCGGTGGTGGTCTTTTCGGGGTCCGAGGCCTCGGACGTGCCCGACTTCCAGGACCTGACCACGCGCAAGTGCTGCGCCGACCACCTGGAGCATCAGCTCTTCCCCACCACCACCCTGGGGCGCACCTTCATCGGCCTCAAGACGCCGTCGCGCACCGAGGCGCTGTCCAAGGCCGGGGCCACGGTGTCGGTGAACAAGAAGGAGAAGGAGTACTTCCGCATCCTCTCCGCCGGCGAGTTCGTCAAGGTGACCACCAACCTGGTGTCGCCGTTCAACTACTTCTCCGTGGCCAACCGCAAGTACGCCCAGCTCACCGTGGACCGGGACTTCACCATCCAGGCCAGCGGCCCGGTGGTCGTGGGCCAGTTCGTGGCGGGCCAGGACGAGGCGGGCATCCCCTCGTCGCTGCCCGGCGGCGACCCCTCGTTCATCCTGCTGCCGCCGGTGGAGCAGTTCCGCAAGGAGTACCTCTTCCTGACGCCCAACAAGTACGCCTTCGACTACGTGCTCATCGCCGCGCCGCGCGGGGCCAAGGTGACCCTGGACGGCCGGGCGCTCAAGGCCGGCTGCGACACGGCCACGGGCAACAAGATCTGCTGTAGTTGGTCCAACGTCGGCAGCGTACGCCGGCCCGGCGAGAAGGCGGACACCTTCTACGAGGCCTACAAGTGCCAGCTCTCCTTCCCCATCGTGCAGTCCGGCAGCACGCCCCCGGACAACCTGCTCGACGGCGAGCAGAACGACGGCGTGCACAGCCTCAAGGCCAACGTGCCCGTGGGCCTGGTGGTCTACGGCTTCGACGCTTACGTCAGCTATGGTTACCCCGGCGGCACGGACCTGGCGCTGATCAACCTCAAGTAGCCGCCGCTTCATGGAACCGAACGCCGAGCTCGTCACCCTGTTGCGCGGCGCGCGGAAGATGCTGATCTTCACCGGGGCGGGCATCTCGACCCACAGCGGCATCCCCGACTACCGCGGGCCCCAGGGGGTCTGGAAGACCCGCCAGCCGGTGTACTACCAGGACTTCATCAGCGACCAGGCGGCGCGAAACGAGTACTGGGCGCAGAAGCTGGCGGACCACGACCAGTTCGCCGCGGCGCTACCCAATGCCACCCATCGCGCGGTGGCCGCCCTCGAGGCCGCGGGCAGGGTGCTGATGGTGGTGACCCAGAACATCGACGGCCTGCACCAGCGCGCCGGCACATCACACGAGCGGCTGGTGGAGCTCCACGGCACCAACGCCGAGGTGGAGTGCCAGACCTGCGGCCAGCGCTCGGAGCCCGCTCCCCACTTCGACGCCTTCCGCCACAGCGGCCAGGCGCCATGCTGCCCCTGCGGGGGGTACCTCAAATCGGCCACCATCAGCTTCGGCCAGTCCCTGCGGGAGCGTGACCTGCAGCGCGCGGACGAGGCCGCCGGCGCCGCGGACCTGGTGCTGGCCATGGGCTCCACCCTGGCCGTCCATCCCGCGGCCAGCTTCCCCCTGGTGGCGGCGAAGCGCGGCGTGCCCTACGTCATCATCAACCGCGGCGAGACCGACCACGACGACCTGCCGGTGGTCACCCTGCGCCTCGAGGGCGACGTGGCTGAGCTGCTGCCCGCGGCGGTGGAGGCCCTGGGGGAGGGTTAGAACTTAAAGCCTGCGCACCAGGTCGCGGGCCGCGCCCCGGGCCTCTTCGTGGTCCAGGCCGTCGGTCTTTTGCATCAAGCGCGTGGCGCGCTTGACCTGGCTCTGGCCCAGGGCTTCGTCTCCCAGGGCCACCATGTAGGCCACGAAGAGCAGGCCGTAGCCCTGGCGCACGGCGTCCACGTCGGCCGGCCCGAAGCGCCAGCGGCTGCGGGTGAACTCGAAGTAGGCCGGCACGAAGGCGGCCAGCTGTGGCTGGTGGCGCTGGCAGGCCTCACGGATGGCGGCGAAGGTGGTCAGGCCGGCCGCTTGCAGCACGCGGACCAGGTACTCGGGGTGGAACGGCTCGTCCGCCTCCGGCTTGTGCAGCAGCGCGGCCACCTCCCGGTCCAGCCCCCGCGCCGGCGCCCCCTGTACGAGGTAGGTCAGCGAGACCTTGTCCACCTCCATGGCCTCCCAGGCCACACCGCGACCGCTGCGCAGGGCCCCCTCGTAGTCCTCCAGCCCCTTGCGGATGCCGACGAACTCGTCGTCGGCGATCTCCAGCAGGCTGGCCACCCGGGAGAACTTGCGCCGGATGCGCAGGGGGATGCTCTGGGGCGACTTGTAGCCCAGGTCGTGCTCGATCTCGGCCCAGGCGTGCTGCAGCACCGTGCGCAGCTGTATCTCGAAGTGGATCGGCGCCGGCCCGGCGTCCAGGTCCAGCAGGGTGATCTCTGCCGGCCCGCGGCAGATGAGGTGGACGGACTTGTAGCCGAAGCGCGAGGCGCCCAGCGCGTCGCTCTTGTCCACGGAGCGGCCGTAGTCCACCTGCAGGCGATCCTCCAACGCCGTGACGATGGGGGTGATGGCGTCCTCGAAGTAGGTGATCACGCGGAAGCCGAGCACGTCGGTCACCTCGGCGATGGAGCCGTAGGTTAGGTCGGGGCGGCGCAGCTTCTGCTCCAGGCTGCCGGCGGTCTTGATGCGGTGGGACACGTCGTGCACGCCGTAGGTCGGGTCCTCGCGCAGCCAGCGCAGGGCGCCGTCGGCCCAACTGGCCATGGCGGCGTAGACCCCTTCGTTGCGGTGGTAGTCCCGAATTATCTGTTCGGCGCGCATGGCGCATAAGTGTGCACCAACGGCCCGGAAATACCACTGGTCAAGCGCGCCGCTTTTCACTACCTTCATTCGCCGCGAATAATCGGCGCCCCGGGCGGGTTTTAATCGCGGGCCAGGACCGAGCACAGATCCCATGAGCAAGTACATCTGCACCAGCTGTGAGACCACCTTCGAGCACGCCTCGGGCAAGCTGCGTTGCCCCCAGTGCCTGCGCCAGCACGGGCTGGTGGAGGAGGGAGCGCAGCAGCCCGAAAAAGAGCGACGCCCCGGCGGGCGACGGCGGGCGGTGGTGCTGGGCCTGCTCGGGCTCTCCCTGGTCGGGCTGGCCGTGGGCGGCGGGCTGCTCTATTACCGCAGCCGCACCGACCTGCCTGCCCCGGGCCAGCTGGCCCTGCTGGACGCCGAGCTGCTGCGCAAGACCCTGGTCCTGCGCGGGGTGCCCGCCGAGCAGCTGGTGGACCCCCTCACCCCGGGCCCCGGGGCAAAGGCCTTGGCCGCCGCGGTCACCGAGGCCGACCCGAAGAAGAAGTCCCTGGCCCTGGCGCGCAAGGTGGCGGGCCGCGTGGCGGGCATGTCGGTGGACTTCGGCGGCGTGGGCCCGGGCGCCCCGGTGCGCACCCCCGAGGAGCTGCTGGCGGTCAAGGCGGGCGCAAAGACCGCCGTGCTCAGCTACGAGCTGGCCACGCTGCTGGTCTCGGTGCTCAGGGCCGCCGGCCTCCAGGCCCTGCTGGCGCAGGTGCACCGGGTCGACGGCCCCATGCCCACGGCCGATCCCCGAGGGGCCAGCGGGCGCTACGTGGCCGTGGTCTACGCCGAGGGCGGGCTGGGCAGTAAGGTCCTGGTGACCCTGGATCCTCTGCGCGCCATGAAGCTGCCCCGCTGGGCCGGCGAGGGGGGCGATCCATCCATGGCCGTGCCCGCCGGCGCCGCGGCCGAGCCCCTGGACGACGCCTCCGCCGCGGCGCGGCTGCTCTCCCTGCGGGCCCTGCGCTCGCCCCGCGACAGGTCGCGAGAGGCCTACGCCCTCTCCAGCCTGGCGATCAAGGCCTCGGCCCCCTCGGCCACGCTGCACGTGGCCCGGGCCCTGGTGCTGGCCGCCGCCGGGGGCCGCAAGGACGCCCTGGCCGAGGCCCGCAAGGCCCTCTCCCTGCGCAAGGATCCTCCCCGCCACACCACCGTGGCCATGCTCGGCCTGTCCCAGGGCAAGCCGGGCGAGGCGCTGCTCAACCTCAAGGAGGCCCTGCGCCAGGACGCCAGGTTCTGGCCCGCCCTGCAGCTGATGGCCATGGTGACCAAGCCCGAGGAGGCGGACAAGCACATGAAGGCGGCACTGGAGGTGGCCCCCGAGGAGCCGTCGGTGCAGCTGACCCACGCCGCCCGCCTGATGGCCGCGCGCAAGGCGCAGGAGGCGATCACGGTGCTGCGCAAGGTGGTGGCCGCGCGCCCCGACCGCGAGGCCCTGCTCATGCTATATCAGGCCCTGGTGGTCACCGGGCAGCAGGGCGAGGCGTCCACCGTTCGGGCCCGCCTGCTGGCCATGGTCAAGGGCAAGGAGCGCAAGGCGCTGCTGCGGTTGTTGGGCGCCATGACCCCACCGCAGGAGGCGCCGGCTGCCCCGGTAGCGCCGGACGAGCCGCCCGCCGCGCCGCGCCTCCCGAAGCTGGAACTCCCCGACGTTACGCTGGGGAAATAAACACGTGACTCAGAGTATGATGTGTTATATTAGCGCCGACTGAACAACGCTGAAATTACGATGGATATTACCTGTCCCCAGTGCAAGACCGAGTACGAGTTCGACGACTCGAAGATCAGCGAGTCCGGCGTCACGGTCAAGTGCACCAACTGCAACTATATGTTCAAGGTGCGGCGCAAGGCCGTGGTGGAGATGGAGCCCGTGGCACCCGCCGCTCCCGAGCCGGCGGCGTCGGAGCCCTCCACCAAGCGCCCCTGGATGATTCGCACCTCTGACGGCGAGACCTACAACTTCCATGAGCTGACCACGCTGCAGCAGTGGATCGTGGAGCGCAAGGTCACGCGCGACGATCAGATCTCCCGCAGCGGCGAGACCTGGAAGTCTCTGGGAGACATCTCGGAGCTCTCGTCCTTCTTCCAGGTCGTGGACGCGGCCTCGGCAGCCGCGGAGCAGCCGGCGACCCCGGTGGCGCGGGCGCCCGCCCCGACGCCGGCGCCCCCGCCCCCGCCGTCCCAGCCTGTGCACCCGGCCAGCAGCTACCCTGCCGAGCCGTTGATGGACGACGGCCAGGACCCCATCGACGCGGCCCTGGCCGAGCCGGCCTGGGAGGACGCCACCGCGTCTCAGTTCCAGGTTCAGGGCCAGAGCGCCGCCTGGGAGGACGGCGACGAGGCGCTGCAAGAGTTCGACGAGGACGACTACTGGCAGGATGACGAGCTGCCCTCGCGCAGCCCGGCCAAGAAGGTGTTCGTCCTGGTGCTTGTGCTGGCCCTGCTGGGCGGGCTCGGCTTCGGCGCCTGGAAGATGGGCTACATCCCCCTGGGCGACAAGGAGCCCGACCCGTCGTACGTCGCGGGCCGCAACCTGTTTTTGATGGACGACGAGGACAGCCTCAAGCAGGCGCTGCAGAAGCTGGCCATGGTGCCGGACAACGGCCTGGCCCTGGCGGCGAGGGCCGAGGTCTGCACCACCCTGGCCCAGCAAATGCGGGACGAGGCCGCCCTGTTGGACCGCCGGGCAGAGCGCATCAAGTCGCGGGTCGTGGCGCCCCCCGACGGCGGCGAGCCCAGGGCCGTCTCCGGCGAAAACCCCAAGGAGCTGCAGACCAAGGCCCAGGGCCTGCGTGAAGACTTCAACAAGATGCTCAAACAGGCTGAGAAGAACTTCAACGCGGCGATCAAGGCGGCCCCCAAGACCCTGGAGGTCAAGCGGGCGATGGCCGACTACTACCGCCTGCTGGGCCGCGGCGAGAAGGTGGTGATGCCGCCGATCAAGGGCGCCCGCGCGCTCAAGGCCGACGATCCGGAGCTGTACTACGTCGAGGGCGCCTTCTGGTTCCAGCAGGGCAAGACCCGCAAGGCCGAGGACCTGCTCAAGGCGGCCATCGAGAAGGCCGAAAAGAGCAAGCTCAAGCACCTGCACCGGGCCTCCTTCCAGCTGGCCATGCTTTATTTGCAAAAGGGCCAACGCGACGGCGCAAGCCAGCAGGTGGAGAACATCCTGCGCGTCAACCCCAAGCACCGCCTGGCCCAGGAGCTGAAGAAGGTGCTGGCGGCCGAGGAGGCCACGGCCACGGCGGCCGCGCCGCCCGCGGCGCCCGACACGCCGGCCAAAAAGGACGCGCCGGAACCCGCTGCGCCCCACACGCCGGCGACCCCGGCCAAGGTGGACGAGCCGAAGACGCCCGACACCCCCACCAAGCAGGCTGGCCGCAAGCCCGGCGCCTCGCTGTCGCTCAAGGGCAGCTACGCCGACCTGGTGCGGCGGGGCAACAAGCTGTCCGAGCGGGGCAAGACGATGAAGGCGCTCAAGGTGTTCAACGCAGCGCTGAAGAAGAACCCCACGGGTCACCAGGCGCTCTCCGGCGTGGGCTACTGCCACCTGGACCAGGAGCGCACTGGCAGCGCCATCCGCTTCTTCAAGAAGGCGCTGCGCCAGTCCCAGTTCCACGGCGACTCGATGATCGGCATGGCCGAGGCCTACAAGGTCCAGGGGAACCACCGCAAGGCGCTGAACTACTACAAGGCGTTTTTGCGCACCAACCCCTCGGGCAAGAAGGCCTCCATGGCCCGCCGCAGCGCCGCCGCCCTGGAGGCCAAGCTGGGTGTGCCGCCGCCAGTGACCAAGCCGTCCCCGGCGCCCGCGCCGCCCCCGGTGACCAGGCCAGCCCCGGCCCCGGCGCCGCCGCCTAAGGCCACGCCGCCGCCGCCCCCGGCCATCAGACCGCCGCCCTCCATCCCGCCGCCGCCCGCGCCGGGTGGCTAAACGGGCGATCACGACTCACTATCACCGCGCCATCGCCACCGCAAAAGCGGGCTGCGGGCTACTGGCTCCAGGCTACGAGGCCGGTTTTCGCAAGTTTCGCAGCCGCGGACAGGTACAGTCTGTCGACAGTCCGCTCGCCTCCGTATCAAGGATGTCGAGCCAGCAGGAGAAACGGGAAGGAGCCAGCCCAAGTCGCATACCTGGCTTGCCTTGTAGCCCGTAGCCCGGAGTCTGAAGCCCTGGTCACGAAACCTCCGCTGCACTGGCAGGGAGAAAATCGAGAAACGCCGGGTGGCTAGCCCGTCACGCTCCTACCCGCCCCGCACGTGCTCCAGGCAGACGTCGAGCAGCACCTCCACGTGGTGGTCGTCCAGGGAGTAGTAGACGTGGCGTCCCTGCCGTCGGGGTCGCACCAGGCGCAGGGTGCGTAGCAGGCGCAGGTGCTGAGACACCGCCGACTCGCTGATTCCCAGCTCGGCCGCCAGGTCGGACACGCAGCGCTCGCCCCGGGAGAGGTGCACCAGGATGGTGGCGCGGCTCGCGTCGCCCATGGCGGAGAAGGTGGCCGCGGCCAGGCGGCAGTGCTCCGGATCCACTGGCTCCAGCTTCCTGGCGCGCCCGCTCATGAGCTGGATCCTCCCTGCAGGGACGTGCCGTCGGCGGGGGGCTGCTCCAGCCAGGCACAGCAGCCCGACCTGCACAGGTCACACCCCCGCTCCACCTGCAGGGTGACGTGCTGCACCGAAAAGCGCGAGATGATGTCCTCGGTGAGGTGCCGGCGCAGCACGTCGTAGCCCTCGTGCTGCAGGTCGGGCGACGCCTCGACGTGGGCGCTCAGGGCGTTGTAGCCGCTGGTCAGGGACCAGGCGTGCAGGTCGGTGACCCGCACCACCCCCGGCACGGCGCGCATCACCGCGGCGATCTCGTCCAGGTCCAGCTCCCGGGGCGTGCCCTCGATGAGCACGTGGGTCGCCTCCCAGAGGATCTTGCCGCCGCTGTAGGCGATGAGCAGGCCGATGAGCACGCTGACGATGGGATCGGCGATGTACCAGCCGGTGAACGCCATGAGCAGGCCCACCCCCACCACGCCCACGGACTGCACCGCGTCGGTCATGGCGTGGACGTAGGCCCCGCGCACGTTGAGGCTCTCCCCCTGGGCCCGGCCCAGCACCACCGCTGTGATCAGCTGGGCCACCAGCCCCACCGAGGCCACCGCGATCATGGGCCAGCTAAGCACCTCGGGCGGTGCGCTGAACCGCTGCCAGGCCTCGTAGCCGATGTACACCGCCACCAGGATCAAGGTCAGTCCGTTGATCTGGGCCGCCACGATCTCCACCCGCCGGTAGCCGAAGCTGCGGGCCGAGTCTCCTGGCTTGGCCGCGAACCACTGGGCCACCAGGGCCAGGGCCACCGCGGCCACGTCGGTGAGCAGGTGGGCCGCGTCCGAGATGAGGGCCAGGCTGTTGGTCAACACACCGCCCACCACCTCCACCACGAAGAAGACCCCCAGCACCACCAGCGCAATGCGCAGCGCCCGCCGGCTGGCCTTCCTCAGGTCATGATGGTCGTGCCCATGGTCACATCCGTGGCCGTGATCAGCCCCGTGTTCGTGCTCGTGTTTGTGCTCGTGTTCGTGTTCGTGCTCGTGCTCGTGTTCGTGCTCGCTGTGCGCATCAACTGCCATACCTCGATCTATAACAACACTTTAACACTTTAGCAACTGCTAAAGTGTTAAAGTGTTACAGCCGGCGCTGTCTGGTGTGATACCTTCACACCATGAAGACAGAAAACGACGTCGAGCGTGTCTCCATCGACGTGCCCAGGGTCACCGGCAGCCAGGCCGAGGAGTCCTCGGAGCTGCTGGAGAAGCTCGTGGCCAAGTACAGGCTGAGCGACGCGGACTCCGAGACCCTGTTCAACGCCGTCGTGGCCCTCTACATCCGGGGGCGCATGGTCTACGGCGACCGGCAGCCAGGCGTCTGCGGGGTGGCCGCCGCCCTGGGCGAGGACGAGGTCAACTGACGAACCCGAGCCCAGCCGGATCGCTGACGTGCCCCTCTTCACGGTGATCATCCCCACCCTGGACCGCCTGCCCATGCTGCGGGAGGCGGTGCAGTCCGTGCGCGAGCAGACCCTGGACAGCTGGGAGCTATTGGTAGTGGACGACGGCTCCGGCGACGGAACATGGGCCTGGCTCGAGACCCAGCCCGACATCACGCCCCTGCGCCACGGCACCCCAACACCGCGCGGACCGTCCGCCGCCCGCAACCTCGGCGCGGCCAACGCCCTGGGCGAGGCGCTGGCGTTTCTGGACTCCGACGACCTCTTCCTGCCCCGCAAGCTCGAGCTGCAGGCGGCGCTGTTGGAGCAGCAGCCCGAGGCGCCCCTGTGCCACGGCAACGAGACCTGGGTGCGCAACGGCAAACCCCTGAAGCAGAAGAAGCAGCACGAAAAGCGCGGCGGCTGGATTTTTTCCCACTGCCTGCCGATGTGTCGCGTCAGCCCGTCGGCCTCCGTGATCCGGCGCGCCTGCTTCGAGGAGCTGGGCGGCTTCGACGAGGAGCTGGAGGTGGCCGAGGACTACGAGCTGTGGCTGCGGCTCACCTGCCAGCACCCCGTGTCCATGGTGCAGGAGCCGATCATCATCAAGCGCGGCGGCCACGCCGGCCAGCTGTCGGAAAAATACGGCCAGATCGAGAAGTTCCGCATCGAGGCCCTGCGCCGGCTGCTGTCCCGGGCGCCCCTGTCCCGCCAGCAGCGGGCCGAGGCCGTCGAGGTGCTGCGCGCCAAGTGTGAAATCTACGCCCTCGGCTGCGAGAAACGAGGGCGGGGGGAGGAGGCTGGGAGGTATCGCGCGATGGTATGGGGCGATATGAACAAGGAACTAGGAACAAGGAACTAGGAATGTTCAATGGGGTGGTGGTTCGGGCGTTGGGGCCTCGCCGCTGCGCGGCTCGATGGCGGTGGTGGATGGGGGAAATAAAAAATACAAAACAAGAAATTCAAAATGAGAAATGGGTGGTGGTTCGGGCGTTGGAGCCTCGCCGCTACGCGGCTCGATGGCGGTGGTGGGCGGGCGCCTCGGCTCGCCGCTTCGCGGCTCGATGACCTGGCGGCCCGTCCCCAACGTTATCTCCGCCTCATCACCATTGGCGCTCTCTGCGCTGGATGAGCGACAGGAGGCCAGGGGGATAAAACGCGGGGGACGAGCCCCCGCGCTACATGTGTAGAGGTTGATCAAGCTAAAAAGAGAATGCTGCTAGACCGCTCTCCGATCAGCGCGCGGCCCCCAAATTCAACATTCCTGGTTCCTGGTTCCTGGTTCCTGGTTGAACCACCTCTCCTCACCCCTTGACGCCCTCATCATCCATTGGGGACAATCAGAGCCATGAGCGCAAACACTGTCATCCTGTTGACCTTCGGCGGTTACATGGTGCTGCTGCTGTACATCGGCTGGTGGGGCGAGCGGCGGTTCGGCAAGAGCTACGATGGGTTCGTCACCGCCCACAAGTCTCTGGGCGGGTGGGTGGCGGCCATCAGCTCGGCCGCCTCGTCGGAGAGCGCCTGGGTCATGCTCGGGCTGTCGGGGCGGGGCTACAAGATGGGCATCGCCGGGTACTGGGCTGCCATCGGCTGCACCCTCGGCTTCGTGGTGGCGTCGCTGCTCGTCATTCGACAGCTGCGCCGTTCGTCGGGCAA
>PVBE010942034.1_pt1 | contig 50347 bp, 44 predicted proteins | sample 1631181 | NCBI WGS metagenome assembly PVBE01 (sample SAMN08397723, study PRJNA350692) | Marine metagenome, whole genome shotgun sequencing project. | isolation source: water | place: Pacific Ocean | collected 2012-04
CTGATAGACGAGTAACTCTACCAATAACTGAAGCAGGGGATTTGATGGGATTCATGCCAGACGACTTAGACGGTAGTTCGTGGATAGAAATTGACCTTTTTTTATGTTAACGGCACATTGCGTTTTCCCTGCTGCTAATAATAAATCAGTCTGTCTACACAAGAATGCAGGAATTTGTAGTACATCCACCACATCTGCCGCCACAACGGCCTCATCTGGATTGTGAATATCTGTCAAAATGGGGACTCCAACCTTTTCCTTAATTTCACTTAAAATATCGAGGCCCTTTTTCATGCCTAACCCCCGAAAAGATTTTACAGAAGTACGATTAGCCTTGTCGTAGGAACTTTTGAAAATATAAGGTAGGCCTAGTGAATCAGTAATTTCCGCAATAGCTTCAGCCATTTTGAGAGCATGATCTCTGCTTTCAATAACACAGGGGCCGGCAATAATAGGTAGCTGATCTCCACCAAAATGAACTCCACCTATGTTTACACAATTAATCATTCGAAAGATTCCCCGTTTTTATATTCGACTGAAGCTCTAATAAATCCTCGAAATAGAGGGTGGGCTTTGAGAACTCTACTTTTCAACTCTGGATGGAATTGGCATCCAACGAACCATGGATGATCTTTTAATTCTATAATTTCCACTAGGTTTAACTCCGGATTCCACCCGGAAACGATGAGCCCATTTTTTTCCAGTTTTGTCCGAAAACGGTTGTTTACCTCCCACCTGTGTCGATGGCGTTCAGAAATTTTCTTTTTTCTGTATTCCTTAAAAACCTGACTACCTGATTTTAGTTCACATTTATATGCACCCAATCGCATGGTTCCCCCTTTTTTCTTTACCATCCGTTGAGACTCCATGAGATCTATAACAGGATACGGTGTTTTGGAATCAAATTCTGTGCTGTTGGCTTTTTTCAATCCACAGATATTTCTAGCAAATTCTATAACAGCACATTGCAGACCAAGACAAATCCCCAAAAATGGAATTTTATGTTCGCGAGCATGCTGACAGGCTAATATTTTTCCTTCTGACCCCCGTTTACCAAATCCGGGAAGCAAAAGAATGCCGTTAACAGTAGAAAACTCATTTTCACATTGTTTTATCGAATGTAAACTGTCTGTTGCAACCCACTTAATTTTTATATGGGCATCATTTTCCACTCCTGCATGATTGAACGCCTCCAACACACTTTTGTAGGCATCTGGAAGATCGGTATATTTTCCACACATAGCAATGGTTACTGAATGAACAGAGTTTTTATAATGATGGATAAAATTTTGTAGTGCTGACACATCAGTTTCCCCGAAAAACCTCATCCGATCAAATATTAACTGTCCTAATTTTTGTTTGTCTAGCAAAAGTGGAACTTCATAAATACTATTTACATCCTGCCCTTCGATGACGTGAGCTGCATCTACATTGCAAAATAAAGCGATTTTTTCTTTGACCGATTTTTTTATCCGGGTTTCAGAGCGACACAAAATAAAATCTGGGGTTAACCCAAGTACTCTTAACCTCATAACAGAATGTTGAGTTGGTTTTGTCTTTACCTCTTCACTGGCTTTTACATATGGAAGCAGGGTAACATGAACTATTATATGGTTATGATATCCAACATTTACAGACATTTGTCGAATAGCCTCCATAAAGGGTAAACTCTCAATATCACCAACCGTCCCTCCTACTTCACAAATGACCACATCAAATTGTTTCGGTTTGTTGACTGATTGAATCCGAGTTTTAATCTCATCCGTAATGTGAGGAATTACCTGAACCGTTTCACCTAAATAATCTCCCGCCCGTTCTCTATCTAATACTGTACTATAAATCTGACCAGCAGTAGCATTATTATGTTTACTCATATCTATATCTATAAATCGCTCATAATGGCCTAAATCCAAGTCTGTTTCCGACCCGTCATCTAAAACAAATACTTCCCCATGTTGATAGGGATTCATAGTCCCCGGGTCAACATTTAAATAAGGATCCAGTTTTAAGATGGTCACCTTTAATCCAGCGCTTTTTAACAGATAACCAATTGATGAGGCAGTAATGCCTTTCCCCAGTCCGGACATGACGCCACCCAAAACAAAAATATATTTAGTGGGGTTACGGGCCATATTGCGTTTCTAATCGTTTAACATCACCTATATTATCAATTCCGCGACCTTTATAATCTGTTATGATTGTACGAATGGGGATTCCATTATCTAATGCTCTCATTTGTTCCAATTTTTTTTCTTTTTCTCTATTTGATAGTGGTAATTGAACAAATTTTTCCAAAACATAGGTTTTAAATGCATAAATGCCAATATGACGAAAAATTCTGTTGCCCGCCATGGGCTGCCTTGAAAAGTTAACAGCCATACCTTTTTCATCTATTTCCACCTTCACCACATCCGGATTCTCCAAATCATCTCTGGTTAAGTCGGATGTAACAGCAGTTCCCATTTCTGTATCACTGTTCTCAAACAAAATAATGAGGTCATCAATTAATTCTGGATCTATTTCAGGTTCGTCTGCTTGAATATTCACCACAACATCAGTATCCTCATTCTTCATTGCTTCAGCTATTCTATCTGTGCCTGATCGATGAAAATTACTAGTCATAATCCCTGACACACCGAATTTCGTCAACTCGGTTTGTGTTTTTTCATCATCCATTGCAACGATAACTTTATCTAACTTTTTTGCTTTGAGAGCCTGCCTATACACTTGTACAACCATAGGCATCCCTCCAATCGGAATAAGAATCTTTTCGGAAAGCCGCGTGGAATTGAGTCGAGCAGGAATAATACCAACATTCATTGTTAGAACTTTGCCGATCTTTGGCTATCATTAAACACGTTAATAAAATACAGAAGCAAAATTAACCCAATACTGGTGTTAGTTTTTAAGGTTTTTCGTTCAGATTTTAGGATTCTCTGGAACATCATATTATATAAATTATGTTGATAATCTTGATTATATTAAAGACGAAAAGATTAATTTTATTCTAAATGATTTGAAACAACTAAATTCTCTATCTTATTATATTAAAATATTGAATACTGCTGGTTAAACCGGTGGAACTATTATCCTGTTCTTTTGTATGAAAATAAAATGTCTTTAGAAAGTAAGTTTACAGAGCAACAATTGTTTGATCAGTTGATTTCATCTATGGTTCACACTACTTGGGTATCATTAGGAAAGATTAAAAGTCCTATAACGGATAAGATTGAAAAAGATCTGCATATGGCTTCAGTAAATATTGATATGATTGATATGTTGTACAAAAGAATGGACGGTAATTTATCAGAATCTGAAGATAAATATTTAAGTCAGATCTTGAGCGAATTAAAGTCGAATTATATTCATGATAAATCTCAAATAAGTGGTTCTCATAATGACGATTCTATTGAACCAGAAGAAAATAATTCGAAAAACGAATCTGAAAAACAAAAATTAACTTCAAAAACTAAGAATAAAATATGATAGATTTATTGTGGATCAAGTGGAATAGAATCTTAGCTACCATTGTTCTGGCTTTTTCATTTTTAATTTATTTCATGACTATGTCACCAACAGTTTCGTTTTGGGATTGTGGTGAATTCATCGCTACTTCCTATACCTTGGGAGTTCCTCATCCGCCAGGGAGCCCACTCTATCTAATAATAGGCCGCATTTTTTCTATGCTACCATTTAATGATGATATTGCCTTCCGTGTAAATATAATTTCGCCAATTGTGAGCGCTATCGCTGTAATGCTACTTTATCTCATTATTGTCAAGTTTGCTGCTAGCTGGCGAGGGGGTATTAATAACAAATCTGATGCGGTCATTGCTTTCGGTGGTGCATTGGTTGGATCACTCACCTTTGCATTCACAGATAGTCATTGGTTTAATGCAGTTGAAGCAGAAGTCTATGCTATGAGCACCTTTTTTACGGTTATTGTTGCATGGCTTATTCTACACTGGGCAGAACGAGCTGATAAACCAGGAAACGAACGATACATTTTAATAATTGCGTATATACTGGGACTTGCTACCGGGGTACATATATTAAATTTACTCGCATTACCGTTTATTGCCTTGATTATATATTTTAAAAAACTACCTTTTAATTGGAAGACTTTTCTCATTACAACAGGTATCACAGGGTTTACTTTTCTTGTGATCCACAATGGAATAATTAAAGGATTACCAAAGTTGGCAGTTTTAATTGGGCTTACTGGTGTCTGCATATCGGTTTTAATTGTTTTTGGAGCAATGATTTGGGCCATTAAGGAGAGAAAAAAATTACTGTCTATTATCTTTACATCTATTGTTTTAATTCTTATTGGATATTCTAGCTATACCATTATTTTTATTCGGTCGGGACAAGACCCAGTTATTGATGAAAATGATCCGGAAACCATTGCATCTGCTATTTCTTATCTTGAGCGGGAACAGTATGGTGCTGTCGGAAGATTCCCGAGACGATATAAGGGTTTACCTCCTCAACATGAAGTTGTGGGATACCCAAAAAATAATGGGGACTATTCTGCATCACAAAACAAAAAGTACATGCTTTATAATTCAGATAAACAGTGGTCGTTTTTCTGGAATTATCAAGTAAAAAAAATGTATTAGCGATATTTTTTATGGCAATTTGCAGGTAGAGGTGAGTCTACTGATGATAGGGTGACCGCATTTGGAGCAAACACAAGAGAGGATGGTGTTGATTGGACACAATTTGGATTTCCTTTTGCACTAATTTTAGGTGTAGGTGGAATGTTTTATCATTTTTACCGGGATGAAAAACAGGCTTTTTCTCTTTTTACATTATTTTTTATGACTGGTTTAGCTATTATAGTTTATTTAAATCAGGACAACCCTCAACCCCGAGAAAGAGATTATTCTTACGTAGGAAGTTTCCTAGCCTTTTCCGTATGGGTAGGGATTGGTGGTTCTGCCATTTTGGAAAAATGTTTATTTTACATTAAATCTCAACCTTGGCGACACCATTTTGCTTATTTTATTATTGGACTTCAACTTATGTTGGTTCCCTTTGTTATGCTCAGGGCAAATTATAAAGAGCATGACCGTAGTGGAAATTTTGTCGCTTGGGATATGAGTTATAATATGCTCCAATCATGTGAAACTGACGGAATTATTTTTACTAATGGAGATAACGATACGTTTCCACTTTGGTACCTTCAAGAAGTGGAAGGAATCAGAAAAGATGTTACTGTTGCCAATTTAAGTTTGCTGAATACCGCATGGTATATTAAACAATTAAGGGATGTTCGCCCTCCAGATAAACAATTTATTTTTCTTGATGATAAACAAATTAATGCACTTGCTTCCAATTTAACCCGTTGGAAAACAAGAAATGTTACATTGCCCTATGATGCGACTGAAAAACAAATTACCTGGAAGGTAAAACCCACCTATGGCGGACAAGCTTTAAAGGTCCAAGATGTGATGATCATGCAAATCATAAACGATACCAAATGGAAATATCCTATTTATTTTGCTGTAACGGTTTCACCTTCAAATAAAATTGGTTTGGATAACTATTTGGCAATGGAAGGACTCACCTTTAAATTGAATGACCATAAGGTAGATAACATAGAACCGGAAAAAATGTATAATTATTTGATGACGGAATTAGGTGATTCCACGTGGCACAATAATTTTTCTCATGTATCTTCAGCATCAAATATTTCATCCCAAGGTTCACTTAGCTGGTCTGACAAATATCAACCAGGATATCTTTTTCGAAACCTCGGTAATGAAAATGTTCATTTTAATGACCAAATCATTCGACTCCTCCAAAACTACCGCAGCGCTTATCTTCAGTTAGCCGTTCACCATTATTTTAAATATCAAAATTTGAAACAAACTAAAACTACAGAAGATGAGGCAGAAAGAGAGAGGAAAGCGGTTTTGTCAGTACTGGATCAAATGGCCTTGAATCTCCCTGAAAAGACCATACCGATCCCATCCATTGATTTATATTATCAGATTGGACAGATTTACAGTCAAGTTGGAGAAAAAGACCGTTTCCGGACTATTTTAGATAAGTTATCTTCTAGGGAGAGAGTTTCTCTAGATAACAAAATTAGATTTGGACAAACCTATATACAGGAATTGAAAGATTATGACAAAGCTATCAATATATTTGAGGAAATGAATAGTCATTATAGAAGTCTAGAAGAATCATACAGGAAAAACCCAAATAGCGTTTCAGCTAAATCGTGGAATAAATGGGGTGCTGTATATCCTGAAATTATATCATCGCTTATACTAGCTTATCAGGGAGTAGGAGATGACAAGAAAGCCGAACTGGTTTTAAATGATTGGCTTGAAAGAAATCCAACGGACAATACCGCACGTAAAATGTTAGATGATCTAAACAATTAGTCAAGTTTTTCTGGTTGTTTAACCTGTCTGCCATATATTTTCTTTGAAAATATCAAAACCTTATCCGCTCGTTTCCATCATTATTCCCCATTGGAATAACTATCCAATTTTAAAAGAATGTTTAGAATCACTAAAAAACATATCCTATCAAAATTGTGAAATAATTGTAACAGATAATGCTTCAGAAGATGGGAGCTCTGAAAAAATAAAACAGTATTTCCCGGAAGTTAATTTAGTAGAAAATAAGACAAATGAAGGATTTGCAGGGGGCTGTAATCGTGGGGCAATCATAGCAAACGGGAAATATCTACTTTTTTTGAATAATGATACTACGCATGCACATAATTGGATAGAGCCCCTTGTAACACAACTTGAGCAGGATAAATCCATTGCAGCTGTACAACCAAAAATATTGAATTATTTTCAGCAGAACCTTTTTGATTACGCAGGTGGTTGTGGGGGACATATGGATATTTTGTGCTATCCATTTGCGAGGGGCCGTATCTTTTTTAAACAGGAAATTGATACTGGTCAGTATAACAAAGTGAACAATATTTTTTGGGCTTCAGGAACAGCAATTATGGTTCGGAAAAACCTATTTGAGAAAGTAGGGAGGTTTGATAAAACCTTTTTTGCCCACATGGAAGAAATTGATTTGTGCTGGAGATTCCATATGCTGGGTTACGGAGTTTTGGTAGAACCATCTAGTAAGGTATATCACAAAAACGCTGTCACTCTTCCCATGTATTCCCAAAAAAAATATTATCTCAATCACCGGAATTCATTGTACATGCTGTGCAGCAATTACTCTATTCCACTGACCATTTATTTTTTACCTCTCCGAATAGCTCTAGATATAATTGCTTTTTTTTATGCCATGTCAAAACTCGACTGGAAGCACATGGCCGCTATTGGTATGGCTATTTTTTGGTTGATTTCGCACCCTCATTTAATATTAAAAAAACGACGGAAAAATAAATACATAAAATCTGTCAAAGACAGAGATATTATCAAAAATATGTTCAGGGGAAGTATTGTTTTGGCATATTATATTTTATGTAAGAAAACTTACCGTGAGATTGTTACTAACGCTGAGTCATAAAGAGCTGCATTGTCAGAGTCCAGGTCTTTGAGTGTTTGTAGGATTTCCTCCTGACCTAAAAGAGAAAGTTTGTCCGCTAACACCCTGGCATGATTGGCTAGAAAATAGATTGTGTAGCGTTCCCGGGGATACCTATCATAAACTTCATCTAGGCCTGTAATCATATTATTTAATTCTTCAACAGATCTTTCTATTTCCCCGGTTTGTATTAATTCCATGGCGTAATAATAGGCGAATTTGGCTTTCCTTAGTCCAAAATTCTCAGAGAGATTATCGCAAAGATTGAGGCGGTCTTTCCAGCCTCGTGAGTAATCGGAAGCATTTCCTCTAAGGGCAATATTTCGAGCCTCTTCAAAATGAGATGTGCCTCCCAAGGGGATATAAGTGTCAATTTCTGAGGCTGATATCAAATAACCATAAAAAGCTAAAAAACTTGCCAAAGGATCAAACAGAACAGGATCAAAATAAATACTTCCAACATTGTTATAAATAAATTGAACGCCGCTATCATAATAACGCTGGTCACTGCCCGAACTAAACAGAGCTTGGGCTAAAACTGTCTGCACCGATCCCTTTGAAGTTACTCCTTCAAAAACAATGTGAATTGACAAGGGGATGGATATATCGGTAAACTCATCATCCCAATTAGTGTTTGTATAGAATCGCATTAGTTCGGATTCTAGAGCAAATAAAATCTGACGCTCATTTCCTTTTAACAAACGATCGTCAAAAGATACCTGCATTTTCCCAAATTGTGCCATTATTGAGGATAGAAATAAAAGGTGGAACAGTAAATGAGGAATATACCGAAACATCATGTTGAAAAGTAGCCGGTTATTTTATTTTCTGCAAGAAAAACATGTTCCAAAAAAATATAGGAAGATACTTCAATAATAATTAATCCATTCTGAAAAATCGGATTAATTTGGGATGTAGATAGCCTTATATCACCATTGAATGGCTTTATGAGTTCCAAACCCCGGTCCGAGGAATATTGCATTCAAAAACATACGTTCCGTATTATGAAAATATCCCCTGAAATTGGGGTCTGTTGCAAACAAAATTACCTGACCGTTTCCATATTCTTCTCTTGTGGAAAATACTGTTTCTGCCCATCGCTCCCGTGCTTCAGGCCACAGTAAACCAGATATTCTTAATTCATCTTCTTTTGCAAATCGAGCTACAGTTGCAACATGCTCATCACTCACAAGCGCTACAGAAGTATTCACCATGGGAGTTATATACGTACCACATCCAAAAGCAAGCCAATGTTCTCTGTCCAAATTTGCTTTCATTAACATCCCTCTCGGGGCAAGTTTACGCGCTATTTTATCTTTTTCTTCAATCTCATTAATAGAAAATTCTGATTCTTGCTTTTTTGTTGAAGTTATCTGTCCTTTACCTTCCCAAACTTCCATACTATCAATTTTAGAATCTTCAATGGATTTGAGAAACTCTAAATACTTTTCATAATCGTTCAAATTCCTTAATATCTGTCTCTTCTGTCGCACCGATGAAATAGCCACTGTCGTATCAGTAAAAAAATGAGCCCCAGAACCAATGCCTATAACTGTTCCGCCATCCTCAATCCATCCTTTAAGGTTTTCAATCCCTCCTTTACCAAAATATTGTTTATATGCTTCTGTTCCCCCCCAGGCAGAAGGAAGAATAATTACATTGTATTTTCTTAAATCTACTCCCGAAAAGTTCCTTGTTTCCAAAATGGAAAAAGGAACATTCAATCTGGAATCTAGTAAATGCCAAGCAGCCCCAAAGCTGTAATACCCCGTAGGGGGTCCTCCTACTAATGCGATTTTTGGTATCTCAAGAAGACGAAATTCGCCACCCCCAAGGTCAGGGCCTGAGTCTGTCAACCCTGTATTTACACCATAAATATTTACACCAAACTCCAGAGCCAGTGCCTGTATAAAATCACTTGTAAGTTGTGGATTTGCATTCAACCTCAATAACAAAGTACCGGCAGGAAAGTCATTTCCATTTATTGTTAAGGGTTTGTTTGCTGTCCATACTTTTAAATGATTTTCTAACAAAACATTTAATAGAACATAGCTGTTGTAATCAGAATTTGGAACCAGATAACCGAAGGATGGTTGAGGATTAAATACCATCCCCTTTGATGAATATGGCACATATTTAGTCGTGACTATAGGTGGCAGATCACTCGTGTAATATCCTTCCAAACCATATGCCAGTGGAAGTGACCAAGCAGTGGTCTCATACAATCTGCTTTCACTATGTTTCAATCGCTGGCGCCTTTCAGTTTCTAAAAACGTATTTTGTAAGCGAATGTCAAAACTTAGAATTGCATTTACCAAGGCATGATTTGGCTGATCTAATCGTACCAGCATTGACCCTTTTGGTATATTGATATTCCTCTTTTTTGTGCCATCCGATTTCGTTGCCTGCTTCAATTTTTCTACTTGAAGGGTCTGCCCCACCTCAATCCCTTGCCGAATTAATGTTTCTGCAAATTGTTTCTCAATGAATTTGTTTTCCCCTTTTGGAAAAATAAATGCTTTCAATCGATTGGTTTTGGTATACACAGATTCATATTTTTCGCTATAATAATCTCTTAACAAATCCTTCCTGTTATCTGCTATGGTAATCAAATTTGCCATTGAACTGATGAATTGATGGTGTACTGATTCTCTGTATGTAAGTACCGTTCCATCCTCCTGGATGACCTGCGAACCATCTACACCAGCCTGTTCATAAAGCAATCCAACTGCCCCTGTATAGATAGACCAGGAACTTCCGTAGCCAGGGAAAAATTCCTCATTCCATTCCCGCGTATAGTAATTCCATCCATTTTGATCAAATGCAGCAGAATGTTCTAAACTCATAATCTTCCACCATTTATAAATTAACTCTGGCATAAATGGATTATACGGTTCCCGCGGGGGATTGAACAAATAGGTGTCCAATGGGCCCATTTCATGTCCATCTACAACCAACTGTGGATGCCAATCCATTATTGCCTGAACTTTTCCCTTTGATTCAGGATGAACCTGGGTGAACCAGTCCCGGTTCAAATCAAATAAATAATGATTTCCACGTCCTTGGGGCCAACTTCCCCGATGGTGTGCACTCTGAATATCATAATTTACCATTGCACCACTCCATTGAGTCATTTGAGCTAAAAACCGGGTTCTCCCATCAGGGTTTTGCAGAGGATCAATACAAACAACCAGTGAATCTCGTATTAATTTGGAATACGAATCAGTGCCTGCCAATAACTGGAAAGCCAATTGTACTCCCGCATCCGCTCCTGATAGTTCATCCCCATGTATTGAGTAGGACATCCAGGCAATGGCAGGAGTGTTATCTATTATTTTTTTTGCTTCAGAAGAATTATCAATAGTTCTGGGATCTGAAATTTTTGAAATATTGTCTCTGATTGTATCTAATCGGCTAAAGTTTTTCTCACTGGTAATGACCAGATAAACAAGCCTTCTCCCTTCATAGGTCTTGCCGTAATCATAAAGTTTTGCATTAGAAAATACATCATCTAAATATTCAAAATAGCTGACGATGTCATCATGGCTAGCAGGTTTTGATCCCAGTGTAAATCCCCATATAGATTCGGGAGGTAAAATGTTTTCCCTATAGTCATTCATGGGGAAAAACGGTTTGTTGTAAGCACCTTTTCCCGGTTCCGGATGGACAGATATTTCTTTTCCAAAAAGGAAAATAGCGGGAACAACTATTAATAAATTTTTTAAATAATGATTCATAAAAACTCCATTTGATTTGAAAATAGAAGTAGGGAAAGTTAAAAAGGGTTAGATGTATCCTGTATGATTGTTGATAAAATAATACTTCAGATAATAAAAATTGAAATTATTCAAAAAAATATTTATTTAAAATTGAATGTAAATTTATATTAGAACAATAATAGATGGAAACAGGTTAACTTTTGAATAAACATGATTCATAGTTTTAAGAAATTTATTAATGCATATAAAGAGAATATTAATAATCATTATATCAATTTTATTTTTGAGAATACCTTCAGTTAACAATATATATTTCTACAAGTTGCTTTGAAGTTCAGTCTCTGGTTTATATTAGCAATTCTAGTCATTATTGGATATCTCCGATATAAAAAGAGACTAAAAAATATGTCTGACTAATCATGGGAAATATCCCTTCTCAAAAAAAAGTATCGGTCAATGATTTTGTGAGACGACAGATTGCCGGTTCAGGAAAAACTTATTCTCCTCTTCTCTCCTTCGAACAAATTGCAGCACATGCCTCTGAGCAATTAGACAAGGGGGACTTTAAACAGGGATATCGTGATGGTGTTATTATTGTAAACGCAGACCCAGATTATGCTGTGCAATTCAGATGCCCCTTTGTGGAAATTAATAAGGACACAAAATTAAAGGCTGAATTTGTTTGCCGTCGTGAAAATGAAGAACCATATATTCGGGTGAGAGCACTTAATGGTAACCCTTTAAAAGCTGGAAAAGTAGAATTTATCCTTTATCGCCATGATGTTTTAGTTGAAAATAATGAACATTCAACTGATACAAAATGGGAACTCATAAGCATTCACGCTCTACCAAAAGGGATTGAGGATTTGCCTATGGGTCCTATAACTATGATGAGAAATCAGCTTGAATTAAAAGGAGGAACTGCTGCATCTTATTCATCAGAGGAATGGGCATATGCAGTAAAATTTTGGCAGAAATTTGCAGCTCTTGATTCAGAAAATTTAAAATAAAACTTATTTTAGGTTATTGCTGAAATCAACTCTTTTTTGTGGAATCTTTTAATAGTTTTATTTTTTGATTAACTGAGAATTCTATGGAATCCAAATCCAATAAATCAAAACAATCATATTAATGAGAAAAGATAGCAAATCTCTTTTTATCAATTTCCTTTTTTACATTGTCCTTTCAAATTCCTCATTATTTTGTACAAATCGTTATCCAATCGTTTTGGTTCATGGGTTTATCGGCTGGGGACCAGAAGAAATGGGAGGATATCCTTATTGGGGTGGAAATTTAGATTTTCAAAAATATTTGGAATCTTTTGGGTTTGAAGTATTTACAGTTTCTGTGGGTCCAGTATCCAGTAACTGGGAACGATCTGTTGAGACATTTTATCAGATCAAAGGTGGCCAAGTGGACTATGGGAAAAAACATTCGGATGAATGGGGAATTATTCAAAAACCTGAGGGAAAATACTATAGTGGTTTATATCCTGATTGGGACCACGATCACCCATTACATTTTATCGGGCACAGTATGGGTGGACAAACTATCCGTATGCTTGCCTACCAATTAACTCACTCTTTCCATTCCGATACGATTTTTAAAAATGTTGAAGAAAATATCCTTATGAACTTTGAACACAAGGGATGGATTAAATCCATTACTACTATTTCTGCACCACATGATGGAACAACTCTTTCGGATATAGTAAGTAAAACCATTCCATTTTTACAAAATTTTATCATTTTGGGTGCCGTAGTTGAAACTAAATTTTATGACTTTGATCTCCAGCATTGGGGATTCAATCGGAAAAAAAACGAATCATGGATCAATTATTATAAACGTATGCGAGACCATCCATCATGGAATACGAAAAATATTTGCAGTTGGGATTTGAGTGTTGAAGGCGCTAAGGAATTAAACTCATTTCTTATAGCACAACCTGATATATGTTATTTTTCTTTCACTACCAGCACCACAATTGAGAACAAAAAAACAGGGACACAAAAACCTGGTAAAAATACAAGTTTAATGCTTAGAACGAAATCCCGCCTTATTGGTTCTAAAATTATACAATTACAAGACGGAACAGCTACAGATTCTCTGTGGTTCCAAAACGATGGGGTTGTAAATACTATTTCACAAAAAGGTCCTACTACCGGAGAAAATGGTGCAGACCCCTTAGTATATTATGATTCTTCTAAATCTGTTATCCCTGGTCAATGGTATAATATGGGTAAAATAAAAATGGATCACTGGAAAATTATAGGACAAGGAAAACTTGCCGCTGAGGAAGAGGAGTTTCTTCTTACGTTATATCTAGATCATTGCAAAAGATTATGGGGTCTTCCTAATTAATCTTTCTAAAGAACGATTAAATATCTAAACTAGCTTTATTAATTCAAAATATATTTGTAATTTACAAATATGGAATGTGGCGAACTCATTAAGCAATATTTACTCAGCCTTCTAACGGTATTTAGAAAAAATATCAGAGGCAATAAATACACCCTCCAGCAAATCCTTATTTTAGCTACTATACCTGATAAAGGAACAGATATGACCTCTTTAGCAGAAAAGATAGGGGTGGATAACAGTACTGTGACACGCTTAATTGATGGGATGGTATGTCGGAGTCTAGTTGAAAAGAAAAATAGTTTTCTGGATAAACGTGTAACAATTGTTTCATTAACCAAAAAAGGCGATCAGGTTTCAGAAGAAATAGAAAATAAATTAGATATTATCGGAGAAGAAATCTTTAACCAAATTTCAATGGAACATCAGAATGATATAAAAGAAGCTCTTTTATCTTTTCATTGGGCCCTTTTGAAGTATAACAATTCTATTTAATATATGTATACTACAAATAATATTTCAAGCTCACTTTTACATTGGTACAAAAAATCAAAACGATCTATGCCATGGCGCAAGACAAAGGACCCATACAATATTTGGCTATCAGAGACCATGCTTCAGCAAACACAGGTTAAAACTGTTATACCTTATTACAATAGATGGATAGAAAATTTCCCGCACTTTGAATCGGTTGCAAAAGCACCTTCGGATTCTTTATTATTGATTTGGGAAGGCTTGGGATATTACAACCGCTGTCATAATTTCCATAAAGCAGTGAAAATAATTGTGAAAAAATATAACTCCTGCTTACCTGATAATATTGAAGATTTCATGGCTCTCCCTGGAGTGGGCATTTACACTGCGGCGGCAGTGTATTCTATTGTTTTTTCATATCCAATTCCCGTTATGGATGGGAATGTAAGGAGAGTAATGTCACGATTACTGAGACTAAAACGTTTCACTCCCTTCAATAATAAAAAAATATTATCCACCTTAAATAAGTGTTTAGATAAGAGCCATCCTGGAAATTTTAATCAGGCATTGATGGAGCTTGGTAGTATCATCTGTATTCCAAAAACCCCAAAATGTCAAAACTGCCCTCTTAAACCATACTGTGGCGCAGCAGTTTCGGGTAACGCAGGTAGATATCCATTGGCAAAAACAAAAAAACCCTTTCCCTGGAAAAATGTAGTTGTAGGATTAATATGGGAAAACAGTTCATTTTTAATTTTAAAACGTTCTGGGTATAAACATTTAAATGATCTCTGGGAACTCCCTGGAGGGGAAGTCCTGAAAAAACAAAATCCTAAAAGTCAATTGGTAGGAATGCTAAAGAAAAAATACAACTTGGATGTATCCATTGAAAATAAAATGGGTGAAGTCTGCCACCGCTATAGCCACTTTGGAATTTCCATGTCCAGTTTTGACTGCATAATAAAAAATAGATCAAAACTAATGGTGAATCAGCCATATCGCTGGATCAAAAAACATGAAATAAACCAGTTCGCCTTTCCAAAAGCCAACCACAAAATATTTAGTTCGATGCTTGAGAATTGAGTGTTTAAAACAATAGCATCATTGATAATCTGGCCTTTGGCATCAATTATTTTTATAATTTTGGTTCCCTTTTATTTTTTTATATCTGTCTTTATCCCATCTGTAAAATTATATTTTTTAGCATCCATATTTTGCAGGGTCATATTACTTTTTGGAGGACAGTGGCTAAAAATAGAAGGAGAGATCCCCTCAAGTGATGGTCAACCATATCTTTACCTATTCAATCACAGTTCCCTTTTCGACGCATTTATGTTAGTAGCTGCTATTCCTCACTACATCACAGCAATAGGAGCAAATAAACAATTTTCTTGGCCCATCTGGGGGTGGGTTGTCGAACGATACGGTGTGATCCCTATTAAACGCAAAAAATTAAAAGAAGCAATTCACAGCTTAGATCTCGCAGAGGATGCAATCCGGAATGGGGTCTCCTTTATAATTTCGCCCGAAGGGACCAGAACTCTGACAGGAAAAATTAGTATGTTTAAAAAAGGACCATTTCATTTAGCAAAAAACACAGGGGTTACTATCATTCCTGTGGGCCTTTCGGGTGCATTCAAAGCGAAAAGCAAACCAGACTGGCGAATTAAGCCCGGGACACTCACTTTAACTTTTGGAAAGCCCATCGTCTCAAGTGATTACGAAAATTATACCTTAGATAAATTGAAAAACCAAGTACAGAAAGAAATTGGTCAACTAGTCAAATACTAAGTGGAAATCATCAAAACTTCTTGTATTAAATTGACTAGAGGAAATCTCATGATTTTCAAACCCTCCTTGTTTTACAATTTACTTATCTCTGAATAATATATTGTGTTCTATCATTCTCGTCGATTAAAGTTTATTTTTGGCCTTATTATAAAACTTACGGCCTTATTTTTTACTCTCAGACTCGTTTTTATATTCAGTTTTATAACTGGGATGACAGGCTCCTCTAGTGAGCTGGTCAGAGCTATTTGGGTCGGTTCCCGATTTGACCTGCGTTTGGCAGTCCTCATCAACATACCGATAATATTCGCCTTTCTCATACCCAGGTGGAACCCCTTGCGGAACCTATTCCTACAAAAACTGAGTCTCACTTATTTGGGGATCGCATTGTCAGCCCTATTCATTTTTTATGGATTTGATCTAGGGAATTATAGCTATCTTGGTCGCCGGATCGACATATCCACCTTACACCTATTAGAAAACCCATTGATTGCATTGGGTATGATCTGGGAATCTTATCCGATTATTTGGATTACTATGGGATTATTGTTGTGTATCACCGCTGCCTGCTTTTGGCTTCGACTTGGGTACCAACAGCTAAATATTAATCCCCAAGTGGTGAGATTCAAAGATAAAGCAATTGGTATAGTCTTGGGCGGATTGGTGGTTTTGTTTTCATACTGGGGAACATTTAGCCAATATCAATTATTATGGAGTGACGCCCATTTCAGCAAAGATCCATTTATTGTAGCCACCGCTTTGAACCCCATCCTATATTTGAATGAAACACGTACATTTGATCTAGAAGATTATAGCGCCTTAGAAACAAAAAAATATTATGATCTTATGGTCATGGAATTGGGTGTGGATTCCCCTGATTTTGAAAAATTAAACTATCGGCGTACCGTATCCAAAAAACCAAAAAAAACTCAGCCAAATATTGTCATTGTTTTTTTAGAATCCGTAGGCTTCAATCGGATGGGCAGAGCTGGGAATCCAATGAATTCAACTCCCCATTTAGATAACCTTGCCGCAAAAGGGATTTCATTTGACCGCTTTTATGTTCCCATGGTGGGAACGGCTCGATCAGTATTTAGCATGATCACTGGCATTCACGATGTGTCCAGTATAGAAACAGCATCCAGTAACCCACGAATCGTGGATCAATATTCATTGGTCAATTCCTTAGATAGTTATCAAAAACATTATATCATGGGCGGAAGTGCCAGTTGGCGAAATGTAAGGGGTCTTCTTAAGAACAACATCCCTGATATGACCATTACTGAGCAAGAAGACCTAGATTACCCCCGGCTGGATGTATGGGGGATATCCGATCATGATCTGTTTACAGCGGCTCACATTAAATTTGAATCAATGAATAAAGAGAACCCGTTTTTTTCTGTTATTCAAACGGCGACAAATCATCGGCCATATTCCATCCCTAATGGGGTTAATGGTTTTCAGGTCTACGATGAAGATGATAAAAAACTAAATCACGCTGGCTTCAGCTCAGAGGAACAGTTTCATGCCATGCGATTGCTGGATCATGCTGTTGGATCATTTATGACTATGGCAGAATCATCTTCCTATTTTGAACACACGATATTTCTATTTTTCGGGGATCATGGGACATCGGATCCAAAGGCCAATCATATGCCCCCATCCGATTTTGAATTAAAACTAAGATCATACCAAGTACCGTTCATCATTTATGCACCGTGGAAATTTAAAGCGGGCCAAGTAAGAAATGATGTTGCCCAGTTGGTTGATCTTATGCCTACCGTATGTGGTTTGGCTGGCGTACCCTATGAGAATCGGACCTTAGGGCGGGATCTGTTAAATGGTAGAATTCCAGATGATCCTTTGGCCATGATCGTGAATAAAAAAGTGGCAGAACATCATATTGCTGTGGTGGGACAAAACTATTATTTATCGATGAATAGAAATGGTTCAAATATGAAGTTAAATGATTTGTGGAGCCAAAAACCATGGGTTGATATAAAAGAAAAATATCCTGGAATTGCAGATCGATATGCTCATCGATTAAAGGGATTTTATGAGACAGCAAAATATATGCTTTATCATAATCAAAAATAAAAATAAGGTGCTGGAGTAAATTTATTGAACAAATTAACAAATAGAGTATGTGTCCCCTGCCAAGGGGAAATGCCGCCTTTAAAAGGAAAAAAATTAAAAACACTACAGAATCATCTTGGGAATGATTGGAATGTGATTGATGAACACCACCTTGAAAAGGAGTGGGAATTAAATGATTTTCAGACCGCTCTTGATATTACAAACAGGATTGGCTCTTTAGCCGAAGAACAGGGACATCACCCCGATATATATCTTACTTGGGGAAAAGTAGGTATTAAATTGTGGACACATAAAATTGATGGGCTTCCAGATAGCGACTTTATTCTTGTGGCTAAAATTGACAGTATTATATAAAATTTAGATTAACGTGCTGTTCTTAGGTGTGAATTAGATTAAAACTTGACACACATTAACCGCATTTGTCCTATCTGCTAAATAATTAGGGACGGGATCTCTCTCAGCGCATAAATAAGTAAATCTATATCCCGCTGGTCGTTGTACACATTAATCGAATATCTTAATAAAGTTTTTCTTTTCCATTCAAAAATAGGAACTTCAATGGAATAATTTTTTAATAATGCATTTTTTATTTTAATGGGGTCATCAATATTTATCTCGATACTTGCCATTTGGCCAATCCATTCTTCCGTATTGGGACAAATATGCATTAAATCAAAATATTCATCCAATCGGCTGCGAGTTTCCCGCACTAGCCACCTACTTTTTTTTGTCAAATCGCTCCAATTATTTTTTTGTTGAAATTCAATAGCCTCTGTAACAGACAAAAATGCGCTCATATCCCGTGTCCCCTGCCACTGATTTTCCAGCAAAAAAGAAGAATCTGAAGGGTCATTACCCTCGTCTCCCCAGCTGGTGATCAGGGGAGCCATTTTATCCTGATATGTTTTTCTCACATATAAAAAAGAAGAGCCCTTAGGTGCACATAGCCATTTATGACAGGCCCCTATATATACATCCGGATCCATATCTGAAATATTGATTGGGATATGACCAGGGACATGGGCTCCATCTATGATTGTGAAAATCCCACGTTCTCTTGCTCGTTGACAAATCTCGTGAATTGGAAAAATCAGTGCCGTAGAGCTAGTGATATGACTGATAAATATTACTTTTGTTTTTTTGTTAATCCCTTCACAGAAATATTCCGTGAAATCTTCATGAGTTGTGCAGGGGAGGGGTATCTCTCTTTGAATAAAACGAGCGCCGGTCTTTTTACTAATGGCTTTCCACCCTCGAATCAACGCACCATATTCATGGTCTGTTGAAAGAATTTCATCCCCCGGTTTCAAAGAAAGACAGTTTGTCATTGTTGTAAATCCTGTGGTGGGATTTGGGATAAAAATCAAATCACCGCTGTTACACCCAACAAGTTCTCCTAACCTTTTCCGCGCAATTTCTAGATGTTTATAAACTTCCTCAACCATAAACCGGACAGGCTGACGTTCAAGCTCCCTTTGCCAAAACTGATATTTTTCGAACACCGGTTTAGGACAGGCACCGAATGAGCCGTGGTTTAGAAAAGTTACATTAGGAGATAAAAGAAATGTATCCTTCACCGGATTTTGAAACCCTTATTTCGCTAATGCTCCCATGGGGTCCCATGGAGGTAATTTTACTGGTTCTTTTTTGTAAGTTCCCAGTTCTTCATCGGTTAAATATTCCTTGTGAACCACAACCTCATAATTGTATTCATCAAACCATTTATCCGTCATGATGTCGTATCCTCTATCGCTTCGTTTATTTCCCCAACTGTTTTCAACCCTCCATTTTCTTGGCTTCATTTTCGAGTTTAAATCCACACCGGTAAATAACATGGCGTGAGTCATCTGACTATCTCCATATTCCAAGCGATCCGCTTTTGTCATTGGGAAATCTGTGCCATAAAACAAATCAAAATCAAATAAATCTATATCCATTACGCCCAACTTCCGATGAAAATATTTTCCAACATCACACCCAAACCATACTGGGTTGTCATCTTTAATGGAGGCTACAGCTGCTTCCTTAAGGCGTTTAGAATCTAAATTCAAATATTTAATGTCTTCACCACCTATTACATTACCTAAATATTTAACAGTATATACTTCGTTATAGATTTTATCCGACATTGGGCAGTTGATCAAACACACATAATCATCCAAATCCAACTGCACGTGATTTAAAAAAAACCGTTTTGGTGTAAGGCCTTCAAAACGATGAAATATTTTTTTTCTATCTCTAACTTGCCATTCAAACATATCCGGTGGCGTACCTAAATGGATTGTGAGTAAGCGGTATACGATCCCCAACATATCTGTTTTTATGGAACGAAGTTCTTTCAGGGTTGCTCCTTTTTTGTTGGCATCTCTAAGTGTTTTTGAAAATTCTCTCAATTTCCGCGTAATCATTCGATTCATCCGCATGGACTTACTACTCTGAAAAGTCTCAGGCATCTCTGTTTGAGGTACAACTCCATATTTATTAATAAGATTGATAAACATGTGCCACTGCCCACCATCTTGAATGGGATTGGACACGAGATGCATCAAAAGTCTCCCGTCTCTGGGTTCATTTAGAGTTGTAATTATATTTTCGAGAAAATAGTTGGATTTTTCAAATTTATCCCAAAACATAAAATAGCTTTGGCTGAATTCAAATTTCTTGAGGTTATACTTCCTACCAAGATAGATACGAAAGAGATTAAGCCCTGCAAAACCCCAACATCTGCCACTGGATTTTTGGTTTGTCACCGGCATTTCTCCAGACACGACATCAGAAAATGTATGGTTAATTTTTCTGAATGATTCCCAGTCCATAGCAAGGTCTTCAATCTCACTTTTTAGAGCTGTGTTTCTAGCCAGCCGGAATATAGAATTTGAATTAGTTTGTATTTTAAATTTTTTTATTTGTTTTAAGGTTATATTTTGACTCATCCGTTCCTCGAATATTTTAATTTATCAGATAATTGTTTTCAGATATCTTGAACTTTGCCAATGAGGCAATTAGTTTTTCCATTCCCTCATAAACAATAGCATTAATTCCTATTTCATTTGCAGCTTTGACGTTTCCTTGATCATCATCTATAAACAGGATTTCCTCACCTGAAATCCCAATCTTTTCCATCGTTAAATTGTATATTGTTTTATCCGGTTTTCTGTACCCCACATCATAAGAGTAAATTGCACCAGTAATAAATTTATGAAAATAATATTCACTGCATGATTTCAAATATTGAATATGCCATGGATTCGTATTTGATAACAACCAAATAGGCATTGTCTCATAAAGGTTTGTCAACAAATTCACCACTCTAGTCTGTTCCCCCAACAAAAGTTTCCATCCACGCCAAAAGTCTCCCTCGGAAATTTTTTTTTCTTCGGGAAATAAATTATTTATAGCACTATAAAATTGGGGATTATCGAGTTTCCCTATTTCATATTGATAATAGATATCCCAAATAATTGATTCTTGTAGCTGATTTATAGATAATTCTGTGATATTTTCGAAGAAGTTAAGAGTTTTTTCAGGATGGATATTTATTAAAACACCGCCAATATCAAATATGATAGTTTTAATTGATAACATTTAAGATGGGATTAAATAAAATATTACAAAACAACTAATTCTCTGGTAGTAGTATTTAAAACTTCACATCTATTTTCTTCAATGATAATATCATCCTCAATGCGAACACCACCCCATCCTGGGAGATAAATCCCAGGTTCAACTGTAACCACATTGTTAATCTGTAAAACTTGATCGCTTAATTTACTGAGGCGTGGCTGAGTATGAATCTCAAGTCCCAACCCGTGTCCTGTCCCATGATTAAAATATTTACCATATCCTCTTTCGGAAATAATACTTCTAGGAATAAAATCGAGCTCTTTACAAGAAACACCTGCTTTTGCTTGAGAAACAGCTGACTCCTGAGCTTCTCTCACAATACCATAAATTTCACGATGTTTATCTGTAGCCTCTCCGAGTACTGGAGTGCGGGTCATATCAGCATGATAACCAGCATATTTTGCTGCAGCATCAATAACAATAAAATCTCCTTTTTTAAATTCACGGTCTGTTGGGACCGCATGAGGGAGAGCCCCGTTTGGGCCCCCCGCAACAATGGGTGGGTAGGCTTCGCCATCAGCCTGACGTCGATAATACATGACAAGCTCATTTGCTATTTCTTTCTCTGTTATTCCGGCTTTTATTCTCGGAATAATTTTTTCATAGCAGGAATCTGTAATTTCTACTGCAGTGCGTATGGCATTTAATTCAGACTTATCCTTCACTGCTTGCAAATCTTCCAAAATCCCTTTTGTGCACACCCAATCTGTTTTTGGAAACAAATCAACTATCGTATTATATTGAGAAACAGAAAGATGATCTCCCTCAAATCCTAATTTTAATCCATCTGGAATCAGGTTTTTCTTTTTTGCACTCAACAACTCTAAATGAGATAAGTTTTCAATAACCCTTGAAAACCCTGAAACCTGTTCTCTTGATTGCTCTGCGTATCTTCCATCAGAAATAAAATATTGTTTCTCCGGAAGGATGAGACAGGTAGCGGAAGAGCCTGTAAAACCACAGATGTAACAAATATTAGTCAAATTTGTAATTAAAATTCCGTCTATTCCATGCTCGCCAAGTACGGACTTTAATTTTTCCTGACGATTTGAGTACAGAGACGATACCATTATTATATTATTGAAAAGCGGTTATTTGTTTGTGTGAAACTTTTTTAAAATTTTGTCTCGATATTCTATCAGTTTCTTTTTGTTATTTTCTTTTTCCCCGAGCATATCCAAAATCTCAAGAGCCTGAGGATATAGCCCTTGGTCTTCTAATATTTTTACTAATGTTAATGTTGCTAATTGGGGACTAACCTTTAAAGGTTTCAAATCGGTGGGTGAAACAGATGGTGCTCTATTTTGTGTCCCTGTTTTTTTTCTCGTTAATATTTTTTTTGTTTTTTGATGTGCTGTAGTATAATCAAACCGTTCATACTTTTTCTTTGCTAATTTTACGGTGTTTGGGGAGCGGTTAATTTTTTCCTGGATTTCTGCTAAGAGGTTATGTGCTTCTGGATAGAGAGTGTGTGTTTTAAATAAATCTTTCAATATCCCTTCGGCTGTTTTGTAGTCCTTCTTTTGACTATTGATCTGTGCCAATACAAACAACCCATCTACATGGTCGGGATGATGGTTTAAACCTATTTTACATATCTCTTCAGCTTTGGAATATTCTCCGTTCACTGAGTATGAATCTGCTATCAATGGAAAAAGTATTGATTCAGGATGGTTTTGAAAAATAGTCTCCAAGTCTCCCCTATCAGAAAAATTCATTATCGGCGGTTGGTTTCCACCCACTCTGTAATATAATCAATTGTATTCTGGACAGGGGTCCCAGGCCCAAATAGTTTTCCGACTCCAATTGCATGTAAAGATTCCATATCTATCTTTGGAATAATACCTCCACCAGTCAATAGAACATCCGATAACCCTTTTTCATCCATGAGGGCTTTCACTTTAGGAAAAATGGTCATATGAGCATTATTTAAACTAGAGAGGGCAATGACATCTGCATCTTCCTGCAATGCTGCGGAAACAATCATTTCAGGAGTTTGGCGCAGTCCTAAATAAATAACTTCCATTCCCGCTTCCCTGTATGCTGAAGCCAAAACTTTAATCCCGCGGTCATGACCGTCTAGCCCGGGTTTAGCCATAATGATTCTAATGGGATGTTTCACTTAATACTTTCATATAATTAATCCGTAAAATTACAACAGGATTTTCCAAAAAGAAAAAATGACAATAATTAATGATTATCATAATTTTTACTGTCAAAAACGAAAGTTGCCGGGCCCTCATTTATCAAACTAACTAACATAGTAGCTCCAAATTCCCCAGATTCAACACGAATCCCCTCTTTACTTAAATGATCAATAAACTTATCATATAAATATTCCCCTTTATCTGGTGGAGCTGCACGGACAAAACTAGGGCGTCGGCCTTTTTTCCAATCACCACAAAGAGTAAATTGACTTATTACTAAAATAGATCCATTAATATCCTTGATGGAAAGATTCATTTTTTCTTTCTCATCATTGAAAATTCTAAATCCGGAAATTTTTTTCGTTAAAAACACAATATCCTTCCCAGTATCATCCTTCATCACTCCTAAAAAAATGACCAGCCCATTTTGGATAGCTCCACATATCTTCCCAAAAATGGTTACATCTCCTTTTGAAACGCGTTGTAATACTGTAATCATTCAATCCAAATATTCTTACTGCCGTATATATTTTTCAGTTTATTGAAAAATGCACTGTCGGTTGAAACGCTAATATTATGTGCCAATATTTTTTGATGTCTTCCATTTTTTTGAATATGAAATACTAATCGCGTGTCACCATGATACTGCTCCGCAATTTTATATAGTTCATCAATTGCTTTGGTGGAAACAGAATCAGGATTAATCAATATGTTTAAATGTTTTGATAATTGGTTTTCAACTTGTTCTATGGGCACAATGTAATCTGCCAACATTTTAACATTTCTCATCTCAGATCTATTTTCTGGATTCCCTGACACAAACATAATATTCCCTTCATGAATAATTTCTTTATACCGTAGAAATTTTTCATTAAAAATAATAATTTCTGCCATTCCTCCTATACATTCCATTTTGATTCGCGCCCATTCTCTTCCCTTTTTATCAAAACTTCGGTTTATTTCATCAATCATTCCCCCCACCCTGAATGATTTTTTTGTAGTGGTTGGGATAGCCTCAGTAAAATCATAGGTAGCATATTTTTCAATAATATCTGCATATTTTAGCAGAGGGTGACCTGACACATAAGTCCCAAGCACTTCCTTTTCGAAAGTCAGAGATTGCTTTTCACTCCATGGCTCACACTCATACAGTTTTGGTTCCCTTATCATAGAACTGTTCCCATCTTCTCCGCCAAAGATATCTACCTGATTTCTACTACGATTGTTTTGAATGCTTTGGCCATACTTTAGAACATTTTCAATAGAGATATACAATTCTTCTCTTTTCCCGGGAAGGCAATCCATTGCTCCAGCTTTAATTAGACTTTCAAGCACTTTTTTGTTCATAGAGGTAGATTCCACTCGAGCACAAAAATCAAAAATTGATTTAAACTCCCCTTTTTCTTTTCTCTCAGAAATAATACTTTTTAGCGCAGATGAGCCAACATTTTTTATGGCATTCAATCCATATGAAATGCTTTGATTGTCAAGAGGTTGAAAATTGATTTCTGAAATATTTAAATCTGGTGCATGAACTTGAATGTTTAATTTTCTACATTCATTAATAAATCGGACAACTCGGTTTGTATCTGACATAAAACTCGTCAAGTTTGCAGACATAAATTCAACTGGATAATGTGTTTTTAACCACGCGGTTTGATATGCAATGTATGCATAAGCCGTTGAGTGACTTTTATTAAAACCATATTCAGCAAATTTTTCAATCAATGCAAATATAGATTTAGCTTTTCTGGTATTAATTTTATTTTTCTCGGCTCCTTTTAAAAAATTGGTTTCCATCCGCTTCATAAGTGCAGCATCCTTTTTACCCATTGCCCTTCGCATCAGATCCGCATCTGCTAGAGAAAATCCCGCAATTTGATTGGCAATCTGCATGACTTGTTCTTGATAAACAATAATTCCATAGGTTTCCTTTAAAATAGGTTCTAGGTCATTATGCATATAGTCAATTGTTTTTTTTCCTTGTTTTCGATCAATAAAATCATCAATATTACTCATGGGCCCCGGTCTGTACAGTGCGTTCATCGCAATTAAATCTTCGATACAACTGGGTTTCAATTTTATTAAAAACTCTCGCATACCTGCTGACTCAAACTGGAAGACCCCGATGGTGACCCCTCGTGTAAAAAGATCGTAAACATCCTTATCATCAAGTGGGATAGATTTAATGTCAACCTTTTCGTAATTCTTTTCGATCAATTCTAATGTCCGCTCGATTACCGTAAGATTTCTAAGGCCTAGAAAGTCCATCTTTAATAACCCTAATTTTTCCAGCCCTTTCATATCATACTGGCTGGTAATGTCTCCTTTTGATGATTTATACAGGGGAATGAAGTCAGTGAGTTCTCCAGGTGCAATGACTACCCCCGCTGCATGAGTGGATGCATGTCGGTTTACCCCTTCTAGGTTGAGAGAGTGTTCAATTAATTCTTTATACGTACCCTCTGCCATTTTTTTGAATGTTGGGCTTTTCTTTAAAGCTCCTTCCAAGGTTATGTTTAAATCTTCTGGGATTTCCTTTGCAATCTTATCCACTTCTCCATATGGATACCCCATAACCCGCCCCACATCCTTTACTGCTTGTCGTGCTTTCATCTTCCCGAAAGTAATAATCTGAGTTACGGATTTCTCGCCATATTTATTCTTGATATATTGGATAACCTCACTACGGCGTTCATAGCAGAAATCAATATCAATATCAGGAAGACTTACCCGCTCCGGGTTCAAAAACCGTTCGAACAATAAATTATGTTTCATAGGGTCAATTGTGGTAATTCCCAGCGCATAAGAAACTAAACTTCCAGCAGCAGATCCTCTACCGGGACCCACGGGAATATGATTCTTTTTCGCATAGTCAACAAAATCAGCAGTAATTAAAAAATATCCTGAAAACCCCATCTTCTTTATAGTAGAAAGTTCATAATTCAAACGCTTCTTCAAACTAGTTGTTATTTGGGGATACAAAGATTTAAGACTATCCATACACAGTGACCTAAGATATAAATCTGAATCCTTTTCCTTTGACTCTTTTGAAATAGTAAACACTGGCAAATGATATGAATCAAAATTTATTTTCAAATTACATCTTTCTGCTATTTCAAGGGTGGTATCGCAGGCTTCTGGTAGATCATCAAAAAGTTTTCTCATCTCTTCAGGAGAACGGAGATAAAACTCCTCTCTCTCATATCTCATTCTTTTTACATCACTTTGAAAATGATTACTTTGAAGACAAATGAGTATATCATGCGAACTCCAGTGCTTTTTTTGAGTATAATGGACGTCATTGGTTGCAACATATTTAAGCCCCATATGCTTCGCCAATTCCAAGTTCTTTTCGTATGCGTAATCTTCCTTCATACCATGGCGCTGAATCTCAATTAAGAAATTGTCTTTTCCGAAAATATCAACGTATTCTTCAACAGCACGCTGAGCTTCAAGATCTTTCCCATTTAAATGAAGGCTGGTTATCTCACCGTTCAAACAGGCAGAGAGGCCAATAAGGCCTTCTGAATGTTTTGTTAACAAATTTTTATCTATTCGTGGTTTATAATAAAATCCATCTAGAAAAGACGCAGAGGATAGTTTTATTAGATTTTTATATCCTTCATTATTTTTACACAAAAGTATAATATGATATGTCCGCTGCCGGTGCTCTTGAGCTACCTGTTTAATTGTATGACTTCCCTTCCCAACAATATAAGCTTCCATACCGATAATCGGTTTTATTCCTTTTCGTTCACACTGAATATAAAAATCTACCGCACCAAACATATTTCCGTGATCGGTTAACGCAATAGAATTCATCCCCAGTTCTTCTGTATGACTTATCATTTTCTTAATGGGCTGAGCACCATCTAGAAGGCTATAGTCAGAATGGTTATGCAAATGTACGAATTCAGTTCCCAATTGTTGCTCCGGTGTAGATTGAAATAACTCCCATAATGGTTGCGATTTTAAGGAGACCTGAGGATTTTTTTGCTGTCGATTTAGAATGAGACCTCATGAACAAAAACACAACAACTGCCAATGGGAACTCAACTCCAAAAACAAGCGGAATAAGATAAAAAACAGAATATAATTTTATTAAATACGGAATAAATGAAAAAATACCTGTTGTTACCGAAAGCACAATAACCAACTGAACAGCCTTATTTAATCCAAACATTATAGGGAAGGTGTTTATTCCCGATCCTTTGTCACCCTTTATATCTTCAATATCTTTTGTTAATTCTCTTACAAACGTTAGAAAAAAGGCAAGACATGCCGGAACAATCATTGGCAAAACATCCCCAAATACCAACCCGCAAAAAATAAAGGTAAGACCTAACAAAAAAGCTATTACACCATTCCCCAATAAGGGTACTGATTTCAATTTGAGTGAGTAAATTATCATGAGGGGAAGTGCAATAAACCAAACAATTAGAGCGGCTGAAATGGGGAGAAAAAAACACATACCTATACCTAAAATAAACATTACTTTTGAATAATATGCCGCCGCTTTCAGGGAAATATGTCCTGCGGCAATGGGCCTGTCTGGTTTGTTTACATTGTCTGCTTTTTTATCCTGAATATCATTGAATATATTTGCACCGCCTATAAGGACCCCTAATATCAAAACAGTATAAACAAGGAGAGATTTGTTGTCAAGTGCATTAAGAATGTCCGCGCAAATAAAAACCGTTGTGGTAGAAATGATAATATTAATTGGGCGAAGGATACGAACATAACTTGCCAATAAATTCATTTGGAGGTTGCTATGAGGACTCTATAATCCCCTGAGTAATCTTTTTTTAGCTTTGCATTAAGTCCGTATTTAAAGAAAATTTCCAATACTTCGAACGGGTGATCACCATTTCCGGTTTCTAGTACCATATATCCCTTTTTATCCACAAGAGTATGAAAATGCTTTGCTAAATGTTTATAAAAAGTTAATCCGTCGGCATTGTCTGTCAGCGCTAAGGCCGGATCATGTTCGACAACTTCCGGCATTAAAGATTCCATGTCTTTTTTTGAAATATACGGGGGATTAGAAACAACAAAATCATAGGGGTGTTTTGGGGTTTCCTGAATAATATCCATTTTTTGAAAACAAATATTTTTTAATTTGTGATAATTCCCATTTATTTTTGCTACTTTTAAAGCTACAGAAGAAATATCAATTGCCGTAACATCTGCATTATTAAGATTAGCTGCCAAAGCAACTGCTATACAACCAGATCCCGTGCCAATATCTAAAATTGAAATTGGTTTTTCTTTTAATGCAAGCGTTTTTACTTCATCAACTAACCGTTCCGTTTCTGGCCTAGGAATAAAGACACCTGAATCTAAATGAAGAGGTAATCCATAAAACTCTGTTTTCCCTGTGATTTTCTGAACCGGTTCGCGATTTAATCTTCGCTGAATCCATTTCTTGAATATTTTTACATGGTGATCAGTAATAGGTGTTTTATTAAAATGGAGGTCGCTCATTCCACAATCAAACAGTTCGCTTGCCATCCAAAGAATCTCCCGGCGGGAATTTTCAATATGGTGATGGTCCAACTCCCTTTCTCCCCATGATAACAATTCACGCATTAATTGATTTGATAAACCCACATCGGTTACCCTGTACTAATCCCCGTTAGCTGCTCCTGCTGCTCCGCTAATTGAAGTTGCTCAATAAACGATATTAAATCTCCGTTTATCATGTTTTCAAGATTATGGGTAGTATAATTTATTCTATGATCAGTTACCCTGTTTTGAGGAAAATTATAGGTTCTTATCTTAGCAGAACGATCTCCAGTTGAAACCAAAGAGCGGCGAGTCTCTGCTCGTTCTCTAGCCAATCTTTCTTCTTCAGCGGCGAGCAATCTGGAACGCATGACTTTCATAGCAGCTGATTTATTTTTATGCTGAGACTTTTCATCCTGGCATGTGACAACAAGTCCTGTCGGTATATGTGTAATCCGTATTGCCGATTCCGTTTTATTGACATGCTGACCGCCTGCGCCACTGGCCCGATATGTATCTACTTTTAAATCTTCATCCCTGACCTCAATATCCGCATCCTCCGCCTCTGGCAAAACAGCTACAGTTGCAGCTGAAGTGTGAAGTCGCCCACTTGCTTCAGTTTTAGGAACTCTTTGAACTCTGTGAACACCACTTTCGAACTTCAATTTCCCATAGGCACCCTCACCATTCAATGCAAATGTAATGCTTTTAAATCCTCCAATTCCTGTTTCGTTTGCATCCATGATTTTTAAAGACAAATTTTCCTTCTCAGCGTAGTGGGAATACATCCGAAATAGATCAGCTGCAAATAAAGCGGCTTCATCACCTCCCGTCCCAGCTCGAATTTCCATGATTATACTTTTATCATCATTAGGATTTCTTGGAAGGAGCAATATTTTCATTTCTTCTTCTATTGTGCTTTTCCGGCTACTCAACTCTGTCAACTCTTCTTTTGCTAAATGGATGAGTTCTTCGTCATCTCCGGATAAAATTTCATTAAATTCTTCAAGTTGTTTAACTAATTCAATATATTCTCGACCCTTCTTAACAATCGGTTCTAAGCGACTTCTTTCTTTGGCTATTTTTTTTATACGTTCTGGATTTCCGATTACTTCAGGAGTAGAAAACTGTTTTTCAATTTCCTCAAAATGGTTAATTATATCCATTACTTTTTCTTTCATCCAATTGCCTCAGCAATATATTTCTTGCCGGATATTTTTTCATATTCATCTCCAAATGCAGATTTCAATGCCTCAATAGCAACTTCCACCATGTCATCTTCTGGGTGTCTAGTTGTGATATTCTGTAACCAAAGCCCTGGTTTCCTAAGAATACGAAATAGAAGTGATTCTTTCCGTGCGGTCAATTTTATAATCTCGTACCCAATTCCAGATACGAAGGGAATCAAAGGAATATGAAATAACAGTCGAATAGGTAAAGAAATGGTTCCCATTATGGAAATGATGACTGTATCCACTAAAGCAAATATTAATATAGCGGAAAGTAGAACAATAAAAAGAAAACTAGTACCACAGCGGGGATGCTGAGTTGGGAAGGATTGTGCGCGTTTAACATTCAGTTCTTTCCCCGACTCAAAATTATATATTACTCTATGTTCAGATCCATGATATTGAAACAGGCGCTGGACATCTTTTAAAAAAGATATCAATACTAAATAAATTATAAAAAAGAAGATACGAAATCCTCCAGAAATTATATTAAACCACAACGCATCTTTTTCAAAATTTAAAAAGCTGGTCGTTATCCACATTGGAATAATGAGAAACAAGGAAAGTGCCAATCCCGCTGATATAAATATCGCGAAAACATCAGCAAGTTTGCTTTGTCTCTTATCCGGTTTATCAGGTGGTATGGCAATATCAGCAGACCACTGTAATGTAGAATACCCTAGTTTTATTGCTTCGAATAATGAAGCTACGCCCCTCAAAATCGGTTTTTTCCAAAATTTAGATTTTTCTGTGACAGAAAAAAATGGTTTTCGTTTAATACGAATTTGCCCACTAGGATCCCTCACGGCTATTGCTACTGCACCAGGAACACGCATCATTACGCCTTCAATAACAGCCTGCCCTCCCACAATAATCGAAGGCCTCATAATGCATAGCGCATTAAATGAAACTCTCATAAAGAGAGACGTACTTGAACAATAGAAATATTTTCTATAGAAGTATAGCCCCTATAATAATTATTGATTAGATGTCTTTCCGTATTTCTGTTCAAATTTTTCTATTCTACCTGCTGTGTCAATAAGTTTTTGTTTACCAGAAAAAAACGGATGGCATACATTACAAATTTCGATTCGCTGATCACCTAAAGTACTGTACACTTCGAACTCATTTCCACATGCACAGTGGACTTTTCCTGTTTTATATTCTGGATGAATTCCTTTTTTCATTGTTTATTCTCCTAATTAATTTAATTGGTCTAGTGCCTGTCTTAATCGACCTATTCCTTTTATTATTATTTCTGTTGAAACTGCATAAGAAAATCTTATATGTCCTGGAGCCCCAAATCCATCTCCGGGAACGGTAACCACCTTTGATTTACTTAATATATATTCCGATAATTCCGTAGATGTGTTAATTATTTTACCGTTATCTTGAGCTCCAAAATATTTTGAACAATCCGGGAATGCATAAAATGCCCCCTTTGGTTTTTCGCAAGATATTTTAGGTATATCATTTAATAAACTTATCATTAAATCTCTCCTTTTTCTAAAAGTTTCCTTCATTGCAATCATAGATGACTGGTCCCCTATAAGAGCTTCAATTGCCGCTTTTTGAGCAATGGAATTTGCGCAGGATGTTTCCTGTCCCTGAAGCCTCCCCATTACATTAATTAAATTATAATTTCCAAACGCATATCCCACTCTCCACCCTGTCATTGCATACGATTTAGATAAAGTCATAAAGGTGATAACATCAGCTCCAACTTCATTGAGAGACTCTATACTTTTGAAGGGTGCATCATAGACTAACTGCTCGTAGCATTCATCAGAAAACACCACCCATCCATTTTGTTTTGCAATTTCCAGTACACGTTTAACTGTATTATCTGACCAAACCGATCCTGTAGGGTTTGAAGGACTGTTAATAATAACCCCTTTTATGTTGGATGTAATTTTATTTTCTAAGTTTTTAAAATCTGGCTCATATTGATTCTCCAAATCAGTCTCAATAGTTCTTGGTTCCGCATCTGATAACCGTACCATTTCTGGATAAGAGACCCAATAAGGAGAAAAAATTAATACCTCGTCGCCTTTTTCAAATAAAGCCTGACAGGCAAGGTAAAGACTTTGTTTCCCCCCGTTTGACACCAAAATCTGGTCCAAATTGATATCGATATTGTTATCCCGTTTTACTTTTGTCTGGATAGCTGATTTTAAATCCAAGGTGCCACTAACAGGAGTATATTTTGTAAACCCTTCATCTATAGCGGTCTTCGCTGCTTCACAAATATGGGCAGAAGTTGAAAAGTCAGGTTCTCCAACTGTAAAATTAATAACATCCAACCCTTCTTGTCGCATTTGAGCTGCTGTCGCAGCCATTTGCATGGTAAAGGATGGCTTAAGTTTTGATATTCTTCTGGCAAATTTCATCTTTATCTAGTATCCTAAAATATGGGTCTTTATAAATTTACCTTATTCCCCAAAAACATAAACCATGCCCATAAAATTCTTCCTTTTGTGTGTGTACCTATATTTGTCATTTCTTTAATACTATATTTTAGAGAGTCTTCAATAAATATTAGAATTCATGTTGTTTTTTATGGAATTTACCCCTGTTAAAATTAAAATCATTATGTCCATTATCGAGTTTGTCATCATTAGCTTGATCAACAAATTGGGGATGGTTTTTCTTTTTGAATTTAGTGTTCTTTTTTTTCTTAGTTTTATACGAGTTTGTATGTTCTTTAGTTTTCTGACTATCGCTTCCTTTTTTCTTTTTGAATTTATGTGGGGGGGGCTTCTTCTTAGTTTTTTCTTTAAATTTTGGTTCTTCTTTCAATAATTCTTCATCAAAAGAGAATCCATCCGAATCAGAGAATCCATAAATAGTACCAAAACCACGTGTTATTCCATTACCTAAACCAATATAATTCGGTAAAATAAAATTGGTTTTAAATCCCCCAGAAAATGATCCCCAGTTTTTCTCTCCCACAGGCTTTGGAAACAAAGATGATAATGTAAGCCAAGTATATACTTTTGTATCGATGGTTATCCCCATTTCTTTTCCCAAAAATAAAATATTATGAGTAAGTAACTGGCTAAGGTATTTAATCCGTTCTGAGTTATTCAAATTTTTATATCGTTTCTTTGTGCCAGGGTTTAGTGCAACCCAGGGAGAAATAAATCTATACTTTATAGGTTGATTAGAAGGGGATAAGATATCCGAATTTTCATCAATGTTTATATCATTTATCCGAAAGGTAATGTTGCCAAAATCAAGCGTGTTAAATTTTTCTTTCAAAGATAGCAGATAATTCACGCCTTCATTAATTCCTACGAGATAAATTTGTTCGTTCAATATTTTTACTTGCACACGTGGATACAGGAATTCTTTTCTGTATTGCCCGTTAAGCAAGGGGATAATCGGATCATCTGCAAATTGGTTTATGAAAACACCTTTCACTTGATAGGGTGTTTTCTTTACCGGTTTATCCGTAATGAGACGAAGGGTTACTGTCCGCGGATAGTTTCCTTCTTGGCCGGGTTCCTCGATTGTGTGACCTCTTTATAAATTATAAAAATCATGTTTTAAATATTATATTATTTACTCATTGTGTTCATGAAATCTTCATTAGACTTTGTCCGTTTAATCCTTTCCTGAAAAAATTCCATTGCCTCAATAGAATTCATTTCATTTAGCAATTTTCTTAAAATCCACATTCTTCCCAAATGTTTTTTGCTAACTAAAAGCTCTTCTCTGCGAGTGCCTGATCTGATGAGATCAAAGGAGGGGAAAATACGGCGATCGCTCAGGCCTCTGTCCAAAACAAGTTCCATATTTCCTGTCCCCTTGAACTCTTCAAATATAACATCATCCATCCTGCTTCCTGTATCCACAAGAGCCGTTGCTACAATTGTAAGGGTCCCACCTTCCTCGGTATTCCGTGCAGCACCAAAAAATTGTTTTGGTTTTTTTAGTGCATTTGCATCCACACCTCCTGATAAAATTTTACCACTGTGAGGAATTACGGAATTGTGTGCCCGTGCTAATCTAGTAAGACTGTCCAGAAGAATGACAACATCCTCGCCATATTCCACCATCCTTTTCGCTTTTTGAAGTACCATATCTGCAACAGCAACATGTCGCTCCGGAATTTCATCAAATGTAGAGCTTACTACCTCCGCATCAACGCTACGTTTCATGTCAGTTACTTCTTCCGGTCTTTCATCAACAAGTAATATCAGTAGCTTGGTCTTGGGTGAGTTTTCCCTAATGGAATTTGCGAGATGCTGTAGGAGAATCGTTTTACCGGTTTTAGGTGCAGCAACGATTAACCCTCGCTGCCCTTTCCCAATGGGAGAAATTAAATCTAATATACGCATGGACAGATTTTTTGAATCCGTTTCCAAAATAAATTTCTCTTCTGGATAGTAGGGAGTAAGGTTTTTAAAAAGTATTGCTTTTCTGACTTCCTCAAATGGACGGTCATTTACCAAGTCTATTTTTAGCAGAGCATAAAATCGTTCTTTAGATTTTGGTGGTCTTATCTGCCCTGATATGAGATGTCCGGTACGAAGACCGAACCGTTTTATTTGAGAAGGGCTCACATAGATATCATCGGAGCCTGGTAAATAATTAAAATCTGAGCTACGAAGAAAACCATATCCGTCCGACATAACTTCCAATACACCTTTGGCATACAATGCTCCATCTTTTTTAGCTTGCGCTTTAAGAATGAGAACAATCATCTCCTGCTTGTTCAAACCAGAAACAGATGGGACACCTATCTCTTGCGATAATTTCGTAAGTTCCTTTATTTTTAATGATTTCAGTTCGTTTACATCCATAGATAGTTCCTTAAATGGAAAAGGGTTATTATAAAGAAAAACCTGCTGAGGGCTGGTCACAGCTCAGGCGGGAAATTACATTAGATGATACCAGAGTCAAAGAAAAAATCAAATATATCAAAAACATCCCTTGCAATGTAATGGCTACCAAAAATGAGCACCGGTACAGATGAATCTTTCCTGTGTTTATATTTTTCATAAGCTTTATAAATATTGTCGTTGGGGTTGCTTTTTGTCCCAAAACTTTTTAACTGCTTATTCAACTCAGAAGAGGAAAACAAATCCTCGTTTTTATTTGATACAGTGATTAATTTAGAGAAATTATTTTTAATTTCAAGTGCAATAAGTTCCAAGTTCTTATCTTTTTTTGAACAGAATAACCCTAAGGGTTTCTGAAGACCTAGAGAATTAAATGTTTCCAATATTGCTTTTAATCCATGTGCATTATGAGCTACATCATAAAATATTGGGTGTTTTTTATCCATTTTCTGCAGTCTCCCCGGCCAAATTGTTTTATCCAGACCCTTTTTAATTATTGAGGTAGAAATTATGCTATCATAGGTCGAAACAGATTGAATTGCTGTTGCTGCATTTACTGCTTGATGACTACCGAGAAAGGGAATTGTATATGTAATTTTATTTAACCGAAAACGGGTTTCCATTTTTTCCCAATCTGTCTTTAATATGGTGGGAGATTTTACAAAACAACATATAGATTTATTTTGACTGGCTATCCCCTGTAAAACATGTGCTGCTTTTTGGTCTTGTGGTGCAATTACTACTGGTGTTTTATATTTGATAATTCCACCTTTTTCTCTGGCAATTCTTCTCAAATCTCTACCTAATAAATGCTGATGGTCAAGAGCTATAGGAGTGATTACCGCCAGATTTGGGGAGAGCACATTTGTAGAGTCAAGTCTACCCCCAAGCCCGGTCTCAATCACTGCAATATCAACCGAGGATTTTTTGAAATACCAAAATGCCAACGCTGTTGTTGCTTCAAAAAACGTAACGGGAATGTCATCAAAACTATCTCTGTATCTCTTTACAAATTGGATGATATCTTCATCTGAGATAGGAATCCCATTCACTCGAATTCTTTCATTAAAATGAAGTAAGTGAGGGGATGTATAAAGACCTGTTTTTAAGTTAGCTTCCCGAAAGATAGAAGCTATCATTGCACAGGTTGAACCTTTGCCATTTGTTCCAGAAACATGGATAGAAGGAAAACAAAAATGTGGATTTCCAACTTTTTCTAGGAGTTGTTCTGTATGGTCAAGCCCAACCTTTATCCCGCGCCGTTCTAGACCATATAAATAAGTTAATAAATTTTTCACAGACCTTTGTGCGCTAAGAGGTTCTACTTTATAGCTATACTTAGTTTCGACTTATGTCAGTAAAACATAAATTAGAAATAGGATGACCAAGAAACCTCTCAGCAATTAAAGGGAAAGAACTCGTTTCGTCAGTAACAAAACAATCCAAATTCCCTGAATAATTCTTTTTAGTCAATAAATTGTTTTCCTTTAATAAATCCAACAATGCGATTGCAACTTCAGATGGGGAGTCTATTAAAGTAATATCTGCGCCCACAATATCACCTACAAGGCTTGAAAATACTGGATAATGTGTACAGCCCAAAATTAATGTATCTATATCCTCATTGATTAAAGGATCAAGATAGTATGTTAAAATGTCTTTAACAATTTTTTCTTTCATCCAGCCATCTTCAGCAAGAGGAACCAATAACGGACAGGCTTGGGAAACTACGCTTAATCTCTGATTAATTAATTTAAGTTGTTTTTCGTAGGTACCGGATTGAATTGTGGCAGTGGTACCGATAACACCTATTCTTTTTACTTCCGTTTTTCGCTCAGCAGCCTTAGCGCCAGGGTGAATGACACCCATTACCGGGACAGATAAATAATCTTCTAATTTATCTAAGGCCAAGGCCGTAGCAGTATTACAGGCGACGACAATCGCTTTCACCTTTTTCCCCAAGAGAAATTCTGCAATTTCAAAAGAATATTTCTGCACAGTGGTTCTACTTTTATCTCCGTAGGGTACTCTGGCGGTATCTCCAAGATAAATGATGGATTCATTAGGAAGTTGTTCTCTGATTGCCTTTACAACTGTAAGCCCTCCTAATCCTGAATCAAAAACACCGATAGGGTAATCAGAGATAATCATCCCTTATCTAAATTTTTTTCTTTTGATTGTTTAAACTTGATAACAGCTTGATAAATCCCCTCTGCTATATTTTGACGATAAGACCCTTTCCTTAAAAGTTTTTCTTCATGTTTATTTGATAAATATCCCACCTCCACAAGAACATTAGGCATACTTGCCCCAACCAATACATAGAACCCTGCTTGTTTTACACCGCGGTTTTTCGACGACACCTTTTTTCCAATTTCTTCTTGAATTAAGGCAGCTAAATACTCACTTTCTTTCATATACATGCTTTGTGCCATGGTTGCCATAATTAAATTACTTCCTTCCAGTTTATCGTAGAAATTCGTTTTATTTTCTTCAAGGTTAATAACAGAATTCTCTCTTGATGCTACTGCAATAGCATCATTGGTTTTACCTGGACGAAGTAGATATGTTTCAAATCCACGGACTTTTTTATTAGGGTTTGCATTTGCATGTATACTAATAAATAATTTCCCATTTTTTTCGTTAGCCATTTGGGTACGTTTCTTTAATGAAATAAATACATCTTCTTCTCTGGTGTAAATTGTTTTAATTCGAGAGTTTTTTTCAATCAATGAACCTAATCTCTTAGCAATATCCAAAGTAATATCTTTTTCCTTTGTTCCTCTTTTTCCTTGTGTCCCACCATCTTTTCCTCCGTGACCGGCATCCAAAACAATAGTATCTAAAAACCACCGGGTTTTCATAGATTTAATATATGCATTATTTTCAATTGGCGCTCTTAATGTGATAACTATCTCTGATGGTTTATCTGTCTGGTATAACTCATGTTCTTCAATGTCAGAGCCAAGCTTAAAAGCCAACTGTGCTGACTCACTTAACTGATCTGCCGTCACTTTTCGTACATTCCCACGGGTATATGTGTTTTCCACTTTTTCTAAATCAATTATTCCGCCTTTTACCGTAACATAAAACCACCCATTTTTGTGTTTGAATGCGCTTACATGGCCCTCAGGAAATTCTTTTCTCGTTTTGATATAAAGAATGGTTCCGTTTGCTTTCTCATCGATTACTACTCTATTTATATTGAACCCTTTAATATCGAAATCAAGAATCTGTTTATTAGAATCATAATTCAATTCAGGAAATATAGATGATTTTAATATGTCAAAAAATTCAGCTGCGGGAAGATAAATATCTGTTGCTTTGCTGATACTCGGGAAGGGTATTTGGTACACATGATCATCTACAAGAATAAAGGTAGATTGAGCTGAAATCTTTACTCTTCGATTTTCAATATATAATACAGTTTTACCTCTTTTTTCACTATGATAAAGTTGGCATTTTAATATTCGAGAGATCTCATCGGTTGAACAATATACTTGCTCCTCATATATTAAAGTTTTTAATTCTTTAACACTATTTTGACCGATAGTGATTACCTCAATAGGCATTCCAAATACATTACACGTAAATAGAAAAAGCAGAAATAATTTGAGTGGAAATAAATTCATATGGGGTAAAATTATTCTAATATATCTATTTTTTCCAAGCTTTCAGTTAAGTTTTTATCTTAATTATAAATGCACCTCACCGATCTATATCGGGATAAAATATGAATTGAGCCTAAATAAACCAATCTCGCAGATCAATAAGAGCGTTCTAGGTCGCTAATATTAAAGACGGTTTTGAGATACGTCAGAAATTGAGATATCCATCCATAAAAACATAGGAAGGATTATTAAAGAAGTACATGGTTTATAAATTGAGACCTAAACTCATATCTCCTATCCCATTTAAAGAGTGCTTATATGTTTAAGTCTGAAAGAAAAATATAATAGATAAATTTTATCGCTAAAATAAGAACGCCCCGTTTCCGGGGCGTTCATCAGTATGGGATTTATGCTATTTCTTCTGGTACCACAGATATATGATCATCAGAGCAAGGAGTCCTGCTAGTCCTCCATCTCCGAACTGTCCGACAACACGTCCTATACCTCCGATAACACCAAAAAAGTCATCGAAAAGTATGCCAACGATCACGCCTACCACTATCAGTGATTTCAGTATTTCAGTAAGTTCACCTAGCCACTTATTGATAAAGTCAAGTGCGTTTTTCATTTTGCCTCCATTAGGGATGATTCAAGTTCGTGGTTTCGTTTATTTCTCAGACAAGATGCCTATAAAAACGATACAAGAACCAGAAGCGCCAATAGTCCGGCAAAACCACCGCTTAGGAATGAATCAACTAGATTTATGATTCCATAAACCGGATCAAATCCAGTATCGTAAACAATATTCGCAAAAACGAATAACACGATGAGACCCTTGATCAGGCTTACAATTCCACCAACTACATTCTCTACGGTTGAGCTAACATCTGCCATGAGTGTACCTCCTTGGTTTGTGTGTAGTAAACAAAAACGGGGATACGTATCCCCGTTTATTTCTAAAACTATTGTATAATATCTGTTCGGTGCTCAGAGTTTATCTCAATGTATTTCCCAAATTTACACAAATTATATTATAATTCAATTAGAATAAATTTTGGGGGGAATATCCGAAATTCATATAATAAATTGTATCAATCGCATTTGGGCATGGGCTTTAGCAGTAATGGATTTATTTTAACAAATTAGGTGTTTTTTCTATCAATTAATAAACAATAGAAATAAGGTTATCAGCATTCATTTTATCAGAATAATTATTTTGTAATATTTTTGTACGCTTCACAATATTGTTTTTGTTTATCTCCCGACTGGCATATTTTAGTACTGCTTTCTTCATTTCTTCTGCAGAGTCTGCTACTATACAACATTCCTCTAGTATCTTATCAGTTATCATTTTAGAGTTAACAATACAATACCGCCCATTATAAAGCGCGTTTATCAGCTTTAATTTCATTCCTGTCTTTTGGGAAGTCGGTAAAATATTAATCTGTGCATTATTTATTAGATTTAGTAAATCTTCCGATTGAATATTAGCCTCAATTATAACATTTGAATTTTTATTTACAGCAGTTAACAGTCGGGTAGATGGATTTCTACCGGAAATAATAAGCTTAACGTTAATATCGTTAAATACTTTATGAATAAGATACAATGCAGCATTTTCATTCTCAGGCACAGATAAATTCCCGTGATATAGAGCATAATTCCCTTTGCCGGCTTTTATGTTCACGGTTTCATTGCCGTGAAAAATGGGAACATATACAGCCCCTGAATACATAGACGAAAAATAAATTGTGTCGCTTTCCGAAATTGGTGCAATAATCTCAGCATGTTCAATATTCTTCTCAAACTTTCTAAGTTTTCTATTCTCAGATATAAAATATTTTTTCTTAAACCAATTTTGTTCTACTTGGGCTATGCTCTCGTAGTAGTTGTGTTCCACATTATGGGTTCGAACTATCTTTTTTCTATTTTTTAAACGTGGATCCGTTAAGTAAAAACATGAGTGAAGTCCTTCGAATAGAATTGGGTTATCATTCTTTAATAGATTGTTTATTAATTGGCTGGACCTACGCGTCCTAACAATAAATGGTTGTTTTGAAAAATAATGAAGTGGGTTTCTATATCGACGGTAATAATTTATATTCGAACAGATAGATTCTAGTCTAAATGACCTTTTTCTTCCATAATAAAAACAGTGTAAATATATTTTAACACCCACACTGTTTAATGCCTTGATCTTATAGTAAATATCAATAACACCACCATAATCAGGGGGATAGGGGATATCAAATGAAACAATATTAAGTTTCATCTCACACCCACTTTCTTTCACTATAATATTCATAGAGAGAATCAACTGTGTTGTGCAGGTCGTGATATTTAATAACCCATTCTTTTGAATATTTTTTATGTTCTAATATTTTATTTGGATTTTCAACTAATTCCTGCAACTTGTTTTTTAAAGTATCACTATTCACATTTACAAACGGATTATCAGGGATAAAGTCTATGTAATCAGGAATTAACTCAGTGACACAGCAAAGTCCCATAGATAATGCTTCAATCGAATTCATCCCATATCCCCAACCACCACGATTATGCACCTGGTCCACCAGAATATCGCATGATTGCTTAATCCTTAGGGTCTCATCATATGGTTTGTTTTCTATGAGAATAAATTCAACATTTTTATTCTCTTGTTCGAGTGTTTCACATATTGGAATTATGGTGTCACTCCCCTTGTAGTGACGATTGGTTGGGCAATGACAGATACGTATCTTATCACGTATTTGATAATCCGGCGAGAATTCTTTTGAGTTAAATGGAAGAAATAAATAATAAATATTGGGGTGTCTTTTTAACAAATCTAACTCACTTGTCACATTCAATGATGACACACTATCAATTTTTGATATCACGCCCCTAGTTCTCATATCTTGACCATGATAGGTGCACACAATATGTTTTTTTGCTTCTGCCAGTCTATCTACAAATCGTCCATCCCGGTAAAACTCCAACCCCCATTCCAAATGAATAATATCATAATCCATAAGTCCCAGGCTTTCAATCGCCGGTTCAACCGTAAAATGCCAAAGCCAGTCACGAAATTGAAAATACATTCTCTCAAACTTTGTATTGGGCTCCCACACGGGCGGATAACCTTCTTTTTCTTTATGGTCACCCATTTCTCCTCGGAACCTCTGATAGTAGCGGTGTCGCCCACCCAAATACAAAGAACTCGTATTGATCAATGGCAAATTCAGACAAATACCAGGATCATATTTGTGTTTTGATTTATAAAGGGTTATAAATGTGCATTCATTACCTTTGGCTTCGTGAGCACGTTTCCAACTGCACAGTGTCCCCACTGTGTTTTCTGGTGAGATGTAAAGAATCTTCATCAGAGTAATCTTTTGTAGAGGGTCATTAGCTTATTGCTAATTGATTCCCAATTATATGGATTAAGTATTAATCTCCGGTTCTGGAGTGCCTGATTTTCCAATAATCTATGATCTTGTAGCAATTTAATTAGCCCTTCTGCAATAGTTTGGGCTGACCCTGGGAATGACCACCGAATAGATTCACTAACATGATAGCGAATTGGAGGTAAGTCTGACGCAACAATTCCGCAACCAGCAGCCATAAACTCAAATAGTTTTGTTGGTGTATTGTTCATAGTCAAAGAATTTTTCTGAAATGGGATAACACCAACAGCTGTTTTATTTAAGTAGGTCCACACATCTTGATGAGGAATTTGTGCAACCCATTTAATATTATCTGAAAGTCCGTTTTTTTTAATGGTGCTCAGAATATCATCCTGAAATTTTGGCAGTCGAAAGTTACCCAATAGGGTCAAAATAATATCTGGAATTATCTTTTTAAGAATGAGCATGGATTCCACCAATTCCTGAATGCCTCTTTCTGGCCCTAGGTGTCCGTGATAGAGAACAGTATTTCCCCGACACCCATTGTTAGGGAAATCAGATATGGATAGTTTGGAAGGATAACATTGTAAAACAAGCGGATCAAACCCCCAATCTTTAAAAATACAATCCTTGATAATTGGATTGCTCAGCACAATCTGATCTACATATCTCAAATAATAACGCTCTTTATGGGTTCTCAATGAGGTTATTAAGGCCCGTAAACTGGGGTGGCGGGTGGAAAAAGTTTTATTTATAACCCGCAGATCTTCATGAACATCATATATTACTTTAGAAGTATAGTTACGTTTTGAATGTCGAGCGAGGGGCAGCAAATGATATTCGTGAATATGCAGTACCTTGGGTGGTAAAACTTTAAATTCTTTTCTTAAAACATTTAAATATTTGGGAATAGAAAATTCTATCGCTGGAAAGTTTTTATGGACAATCATCTCGTCGGACATATCCATTTCTGAATCAGACCTAGTATAATAACGGATAGAATGGCCCAGTTTTTTCAGTGAAATCAATTCCCGGTGATACACTCTTTCATCATCAGGAAAATGTTGACAGGAGACTACATAAATCATTTGATAAAGCTTTTTAAGGCAGACCTTTCTTCCTTATTTATTACAAACAGGAACCAAATAGTGGGATAGGAAAAAGTAATTACCAAGCGAATCCAAACATCATCACCTGTAACAAAAACAATCCCCATAAAAATTGCGGGATAGAGACATGCAAACCAATTATAAGGCACTGGGTAGATTTTACGGCTTCGTATAAAAACGGACGAACTCATAAATAGAAAGGCAAATACTGTGGACCATGCAGATCCCATTACTCCATATCTGGGAATTAAAAAAATATTCAGAGCAATATTTACTGTGGCCCCTATAGCACGAAATATAGGTATCCAATTCGTTATTTCTCTCGTGAAGATTCCTGGCAATTGGATCACATAGGTGCCAAAAAAGAAATAGGCAAACAAAATGCAGAATACAACATTTTCAGCAGACCAGAATTGTTCCCCGATCAAAGTTCCTGTACCTATTGGGAAGCGCATTATTTCTGAAACCCACAAACTTACTGCTACAATGACAAACCCCAGAAATCCCAGAAAGAATGTTGCTATTTGAGAGAAATCCTTTTGGGCATTGGGTTCCTTACCCCATTTTAGAAAATAGGGTGTCCAGCCCATGTTGAATCCCATTACTACAATTAAACCGAAAATCCCCAGTTTGTATCCAGCTGAATAAAGCCCTACTTCTTGTGTGCCAGCCATCCAGTATAGCAAATAACGATTTGCAAGTTCCATGATCATTGTAAAAATCCCGGCAGGTAAAAAAGGAATCGCAAATTTAAGCACAATTTTAAGTGTTACCGGCTTAATGTTTCTAAAGTTAACACGTTTTATAATGATTGGTAATGAAAGTATAAACACGATACTGGACGCAGCCAAATTTGCAAGAAGAACCCCTAAAATACCCATTCTTAGGATAACCACAAAAAAAACATTGAATCCCATCGTGGAGAGAACGTTTGTTAAATTAAAAGCAATAAACGATACAGATTTCTCTTCTGTGCGAAGCAACAATATCGGCAGATTCCAAAGCGCATCTAACAGTAGCACCCCTGACAGCACAGCAATCCATGTAGGTTGATCCACACCTAAAACAATTTTTGCAATAATATTTTTAGAAAAGAAAAGTATACAGGAAAACACCACACTACTAATCACCTGTAGGCCATAAATCGTAGAAATATATTCACCCTTTTCCTGGCCTTCTTTTTGTACCGCATATTTCATGAGAGCTGAGTCCATACCATAACGGTAAAGAATTAAGGCAAATCCCATAAAAGCATAGGCCAGGGAAACCACCCCGTACTCTTCTGGTGTAAACATATGTGTATAAAGTGGAAGAAGGAAGAATGTGATCAGGCGCGTCAGAATATGGCCAAAGCCATAAATCAGCGATTGTTTTCCGAGTGCTTGAATAGACATCTATTCGGTCAGATCCAGCTCCAGCGTATCCCGAAAAACTCCGCTAGCACCAAAATTTTCCTTAAAACGAGCCAGCCCAAAATTGGGTTCTCCATTTTCTGTAAATAAACCAAAATCAAACACCTTCTTCCCGCTCTTGATAGCTTCTTTAAAAATTGTGAAGAACAATAAATTTAGTGCTCGTTTGTCCTGAAAATTTTCATCATGTGAAATGTAAAATGCCAACTGTGCTCGTTTATTCAAGATAAAACTTACTACTCCTGCTATCATTTTATCTTTAATAAATGCACCGTGCAAAATAATCTTGTTTGGGAAAATGGCCTGCAATAATTCTAACTCTTTAAGACTGTGGGTAGGTGAAACACCATGCCGTTTGGATAAATTATTTTCTAATATTCTATAAAATATTTCGAAATTTGTTGATTGCTTTATCTGTACCCCCTCTTTCTCTGCTTTTCGTACAGCCTGACGGTGAGATGGCTTAAACCCTTTCGCTATCTCCTCAACTGTGTCTGGTAATAATAAGACACTTGAGATCTCCCGCTTTACATAGGTAAAACCCATTTTAAGCAATGCAAATTCCATCTGGTTTGACATTGATTCACTGTAACAATTTGGAGGGAGAGTAATCTTGATTCCTGAAAATTTTTCATCTCGAGCATACTTTGCTAGTGCGATGACCAAATCAAATGATTCTTTTAATGAAGGAGAGGTGTTTGTAACCAAACTACCAATCGTTGCTCCTGGATGAGAGTGTAGGATGTATCCATTTTCTTCATTGACGCTAGCTGCGGGGAAAACAGCGTACCCTTTCTCTTTTTTTTGAAAATACAGGCTGTGGTCCTGAAAACGATCTGGTGGATGATAGTTCAAAAACCTGCGGGTATGAAACATCGTTCCATTGAATGATCTATCTACAAAATCATCCCAATCCTTACTCTCAAGTCCATCAAACCTATAAACTTCTAATTTGGTATTCATACTATCAGAAAATTAAGGGCTATAGTTTTTTTGTACAATTAAGTTTATAATGTGTATTGTCTAGCGTTGTTCCCCGCTTTAATTTGAATAAAATCATGTGAAACGAAAGTGTCTGATTCATCTATAGTTACCATAACCGGAAGAGAGATCCTAGACTCTCGAGGAACCCCAACAGTTGAGGTTGATGTGTTATTAGCTGATGGCTCCCACGGAAGAGCAGCGGTTCCGTCTGGCGCTTCAACCGGTGAACATGAGGCAGTGGAACTTCGGGATTGCAACACAGATAGATATATGGGGAAGGGCGTTCTAAAGGCAATTCAAAACGTGAATGGTGTTTTACAGGAGTCAGTAAAAGGTAAAAACGCTCTTGGTCAGGAATCCATTGATAAAAAATTAATTGAAGCAGACGGGACAACAAACAAAAGCCTACTTGGCGCAAACGCAATTCTTGGTGTGTCCATGGCAGTGTGTAGGGCAGCGGCAAACCACAAGAGAGAACCTCTGTGGGAATACCTTAGCCCCAGCAGTTCGCTAATGCCGGCACCCATGATGAACATTCTAAATGGGGGTAGCCACGCAGACAATAATGTGGATATCCAGGAATTTATGGTTTATCCATTAGGGATAAATTCTTTCTGTGACGGATTGAGAACAGGTACAGAAATTTTTCATCACTTAAAAGGTGTCCTAAAATCAAGAGAATTAAATACCTCAGTGGGTGATGAGGGAGGTTTTGCTCCAAACCTTAGATCTAATGAAGAAGCTATTGAGATCATTTTAGAGGCCATTGATAAATCAGGGTACAAAGTTGGGCAGGATGTTTTTTTGGCCATCGATGCAGCAGCAAGTGAATTTTATAAAGAGGGGCTTTATCATTTATCTTCAGAAAATCTCACTCTGTCGGCAGAAGAAATGGTAGAATTTTGGCAAGCCCTGGTAAAAAAATATCCCATTGTTTCTATTGAGGATGGTCTGGACGAAAACGACTGGGATGGATGGAGCTATCTAAATAAAACATTAGGGAGCAATATACAAATTGTGGGAGATGACCTAACTGTGACAAATTTAAATCATCTTCAGCGTGCTGTAGACGAACGGTCAATGAATGCTATATTAATTAAATTAAATCAGATTGGCACTGTCACTGAAACAATGCAGGCAGTAGAAATGGCAAGAAAAAATAACTTTGGTGCAATTATATCCCACCGCTCTGGAGAAACAGAAGACTCTTTTATCGCTGATTTTTCAGTTGCAATGGGAATGGGACAAATCAAAACTGGTTCAGCCTCAAGGACAGACCGACTATGTAAATATAATCAATTATTAAGAATTGAAGAGCAATTAGGAAGCATGGCAAGCTATCCAGATATATCTGTTTTAGGGAATTCATGAGACGAAATAAAAAACCAAAGAAAAACCCCAGAACTCTTCGATACAGACAGAAAAATACGGCAACAAAAAAACGGCTCTTACGGGGAATTGTTTTACTGGCCAGTGTTATACTGGTTATTATATTTTTCTTTGGTGACCATGGTATTTATCAACTAATAAAAATCAATTCAGAACGAAAAAGAACTCAAAACCTTATTACTGAATTACGTCTTGAAATACAAAACTTAGAAAATGAAAAACAAAATTTACAACATAATGATGAGTATCTTATGAAACTCGCAAGAGAAAAATATGGGCTGGTGAAGCCGGGGGAAAAAATGTTTAGAGTGATTGAAAAAGAAACTGAGGAATAAAATATATCTTCAGTATTAATTCTATCATTATATCCCTTAATACCTTTTTATTTGCCAACCTGATTGAGAGCCGGTAATTTCTCAACCATTGTTTTTACCCATTTTTATCCAAGAAATAATCTATGTCTAAAAAAGTTACTCCCCGAAGTCAAAATTTCTCCACCTGGTATACAGATGTAATCACCCGTGCAGGGCTGGCAGACTACGGCCCTGTCAAGGGGACAATGGTCATTAAACCCTATGGCTTTTCTCTATGGGAAAATCTGCGGGATGCCCTTGATAAGATGATCAAAAACACTGGACATGTAAACGCTTATTTTCCCCTATTTATTCCTAAATCTTTTTTGGCTCAGGAGGCAGACCATGTGGAAGGTTTTGCCAAAGAATGTGCTGTGGTTACCCATACCAGATTGAAAGCAGGAGAGAAAGGCCTTATTGTTGATCCAGAGTCAAAGCTGGAAGAAGAAGTTATAGTCAGACCCACATCTGAAACGGTCATCTGGTCCATGTATAAAAAGTGGATTCAATCTTACAGAGATCTTCCATTGCTCATCAACCAGTGGGCAAATGTGGTTCGCTGGGAAATGCGCACAAGACTGTTTTTGAGGACAACTGAATTCTTATGGCAGGAAGGACACACCGCGCACGCCACTAAAGAAGAAGCAGAAAAAGAAACATTGTTAATTTTAGGCCTCTACAAAAAACTTGCCGAAGAATATCTTGCCATACCTGTTCTCACCGGTTTGAAATCAGATGCAGAAAAATTTGCCGGCGCGGAGCGTACCTATTGCATTGAAGCAATGATGGGCGACAAGCGTGCCCTTCAGGCAGGCACATCTCATAATCTCGGACAAAACTTTGCAAAAGCCTTTAACGTTACCTATCAAACAGAGGACAATCAGGAAGAATTTGTATATGCCACAAGCTGGGGGGTGAGCACCCGCCTCATAGGTGCTGTTATTATGACACATGGAGATGATAAGGGTCTTCGTCTCCCTCCTCGGGTCGCACCCTATCAGGTGGTTATTGTTCCCATTTGCAGAACAGATGAAGACAAACAGAATATCAGTCAATTTATCGAAACTATTCTTAATGAATTCGGTGAGAAAAAAATAAGAGTTTATCAGGACTGGAGCACCAATTCTCCCGGTTTTAAATTTAATGAATGGGAAATGAAGGGAGTCCCCATACGAATGGAAGTGGGGCCCCGTGATGTGGAAGAAAATCAGGTGATGCTTGTGAGAAGAGATACAGGAGATAAAATTGCCATACCAAAAAACAATGTGGCAACCAAAACGGAGAACCTACTAGAGGACATTCAGGACAATCTGTTTCAGCAGGCCTTGAGTTTCAGAGAAGAAAATACCCACACACTTGACTCATTCAGTGAGTTTAAATCTATTATTGAAAATAATGGCGGTTTTGTACGGTGTGGATGGGACGGTGATGCTGAAACTGAGTTAAAGATAAAGGAAGAAACAAAGGCAACCATTCGATGTATTCTTTCTGATGGCGATATATCCGGAAAAACCTGTGTCTACAGTGGAAATCCCGCAAAACATGAAGTGATATTTGCTAAAGCATATTAAACAACAATGATTGTGCACACTGAGGCAGTGGTGCTGAAAAGGTTTCCGTTTGGAGAAACAAGCATGATTGCACGGTGTTTTACGCGGAAGGAGGGGAAAGTGAGTGTCATGGTCCGTGGAGCCAAAAAGAAAAAACCTCACTATACATCCTTTTTTCAGCCTATTAATTATTTAGATCTTATTTATCATTTCAAACCTAAAAGAAGTATCCAGATCACTTCAAAGGTAACCTATCAGCGTATCTGGTCAAAATATCAAAATAATCTAAAACATATGTCATACGGATTGGCGTTAATGGAAATCACAGATAAGGCAACCATCAATAATGACCCCCATCCAGACCTTTTTGATGAATTGGTATCCGTTTTGCATAAAATGGATACCCAAGAAAACAGATTGAACATTCTTTTTTGGTACTACGAAATGAGACTGCTCACTCTCTTGGGATTTAAACCAAACCTATCTACGGATAGGATCCCGGAGGCCACGTTCATGAACCCCGACGGATCTCCCAACAGCCGAGATATTTTGGAAGCTCTACAAAACCACTCTTTAGACTCCATCCCAGACCTCTCAATTACGGCAAAAGATCGTAAGACAGTTGGGGCATTTCTAACAGGTTATATGCGGTATTATTTCGATTATTCTGGACCCCTTCATTCTTTTGAATTTATGAAAAAACTTAGTTTTTAGTTATGGAAGAAACTTTCACCGGAATATTAACTATAGAAAAAAACGAGGTGTTTCTCAAAGGACCTTCCGGCCTAGACTATTTAAAAGACGAACACATCTGGGAAGGATATATAACACACTGGAAAGGCCAAACCGTTCATGCACGAAAATTGCCTCAGAAAGATTATGAAACCGGGAAGCACATCTATATTTTGTGGCCAGAAAAAGAAAAAAAAGGTGTCCCCTTTTTAGAATTATATTATAATGAGAGACTGGTCAAATACACTGCGTCCACCTTTGGACACAATGCCATCAATATTGGCGGAGATATTTTTAATTTTTCCCACTACATGAACGAAAATGAAATAATGACCCCGGAAGAATATTTTTTTCGTCCTGCTCTTGGAGAGTTTGCTCCTTCTCCTATAACGGGAAGGTTCGCTCTAGATGAAAATGGAAGGAATTATTATGATAAATTTGGAAGGAATTTCATGCGAACGGTTCACGTATTACGGGTTGAGGGAATTGACGAAACTTCCCTATCAAAA